>Ga0210408_10000300_pt1 | contig 69623 bp, 56 predicted proteins | sample IncBWH4MmetaG_FD_155471 | JGI IMG/M metagenome (GOLD analysis project Ga0210408, IMG submission 155471) | Forest soil microbial communities from Barre Woods Harvard Forest LTER site, Petersham, Massachusetts, United States - Inc-BW-H-4-M | ecosystem: Environmental > Terrestrial > Soil >... | reverse complement strand
GTCGAGCAACACCGCGACCAAATTGCCAACGCCGAACCCGCCATCCCCGAGGGCCTCAACGACCGCGCCGGCGATGTCTGGGAACCCCTCTTCGTCCTGGCCGACCTCGCCGGCGGCGACTGGCCCCAAAAAGCCCGCCAGGCCGCCCTCGCCCTCTCCGGCAACGAAACAGCCTCCAACCTCACCAGCTCCCTGTTCCTGGATTGCATAATCCTGTTCGAAGAGTACAAAACCGAACGTATGTTTACCAGGGACCTGGTCGAACACCTCAACGCCCTGCCTGGCCGCCCCTGGCGCGACCTCACCAAAGGCAAACCCATCGACGAATACTGGCTGTCCGCGCAATTGCGTCCCTTCGGTATCAAGCCGCGAACCATGCGGATCGCGGAGCAAGTGGCCAAAGGCTACTTGCAAGAGGACTTCCTCGAACCGGCCCGCCGCTATGTCTCCAAACCGGATTGGGAATCGTATAAACAGGCGTTTCTCCAACCGGACCCGCCGCCAGCAGAACCCGGCCCGGCGAACGAACCGCCCATCGACCCAGGAATATAGAGACGACATTCCAAATTGTAGGAGACGACGTCCACGCGCTTGTAGGAGACGACGTAAGGAGTCTCTGATCAATTCTGCAACGCGACGTCCTGAGTCTCTGATCTTCGACGGGGCACGGCCGGCCACCGCGAGCAGCATCTCATTAACACCTCACTTTAGTGAGGTGTGTTTGCGGCCCGAGGAACAGGAGAACCCTTTCAAGGGTTTCCCGCGCCCCGTCGATACGCCGTCGTGCGAGCCAGGACGAGTTGACCGGTGACCTGTCTATAGCCAAACCGCCGCCAATGACCTTCCTTTTTGTTTCTCAGCGGGCGCGGCGGGTCGGACTTTCGAGGGATTGCCGGCGGCGACTCCGGCGGCGTGACGGAACGGGATTGAAAGATGAGTGGCGGGTTTGCTATTGAGCGGGGATGAGTGACACCTCAGACACACAACGACTGGCGGACGCGGTTGCGGCGCTGGCTATGAGCCTGGCGGAAAAGGTGCGGGCTGTTGTCAGTGATCAGTAATCGGTGGGCTGAATCGCCCGGATTCGCGTGGGATGGCAGCGACGCTGGGGGACGGGAAAGGGTCCCGGTTGTTGAGTTCGATTTTGAGGCGGTGTTCCGCAGCAGCGATGGGGACGCCGGAGACCAGCCGGGGCCGCAGGTTCCGCGCGTGCCGCTTGACCAGATATTATCGCCGCGGGAATTGCAGGTCGCTTTCGGGGTCGCGCGCGAGATGTTGAGGCGGGCATCGCCGCTATCGCGAGCCGCGCGGGCAAAATGGCGGGATCCGGCGATTCGCAAACGGATGACAGAGGGAATACGGCGGGCCACGAGAACTCCGGAAGCGAGACGCGAACGATCCGAGTCGGCGCTACGAGCCTGGCGGTTGCGTGACAGACAAGAGAATCGTGAGTTAATGCGGAGGCTGTGGCGGGAGCGCCGCGCGGAATTTCTGACCAGGATGCAACTTCCGGAGTACCGCAAGCAGATGTCGGAGATAGTGCGTGCGAGATGGGCGGTTCCCGCATTTCGCGAGAGAATGTTGTCTTTGTTCCGAGGTCCCGAGGCGCGCCGCCGAACCTCACTGGGCGTGCGGCGTTACTTGCAAGAGCACCCGGAGGCAAGGCAACAAAGGTCCGAGACCCAGCGAAGGCTTTGGCGGGACCTTGCTCACCGTAATCGGCTTAGTCAAAGCATCCGTGCCGGGAAAGCAGCGGCAAGAGCAGCATTTCATTAACACCTCACTTTAGTGAGGTGTGCTTGCGGGCCGAGGAACAGGAGAACCCTTTCAAGGGTTTCCCCCGCCGCATCGCTGCGTCGTCCTTCTCCCGAACACGCCTCGGCATGGCCTCTGACTCAATAAAACCCCGCCATCCTCGCGCTCCGTTGTTTGCTGTTCGGAGTTTTCCTGAAGTTTTGGTGTTTGGATTTTGGAATTTGGTGTTTCCCTCTCTCCTTCTTTAAACCATTTTCCCCACTAACGAATTTTCTACTAACGAATTTTCGTGCAACTCTTTCGCCTCCAGTCCATCATTGCGTGACTTTTCGTCATGGGCGGCACAAAACGCACAGCTACCAATCGGTCGGCAAGTGTCCCTTCAGGGACATCCCTATGCGCGAAACAATGGCCCGGCAAGCGCTGTCAATGGTGTGGGATCATGCAGAAGCTAATCCTTTTTCTTCGTCCGGCGGCAATTACCTCCACTTTGTTGAGAAAGCTGTTATGGCTATCGAATTCATGCCCACTTCCCGTCGGGAGTTCCTGCGAGATTTGAACGCCGCCCTACCTGAAGCACTTGACGAGATGATCAAGGGCTCCGGTGACGAATGCTCGCCTGTGGCGCCGGTCGATCTTTCGCAGGCCATCATCGGGCCGGGTATGGCTGTCTTCTCAAACTACGCTGCCGTATTGGAGGCCGATGGGTCGCCAATGACCGTTCGCACAGCCCTTCAAATTATCAACCGCTTCCTCGCTGAGGACGACTTTGACCACGATACACAGTTTTGCCTCCATTGGTTCGAACAAAACGGATGGAATGCCGGTTTATTCGGTCAAGCCGACGTCCTGGCCCGGGCCAAAGGCACCAGCGTTGATGGCGTTAGGGAAGCGGGCGTCATTGAATCCGGCGGCGGAAAGGTCCGCCTTCACAAATGGGTAGAGTACCCGGATGACTGGGATCCCAGCACCGACCGCCGCCTGCCTGTCTGGGAGGCACTGCATCACCTCATCCGTGCACTCAAACAGGGCGGTGAGTCCGCCTCGGGTGCACTCCTGGCCGGTCTCGGCGGGAAAGCCGAGGCTGTGCGCCAACTTGCCTACCGCCTATATACTCTATGCGAGCGTCAGGGCTGGGCCGAAGACGCTCGCGCCTACAACGAACTCATCACCAGTTGGAGCGGCATCGAGTCCGCGGCTGCCACCGCACCCAAACCCGCCGATCAGGCCCTGCCCGGCTTTGAACGTTAACCATGCCCCCTCGCATTTCCTCTTCATCTCTGCCAGGCGACTACGGCCAGTTGCTCGCCACGATCAAAATTCGTGTGCAGGCCGCGCAAGTCCGCGCCGGCCTGGCCGCCAATCGGGAGTTGCTCGCGTTGTATTGGGACATCGGACGGATGCTCCTCGACCATAACCCCCGTGTTAGCTATTGCCGCTTTCCTTGTCACCCGTTTTCGGGTATATTTGGCGTGCATGAAATGGACCGATGCAGTCCAAAACTGGCAGCGTCTCGACCCCAAGGCGCGGCAGCAGATTCGCTGGCGCAGAATTCCCCGCCAGGTGGCTCTTTCGATGTCCTTCGAAAGGGAGCCGGTTGACCTGTCATGGCTGGAGAAACTACACCACCAGGCGGCGCTACCCGTTACCTCCAAACCACACGGGGCCTCCTAAGTTACTCCCAGTTGGCTCCGCTCCTGGCGGAGCAAGTCCTTCGCATAGAACGTCTGATCGCCTCGGACGCTTTTGCCCTCCAACCGCTCGCGCCAGAGCTTCTGCTGCAATTCCACCACGAAATCGCGGGCGCCCTGGTCCCTGAGTGGGCTGGCCGCTGGCGCGACGCCGACGTCAGGGTCGGAGAGCACCACCCGCCTCCGCCCTACCAAGTACCAATGCTCATCCGCGATTACGGCGAAGACCTGCGGGTCCGGATGTCCGCCAGCATTTCCCGTTTTTTAACACCAGAATTTGCGGACCGGAACTGACTTGCCGCGGCCGCATCCGCCCTGCGGATCAAAGCCCCCTATATCGAGTCGAGGTCAAATACGCGCCGTGGGGCTCGCCGGACGTAAGGGTGCTGGAGCCAGGGATAAAGTTTAACCCGAAGGCCCACATGTACTCGGACTGCAAGTTGTGCCTGTACGACTGGCGCGACCAGCCGTGGCAGGACAAGTGGCACCTCCACGAAACCGTGATTCCCTGGGCAGCCGAATGGCTCGTCTTTTATGAACTGCTCCTTTTGACCGGCAAATGGCACGGCCCCTCCGCCCTCCACTCTATGAAAGGGGGTTAAACCTAACCATCAAATCGAGGGACGCGGCACCCAATCAATGCACTTGCAGGGCGGTCGCGCGCCAGGAGAACCGTTTCAGCGGTCCCTCTCATCAAAATCAAAATTTGCCTCCACCCCTCGGAAGTGCTTTGAGCAGGGTCAGAAGCGCTTTTTTTCACCGAGTGGCAAACGCGGCTCCTATCGGTGATCAGCCGGTTCATTATGATGCGCCCTCCCGCCGACACCCAGGGACGGTTGACTTTGGTGATGTCAACACATACTGTCAGGCCGATACAATGAAACGGTCCCACAAGCCGTTGAGTAAATGCCCAGGGTGTGCTGCTGGTGGCACGAGGCTGAGTCGCAATGCCGTATCGAGCGCGAGCCAACGGCCCCGTTCCGGGTTCACGTTGATCGAACTGCTGGTCGTCATAGCCATCATCGCCATTCTGGCCGCCATGCTGCTTCCGGCCCTGGCGCGGGCAAAAATCCGCGCGCAAGGGACCGGTTGCGCCAACAACACCCATCAACTCCTGCTGGCCTGGCATATGTACGCGACCGATAATCGCGATGAACTCCCGTTCGGCTATTCCGTCACGGCTCCCAATTCCGCTTACGTTTGGGTGAAGGGTATTCTCGACGACACCAACCCAAAGGCTAACGATAATTGGGACTACGCCAACACCATCATGCTGGGCGCCATTTGGCCTTACAGCGGAAATTCCCTCGGCGTGTTTCATTGCCCGGCGGACACCTCGCGCGGTATCGACCCGCAGGGCAAGACCGTGCCGCGCCGGAGTGTTTCCATGAGCAACTGGGTCGGGGGCAACGGGGACAGCCCCGCTACCAACTACAAGGGCTACTGGGGGCTCAACGCTCCCGGCTCGCAAGTAGCGCGCAAACTCTCGCTCATCGGAAACCCCGGTCCGGCCCTGACCATCGTCCTGTTGGATGAACGTCAGGACAGCATCAACGACGGTTATTTTGCGATCCAAATGGATGGCTATCGCAACCCGGGCAGCACCTACATTGTGGATTTTCCCGCCAGTTATCATAACGCGGCGTGTGGCTTTGCGTTTGCTGACGGTCATTCCGAAATCCACAAATGGCACGATGGCCGCACCATGCCACCGCTCGGGACGGCCCTCACCTTAAACATCCCCAGTCCCAACAACAGCGATGTCCTTTGGATGCAGGATCACTGTCCACACTAGGGTTTCTCTCCCAACGCCTGTCGCGTGACGAAGTAAGGCTGCTTCGTCAGCTCAGGCCCGAATCCCGGAAACAGCGATGCCTTTCGGGAATCGTGCTGGATTTCGAAATAGTACTGCAGCGGGTATGGCGAATCGGTGTACGCGGCCGGAATGGTTGCCCGGAAGCGGTTGCCTTCAGCCTGCATCAAAGCGGTCTGGAACCGCTCGCCCTGGTTCACGTGACGGTAGTGAAGGCGAATGGACGCGGAGGAATTTGGCAACGCCAGTTCCAGGTCCAGCGGCCGCCCGGGCCGGAAAACCAGCGCTGGGTTATGCTGGGCAGCGACCCCCGGGCGCGATGGACGACCAAGACTCTCTTCCAGGCAGCCTTTGATGCGCGGCTCCGGAGCCGGGTGGCTGCCCGGTTGCTCGAGCTTTTTCTCCAGCGCGGCGATGTCTTCGTCAATCGCCGGCAGACGATCCAGCCAATGCCCCCGCAACTGCGGCAGCTCGCCCACGGTCACGTCGGACTGATAGACACCGCGGGCGACACCGGCCAGTTCGGCCCACGCGCCGCGCGCGCGCCGGTAGGCTTTAATGGATTCAGCCAGGGCAGCCTGCGCGCCGCTTCGCTCAAACACTCCGTAGAGAACCCCCGCCCGGAATTTTGCCCCGAAAAACCGGCCCAGGCCGATTTGGATTCTCACATCAACGTCCATTCGTCGAAATTCGGGCGTGGTCTTGTTTTTGACCTGGCGTTCCGCCGCGGCCAGGTTCCGGGCGGCGGCGTCCGCGAGGTCCTCGAGCCATTGCGCGACTTCGACCGGGGTATATTTGCCGCTCCGGTTGCCTTCGAGCAGTTCACCGGCAAAATCATTGATGCGCAGGAACAATTGCGGATCGAGCGGGCTGACATTCCCGAACACTTTCGGCGCGGGGCTGTCGCTGTAGGGATTGCGGCGGCCAGGCTCGACCAGCGAGTGGTTCAAGTACATTTCCGGCCAGTAGCTGTTGTTGGCGGCGGAAGGCAGATGGGCGGTGGTGACGATGGGGAGGATACGGCTGGCGTTGGCCAGGGCGAGTTCCACCGCTCCGGCTCCTTTGCCAAAATCCCTTCGCAACGAGCGCTGCCAAACATCCGGGGCAGTGTCAGGACTGTACATCAAGCGTCCCCAGACTCTGTAGGTGTGAAGGTACTTTTCCCAATCCCAGCGTGGCTTCAACGACGCATCCGCATAAGCACAGCGGTCGCCGGCGACGCCTGAACCTCGGCGCCCCTTGAACGTGAGCGGCTCCATGATTTCCACGCCGGCGCTCCCGCAAAAGCTAAACGCGCGGCTGTGGGCCGCGTTCACCAACGGGTCGCCCCAAAGCAGCAGCCGTTGTGTGCCGGGCCAGATGCGGAACATGACGGTGTAGCGGCGATTTTCTTTTAGCAGGTCGGCGTAACCATATCGGGTGAAGCTGCGGGAGCCGGTGCTGAGTTTCATCAAGCCCGAGCCCTCGTGGCCCGGCCGGGGCCGTTCCACCTCGCGGATTTCGGCCTGGTGATAAGGCATGCCGAGGTGCTCGGCCCAGTACTTGGGGGCAACATTGACGGGCTGGCCGGTCGCCAGCGCCGAATCGATCATCGTTTGGTCGATGCCCTTGGCGTGCAGATCAATCTCGACCCGGCGGCCGCATTGGGCGACACCGTCAAAAACCGTCCGCCAGAAATCATAGCTGCCCTCGGCGACGCCGCTCTCGCCGTGAATGCGGAAGGTGACAACACTGATCGCCGGGCAGGCTTGCAACAAAGTGCGCACCGCGTCCCGGCAATAAGGGCCATGGTTTTCGGCGGACAAACCGGCGATTCGGTAGTTCGGATGGGGACTGCTGGACCAGTCGTAACCGTGCATCCAGAGGCCAAGCTGAAACTGCAGTCCGCGCGCGACGGTCTCTTCGCTGATGAACTTGAGCATCTCCAGGTTCCGGTCGCGCTCGGCCACGGGCAGTTCCGCCACACGCACGTCGTATCCGCGAACGGCGAGCAGGAAAGGGTAGGGAAATAGAAAGTAGGCATCCGTCACCTCGCGGAGAAAGTCGTAACCGAGACTGAGGGTGAGATTGAAACGGTTGAAGCGTTGCGTGGCCAGCATGGTGAGATACCGCGGCCACATTTCGCGATCATAGAACCAGGGTTTGTCTTCCACGTCGCTGACGAACGCCCGGGCCAGCCCACGAACGCGATTGGCCGGCTTCTCCACCGTGGGCGGGATTCGGCTCAACTCGCCGAGCGGGTCGACGGCGAAATTCACACGGTCCGCCAGTTCCAAAAGCGCATAAACCAGTCCGCGCGCGTCCGAGCCGGCCGCGAACAGGACCGGACGCTTCCCGATTTTGCCGCGCGCCAGCCCAACGGCTTCGGGAACGTCGGGCAATGAAATGCCGGCGGCCGCGAGCGCTTGCTTGCCACTGCTGGAACTGGCGGTGCCGCCAACCACGCAGTCAAAACCGGCCGGCGCCTGTTCCAGGCTGGCAAAAATCTCCGCCCCTACACCCCGGCCCTGGAGGGCGGCACGCAGCTCCGCCCCGGCCCATTGAGCGGGCTTTGGCTCGGCAGGTTCGAGAACAATAGCAACGCCGCGGTTCTCCCGGGCGCTGAGAGTACCGGGCAACAGATTGGCTGCCGCGGCCGCACTGAAGGCGGCGGTGGTTTTCAGAAAGTCGCGGCGCGAATTTTGGGGATTCACAGTTTGCGCTTAAGTTCCGGCGACACGTTAGAACAGCTTGAGCGCCCTTGTCCATCAATGATCTTGCGAGTGGCAGCCAAGCCACCCTGGCAATAATGCCACTGCGTTGGAATGCGGACATGGGCGTGATGATGGTGGCGATGGTCATGCGGCTCTCGCAGTTAGCAGCAAACGACCGGCATCCACCATGTCCTGCTGGATCTGGCGACGTTGAAAAAGCAGGTCGCCCGATTCCCCGGGGGCGGGCTGGCCCAAGACAAAATTCGCCGCCCGGATCGGCGCGGAAGATTGTTCGTCGTGGAAATGCTGCTTGAGGCAGGCGACGGCATCAGCGCATGCCGGATTGCCGGCGCGGGCTTCTTCGCCGAACACGGCGACAGCGGCCTTTGTGCCTCGATCGTAGTGAAGCAAGGTGTAAAGGATGTCGAAAGCATCTTTCGGCGCCTGGCGTCGCGCAAAGGCACGAAGCTTCATCGCCAGAAATGGCCCGGCTTCGCAGACGCGGACGGTGAGTTCCTGGTGCGCACCCTGAAGGTCCACTCCTTTAACCGTGACCTTGCGAGCAGTGGCCAGTGCGCGGTTGATCCCAGGCAGAATATTCGCGGGCACATCGTCAACCACCGCAGTACCTTGGGTCGCGGGCGGATGTTCGGTGAGAAAATCCACTGGAATGGTAAAGTCGCCGACCTGTTTCACGAAGCGGGGCCCGCCGAATTCATCTTTGGACAAACGGAAGCCCTGGGCCTGGAGGTCCATTTGGAGGCTTCCGTATTGGCCGAGGGAGGCCCCAAGGGCGATGCCGAGGTCGGCATCGAGCGTGACCGGACGCGGCAGAGTGCGCGACGCGGAGAGGTCGCCGCACAGGTATTTCGGAACCAGCCCGCCCACGAGCACGAGGTCGCTGTGCCACGACCCGAGCCCAGCCCAAACGGTCAGGAAGGCACTCTCAGCGTTGGCGACGCCGATGGGATTGTATTCACTGTAGGTTTCGTACTTCACGGCCGGCAAAAGCCTTCCCAGTTGCGGAGCGCATCGGCCTGGTCGGGGCCACGAAGGCCGGTTTGTTGCAGGTCGAGGTAGATTTGGGCGTCGCTGGCGAGGGGCAAATCTTGAATCTTCTGAGTTTCCAGGAAGACCCCATCGTCGTCGGGGACGTGGAGCCAGACTTTGCCGGCATCATTGACGGAGCGGAGTCCCAATCTTTCCAGGGTGGCCGTTTCGGGCAGACTCGCAACGTAGGCGCTGGCGATGACCGGCTCGGTGTAGGGGTGCCGGAGCCAGCCCGCGATCCACTGGGTGAAAGCGATGCGCACCGACTGCTGGTCCGCCCAGGACTTGAGCTGGCGGGCCGTTTCGAGCGGGGCGCCGCCCAAAGCAGTGTAGCGCGTGGTGGTGTTGCGACGGGCGAAATCATCGGCTTTCACCCAGGCACCGATGAGCCCGAGCGGGTCACCAGGACGGAAGGCGCGGGTACCTTTCTTTTCGATGAAGCCTTGGCTGGTAAGGTGCTGAAGGATGCGAGACACGAGACCCTGGCTAGCCTGAGTGCGGTCAACCAATTCGCGTTGAGTCCACGCCCGATCACGGTCCGTTAGTAGCGTGCGAATGATGCGGGCGCTTTTGCCAACAAAGACGTTTCGGGGTTCCAACTGAAACCGGAAATGGCGGCCAGGCAGCGGGCCCCGGTCCACGAGGAGGCCGGGGACCCGGATATAGGCGCGGCCGTTAAGGTCAATTGCCGCCAGGCGTTTTTGGCGGCAGAGCTCCAGAACGCGAGGCGAAAGCTCGGGCACTACGAGCAGTGGTGGGTTCGGGGCGTCCCAGCCGTCAACCCGGGATTCCAGTTCCCGTATGCTGGATCTCAGGAAGTACAGCGGTTTGAACCGTTCGGAGCGGTCGTCGAGCCGCAGCTCTACCGAGGACAGCCGGTCCTGGCTGGGGGCTTGCGGCGGAACGTGCCATTGCAGGTCGGGATCAGCATCAACGAGCTGCCGGAAATAGTGAACCAGTTCGCTTTCGTGGCTAATATCTGCTTGTTTACTGAAATCGGTGCTTTTCACTGTAAAGTAATAAGCGCTATTTTCAGTAAATAATCAATATTATTTACTAGAAACATCTATTTTAACTGAGCAGTAAAAATACCATTTTTAGTAAATACTTACGATTTCCCTCACCAAAACATCAGTGTTGTAATGGAGATCGCTTCCACTACCTCGGTTTCTTCGGCGTTTCAGGCTTTCAGCGTTTCAGCGTTTTATTCAAAATCTCCCGTGTTTACCGAGCTTGTAACGACCTGCAGATTCAAGATCCCTCGTGTTTACCGAGGTTGTAACGACTGTTACGGATCGTTACGGATAGTGTAACGGATAAAAAGCGCAAAAATCGCCCGTGTTTACCGAGGTTGTAACGACGTAACGGATCAAAGGGGGGGTACTATATACATATATGCCTATACTCCTCACGTCACCTTGTCTGGCTCTGTCCATCTATCCCAAACTGCGACTAACTGCCACCAACTGCGACCAACTGCGACCACATTCATTAAATCTACTTTAACCTAATTCAGCCAAATTTAGGTTAGTGCAACCTAATTTAACCACAAACGCTGGGGACTGTGGACCTTGGACTCATCAAGCACGTCACTACCCTTGTCCCCCGTCACTCGTCCCTCGTCACTTCCCTCCTCGACTGTGGACCGCGGACTGTGGACCTTGGACGCGAGACGTGTTTTCATTCAAGAAATGGGCTTGAGCAAAACGGAGAGCGGACGGATACTTCAATGAGAATCCCATTGAATATGCCTCCGGATAATCCAGGAGTCAGGGTCTTAACCGCCTGGTTTTACAAGCTCTCGCGGCGCACCCGGAAACGGGTCTGCTGGGGCGTCGGGCTGGTGCTTTTTTACACGGTGTTCGGGTTCCTGATCCTGCCGCTGATCGTCCGCGCGGTGGCGGTGAAGCAACTCGCGAAAATTCTCGATCGCGAGGTCACCATCGAGAAGGTCCGCCTCAATCCTTACGTCCTTTCGGGCACCATCCGCGGTCTCGTCGTCAAGGACAAGGACGGGGAACGATTTATCGCATTGCAGGAGGGCTACGCCAATTTCCAATTGATTTCCTTCTTCCAGCGGGCGTGGACTTTCAAGGAGGTGCGCGTGGTCGGGCCTTACGCCCGTGTCCAGGTGAACAAGGACCTGACGCTGAACTTCACGGATTTGTTGAAAAAGTTCTCCGGCCCGGAGACGGCCCCGCCGAAGAAGCCCTCAAAACCGCTGGTGCTCCGGGTGGACCAGTTTCACATTTCCGGCGCCCAGCTTTCGTATGCGGACCTGACGCCCAGCACGCCTTTCCATCGCATGATCGGGCCGGTGGAACTGACTCTGACCGGCCTGGAGACCGATCCCGAGAACAAGAACCCTTATTCCTTCTCCGGCACGACCGATTCGGGCGAGCGATTTTCCTGGAGCGGCTACTTCTTCCTGGACCCGATCCGCTCGCGCGGCGAATTCTCCGTTGAGAACGTGGCTCTGCCGAAATACGCGCCGGTTTACCAGGATTTCCTGCGCTTCCAGCTCCGCGATGGCGTGATTAATTTGGGGGCGGCTTACGATTTCGCCTGGAGCACCACGACCAATGTGGCGGTGGTCACCAACGCCACGTTCCACCTGCATTCGCTGAAAGTTGCCGAAAAGGACAGCCAGGAGAACTTCGTCGAGCTTGACGATTTGAACGTGCAGGGCGCCAGCGCCGACGCCATAGGCCGGCGCGTCGTGGTGGATTCGGTCGTGGTCACCGGCGGACGGCTCGTGGTGCGGCGGACGCCGGACGCGAAGGTCAATGTGATCGAGATGGCGAAGCCGGCGGGCACGAATGTCGCGGGCACGGTGATGCTGATGCTGCGTTCGGCGACGAACTTGTTCGCGCAACTGCTGGCGAGCACGAATGCGGGGACGGCGCAGATGCGCTCGATCAAGGCGCAGGATTGCGCGGTGACACTGGTGGATTCGGCGAACGCGCGCCCGGTGAGGCTGGCGCTGACGGATATTTCGATGCAGGCGACCAACCTTTCCAATTTGCCTGGAACCAAAATGGCCCTCGAGAGTTCGGTGCGCTGGAATACGAACGGCACGATTCACACGACCGTCACCGCGGGGCTCTCCCCGCCGACAGCGGACGTGCGGCTGAAGCTGGAACAACTCGAACTGGCGCCGCTGGGTCCGTACCTCGACCAGTTTGTCAGCCTGTTTATCCTGGGCAGCAAATTCAGCATGGACGGCCAGGTCCAGTTGGTGGCCACGAACGAGTTGGGGCCGGACGCCACCTTCAACGGCAACATGCGGCTGGATGATTTCACCGGGGTCGATGGCGACACGGACGAGGAGGTGCTCAAGTGGGGCTCGGTGCGGCTATCCGGGATTAAGGCGAACCTGAATCCGCCCGAATTCGCGCTGGCGGAGCTGGCCATCGACGACGTGAACGCCCACGTCGTGGTCGAGACCAACCAGACACTAAACCTGATGCGCATCGCCAGGCTCACCAACACGAATGCTCCCGCCGCCGAGCCGGCCACCGCCTCGCCGGCGGCCGCCAAAGAATCGAGCGACCCACGGAAGAAAATCGGTTTGCTGGCGAAAAGCTTTTCTTCGACGAACCTGGCGTTTCTCAAGGCGCCGCTGAAGGCCTCGGTGGAGACCATCGTATTCTCCAATGCGCAGGTCCGGCTGGAAGACCGCTCGGTGCATCCGCCGGCTCGAGTCTCGGTGACAAAGGTCAGTGGGACCATTACGGGCATCTCGACCGAACTCAAGAATGACATCGTGGCAAAGTTGCAGGCCCGGGTGGGAGGCACCGGCCCGGTGGAGATTACCGGCGACCTGCCGCCGCCGGGGCCAGCAACGACGAACCAGTTCAAAATCGTGGTGAAGGATGTGAACCTTGTTCCGGCTGGGCCGTATTCCGGCAAGTTCCTCGGTTACACGCTGCAAAGAGGGAGATTCAATCTGGACATGAAGTATGAGATGACCGGACGCAAAATGAAGGCGCAGAACGCGGTCATGCTTGACCAATTCACCCTGGGCGAAAAAGTGTCCAGCCCGGACGCAACCAAGCTGCCGGTGAAGCTGGCGATCGCCATTCTCAAGGACCGCAGCGGGAAGATCGAGCTGAACGTGCCGATCGAGGGCGACCTGGACGACCCCAAGTTTCACCTGAGCGGAGTCATTCTCCATGTGATCGCCAACGTGATTACCAAACTGGTCACCTCGCCTTTTGCGGCGCTGGGGTCGTTGTTTGGAGGCAAAGGCGAGGAGGTCAGCTACCAGCCATTTGCGCCCGGGTCCGCCGAACTCCAGGCGGCATCGCGGGACAAGCTGGACGCCTTGCTGAAGGGCCTTCATGAGCGGCCCGGTCTGCAACTCGAAATCGAGGGCAGCTACGACCCCGTGGCGGATGGGACGGCGTTGCGCCGGCAAAAACTCCAAAAACAATTCCGTGCAGCGAAATGGGCCACCCTCCGCAAGAGCGAGAAGGAGCGGGTGAGCCCCGACCAGGTGCCATTCACGGATGAAGAGTATGCCGCGGCCCTGAACCAGGCATACAAGGCGCTCGTGGCCGCGCAAGCCGCCAACCCTGGCCACAATGGGACCGCACCGGTAGCACGGGTAACGAGCAAGCCCGCCAGCCCATCCAGGCCGATGGCAGCTCCAGCGGCTTTGGGTGGGGAGGAGAAAGGAGCTGGCTTGCTCCTGCAGGACGCGCAGAAAGCCGCGCCGGCAGCGCCCGAGAGCGACATGGAACGCCTCGTTTTCGAGACCATCAGCGTGAGTGAAGACGACTTTCAGAGGCTGGCGCACGAGCGCGCGGTGCACGCCCAGCAGGCGATCCTGTCTTCCGGCCAAATCGAGGCGGAGCGGGTGCTGCTGGCAGAGCCCGGCAGCGAGGAGTCCACCAATCGCGCCAGCCGGGTTTTCTTTCACCTGAAGTAGTATGTGTTCCCGCCGTTGTCCGCTGGCCCCGTGCCTTCGCGAGGTCCGGAGACCGATGTTTTTGATAGGGCTATGCCTCCTGCTGGTATGGAGGCCAGGGGCGCTGGCGGGCGCACAGAACACCGGGTTCCTGCACGCTTCCGGGGTTACTAACCTGGATAACAATAACCAGCCGATTACGTTGCGCGGGGTCAACCTGGGTTCGTGGCTGTGGCCGGAGTACTACATGATGGGTAGCCCGAATCTCTCGGCCTACAATAGCGCCGGCACGGGGACCGGGGGTATCAACAATTACTATGACGGTTTGGTCGCGGCCATCCAGGACGTGCTGGGCGGGGACACTAATCTGACGGCGCAAGTGCTGGACGCCTACTGGAGCAATTTCATCACGCCGGCGGACATGGTGTTTCTGCACGCCAACGGTTTCAACAGTGTGCGGGTGCCGTTCACGTTCGAGGAATTCTTTTACGTCACCAATTGGGCGAATAATTACCCGACGAATGGGTACGATATTAACACGGGGTTCAAATACCTCGACAACCTGGTCGCGTATTGTTCGACCAACGCCATCTATGTGATTCCGGACATGCATTGCGCCCCGGGCGGTCCGAACAATCTTTCGGTGACCAACTACGGCGGGACGTTGAACACCAACACGGCGAGTGTCTTTGTCAGCGGCCCGAACCTGGCGCTGGCCGGGCACATCTGGAGTCGGATTGCCGCGCATTATGCGACCAACACGTGGCTAGGCGGGTATGATTTGCTCAATGAACCGGTCAACACCAGCGCCGCCAACGGCCAGGTCGGCAGTCCCACTTTGAGCATCACCTATTCGAACCTGGTCCGAACGATCCGCCAGGTCGATACGAATCACCTGCTGCTATGCGAAGGCGACTTCTACGCGAGCACCCTTTACGATGTGGATAACACCGGCTGGAGCGACCCAAACGCAAACTTGTCTTTCTCCGATCATGATTACGGCAGTGGGCTGCCGCTGGGAACCGGCAACCGGGCCACGTGCGTTGGCGCAAATGTCCCCGATTGGGCGGGTGAGTTTGGCATCAATTCGACCCATTGGTACAACAAGCTCGTGTTCGGCACTTACGAACGGCCGGTGACCCTGACCCAGAACAGCCGGACGGCAACGATTTCCGAGGGCCACTGCTTTTGGGCATACAAGATCAGTTCGCAATGTTATGGGCTCGTTCAAAACCCGCAGACGCCCGGCTGGAACGCGTTGAAGGCGTATTGGGCGTCGCCGGGGACGGTGCCACGGCCTTCGGTGAGCGAGGCGTACAATTGGCTGATGGCTTATGCGCAAGGCACCCTTTTCTCCAATTGCCTGGTGCACCCGGAAGTCGCGGACAGTTTGAACCGTCCGGCCGGGAGCTTCACGAACCTGGCACTGCCTTACAAAGCGGGTGTGACTATCCCCGGCAAAATCTTTGCGGCGGACTACGACATGGGCGAAGTGGGCATCGCCTATGCGGACACGGTGTTCGATGACGAAGCCAATCATGGTCCGGGTGGGACGGCGTGGAACAACGGCTTTTTTGGCCGGGACGATGGGGTGGATATGACGCGTTGCGCTGATCCCGGGACGCTGCTGAAGGTGGGCTGGAATGACGCCGGCGAATGGCAACGCCACACGCTGACCTGCGCTCCGGGTAGCTACAACCTGTTCATCCGTTATGCCGGCGGCGCCACGGGCGGCGTGGTGCGCGCCAGCCTGCTGATTTTGAACAACACCAACCATGCATTAGTGCTGAGCAGCAACGATCTTACCGGTCCGGTGACGCTCCCGACTACGGGCGGTTACGCCGCCTACGCGACCTATGCGGTGAACGGGATCACGGTGACCAACTCCGGCCTGGCCAGCCTCCAGATCGACTGTGTCAATCCCGGCTATGATTTGGCCTGGGTCGAATTCGTGCCCGCGAACGGCGCGCCTTTCCCGCCCCTCGGGGAAAGCGTGGTTGGGGCGCAATCCGGGCCGCCGCCCGGGCTCACCGCCGGGCTGGCGGCAACACCCGGCAACGGCGCCGTTTCTTTGAATTGGGTCCCCTGCGAAACGGCTGCCAGCTACAACATTAAGCGCGCAACCATTTCCGGCGGACCCTACCTGACGGTGGCTTCCAGTTCGACACCGAGCTATCTCGACCTCGGTTTAAGCAACGGCGTGAGCTATTACTACGTGGTAACCGCCTTCAACACGAATGGGGAAAGCACGAATTCCACCGAAATCGGTTCGACACCCGTCCACGGCAGCCTGCCATTAGGGTGGATAGACCAGGATGTGGGTGTTGCCACGTTATGGGATGGCAGCGTGGGAGACGTCGGCTGGCCGGGCACGGCCGCTTTCGCCGGCGGCGTTTACACCGTCAGCGGCTCGGGCATTGATATCTGGAACAACGCGGATTCGTTTCATTACGTCTATCGCGCGGTCTCGGGCGACTGCACGAACATCGCGCGGGTATCCGGCTTGCAAAACACCGACCCGTGGGCCAAGGCCGGCGTCATGCTCCGCGAATCGCTTAACCAGGACGCCATCAACGCGTTTGTTGCGGTCACCTCGCAGAACGGAGCGTTGTTCTCCTATCGGCCGGCAACCTACGGCGCCAGCGCCAGCTCGGGCCAGGCGGGGCCGGCGGCACCGTACTATGTGAAGCTGGTCCGCATCGGTAATACGTTCACTGCCTATACTTCGACCAGTGGTTCGGTTTGGAGCCAGGTCGGGTCGCCAGTGACACTGGCAATGTCTCGTGATGCGTTTGTGGGAATGGCAGTGACAGCGCACAACAACACCAGGCTGAACACTGCCACATTCGATAATGTGAGCGTGGCGGGGCAATTGCCTTCGGCTCCAAGCCATTTGAATGCCGCGGCGGCTTACACTCAAATCGCCCTGAGTTGGTGGCCCGTCGCGGGAGCAACCGGTTACAATGTGCAGCGCTCGACAACCAATGGGGGTCCTTACACGACCGTCGCTGCCGGGCTCACCGCCACAAATTACACTGACCTCGCGATTTCCAACGGCGTGAGCTACTATTACGTCGTCGCCGCGGTTAATTGGAACGGTCCCAGCCCATGGTCCAATCAAGCCGGCACTTCCGCGCCTCTGCCGAATCTTAGCGTTGCCTATTCGGGCAACGCCCTGGCCCTCTCCTGGCCGGCCACCGCTTCCGGATTCTCTCTCTATGGGGCAACAAATCTGGCGGCGCCGGTGCTTTGGACGCTGGTAACGAATGCGGCTGCCAGCCAAAGCAGCACTTGGAATTTGACCCTGCCGACGGGAGGAGGGAGTTCCTTTTTCAGGCTGGGGAGCCCGTAGGCCGAAAGCGGCTGCCCTTCACTTCAATCAAGCTTGGGGCGAAAGAGCCTTCGAGCGGCGTTGGTGAGAGCGGAAGCAGAGCCACAGACCGGCGCCAAACCCGAGGAGTATCATCGGGGCGGGTTCCGGCACCACCACGGGACCTGGCGATGGTTCCACCCAACAACTGGAACCGTTGTTGGGTGGAGTCCCCTGAATGTGGGCGGCTGCGTAGAAGGGGCCTGAGCCACCCGCCGGGGAGCTCAGGAAACTGAAATCAGAAGACGTCAGGTTGGCGATGCCGGTGATTTTGTAAGTGATGGAATCATTGACCGTGAAGGTCGTTCCATTGGGGGTGCTGAAGCTGAAAAGGATGTCGTATTTGCCATCACCGTCCGCTTTAAAGCCGTCTTCACCTGTTGAGATGGTTGGGACAGTGAAGCTGCCGCTGGAACCGGTTTGGGTGAAGCTCAGGTTGTTTACATTGTCGGCCGGGTTCAGGTTCAGATACAACCCACTGATGAATTCGCCACTGCTGAGTCCGGAGTTGCTAATCGTCAATGAAACGGTTCCCGGAGATAAGTCCAGCAACGTGGCGGAAGCCCAAGGGCCAGGCCCGGCCGGCGGTGTGCTTTGGCCGCTGAATACATTGTCGAAGGAGTAGACGATTCCTGAGGCAAGCAGGTTTTGGGCACCCACCAATGTCACCCCCAAGCAAACACACGCAAGGAACCGCGTCACCCGCAAAATTTTTCCCCTAGTATACATGAAATCTTTCCCGGCCTTGACTCGGTTTCAAGGCTGCAAACTTTACAACTTTCGTTGTAGCAGTTCTACTATGCCTTTGTAGCCGAGGTCAAGGATAAATGCCTGGCTCAGTTGTCCGTACTTCTACGAATGTGCGTGATTCAGTAGCCAACCAACCTGAAAAACATCTTCCCCGGGTAAATTGGATTGGTCACCGTGACCCGCCCCAGGTTTGTGTGCGGTATCGTTGGAATATTGGTCCAACCGCCGGAGGCCGAAATGTCGGGGGCTGTTTGCAGAGAGCAATTGGGGGCGGAAGCGGGCCAGGAGACGATGATATTTGTTGGAGAGCGGGTCACCTGGAGCGGTACTGCGACCGAAAGGTTCAGGCTCCAGCCACCGGAAATGCTGCCCGAATCGCCCGTCGAGTCGGCGACTACAAATAAACTCCACTGGCCGGTTGGGTCGGTGTTTTTGAAGACAGACAGTGCGGAGAGGGAGTTTGAGTTCCCCGGGGGCGCGGGTGCGGGAAAATCATAGGGAAAATGGGGATAACCAAGGCTCAGATACCCGTCCGTAGGTTGAAAAGTGCCGGAAGTCAAGCTGGTGTAAATCGGCAGCGGTGTGGCAGCGTTATCATCCAGTGTCAGGGACAAATTTGTCACGCTGTAACGGTCCTGCCCGCCGGTTTGGGCCATGATGATCGCGCGCTGACCCAATGGGCCGAGCAGCAAGATGTTGATATCGCTCGGGAAAGTATGAGTCAGACCGTGCAGGGTCACGGTCAGTTTGGTCACGACCAGGCCGTTGAGTCCCGTGACGCTGAGAGACGCCGGATACGGTGCGGCGGGGATTGGGGGGGTGCCGGTCTCATTAATCACGATGACGTTCGTGGAAGAGAACGTGAATAAGGCGCCATAGGATTCCAGCGAGGCGGAGAAAAATCCTGCTAAGGCAAGGAACCCGAACAACATCTTCCAAGCCGCAGAACTCATAGGGTGGGCCAAGCCTAACCCCATGACTGCCAATGTGTCCAGACAAACCTTTACGGACGGACCTGGCGCGAACGTTGCCGGTGCTGCCGATTCGAGTCGAGCTCAGGTTGAAATCTGGACTTGGCAGAGGGATATGTCTAGGCTCGCCGGCCAATGGAACAATTCGCTCCGTTCCTGCCCTGGGTGGGCGCTTTGCTTGGCTTGCTCTGTCTGACCGCCGCATTCCGTTCGGGCAGGCGGTGGCGTTTGGTCGAAAACCTGCCCACTTCCAAAACCACGGGCGTGTTCATCGGCCTGGTCGAATTGAAGGGAACGGCCGAATCGGGACGTCCGTTGACAAGCTACCTGGCCGAACGACCCTGTGTGTTTTATCAGTGGAGTGTCGAGGAGCATTGGTCGCGCACGGTCACCGAGACCTACACCGATAAAGACGGCAATACCCAGACACGCACCCGCCAGGAAAGCGGTTGGACTTCGGTCGCGAATGGCGGCGAGATGATTCCGTTTTATCTCAAAGACGATTGCGGTGTCATCCTGGTCCGGCCTGAAGGGGCCAAGCTGGAATCGGTGGCGATGCTGGACCAGACATGCGGACGGGGCGACCCGCTTTATTATGGCAAAGGTCCCGATGGCGCGGTGGGGGATTCCGACTACCGCCGCCGCTTTCGGGAAACGGGAATTCCGCAGCAGGCCGAACTTTACCTGATGGGCCAGGCGCGCGAGCGGCAGGACGTGGTCGCGCCGGAGATCGCGCAAGATAAAACCGCGCCGATGTTCCTGATTCGACCCGGTCGGAGGAACAAGTCAGTTCGGGAATGAAGTGGGGGGAGCGCGGCTGGGCTTTGCTGGGGCTGGTGCTGACCGCAGGTTCATTAGTGGCTGGTGACGCGGCTATGAGTGTGCCGCCGGAATCCCGGCTGCCGGTCTATATCGGCGCCGGCTTGGGCTACGTGGTGGTAGGGGTGCTGGTGTGGGTATGGATGGTGTTCAACAGCCTGGTAGAGTTGCGCCAGCGCGTGCGGCAAGCCTGGTCCCTGGTCGATGTCCAACTCAAACGCCGGCACGATTTGATTCCCAATCTAGTGGAAGCGGTGAAGGGCTACCGCGATTACGAACAGCAGCTTCAAACCGAGCTGGCCACGTTCCGCACTCAGCTCCAGGCCACGCCGCCAGGGGTCGCCGGCCCCGATTTCAGTGCGGTCAACCGGACCGCTACCGCCATCGCCGAACGCTATCCTGAACTCAAGGCCAATGAGACCTTTATGGCCCTGCAGAAGAACCTCGCTGATACCGAACAGCGGGTTGCGCTGGCGCGCGGCTATTTCAACGACATCGCCACTCACTACAACACCAGGCTGGAAACCGTCCCCGAGCGGTTTGTCGCCCGTCTCGGGGCGATGAAACCGCAACTGCTCATGGCAGCCAATGATTTCGAGCGTGCCCCGGTAAAGGTGGAAATCTAATTTAACAGCGAAGAGGCGAAGAAGCGAAGAAAAAGAGCGAGGTTTTAGTGGGCGGTTTTTATCTCGTTTAGTCTTCTTCGCGGCTAAGGATGTTTCAATTGGTGCTGTCAGGCGGCGAGCGGTTTGGAAACGTTGATCCTGTGCTTCAGGCAATAGGCGGCGTAGCGCGCGTATTTTTCGGCCAGGCCTTTGATGTTCGTGCGCTCCTCCGGGCTCAAAGCGCGCACCACTCGCGCTGGCGAGCCGAGCACGAGCGAGCCGATGGGAACTCTCGTTCCCTGCGTAACCAGCGCCCCGGCGCCAATGATCGATTGCTCGCCAATGACCGCTCCATCCAGAATCGTCGCGCGCATCCCAACCAGCACTTCGTCGGCCACTGTGCAGGCGTGGATGATCGCCCCATGGCCAACGGTGACGTAGTTGCCGAGCAGGCACGGCCATTCATCCGCTAGATGCAGGACCGACAGGTCCTGGACATTCGTGTGATGGCCGACCACGATGCGGTTGATATCGCCGCGCAGGACGGCGTTGTACCAAACGCTGGAATGCTCGCCGAGGGCCACATCGCCCAGGACGATCGCGCCCCTGGCAATAAAAACACCCCGGCCGAGCCGAGGTTTCCGGCGCAAAAAACTGTCGAGTTGCTGTTCAAGTTTGAATTTGGGTTTGACGCGCTTCATGGATTTGGCCCCCAGATGACAGATCGACGGAGATACAAACTAGCCATTCATTCAATCGGAGTTTTCGGTCCCAATATGGGCCAAAGGTGCTATCGTGCCCAGTCATTTTGAAGAAACGAGGTGGTTTGAAATGGGCGCAGTTTGGGTTTTATCCGGGTCCGAAAATGAATTACCGTCATAAGGGAATATGACGAAGAAGAAGCCCTTTCGGCCGCCAGTGGTCCGTGAGCCACTCCCGCGCTCGTTCAAAGATTTGACGCCTGCGAAGCATTTTAACCCGCGGACATTTTTCCGGCAGATGGTGTGGAAGACCCTGCTGACGCGGCGCACCGGCCAGCACCGGATACCGGTGTTTCCCAGCCTCGCTTACGGGCAAGTGGCCCTGACCTGGATCGGGCACGCATCGTTCCTGGTCCAGTTCACGGACCTCAACGTGCTGATTGATCCGAACTTTGCCAATTGGTTGTTCCTGCTGAAAAGAATCAAGCGCTCCGGTTTGAAAATTCAACATTTGCCGCCGATTGACCTGGTGCTGTTGACCCACGCGCACTTCGATCATTTTCACAAACCCACCCTGCGCCGGCTGCCGCACCCCAAGGTGGGCATTATGCCCTGGGGGATGGGAGACCTTGCCTATGACCTGGGTTTCGAGCGGGTGGTCGAGCTGGAGTGGTGGGAAAGTTTCTCCCACCGGGATTGGCGAGTAACCCTGACGCCCTCCAAGCACTGGGGCGCGCGCATTTTGCGGGACAGCCATCGCGGCTATGGCGGTTTCATTCTCGAACACCAGGGCCGGAGGATTTATCACGCCGGTGACAGCGCCTATTTCGACGGGTTCCGGGAGATCGGCCGCACCTATCGGCCGGAGTTGGCGCTATTGCCTATCGGCGCTTACCACCCCGAATCCTTCCGCCACGTCCACATGGGACCGGACGAAGCGATTCGTGTCTTCAAGGAATTGCGGTCGCGTTGGCTGGTGCCGATGCATTACGGAACGTTCCGTCTCTCTTTCGAGGACATGGACGAACCTCCGCGCTGGCTCCGGCAGTTGGCACAGGAACAAGGCCTCACCCCCAAAATCAAATTTTTGGAGGAGGGCGTGCCTCAGGTGTTTTGACGGGCAGCGTGACCTGCGAGCTCGGATGTCTCCAGGGTCATGGAGAGCGGATGGCGGGGCGGGGACTGCCCGAGGGTATGGCGGCGGCAACATCACGCACATAAAGCTCGAAACCGGCGAATGAATTATCAGTGTGAAGCTGTCCGGCGGCGGATTTATACTCGGCAACGATTTTATCCGGGTCGGACAAATGATGCCTGCGGCCGATAATTAACACGTCCGGCACGGGTGGAAAGGAAGTGGTCCGATCCTGTTTCGCGGGAATCGAGTGAATCAGCACTTCCGGGTTCTCATGCAAATACCATTCGACTGACCGGCTTAAATAGCCCGGTAAGACGGTCCAGGATTTGACCTGGTCCTGATTTTGCACGAGCCACCGGGCCACGGCGCGCGAGTCACCTTTCCGATACGAAAAGTTATAGAACCATTGCGCATCGGCCCATAGTCCGAGCATCAAGACACTGGCCACGGAAATGCGGGCCAGCGCCGACTTGTTCGTGGTGGTCGCAAACGCCGCCAGCAAGGCCAGAAAACCAAACAACGCCGGCAGCGCATAGCGGACGTTGTAGGGAAACCCTGAGAGCAGGCCATAGACCGCCACAATGGCTATACCCAACGTGAACAAGACAACCTCCCGGCTTGGCCTGGGAAAATCTTTGGTCTCTTCCAGGAGAAACTGGCGCCAGTTTAGCAGGCACGTCAGCGCGACCAACGCCAGCGCCGCCGCAGCGAGGGCGACCTGCGGCAAGTGCCGGGACACCGCTGCCCAGGGCCCATGCCACTGAATTGCGGTCAACGATGGACCAAAAGAATAACCGCCAACAAAGGTTATGAACGTGTAAAGCACTTCGAGCCCCGAAGTCCGGCGGCTGTACTCCTCGGCGGGCGGGTAAGACTTAAGCGCCAGAACTATTACGGCGGCAATTCCGATCGGCACGTGGATCAGCCATTGCCGAGCGGGTTGGCGTTTTGCGGCCAGCGACCACCCATGCCACAAGGCGCAGACGGCAGGGAACACCAAACCAGTCTTGTGAAGGGCGATGGCTGCGAAAGCGGAGGCCACATAGAGGCCGCTCCATCGGGCTTTAAGAGACACGCGGGCCAATTCGAAAAAAACTAGGCAGAGCAGACCAAAGAAGAGCATCAAGGCATAGGCCCGCACCTCCTGGGAATACCAAATATGCAATGGATTGATGGCTAGCAACAGCCCGGCCAATAGCGCAGCGCCTTCACGTCGGCGCCACAAGTACACGAGTCCGATAAACACCGGAATCGAAAGCGATCCGGCCAGGGCGGAAAGGCTCCGCGCCCTGAACTCTACGTCAGTCCGCCTGTCATTTAGAACCGAGCGCAGGAGAAGGAAATAGGTCGGGAGCGAGTTATTCAACGCGGCGCTTTGCTGGTAGATCTGGTCCAGCGGCGCCAGGGCCACCTCGATGGAACTAACCTCATCAGTCCAGAGGGACTGGTTGGATAGCCGGTAAAACCGCAGAGCAAACGCAAAGAGCGTTAGCAGCAAGGCTAACAAAATCAAAGGGCGTTTAGATGGTATGCCACCGGCCAACAAGGATCAGTATGCTGCAGAACCGGCAGGCAAGTGCGAGATAAAACAGTGGAGCACCGCGCCTCAAGCGCTTATCCGGTGAAATTCCTAGCTTAGGGTTCGAGTTTTTCACCAGTTGACACCCCAACAGATTGCGTGCTAAAAGATCAAGGACCACCATTAGGTGTGGTTGCTTATGCGCTGTCCCAAATGCGGCTGCCAGGATGATAAGGTGATTGACTCACGCGCTTCGCGTGAGGGGGCCACGATTCGCCGTCGGCGCCAGTGCCTTGGATGTGGCTATCGTTATACTACTTACGAAGAAGTCGAGCGCGGGGGGTTGGTCATTGTCAAACGCGATGGGCGGCGAGAGGAGTTTTCGAAAGACAAATTGCTGTCGGGCATCAAAAAGGCCTGCCAGAAGCGCCCCATCAGCCCGAAAGCCATTGAGGATCTCGTCGAACGAATTGTGAACGAGGTGACGGACAAATACGAGCGCGAGGTGCCCGCTGAGGTGATCGGTAAGCTGGTGATGGACGGCTTGCGGCAGACTGATGAAGTGGCTTATGTCCGCTTCGCCAGCGTCTATCGCCGTTTTCAAGAAGCGACCGATTTTGTTCACGAAGTCAAAAAACTGGGAGGAAAATAATGATTACGCTTGCCGCAGGTTGCCTGCTTTTCGAACTATCCAGTGGGGAAAGCATCCCTTTTTCGGCAGAGATGATTTCCGTCGAGCTTATGGGCGAGAGCGCGCGGGTGCTCGACCCGGAATTGGTTCAACACGCCGCGCAGGCGGTTTTTCACTATTTCAGACACGAGCTCTGCCGGAAGACGGTTACAGTCGCCGAGTTTTCGGGCGCGCTGGAGAAGGTGTTGCGGGGTTTCAAGCTCCAAACACCGGCCTCGCCTGCCTGCCCGCCCGAGTTGCATGTGCTGGAGTCGGATTTGGACCGCCTCGCCCGCGAATCCGGAGCCGGCTGCGAACTGTTTTTCTTTCCCCTGCTCCGGGACGAATTGCGCGCGCATCTGCGCCAGAGTCCCCGGGTAGTCCGGTTTCGTGGCCTGCGCGGCTGCGTGAAACAACTAGTCGGGGCCCGGCGCTGGACCATGCGCTGCCGCAACCTCGAGGAGCAGATTGTCGGCTACCTGCGCGAATGTTTGACCGCCGAAACCCGGCAGACCCAATTTGCCCTCGTGGTGGAGTAAAGCCGATCGCCCTGCAAGAGCAGGGGGAAGCCTTGCCACCGGAGGTTTTGGATTCGTAGCAAGTTGCCGAGGAGATGTAGTGCGTTAAAAGCTGGAACCAGGCCCGTTTTCCTGCGAAACCTTGAGCCTTGCCTTGACCTCCTCAGGCACCCAACGAGACCGGTCCACGAACAGGTACCGCCAGAGCGGAAACTCCGTAAAGGGAAAATCGTCCGTGATCAGAACTCCGTCCGAGCTGACCTTATCGATCTGTTCGTCGCTCCATAACTTCAGGCGCCGGAGCTGGTCGAGCGTGACGCAGTCGTGGTCGAACTGGCCGAGGTCTTCCACCAGCGCCGAGTTCTGAAAAAGTGAGTTGGCATTTTGTTCGAAGAGGTCCCACCGGGCGGGTTTCGTGGTTCCCAGCAGATAAAACCCCAAGCCGTGAACCCCGCTCCACACGGAGGTATTGGGAAAGACGGTGTGAAACGTCTTGAGGAAGCTCTCGATTTCTCGCTTCGTTCTTCCGGGAATCCACAGGCACATGATCCCCTGCGGAGCCAAGTGATCCCGGCAGAGGGTCAAAAACTCTCTGGTGTAGAGGTTTACCGTGCCTGCGCTGAATATCGGCGGCGCCGGATCGATGGTGATTAGGTCGTACTTCTTCTCCGATAAGAGAACGTAGTTTCGTCCATCCGCCGCAACGGTGGTCACATTCGGCTCCTTCAGCACCGTTTCGGCATCGGAATGATAGAACCGGAACGTCTGAAAGACTTCCGGCACCAACTCGACCGCCGTGACGTGTAATTGCGGGTACATCGAGGCGGATCTCAGTGTTGTTCCCATCCCGAAACAAATGATCAGAGCCTCCTTCGGCTCTTTGGTGAACAGGAGCGGAAGATGCGCCATCAGTTTGGTTTCGGTCGCCAGGGCGGTCATTCCCACGCCGTTAATCCACAGTCGCTTGTTTCCTCCCGCCTCAAATGAGGTCACGGTTCCTTCCACGCCTTCCTTATGGAAAAAGATGGTGCAATCTCGCCGGGCAAGGTCTCCGCCATAGATCCGGTATCGGATGGCCTCGAAGAACGGATCACGGCCACCCGCCGCCGCGTAGCCGATAAGCAGAACGCCGCAGGCGGCTGCCCAGGCCACCCACCTCGCCCCGTGGCCTTCCGGCTCGAGATAGAGGAGAAGGGCGCCCAAGGCAACATTCACGACTGTCAAAACCAGGACGGTGTGTGTGCACCCGAGAGCCGGAATCAGCCAGAAACCCGCGCAAAGCGACCCGAGCAGGCTCCCGACGGTATTCGCGGAATAGAGCCAACCCACTGAAGACCCCGTCTGGTGGATCGTCTTGACGTAACACCGCCCGGCGATTGGAAAGATCATTCCGAATAACAACGTCAGGGGAAAAACGACTACGACGGTGGAAAAAACAGCGTTGCCAAGCCCGGCAAATGAAACCGCGCTCCCAAACCCGCCGTGCCCCAAATGGCTGAATAGCAAAAGATTTATGACGGACATCAATGCGATTCCCAATTCCAGACCCCCGAACCAGGTCAGCGGCCTCTTCAACCGGTCAACGACCCGGTTCATCAAAATGCTGCCCAGGGCTGTCCCCACCAGGAAAACACATAGCATCCCGGAGAAAGCGTAGATGGAGGTCTTTAACCAGAGGATCAGTTGGCGTGTCCAAATGATCTCATAAGCCAGGGCGGTGAACCCGCTGGCGGCAAACGCAACCAAAATCATTGACCGTATTCGGCTCGGATAGGGCGAGACGGGACGGTCCTCGCTCGGAGGTCCCTTTACTAGAGCCGAAGGAGAGGCGGTGGGTCGCTCCTTCCGGTAAAGCCAGTAGGCGCAGAAGGCGACGCCGAAATTGATGATCACCCCCAACAGCACGGTGCGGCGCTCCCCGAGGATGCCGAGGGTGATGAACCCGCTGACAAAAACACCCGCTACCGCCCCGAGCGTGTTAAGGCCATAAAGAAGGCTGAAATTCTTTCCGAACAGGTTTTCTCGCTTCGCCAAGTACGCGGTCAAGACGGGGAGTGTGCCGCCCATCAAAGTCGTCGGGATGATGAGGGCCGCGAACGAGATGGGGGCTCGAATCAAGGCCGAGATGGCCAGCCCTTCGCCGGTGGCGGGGAAAAGTTGGTGGATCGAGCGGTAAAGCGAGAGCGACACGCTCAGCACCACGGGAATCAGCAGGGCCGTGCAACCGATCCCGAGCTCGAGCGCGGCATAAACCTTCAACCAATCCGTCCGGCGATCGGCCAACCGTCCAAAGAGGAAGCTTCCCAGGGCCAAGCCGGCCATGAATGAAGCCAGGACGGTCGAGGTGGCGTAGATGGTCACACCCATTATTCTCGAGAGCATCCTTAGCCACACGATTTCGTAAACCAGTCCGCTGATACCGGAGATCAAGAACAGCGAATAGACAGCGTACTTGAACCGGCTCAAAGGCATGATAGTTTTTCCGCCTTCAAGTCCGACTTTCCCTCCGATGCTTCAGCACCGAAGCACAGGGGCGGGCTGTTTGACAAGAGAAATTGGTCGTTGGTTGGACTCAATTGCAGTATTCTGTCGGCAGGCCCGGGACTGTCAAGCGCGTGGTTTTTTTCAAGCCCCGTCCGTTTCACTACGGATGGACCGGGGGAATTCCGCCACACGAATTAGATTGAGCAACAGCGGGTAATTAAGTATCTAACTCTTCACACAACGCGCAATGGACAAGCAACCGAGCGACGGTATTCTCGAAGAATTCCGCATAGAATTCCTGGATTGTTGGCACAAGCTGCCCAACAAGGCCTTTTTCTTTCTGTTGGCCTTTGCTTGGCTGGCGTTGTTCCATTTCGCTGGCAGCTCGACCCTTGGCTATATTCGCACACCCTCCTTGTTTTTGTGGATGTATGATGGTCTGACCAGCGGGGAGTTGCTGAATTCGGACGAAGCGTATCGGGTGCTTGTGCCTTTTGGCGTGCTGGTCCTGTTCTGGCTCAAACGCCGCGAGCTGCTGGCGTTGAAGTTGGACCTCTGGTGGCCGGGACTGCTGCTGTTGGGCCTGGGGGTGGTCGTTCACCTGCTGGGCTATCTGGTTCAACAGCCCCGCATGTCGGTTATTGGCCTGTTCACCGGCCTTTATGGTTTGACAGGGCTCGCTTGGGGACGGGAATGGCTGCGGCGAAGCTTTTTTCCTTTCTTCCTCTTTGCCTTTTGTGTCCCGCTAGGTTCGGTAGTCATTCCGATTACGTTCCGGCTGCGGCTGTTGGTTTCCCAATTGGTAGAACTGGTCTCGAATTACGTCCTTCAGATTGATGTGGTGCGGGAAGGAACGCAGATCCTGGACCCCGGCGGTCATTTTAAATATGAGGTCGCGGCGGCCTGCAGCGGCATTCGCAGCCTGATGGCTACAATTGCACTGGCGGTAATCCTGGCCTTTTTCTCCTGCGGCAAATGGTGGAAGCGCCTGCTCATGATAGCCTCCGCCTTCCCCTTGGCCGTCTTTGGCAACCTTCTGCGGATGCTGGCCATCGTCATTGCCGCCGACATCGGTGGACAAGAACTGGGCAACAAGGTCCATGACGGCGGCCCGCTCGACATCTGGAGTCTTCTGCCTTATGTGCCGGCGTTTATCGGGCTCCTCATGCTGGAGCATTACCTGGCCGACCGCGCGGCACTGCCTCAAACCCCTGGCCTGGAGCCGGAACCGGTATGAACCAGCGCAAGGTCATCTTTTTCATTGTGGCCCTGTTGCTCATGGCGGGAGCCGCCGGGTTACTGGCCCAATTTCACCACCATCAGCGACTGGGTGCGCCAGGAGTCAGAACTCACCGGTTGGACCCAACCCGGCTGCAAGCGGAGCTCCCCGAGCAGGTCCTGAATTATACGTCGCGCTGGATAGAGGTGGATTCGATGACCCGGAGCACTCTACCCCAGGACACCAGTTTCGGGCACCGTTTTTACCTGGGGCCCGACGGTTTCCCTGTCGATGTGAACGTTGTGCTAATGGGGGTGGACCGCACCAGCCTGCACAAACCTCAGTTCTGCCTCGAGGGTCAGGGCTACCATATTGACCAGACCAAGTCTGAAGAAACCAGGGTCCACATCGAGCGGCCGTATAGTTACGATCTTCCCGTCGTGAAACTGGTGGCCAACAGCGAGAGAACTATCAATGGCCAGCGCGAGACCGTCCGCCTGGTTTATGTCTATTGGTATGTCGCCGATGATGCGATGAGCGCCAGCGCGCTGGGCGCCGAGCGGATGTGGCTGATGACCAAGCGGCTGTTGCGAACCGGTGTCCTCCAACGCTGGGCCTATATTAGCTGCCTCTCGGTCTGCGCACCGGGCCAGGAGGACGCGTCCTTCGAGCGCATCAAGACCTTCATTGCTGCCGCCGTCCCGGAATTCCAATTATTCCCCCAGCCTGCGGGGACCGTCGCCCGGAAATGAAATTCGGAATCTGCTGAGCCATGTTGCGCCGTGATCGCCTGATTCGGATGCAAATCCACGAGCTGATGGATACAACGCTTTTTGCGTTCAGCTTCTGGCTCGCCTTTGCCTTGCGATCCGACCTCAACGTCATCGATCTCTTCGGTCTTGAGCCGGTAGAACCCTCTTTCCGGAAATATGTGTGGCTTTACGTTATTCTGATCCCCGCGGTGCCGATGGTCCTGGAGGCCCAGGGTTTCTATAACCGGCCGATGCTCTGCTCGCGCCGCACGACTGCCTGGGTGCTGTTCAAGGCCTGCTTCCTGATGACCTTGGGCTTGATTCTGGCGCTGTTCCTGTTCCGCACCGAGATTGCCCGTTGGATCCCGATCTGGTTCGGCGTGATCAGTTTTGTTCTGGTTTTCGTTAAGGAAGAACTCCTCCTGATGGTCTTTAAAAGCCAGCTCGCCAAGACCCAACATCGCCGTCGCTTTGTCCTGGTCGGAACGCGGGACGAAACCGCCCGGATGAAGGCAGAACTCAAGGTCAAATCCGGGCAATCGATGGAGGTTGCCGCGGAAATAGACCTGGACCAGACCCCGCTTCAGCACCTGGTGGACCTGCTGCACGAACACTCCATCAACGGCGTCATTATCAGTTCGAAACGCGCTTTCTTCGACCAGGTGGAAGCCGCGATTCGCGCCTGCGAACTGGAAGGCGTGGAAGTCTGGCTGGTGGCCGACTTTTTCAAAACACAGATTTCCCGCACCTCCCTCGACGATTTCTACGGCCAGCCTATCCTGGTGTTTCGAACCACTCCGGAGGCCTCCTGGCAAAGTGTTCTCAAACGTGTCATCGATATTTTGGGCTCCGCCATCGGCCTGCTGCTGCTGAGCCTGGTTTTGCCGGTCTTTGCCCTGCTGGTTAGGCTTGGTTCCCCGGGCCCCGTGTTTTTCCGCCAACAACGCTCGGGCCTCAACGGCCGGCCATTCACGATTTACAAATTCCGCACCATGGTGAGCAACGCCGAACAGTTCCAGCATGAGCTGGCCGCCATGAACGAAATGAACGGTCCGGTCTTCAAGGTCACCAAAGACCCTCGCATCACGCCCTTCGGCAAGTTCCTGCGCAAATTCAGCTTCGACGAACTGCCGCAACTCTACAATGTGCTACGGGGTGAGATGAGTTTGGTGGGCCCGCGACCGCTGCCGGTGGACGAAGTCAGGCGCTTTAATGATCTTGCCCATCGCCGCCGGCTGAGCGTCAAGCCGGGCTTGACCTGCCTCTGGCAAATCAGTGGCCGCAATAACGTCAAGGATTTTAGAGACTGGGTCCGCCTCGACCTGGAGTACATTGACAATTGGTCTTTGTGGCTGGATTTTAAAATTCTCTGGCGCACTGTACCGGTGGTGCTGGCGGGAACGGGGGCAAAATGAATCGGAACAAGGAACAAGTATCACATGACCAGGAAACGTCGCATCACGCCCGGCTCCTCCTCCCAACCCACCAGCGTCGTCACTGGCGCCGCTGGCTTTCTGGGCTCGCACCTGACGGACCTGCTCCTGGCGCGTGGCCATAAAGTCATCGGCATCGACAATTTTGTCACCGGTGCCGTCGATAACATCTCGCACCTGGGCGGCAATCCCAATTTCAAATTCATCCAGCAGGACGTCACCGAATTCATCTTCCTGGACATGCCGGTGAATTTCATCTGGCACTTTGCCTCTCCCGCCAGTCCGATCGATTATCTGGAGTTGCCCATTCAAACCCTTAAAGTCGGTTCGCTCGGCACCCATAAGGCGCTGGGATTGGCCAAGAACAAAAACGCCCGCTTCCTCCTCGCCTCGACGTCCGAGATTTACGGCGACCCGCTGGTCCATCCGCAACCCGAAGAGTACTGGGGCAATGTCAATTCCATAGGCCCCCGGGGCTGCTACGATGAGGCGAAGCGGTTCGCCGAGGCTATGACCATGGCCTACCACAAGGAACACCACGTCCAAACCCGGATCGTGCGCATCTTCAACACCTACGGCCCGCGGATGCGGCTTAATGACGGACGCGTAGTCCCCGCTTTTGTCAGCCAGGCGCTCAAGAACAAACCCCTGACCGTTTTCGGCGAGGGCCGGCAAACCCGCAGTTTCTGCTATGTCTCCGATTTAATCGAAGGTATCTACCGGTTGATGATGAGTGACTACGCTCTGCCGATGAACATCGGCAACCCGGCAGAGCTCACGGTACTGGAGTTTGCCAAACAAATCATCCGGGCGACCGGTTCGCGCAGCAAGATCGCTTACAAGCCGCTTCCGCAAGACGATCCGAAGCAGCGCCAGCCAGACATCACCAAAGCCCGTAAGATGCTGGGCTGGGAACCAAAAGTTCCGCTGGCCCAGGGCCTCGTGCAGACGATCGATTACTTCAGGAAGAAGGTGTGAGCTCCTGAGCGGGAGAGTAATCAGAGTAATCAGTGGTCAGTAATCAGTGGACAGTGGTTACTAGTCGGTGGTCAGTTAGTACGGAACGCCGGCTCCTGATTACTGTTCCCTTATTTCTGGTTACTGATTACTGATTTACTAATCCCCGCCAGGCCACTTTTGGCTTGGCAACAGGGATGATTGCCCCACTTTACGGGCGTGATTCATCCGACCGCGATCATTCATCCGAAGGCCAAACTCGATTCTACTGTGCGGGTCGGGCCGTATTCTATCATCGATGAGAGCGTGGAGGTTGGCGCGCATTGCACTATCGGGCCGTACGTCTATCTGACCGGGCTGACCACCATCGGTGCTCACAACCAATTCTTCGCCGGGTGTGTTATCGGCGAGGCGCCGCAGGACCTCAAATACCAGGGCGCGTCCACGGGCCTGCGGATTGGGGACCACAATGTCTTTCGCGAGCACGCCACGGTGCATCGCTCGGCGAAACTGGGGGAAGAAACGACGCTTGGTTCCCACAACTTTCTCATGGCCCTTTGCCACGTGGGACACAACTGTCAGTTAGGGAACGGCGTGATCGTCGCCAATGGGGCGCTGTTGGGGGGCCACGTGAGCCTCGCCGACCGGGCCTTTATTTCCGCCCATTGCCTGCTGCACCAATTCGTGCGGGTCGGCACCCTCGCGCTGATGCAAGGCGGCTCGGCGATCAGCAAAGACCTGCCACCCTATACCGTGGCGCGCGGCAGCAATGGCATTTGCGGCCTCAACACTGTAGGCCTGCGCCGCGCCGGGTTCAGTCCCGCCGAACGGTTGGAATTAAAAGCACTCTACCACGCCCTCTTCCGCCGAGGGGCAAACCTGCGAACCGCTCTGGCAGCGGCGCAGAAGAAATTCTCTAGCGCCCCGGCCAAAGTCATGCTGGATTTCGTGGCCGGCTCCAAGCGGGGCGTCTGTGCCGATACCGGCAACGTGTATGGTGAAGAGGCGGAATGAAGCGAATCGCGAACCACGCGAATTCCCGCAAATAATCCGCATCAATTGGTGAAATTCGCGGATTGAACTCTGCCCGGTTCGCGCACGCCTTTGCCGGTGCGCTTCGTCAACGCATCGCCCAATTCCGCGCGGGCCCTTTCGGCTTCGGCTTCGAGGCGTTTGAGGATATCCGCGTGCTGCGGAGCCACGTCCGCGCCTTCGCTGATATCGTTGACCAAATCGTAAAGCTCCGCGGTCTCCAACTTGCGTTGCTCATAAGGAACGGGGGTGCCGCCGTGACCGCCTGGCTTGCCCCCGAGGGTCCGGTAAGTGTGCGGCAGTTGGAGTTTCCAACGCCCGTCGCCGGTCATCACGGCCTGCAGTTGGTTGACCTCGTAATAGAACCAATACGCCGTGTGAGGGTTTCTCGCTCCGCGTTTCCCTGAGAGAATCGGCCAGACATCCAAGCCGTCCAGGGTGTGTTTGGGCGGCTCGGCGTCGATGAGTTTGGCAATCGTCGGAAGCAAGTCGATAGTCATCACCATCTGCCAGGTTTCCGTGCCGGCGGGGATCCTGCCGGGCCATCGCATGATGCACGGTTCGCGCGTGCCGCCTTCCCAGTTAGTGCCCTTGCCCTCGCGCAGCGGATACGCCGAGCCGGCGTGGTCGCCGTAGCAAAGCCACGGCCCGTTATCGGAAGTGAAGAGCACCCACGTATTCTCCTCCAACCCGGTGCGCTTGAGCGCGTCCATCACCTGCCCAACTGACCAGTCAATTTCTTCGATGACATCGCCGTAGAGGCCGCGGACGGTTTTACCGCGGAATTTATCGCTGACGTGCAGGGGCACGTGCGGCATGTTGTGCGCCAGGTAAAGGAAAAATGGCCGGTCCTTATTCTGCTCGATGAAACGCACGGCATGTTCCGTGTACCAGGTTGTCAGTTGGTTCTGGTCTTCATGCGTGACCTGGGGAATGACGACCTTATCGCCCTCGTACATGACCAGGTCCGGGTAACCGCTTTTGCGCTTTTCGTCATTCGGCGGCAGCTTCACCTGGTCGGGGTGCAGCGGCCACATGTCATTCGAATAAGGCAGGCCGAAGTATTCATCGAATCCGTGATGGAGCGGAAGAAACTGCGGGGAATCGCCGAGGTGCCATTTGCCAAAAATGGCGGTGGTGTAGCCGCGCTGCTTCACCAGTTCGGCCAAAGTCATTTCGTTGCTGCTGATACCCACCTTCGAGCGTGGCCCCAAGGCACCGTGAATGCCGAGCCGGTTGGGATAGCAACCCGTCAGCAATGCGCAGCGCGAGGCCGAGCACACCGGTTGGGCGACATGGAAATTCCGAAAGATGCAGCCTTGGGACGCCAGCCGGTCCAGGTTCGGCGTTTGGAATCCTTTGGCACCGAACACACCGACATCCGCGTAGCCCTGGTCATCGGTAAGGATGATAATAATATTGGGCAGCGGAGCGGGTTTAGCGGCGTGGGCACTAAGCGGCAGGACGGTCATCAGCAGGAGCAGGACCCAAAAGCCAGGCCGGAGTGGAAACATGCGGTCGATAAGCATGGCGCCCTCAGGTTCCCTTAACCTGGTTTTGCGCCATCAGCCGGGCCAGCAACAGCGCCATTTCCATCGCTTGCTCGTAGTTCAACCTGGGGTCCAGTTGCGTGCGGTAGTCGCGCGCCAGGTCGGCCTCAGTCACACCACTGGCGCCGCCAATGCATTCGGTGACATTGTCGCCCGTTAGTTCGAAGTGCACGCCGCCCAGATGTGCGCCGCAGTCCCGGAGAATGCGATAGGATTGTTCCAATTCACTCAGAATATTCTCAAACCGGCGAGTCTTGATTCCGTCTTTGGTAGTTTCGGTGTTGCCGTGCATTGGGTCGCAACACCAGAGCACCTGTTTGCCTTCGCGCCGGAAAGTTTCGGTCAGGCGCGGCAGGCATTTTGCGACCTGGTCGGCTCCGAAGCGATGAATGAAGGTTAGCCGGCCGGGTTCATTTTGCGGGTTGAGCGCATCGGCCAAAGCGAGGGCTTCCTGCGGGGTGACTTTTGGGCCGATCTTGACTCCGATCGGATTGGCGATGCCGCGAAAATACTCAAGGTGCGCGCCGTCCAGCGCGCGGGTGCGCTCGCCCATCCAGGGAAAATGCGTCGAGAGGTTGTACCAGCCGGGCCGGCGGGGGACCTGGCGGGTCTGGGCCTGTTCATATGCCAGGTGGAGGCCTTCATGGCTGGTGAAGAAATCGACGCGGTTGATATCGGCCAGCACGCAGCCGGTCAGAGTCTCCATAAACCGCAGTGACTCACCAATGCTCTCAACCATGCGCGTGTATTCGGCGGCATGGGGCGAGTTGGCCACAAACCCCAGTTCCCAATATTCCGGGTGGTGCAGGTCGGCAAACCCGCCCTCGATGAGCGCACGGATGAAGTTGATGGTCAGGCCGGAGCGCTCATAGGCGCGTAGCAACAAATCCGGATTGGGCTCGCGTTGTTCCCTGGTGAATCCGGCGCAATTGATCATGTCGCCGCGGTAACTCGGGAGCGTGAGACCGTTGCGGCTCTCGTTGTCGGCGGAGCGTGGTTTGGCGTACTGGCCCGCGAAGCGCCCAATGCGGATGACGCGCTTCTTGCCGCCCTGCACCAGCACCAGGCTCATTTGCAAAAGAATCTTGAGTTTGCTGGCAATGGCGGAGGATTCGCAATCGGCGAAGCTTTCCGAACAATCACCGCCCTGCAGCAGGAAACGCTCGCCGCGCGTCGCCTCGGCAAGCTGATGTTTCAGATTCTCGATTTCCCAACTGGTCACCAGCGGCGGCAGCGCTGCCAGTTGCGCCAGCACCAGCCGCAGCGCAGCCGCATCCGGATAGACCGGTTGCTGGGCGGCGGTTTTGTGCTGCCAGGAATCGGGCGCCCAGGGGCAAGGAACGACGTTTTGTTCGGATGCGGTCTGCATTTCGACGGCGGCCAGCCTTGCCGATTCGGCATGGAAAGTAAAGGTCGAGAACCACGAATGCACCCGAACAGGCTTGCTGAAAGGCGATCTCACCCAAACAACGCAAACGGTCATGTGCCGGTGCTTCGCCCTCCCCTTCGTTCTCCTTTGTGTCGATCGTGTCTTATTCGTGGTTGAACTGCTCTCCCACCATTTACACTGACGGCCCGCTACCGAGTTTTTGCGCCACTTCGTCCAGCAGCGGAATCTGGGCGGGGTTAATCCTTTCTTTGGCCTGGTTTAGCTCGAAAAAGGCCGCCTGATCCACTTCCGGGATTTCGAGCTGGCGGCCGGAGCGCGGGGGCCACTCGATCTCACACGTGTTGCTCGTTACCTGGCTGGGGTCGCAATCTCCCTCAAAAGCCCAGGCGCGAATGAGCTTGCCTCTCTTCTGTTTGACCGGCGTCAGTGGAAGGAAGTCGCCGTGCGGTTTGAACCCAAGCTCCTCCTCGAATTCCCGTTGCGCCGCAGCCAGCGGGTCTTCGCCTGGTTGAAGCTCGCCTTTGGGAATGGTCCACGCGCCGACATCCTTGTGCTGCCAGAACGGTCCGCCGGGATGGGCCAGCAGGAATTCCAGCTTGGCCGCCCGCGTCCGATACATCAATAGGCCCGCACTTTCTTTTGGCACAAGGCAATTGTGTTTTAACCCCGTTACGGGTGCAATGTTTATAGACGGCCAATCCGATTGCCGGGAGCTCCGGTCTGATTTATGGTGGAGACGCTCGCCAAAAGAACCAAAAGTTTTATGCCCGTAAAAATCGGATTCGTTGGAGTAGGCCGGATGGGTTCCAACATGGCCCGCCGTCTCAAGGAGTGCGGCTACGAAATCAGCGCCATTTACGATGTAAACGCAGGCGTCGCTGGGAGCGTCGCGCAGGAGCTTGGCAGCCGGACAGTCCAGGACCTGAGCCAGGTTACGAAGCTCTCGGATATCATCATCACGGTTGTCCCGGACGACAAAGCGATGAAGCGGGTTTACGGTGGTGGCCTGCTCCGCCGGGCCCGGGGCAAGCTGTTTATTAACTGTGCCACCGTTACACCCGGGGTGCATGTGCGGGTCGAAACCAAGGCGGAGAAAGTGGGCGCCCAATCGCTGGAGGCCTGTATGGCCTCGAGTATTCCCCAGGCCCGCCAAGGTACGCTCTATCTGATGTGTGGCGGCAAGCCGGAGGTTTTTGAGCGCGCCCGGCCGCTTTTGGAAAGGCTGGCCGCATCTATTCGCTACATTGGTCCCGCGGGCACGGCTGCCCAGGTCAAAGCGCTCGTTAATATGGTGATGAATATCAACACCGCCGGCCTTGCCGAGGGCCTCGCGCTCGGCGACGTCCTGGGACTGGATTTGACCATGCTGCGCGAAGTGTTTTCCCAAACCGGGGCCGATTCTCGCGTGCTGAAGACCGATGGAGAGGACATGCAGAACCACGAGCATACCTGTTTCTTCTCAGCGGCGCATGCCGCCAAGGATTCCGGCATTGCGCTCAAACTCGGCAAGGCTCTGGGACTTGACTTGCCCTTGTCTGCGGTGACTAAAAAGCAGTACGAACGCATGCTGGCCGAAGGCTTGGGCGAGCTCGACAAGTCCGGCATCGCCGAACTGACGTTCAAGGGCCGCCACGGCTGAATCCATGAGCGACTCCCTGTTTCCCTCCGGCCCGTGGACTGGCTTCTACAATTATCGCCCGGGGGACCGGCACAAGATGGAACTGCACCTGACTTTCGCCGCCGGCCGGCTTAGCGGTGACGGCACGGACGATGTCGGTCCTTTCCTTATCAAAGGTCGCTACAATGGAGTTACGCGCGAGTGCCACTGGACCAAGAGTTATCTTGGCGCGCACGATGTTTTTTACCGCGGCTTCCGCGAAGCCAAAGGCATATGGGGAACCTGGGAAATCACGATTCTGGAACACGGTGGTTTTCATATTTGGCCCCGGCAGGCTGCGGAAGACGAAGCGGCGCATGAGTCCGCCGAGCAATCCAAGCTGGTCGATGCCATCGCTCCGCCACCCACCTCCAAATCCACCGCTTTGGCACACTACACGCTCTGATCCGGGCCATGTTGTTGCGGATTACCAGAGCGGCCTCTCTGGGTCAAAAACGCAATAACTGCTGTACTAAACAGGGACATCGTGTCCCGTTTGGATTCATAGCCGATTGCGAACGAACGCCAGCAACAGTTTGGAATATGAAAAGTGCACCCTTCATTCATCTAATTTTGTTGGCCTTCCTGAGCCTCCGCCTCGGCGGGCAAGCCGAAGCCGGCGAAGCGCCCGCAACATCGCCGGCACCCTCCCCATCTGTCACTGAAAAATCATTTGAAAATCCCTCGCGCCAGGAACCGTCCCGGCAGCTTCCAGCCTGGTCGATTGAGGTTGGCCGACTCGGCCTGGTCAAACAAACCGGACTCATGCTTGGAAAATCGGTCAAAGACCGGAAAGAAAAAACGGTCGGCAAACTCAAGGACCTGCTCTTGGACCTCGCCGGTGGGGAGGTGGTCTCCGCGCTGGTCTCCTCCAGCGCAGCGAATCGGATTACTCCGGTGCCGGCGCATAGCTTTGCGGCCGTCTTGATAGACAAGTTCATAATGAAAGTGGACCGGCAGGTTTTCGAGGCTGCGCCACAACTCTCGCAGGCCGCCCCTCTTGCCACCTTGCCCCGCGCCGGCCTGGACGCATCCTTCCGGCACTTTGGCCAAGATCAATCGCCGCGGGTTGCCGGCCCGTTCCACTCGGCTGCCGCCCTGCTGGGTGCGACCCTGCGCGCTCAGGACCACCAACTCCTGGGGCAGCTCAAGGATATCATGGTGGATGTGCCCGCCGGGCGCATCGTCTATCTGGTAGTGGAACCCTCTGACCAACTGGGTTCCAGCGGTGAACTTTATGTAGTCCCACCGGTCGCGGTCGAAGCCGATGCCTCCGGGGGGGTGGTGCTTAAGACCGGACGCGAACACTTTTTGGCTGGCCCTCACTTTTCCAAGGATTTCTGGAGCGACATGGCCTTCCCCGAGATGGCCACCGCTATCTGTAAACACTACAGTGTGGCGCCGGCCGGTGAATCGCATCCGATTGCATCATTTGCGGCGGGCGGTGTATCCTCGCCCGGTTCCTCTCCCTCACCGCCGGGACCCTCCGACGAGCAAATCACCCAAGCTATCCTGGCGGAGATTGTCCGCGGCGGAGGCGACTCCGGCAGATTGAGTATCGTCGTTACCACCATGAAAGGGCACGTCACCCTGAGGGGCACAGTTAAAAATGAGAAACAGAAGAAACAGGTGACCGAGGCGGCCGAGCGGGTGGCGGGCGCCGCCAACGTGGAGGATCGCCTCGAGGTTTGGGGTAAGGCTAGAACGGCACAGCTTTGATTTGCGAAGACAATGAAGAACCTGTTGAAGACGTTCGGAATCGCGGCGGCGCTCGGCTTGCTGGGAATTTTCCGCGCAGCCGCCTTCGAATTATATGTGCTGCCCGAACCATTCCCGGAAGAAGGCCAGGTTTTGCTCTTCGGGGACGGCGACCCGGTTTCTGCTACGGCCGATGAATGGCGTTCCGCGTGCTCGCTTAAATTGGACCCTTACGAGCACCTCTTCAGCGCACGAATGTTCTCACACACAACCTCAGAAGACGGGGGCAGCGGAACCACCTTTGTGTCTCTGGACGAGCCGACTCGAGCGTCGTCCGGCGGATTGAATGGCCGTGGGGCGGTGACATCCGCCTTCGACAAGGCAGTTCCGGTCACGACCCGCATCGCCGACACGAGCATTCCTGAACCGGACGGCTTGCGCCTTTCTTTGCTGGGCGCAACGTTTATTTTGTTACGCCACGGCCGGCGAAGCGCATCAGGCCGCCGGGGCCGGTTGGAGACGGACAACCCCGGAAGCGTTCTCTGAGTAAGCCTTGTGGCTAGGTCCCCCCTGCCCCCAAAACGAGGCCGATGTCGTCTCTTTACTCCAAAGGCGAACTGTTGGAGCTTTTCTTTATTATGGGGCGTTCACCCCATAGCCACGGCTTTGCCTGTGACGCACCTTGCCCCGTCATTTTTTGCGTTCTATGGCCGAACAAGCGCTATTTCTGCTCGTCGAGGACTCCGAGGATGATGCGCTTTTGCTTCGGCGCGTCTTCCTCAAGGCCAATATCATCAACCCCCTTCAGGTGGTCAAAAGCGGCCAGGAGGCGGTCGCCTACCTCAGCGGGTTCGGGCCCTATGCGAACCGCGCCGAGTTTCCCCTCCCCGCCCTGGTGCTGCTGGACCTCAGAATGCCGGGGATGGATGGGTTTCAAGTCCTGCAGTGGATTCGCCGCCAGCCGGCCCTGGAGGGCTTGCGGGTGGTCGTGCTCACCGCTTCGGGAGCCGCCGAGGACATCAACCGCGCCTACAAACTCGGCGCTAACTCCTTCCTCACCAAACCCAACACGTTCGAGCGGTTTGTCGAAGTCAGCCAGGCCCTCAGGGGCTATTGGTTGTGGATGAGCGAAGCTCCCGACGTTTCCCGGCCCCCAACGCCGCTTCCCGAATCGGAGGGTCGCCGAACCAAGGAACACACTGAATAACCAACCTCCTCTTCTCCTCATCGAGGATTCGGCGGTGGACGCCTTCCTGCTTCGCCGAGCCTTCCTCAAGGCCAGAATTGTCAACCTTCATGTCTTCAGAGCCTCGGAGGAGGCCCTCGCCTGTCTCGGCGGATCTGCAAGCCATGCCCCTAACCTGTCCCGCACCACGCCGGTTAGCGTGGGAAGCAGATCCGCGCCGAGCCAAAGAACACGGCCAATAGCCACGAGACCTGCCACCTGACCTGTGCCTAACCAACGAGCCAAGAACAAGATTTACCTCGGTGGCTTCGTCGATAAAGGGCTGAAGGAAAACCTCATCCGAAACGCCAAGAGGGCGGGCATGGAGGGGAATACCTTTGGGTTTGCCACTGCTCTGATTCAGCAGGCGGTGAACCGGCAGAAACGGAGAACGCTGCGGAAACGCAGCCACGCGGTCAAAAGTTAATGCCGAAAGGTAACGGAGTCATGGCTTGGATTGCGGCGAAAGAGGCAATTCGAGAGTGAACCGAGCGCCCTGTCCGGGCCCTTCGCTGTCGACCCGAAGGGCACCGCCCATCTCCTTGGCCGCCAACGCCCCGCTATGCAGACCAAACCCATGCCCGCCTTTGCGGGTAGTGAAACCGTGGTTGAAGATCCGCGTCAGGTTCTCCTTTGGGATCCCGATGCCATTGTCGATGACCGAGAGCTTGACGCGTCCGTCGCCGTTGGCGAGCCGGACGATGATTTGTTTGTCCGGCCGGCCCGATTCCTCGCAGGCGTACTTCGCATTGTGGAGCAAGTTGACCACGATTTGGAGCACCTTGTGCCTTTCGGTGGAGATTTGCGGAATTTTGGCGTCGTACTCCCGCACGATTCGAACTTCATGGCGCTCCAGCGCACTCGCATTCATCCGGATGGCATCCTCGACCAGGTCCTTGGGCTGGACCACCTCGGACACGCCTGAGACGCGGGCATAGCTTTGTTGCATCGCAACGATCTCTTTGATGTGCTCAATATTCTTGTGAAGCAGCTTGATTTCTTCCAGCAGCCCTTGTTGCTCACGGATGAGAACGCCCGACAACCTGGCAAGAAAAGAGGGGAGCTGTTTGCCTTTGGGATCGCGGGTCAGAAAGGCTCCCAGTTCGGTCTGGTGCTGCTCGAGCAACCCGACCGCTTTGGCTAGGCTCCCAACCTTGGACTGCTTGAGTTTATCGGCCATGAGATTCGAGCTGACATTGACGCTCGTCAGCACATTGCCAACGTTGTGCAGGACTGCGGTCGCGACCTCGGCCATGCCGGCTTGGCGGGAGGTCTCCAGAAGGTCCTTTTGATTTGCGCGGATTAATTCGGTCTGAGCCCGGACCTGGCGCCGCAGCAACCCGACCCACGCCAGCGCCAGCAGGATGGCGCCGACTAGGCTCCCTGCCAGGAAGATCGTATGGCGGCGCGTCCACCAGGGCGCGGGCGTCACCAGGATGACCTCGTTTGCGCCGGCGAGGAGCAGCCGGAACGTTTCGGGATCGTGCTGCTCGTTTCCCTGAATGGAACAAACGCCGGTGAGGCGGACCACGGTGCCGGACGCCCACGGGGGGAGATGCTGGCCCTGGCCTGAGGCCTGGAAGTTGGCGCTGAAAATAATCGGGCCGTCCTGGAGCACCAGCCTTTGTCGTGCGGATTGGGGAATGCCTTGGACTAATGTCGCCTGCAACTGCACGAGTCGCATGTCATTGGTCCCCTGCGCCAGGATTTGCTCGGCCGTGGTTTTCGCTGGGCGTGGCGGATGGCCTGGCCCTGTCCGCCGAACCGTGGCCTCTTCCAGACACGGTGAGAACTCTCCCATCGTCGGAAACCCCAAAACGTCCACCGCCTCGCCTACTTGAAGGTCGGTCTGCTGCGCCGTGCTGGCCCGGATGCCTCCGGTGCTGTCCTGTATGATAAACCCCCGTCCGGGCAGGAGCAGCGTCACTACGCCGCTGATTTTCACGCGCCGGCCCGCTAACCGCTCCGGGTCAAATGTGGCCACCGTCTCGATCGGGATTGTGCGCGCGGCGAAAGCGTTTGGCGAAACGCCCTCCAGGACTCGAATCTGCTCGAGTCCGGGGACGTGCAAAGCAATACTGCTGAGCTGGCCTCGCGCATTCAACTGCGAACTACACGCGCCCTGGACACTGACCAACGCGTCAACCAGGTGTGTCGGCGGCGGCTGATTGCTGAAGTTGGGAAGGATGACCCGGAACCGTCCTTGCCGGGTCATCACGTTAAGATTCACATGGCTCCATTCCTCGGTTACCCGCCTGACCACGCCTTCGAGCTGGACCCAATGGGCATCCAAGGTGCCGTTGGCCAAATCCTCCAGGTCCACCCGTGCCGGCACCGGCAGGTTGGTAATTCCCAGGACCGTGACCGCGGCGTTGGTCACTTCGGGGGCAAATCCACCGCGGCTGGTCCGGCCGGTTAATTCCACCCATTGGCCCGCCCGGACGTCTGACTGGGTCGTCTCGGCATAAATATCGGCGCTTCCGTCATGGAAGAACATGTTGTGCCATTCAGGGTCGGCGTAAGTAATGACGCCGTGGAGCCGGACGGGAAGGTGCCAGGCGGCTTTCTCCTTCGTCAGAGCCAGGATGTCGGCGGCGTGCTGCAATTCAGGTCCGGTATTCGTCCCGCCAGCAGGCGTGCCTGAGAAAGAGCCGGCGGTATTCTTGAGCGGGTCGCGAAGGGCCTCGAAATAACCGTCCGCTAGAACAGGTTCATTGCCTTGGACGGTGAAAAATCCCCAAAGATCCACCCGGTCCTCCAACTGGACTCGGGTGATCTGAACGACCTTCGCCCGGATGACCCCGGTGGGATCTTTGACTTCGATATACTCGCCCGGCTTGTAGGAGGAAACAACCCCATTGATGTGGTCCATGCTATTGGTCCAGGTGCCCAGTTCGCGGTTAAGCAACGAATCGATGGAGACAACGGGCACCCGGGCCGGGTTGAGGTTCGAAGGTTCAAGGATTGCGATTTCATCGAGCCCCGGAGCAAAGAGCGACGCTGCAGTAAGCCGGCCGTTGCTAATCTTGCTGGCATTGATACCCCGGACCCGCACCTTGCAACCCACGAATCGCTTGAAGTCATTCCCTGGTGGCAATCCCATCACGTAAACCAGACAGCTTTGGCCCTCGGCGGCCAGCACCAGGGCCAAACGTCCCCAACTCGTCTCCGCCACCCGCACCTGACCCGTGGTCTCCACCCACTGCCCGAACTCACGCGCAAATTGCCGTATTTCGAGCCTGGTCGGTGCCGGAAGGACCTGGTGTCCCTTGACCGCCAGGTTGAGATTCGTCAGTGCGGGCGAACCCTCCAGAACCGTAGTCGTGCCCGTGATTTCGACGTACTGTCCGGGCTCAAGCTGCTTGTTGAAAACAAGCGGACTGAACCACTTCGTTTCGCTGCTATCATGAATGTAAAACTGTCCCCATGCCGCGTCATAGCAGATCACGACACCATTGAAACGGACGGGTTGGCCTTGCGAAGCTTGCTCAACCGCCAACGCCCTGAACTGCCTGAAGCTCGTGAGCTCCCTGACCTCCGCTGGCTGCCCGGACGCTCCGCAAACTGCTCCCGGCCCCGCCAATGCAGCCATCAGAAACCCCAGGACCAGGAACCGCACGTGACCGGGTTCCCGAAGACGCCCAAGGAGACGGCGAATTCTGCGTGCGCTTCCGATGTTGTTCCTAAGGATCATTTCTGTTAAACTGCCATTTGGGTGTCGGCGCAAGAAGTGTCTCGCTTAGAGACAGCCGCTCGCCTTCACCTGTCCCCGAAAACCACCCGAATTCGACATCTTCTCCCGAGAATCTCCGGGCAGAGGGTGCCGCCGCACCTTTGAAACAGCAGGACACTTGCCAAATAATTCATTCCCAGAGACTTACATCGGGAGCACTAACTCGGTTTTGTCATTCAACCGGCAACAAATAGCTAGGTTCCTCCCGTTGTCCTCTCCGTCTCCGCCGGCAATCTCACTGACGCATCTTCACGCGGAACAATACCCTGCAAATCTTCGTTGTGAGCGATCCCGCCAACCTGGTGAGGAACGGTACCGGCTCTACGGCTTGTGCAAGCGGTAGAATTGGTTGCTGATGGCCGCGCTGTTGGTGACCAGGAAACGGCTGTTGACCACAATGGGGATGTTCGTCACCGGCGCCCAATTGGTCACGCCGCTAACGAGATGGTTGGTTCGTTCCAGCCTGAAACCCGCGGCTGCAGTTGTCCAGTCGAGCTGGACGTTTTGGGCGCCCGCCGGCGTGATATTGAGCACCGGCCGGCAATCACCACCCGAGACCGTCAATTTGTAGGGACAAACCGGCGCCGGCGCGCTGGCGATGAGGTTGACCACGAAGGTCGCATTTGGGGCGACGTTGAACGAGAAGGCCTGGGTCGGGTTTGAGAATTGTATGATGAAACCGCCGTCGGCCAGATAATTGACGCACTTGTCCGCATTCGTCAGATTGTAGCTTCCCGAATAGACCGTGGCGAGCATTTGGACGGTGGGTGAATCATTTTCCACGGTGACAGTCACACAGGCATTCGTGGGACCATTGCGGAAGACGTAGTTATCGGACGGGTATGGGCCTGCACCGAACGTGCCCGGGCAGGCTTTCGCCACTCCACAGGTGCTTGGGATGCCGTTGAAATTAACGTAACCGGTTTGTGTGGGTGAGGTCGGTCCCAGGGCTCCGGAGATGGTGACGTTCGGGCACAACTCGCACAGACCGCCGCCCGGCGGGCAAGCCGTGCCATAGAGGAACAACGACCAAGCGCGCAAAGTGTCCGGGCTGCCAAAAAACCCGGTGTCCTGGATGCGCAGCCGCCAGGCGCCGACGGGCGGACCAATCAGGCCTGCCAGCGGCGCTTGCGGGCGGAAGGAGCCGACAAACGGCGAGGTCCCCGCCGTGATGGACGTTGCTGCCGCATCGTCAAAAGTGGTGCGGCTGCCATCCGCGCCACCGGTGCCGAAGTTTTGCCCTGCGCCGTTGCCGGAACTCAAATTCACCGACGCTCCATCCGGTGCAATCAGCGTGAGGCTCAGGTCGGAGTCAAGCGGGGCGCCCAGCCACAACGAAACAGCGATCCTGGTGAGGGGGCCTCCAGACCAGGACCCGACGATGTTAGTCGACTCGATGGTGCCAACATCCGGCACATTGGTGACGGTGTTGTTATCAAAACGAACCGGTGTCAAAGAAGGCGCACCGCTGGTCACAACGACGGGAATGGTAAAGCTGCCGTGGCTGCTGGACGCGACCGTCAACTGGAGGTTGATGGTGGTGCCGCAGACGAAGTTCGTGGTGGTAGAAATCTGGAACGGGACCGTGTTCGTACCCTGGCCACTACCGGGCACATCCGCATAGGGCGAGAAAGGATGGGTCACGGCCACGTTGGGCGTGGTGCTCAGCAGCGTGGCGGAAATGCCGGTGATGGGCCCAGGGGTTTGGTTCGTGATGACGACATTGAGGTAGTTGCACTCGTTGGGATCAATCGTGCCGTTGCCGTTGCCGAGACTGACGGAGGAACCTGCCTGCGCGAGCGGCGCGTTGGTGAGCGTCAACACGACGTCGTTGCCGGTGCCGCCAACGTAGCTGATGCTGAAGCTGAATCCATTGGTCCGGATGCCAGCTCCTTCCGGCAAGCCACTGAAGGTGCCGGTGATGGGATCAACGCCGTTGTTGTTGAGGATGGTGAAGGTCTGGCCAACGGCGACGGGGCTGGTGAAGAGGGGAAGGACAGTAAGCGAGGCATTGGCAAGGTCATTAGTGCCACGGACGTTCAATTGGTCGTAGCCGCCGACGCCGGGATTTGGTCCGGTGAGCTCGACGGTAAAGTTGCCGCTGGCGGAGAAGGTGACATTGCTACTGGTGAGGATGCCGGGGCTGTTTCCTGGAGAAATGATGCCACTGGCCGCGATGGGGCCGACGGTGCCGGAGCCGCCGAGCGTGGCGCTGGAACCTACGATCACCGGAATCTGGGGTTGGGAACCGTTGACAATGAGTTTGCCAGGAGAGGAAACCTGGAACACGCCCACGGTAAAAGTGTTGTTGCCGTTCATAGTAAAGGTGCCGGAGCCGATTTTACCAACCGTATAGCCCGGGTAGCCCGTGCCGGACATGACGCCGTCATAGGTGCTGCTCCCGTTGTTCAAGCCGACCTCGATAAAGCCGTTGACCCCGAAGGTCACGTTGCCCGAGCCACGCAGGGTGTCGATTCGGTCAAAATAGGTGCCAAAATCAAACAAACTGCCGCTTTCGAGGTGAACATCGGCTGAGTCAGCAATCTGATTGTTGGCCCCCAGGCGCAAGGTTCCAAAAACATCCAGGCTTCCCGGGATGGCTCCGTTAAGAATCGACTTGCTCAGCAAGAGCGTCGTGCCAGGTTTCAGAGTGGTGAGGCCGGCGTAGGTGTTGGCGGTTGAGCCGGCCAGGGTGAGGAGCCCGGCCCCATTCTCGGTTAGCGAGCCCGGGCCGCTAATCGCCCCGTTGAGCGTCATACTCGTGTTCGAAAAGCAGTTAATCATGACGTTGGTGGCAAGGATAATGTTTCCGTCCCAGCTATTGGTTCCGCCCGCGCTCAAGGCACCAATAGAAGAGCCGTTGCCATTAAGGATGAGCGGCTTCAACCCGATCGCGGCATTGAAGTTAAGGAAGAGACTGCCGGTGTTGTTGACGGTAGCGGGCAGGTTGGTATTGCCGAGGCCATTGGTGTAATCCACCCAGAGGTCGCCGTTATTGACGATGGTCGCGCCGGTAAAGGTGTTGTTGGTCCCGCGCAGCTCCACTTCCCCGTCGCCGTCCTTAATCAGGGTGTTGTTTCCAAAACTGCTGACATTGGCACTGATGATCAGATCGGGCGAAAAATAATGGCCGGAATTCGTCAGGATATTATTGGTCACGCCGCCCCAAGGGAAGAGCTGGAGATTGCCGCGGATCAACGAATTCGAGTTGGTGGCGGATACAATGGTGACGTTCCCGCTCAAATAGAGCAGGCTCCCGGCTGTGATCTGCGCGCCGCTGATGCTGAGCTGCGCGAGCCAATCACTAAACCCGTTCAAATCCAATACGCTGTCAGGATACAGCGTCACGGTCAGCGCCAAGGACCTGTAGGCGGAGTACAGTTGAAAGGGCTGGAGCAAGCGGGCCGTGGTGCCATTTGAAAGCACCAGCGAACCCGGGACCGCATAAACAGTGGTACCCCCTCCAATCTTATTCAACTCCAGCGTGCCAAAGCTCACGAGGGTAGTGCCCGCGTAGGTGTTGGCGTTGGTTCCAGACAGACGAACGGTGCCGGCATTCACTTTGTTGAAGCCGCCGCTGCCGCTGATGGTGCCGACCAAGTCCAGGGTGTTGCCTGAAGGATAACAGTCCAACGTGACGTCGCCGTTGAGGACGATCGGCCCCGCCCAGGTGGTGTTGTTCTGTCCAACCAGCGTAGCGCCGTCCGCCATCGTGAGCGAGCCGTTGGTGACTCCCGTGGAGTACAGCCAGAGCGTGCCATGGCTTCCCACGGTCGTGCTTGCGAGCGACCCGCCTGCGCCTAAGGCCGTGGGCGTTTCCGCTGCCAGCGTAATATTATCAATGATCAGAGGGCCGGTGAAGGTGTTGTTGCCCAGCAACTGCGCGAAGGTCAACGACGGCACGCTGTTAGTGAACAACAGGCCGCCGCCGGCATCGCTGACGTTGGCAAAGAGGTTCAGGTCGTAGGGCGAAGTGCCGTGAGCAATGCTGACAACGCGCATACCGCCATTGAACCTCAGGTTGCCATTGATAATCGGTATGACAGCCGAGCCAAGCACGGTCAAGTCCCCGTTTAGCGACAGCAGCCCGCTTCCGGTCGAAACGGTGGCGCCCTGGAGCGTTAATGGGCCGGTGACGTCAAAGAAACTGTTCAAATCCAAAAGACCGTTCAGGTTGACCGTGATCGGTTGGTTATCGGGGATCTCGCTGCTCTGTAGCAACCGGACGACGGGGCTGCCGGCGCCCGAGCCATCGCCGATGACGAGCGGGCCGCCAAAGGCGTTGGTTCCGCCAACGTTTAACTGCAAGGTGCCGGCATTGACGCGCGTGGTGCCGGCGTAGGTGTTGTTACCCCCTGTCTGGAAGAGCAGCGTTCCGGCCCCGGTTTTGGTCAGCCCGACGCTGCCGCTCAACGCGCCGGACAGCGTCAATATAGTCGTGACCTCCACCGTCTGATCCGCGCCAGCCAGAGTGATATTGTTTTCGAGGGTGTTCGCTACCGCCGAGTTGGTCGCCTCGATATTATTTGTCAGGGTGAAGGCGTTCCCACGAATGTCATAGCCGCCACCCGCGCCGACAAAGCGGATTTGATTCAACGTCAGCCCGGCAATGTTGTTGGTGTTGACCAGATTGGGCTGGCTGGCGGGGAAGATAAGAGTGTCGCCGCTCGCAGGCGTGCCGGCAAAACCCCAGTTGGCGTTGTTGTTCCAATTGGCGTTTGCGCCGCCACCGCCGGACCAGCTCAAGATGGCAGCCTGGCTTTCGTCGACACTCCAGAGCCCGGCCAATACAAGCGTCGCAACGACGGCGAGCCATTTTGCCAGTTGCGGCCACAGGGAAGAATACGCCATAAACAAATTGATGGTTTTCATAATTTGCTGTCGTAAGAGCTGGGAACTATCGGTTACCTTAACCAGAGTCGGACCAAGTGCAAGATGATTTTGCTTTGAGGTTAATTCGACAATCCAATTCAACGGGACGGTGGCCATGGCAAAAAAGCAACGAATCGGGATTCTGACAGCCGGGGGCGACAGCCCAGGACTGAATGCCGCGATCCGTGCGGTGGGAAAAGCGGCGCTCGGGTGTTATGGCATGGAGTTTATTGGGTTTCGCGATGGGTTCCGGGGGCTGGCCGAGGATCGACGCCTCCGGCTGGATAAAAGCACGCTGGCCGGCATTCTTACGGTGGGCGGCACCATTCTCGGGACCAGTCGCGACCGGCCGTACCGCATGGAAGTGGATGGCCGGCGGCGCGACATGACCAAGGTCATCCTCGAGAACTGTAAAAGACACGGGCTGGACGCGCTGGTGTGCCTGGGCGGCGGCGGCACGCAAAAGAGCGCGTTGCACCTGGCGCAAGCGGGGCTGCCGGTGCTGACGTTGCCGAAGACCATCGATAATGACGTGGCGATGACGGATGCGACTTTCGGTTTCGACACGGCGCTGGGGATAGCGACCGAAGCGATTGACCGGCTCCACAGCACTGCGCACAGCCATCACCGGATTGTCGTCGCTGAGGTCATGGGCCATCGGGCCGGGTGGCTGGCGTTGGGCGCCGGCATTGCCGGAGGCGCGGATGTCATCCTGATTCCCGAAATACCTTACGACCTTGGCATCATCGCGCAGGCGATCCGGACGCGCAGCAAGCATGGCACTAATTTCAGCATCGTCGCGGTCGCCGAAGGAGCGCTGGGGAAGCAAGATGCGGAAGCTTGCCGGGCGGCCCAGGAGAGGAAAGAAAAGGCACGAGACAAAGTCCAGCGCCAGGCCGCCAGGCTCGAACTCGAAGCTCTCGAAGCCAAGCATGCTGGAAACACCCTTCGTTTGGCCAAACAGCTTGAAGAACTTACCCATCTCGAATCGCGCGTCACCATTCTGGGTTACGTGCAACGCGGGGGCACCCCGTCGGCCGGCGACCGGCTGCTGGCGACGCGGCTCGGCACGGCGTGCGCCGACCTGATCCATGAGAGAGTCTTCGGGGTGATGGTGGCCGCCCGCGGCGAGGGCGCCGAACCGGTCCCGCTGGAGAAGGTCGCCGGGAAGGTGAAAACCGTACCGCTCGAACATCCCTGGATCGAAAGCGCCCGGCGCGTCGGCACGTGTCTGGGCGACTAGGATCGGCCCTCAAAAACTTGCGACGCCTTCAGGCAGCGGCGGCGATATGCGGGTTGGCCGCGGCGCGCCCTGGGGGCCAGAACTCAAAGAGCTCGTCGGCGGATTTCAGGAAGGAGCGCAGGGCGCGCGCTCGTTTGGCTTGCAAATGGCGGGCAAAAGGCCGAAGGGAAGCCCCCATTCCTTTGTGTTTCTGGACGAAGGCGGTGATGCACCCATGCATGACTTCGAGGTCCTGGAGAAGTCCCATCCGGCGCTGGTAACGAGCCATGGCGCGCAGGTCGCGTTTGGTCAGCCCCGTAAAGTCAGGCGACAATGATTCGAGCATATAGCGGAATTTTTTGAAGGCGACGCGTGTTCGGTGAATGGTTCCCGGGCTGGCGGGAGCAATGGCCTGATGGCGGCGGACCACGTGGGCAAAGGCGTCGGCCGTGGCTTGGGCCACGGTGGCCGCAAGGCGGTCGGAACGGCTGGCCCGGGCGGAGTTACTAGCCAGATGCTCGCTGAGGCTTAGAATCAATTTTCCCAGCTTTCGGGCGCTGAAGGCGGTTACTTTTGCAGCGGCGGCCTTCTCCAGCCGGCGCTCGCGGCGCCGGAGAGAATCCAGCACGAAGAGCAAGTGGGGAAAGCCCGCCACATGGCGTTCCATAAACAAGCGCTGGACGTGAGTATCCCGGAGTTGGCCCAGGGCCTTGAGTTGGCGTTTCAAGACCCGGCGCGCCTTTTCAGCCGTGGTGTCGGGTAAGACACAACGGAGCATGACGAACTGGGCAATCAACCTGCGCGTCGCCACGCGCAATTCATGCACCGTTTCTTCCGAAAAATCGTCCTGGCAACCCTGAAGCCGTGCCCGGTAGGACTCCCAGCGGCTGCGCAATGAATCGGCCAGGAAAGGACCGACCGTCGCAGGGAGGCGCCAGGGAGCGGGCGGGGCAGCAAGGGTGGGGACAGGCGAGCGGCTGATTGGCGGCTGGGCTGGAGTCGGAAGAGTGAAAGCGCCCAGAGGCGTGGATTCGGATACGGGTAGTTGCAGGGCCCCAATCCCGGCGGATGGCGGCGGGATACTGGCCACATTCGACTGCGGAAGTTGAGGCGCATCCATAATGTTTCGAATTTGCAGGACGCTTTGCGAAAGCTTCAGTCACCCAGAAGCCGCCTAAGGCTCTAGCTGGATTGGGTGGAGGCTAGTTCGAACCTACAGTCGGGGCAACCCGGAGTTATTCACAACCTGTTCACAGGGCCAGTCACGGTAAAAAATGTAACATTCAAAAACTTGCGCGTGCTACCGTGGCACTCACAAAATTAAAGACCTTCGGCTGTGGGCTGGCTCGATGGGTTTTTCGACGCCGCCCCTTGCCTCGCTGAAACAACAACATGAAAGCCACTAAATCGAGCAGAAAGAACGGCAAGGCCGATGCCCGTCATTTGATCGTGCGTGCGATAAAGGCGGAGAAGAACGCCAAGGCAGCCCGCAAGCAAGCCCGGCTGGCAAAGATGAAATACAGAGAGGCGCGCAAGGCCTTCAAGCAAGCCAGGCGAGCGGCCAAACAAGCGCGCAGAGAGGCGAAACTCGCCGTCAAAACCGTCCCCGCAAAAACCGAGAAGGCCCGGAAACCGCAAAAGAGAAAAGCGAGTGACGGAGAATCATCGGTCGTGAAAGACCGTTAGATGGCGCCTGAGGAGGAAGGGATAGCGTTCGACGACGGTTTGTGGTCGAGGGTAGAGCAAAGCCAGAGCACCATAATCGATTGGCCCCTCTGGGTGGGCCGCTAAGTGGAGTAGTTCTGCCCGGCCCGCAGCCTGTCGTTGGGAGAGCGCCCTGGCGGCCGTGGTGGCAAAAATTGAACCCAGCACCAGCAGGCCAAGGGAAAGGGCCAGCACGCCCTTGCCCAGCGATGGCCAAACACCGCGTGTTCGAGCGATACCCGCGGGCTGCGGCATGGAGCGGAAATTCGCCTGCGTGCGGTGGTTGACGAGCAGGAACAAAAAGACAATCAAGGATGCCCAGAGCGGAGCTGTCAGGGTGCAATAGCGCGAGGAGAGCGCCTGCTCGCTGCCGAACCGGACTCTGGCGATACCACAGAGGAGCGCGCCAAAGATGGAATAAAGGCCAAATCCGATATACGGGAGGAGGGTTTCAACGTCGGCGATTTTTCTTCGGAGAAGGATGGCCGCCGCGCCGGCAGTGGCGAGCAGCACGCCGAGACCGCAAGCCAACGCGTAGGGGCCGGCGCCCTGGTACTGCGCGCAGATGCCGCCGAGATATTTGAGCACATAACCAAGATACGAGGCGGGCAGCGTGAGCAAGAGGCCAGGGAGGGATTGGGCCTGCGGCGTATGGTAGTGATAGAAGTAAGGAGCCAGCGAGAGGCAACTTACCCCCAACCAGACCAGGGAGCTGGCTGCTCTTGGCCTGACGACCGGCCGTTTCCAGAGCAGGAGCAGCAAACCGACCGGCCAAAAAGCGATGCCGCTGCCAAAGGAATAGGTGGCCGCAAGCCCCAACAGAGCGGCGAGGGCAAACCTCAGCCAACTGAACGCGGGGGAGGCCAGGAGGACGATACCGGCGACCACCACCAGCAGATGCAAAAAGATGTGGAATTGCTGGCCCCAGAGCCAATTTTGATATTGAGCCAAGGAGAACACCAACACAGAGAGGGCCGGGGCGGCCCACTGCAATCCAGCAATTTTCAGCCGTTTGCCAGTGGTTCTGAGCTGGTAAAGCAAAAGGGCGAGTATCCCGGTCGCCAGAATCACGCTGAACGCCAATTCGTAGTTGATATTCCAGCCCGTCAGGCGGGCCAGCGCAAGCATGAGATACTTTGACAAAGGGATGCGGTGCTCGTTGTGCGGTGCCCAGAGGTCGGAAGGGGCCAACTCGCCGCGATACAGTTTTTCCAGCAGCGGAATGAAGTCCCATTCATCCAGAAAGGGGACGGGAATAGCGTAATGGACGACCGCCCAGACCAGGAAGGCCAACGGGAGGAGAGTCAATAGCACACAGAGGCCGGCAGCACGGAGGGAGACAGTGTGTGAGGGCAGGACTGAATAACCTGACGTCGGAGCTGAGGAGCTTTGTGAGGTTGTTCCAGGCTGCGACATTCGGACTGAAAGCGGAGTGTTTTTTTTCGCGCGCCCAGCTTGCGCATTAAAGCAGGAAGTGTCAATTGGCCGGAGCGCGGCCGAAGCGAACGCAGGCCAGCGTTCATTGGAATGTTCCACCTCAGACCCGGAAGCTACGATTTCAAGAATTTACCCTGCTGCAACTCCTCATAGGCCTGCTGCAGTTCTGCCTGGGTATTCATCACAATTGGGCCGTACCAGGCGACCGGTTCCTGGAGGGGCTTTCCAGAGATGAGGAGGAACCGGATGCCGTCCTCGCCGGCCTGCACTTCGACCTCATCGCCGCGGTCAAAGAGCACGAGTGAGCGGTCGTCGGCTTCCTTAGGCGGCGTGGTATCGGCCCAACCGACGCCTTCGGTCGGCACCGCCAGCGGGCTTGAGGCGTTGCAGAATTTGCCGCCACCCGCGAAGACATAGGCAAAAGCGTGACGCGTAGTCTCTACCGCAAGCTTCTTCCGCTTGCCGGGTGGGACGGTGACATCGACGTAGATCGGGTCTGCGGCGATCCCTTCGACCGGTCCCTTCTTTCCCCAGAAGCTGCCACAAACAATCCGCGCCGTGGTGCCATCGTCTTCGGTGACCTCGGGGATTTCGAGCGCCTTAATCTCCTGGTACCGCGGGGCGGTCATTTTCTTCGCGGCGGGCAAGTTTGCCCAGAGCTGAAAGCCGTGCATGCGGCCTAAGTGGTCACCTTTGGGCATCTCCTGGTGGATGATGCCTCGGCCGGCGGTCATCCATTGGATGTCGCCGGCGGTGATGGCGCCGCGGTTGCCCATGCTGTCGCCGTGCTCGACTGTTCCCGCGAGCACGTAGGTGATGGTTTCGATGCCCCGGTGCGGGTGCCACGGGAAGCCGGCCAGGTAGTCCTCGGGAATATCGTTGCGGAAATCATCCAGCAGCAGGAACGGGTCGAAGTCGGAGGTGTTCCCGAAACCAAAGGCCCGCCGCAAATGCACGCCGGCTCCTTCCAGGGTCGGCTTGGATTTAATCAGTCGTTTGATGGGTCGCAAGGACATAAAAGTCTCCTATGGGTTGTAGAACCCAAGACCTGCGGAGGCAGGTTGGGCTCGCGTTTGCAGCCTGGGAACTCCACGCAGCAGGCTAACATCGGAACGCAGTTTGTCAAAATGCGGGTTCGCCGGTCCGAAACGAGGTATGGTGAGACGGCGCAGCGGCTCTCACTCAAAGCGAAGCACCAGAGCGCGGAAGCAACCGCAAACGAACGAAATTAATCAGAAACTCCTGACCTCGTCTTCGACCGCGGACACGGTCGCGGCCGGCGCACTAACGAGCCTCTTGGCCGGGGCGGGCGAGGGGCCGCAGGGGAAAAACACCGTGAATCGGCTGCCGGCGCCGGCCTGGGTGCTGACCTCCAGCCAGCCGCCATGCTGTTTGACAAGTCCATGGACGCTCGCCAGGCCAAGGCCAGTGGCTTTGCCGCTTTCTTTGGTAGTGAAGAACGGTTCAAATAAGCGCGCCTGCACCTCCGGGGTCATGCCGCAACCGGTATCGGACACTGACAGACAGACGAATGCGCCGGGCCGGGCTTCCTCGTGCCGCTCCGCATGAGCTTCGTCCACGCGGACGGCGGCGGTGCTGAGCGCCAGGGTGCCGCCATTGGGCATCGCATCCCGCGCGTTGAGGACCAGGATGTGGAGGATTTGCTCGACAAGCGCGGGATCGGCCATGATGGAAGGCGGATTCGTCCACCACATCTTCTCGAGAAGAATCTTCTGGCCGAGCAGGCGGGCCACTTTCGGGATCTGGGTCTCGATCAGTTCATTCAAATCCAGGGCCTGGAACTGCATCGGGTGCCGGCCCACCAGCGCCAGCAATTGGCGCGTCAAGCCGGCGGTGCAGCCCGCCGTGGCGGCGATGCGCTTGAGGGGTTCGGCGGCCTGCGGGTCCTGGCAATATTGAACCAGCGAATTGGCCTCTCCCTCGATAACGTCTATCAATCGGTTAAATCGGTCGGCGACTCCGCCTGCCAATTGAGCGGTCACCTCCATTTTTTGGGCTTGCAGCAACTGTTTTTGAAGCTGCCGTTGGGCGGTCACGTCATGGGCAAGAATGAGCCTGGCTGCGCAGCCGGCATAGCTCAGGTCCAAAGCCGTAATCTCCACTTCGATGAGGCTGCCGTCTTTTTTGCAATGACGCCACAGGCCGCGGCGCTGGACTTCGGGGCTGGGCTTGGCTGAATCGGCGACCACCACGTCCATGTCAGACGGCAGGCACAGGTCTTTTATGCTTTTGTCCCTGAACTCCGTGCGGGAAAAGCCGTAATGGCGCAAGGTGGCGCTATTAAAGGCCAGCAGGCGCAAGGATTCGAGGTCATAGATCCACATCGGCTGCGGGTTCTCGTCGAAAAGAAACCGGTATTGCTCCTTGGATTTTCTCAATTCCTGTTCGCCTTGCTTACGCAGCGAAATCTCTGTTTGCAGCGCGTCATTGGCGCGGTCCAGGTCTGCCGTGCGCTCCTGCACCTCGAATTCCAACCGGTCTCGCAACCTTTTTTCTTCCTGCTCAACGCGCAGCCGTTCCTTAAACAGCATCTCGATGTGTATCATGCTGATGAGCAGGAGGACCGGCACCAGGAAATTCAACAAGTCCAGCGTTAGTCCGGCGTCGAGTCCGAGCCCGAAGGGTTGCCACGCCCGGACCACCTGCAGGACAGCCAATACCGAAAACACCGAGAAAACCACCCACCCAACCCGTCTCGTGCCGAAAACCCGGCTCAACCGCAAGGCATAAGGCGGAATGAGGCACGGAAAAAAGCTAAGCACCAGGCTATAAATGGGGGGAAAGGTCATGTTAAACTCCTGCCGTCATGGACCACTGGCCGCAAGCCATGTCCAGCAATCAACCAACTCCTGTCGGTTCGTGGGACAGGTGAGCGGGCCTTCCTGCACAGGAAGACCGGGCCGGTGCGGCGGTTTGCGAGCATAGCCATCAGTTTTCAGACATGGTTAAGCAGGTGCCAAGCCATTGGCTGGCTGGTTGGAGATGGGCAAATCCCCACTCGGCGCAAGCCGGCCGTCACTTCCGCCGGCTGTAATCGAGGAAGCTGTGGAGCTCGTCGGGATGGCTTTGCCAGAAACGCACCAGATTGGAGAAAACCCGCAGGGTGTCCGGCTTGAGATGATGCTCGATGACCTCGACTTCCTGCTCCACGGTTTCAGGGCTGAGCCCGAGCAGGTGGAGCAGATCCGCCAAGGTTTCATGGCGCACCTTGATATGCGTGGCGACGGCGCGGCCTTCCGGCGTCAGGGTGAAGCCCCGGTACTTTTCGTAATTGACGAAACCGCGCACGGCGAGGCGGCGCACCATGTTGGAGACCGCCGAGCGGCTGAGACGGAGCGAGGCCGCGATATCGGCCACGCGGGCGTAGCCTTTTTGGTCCACCAGCTCCTGAATTCGTTCGAGGTGGTCTTCGGTGGACTCAGAACGGGCCTGGGTGGACCGGCTCGGGTTGCGGCGCTTCGCTTTCACGGGGCTTACCTAGCAGAGCGGGGGCAGGATGGCCAGACTTTCTCGAACAAATGTTTTATACTTAAAACATTATTTTTGACATAAACTTTGGGTGGTGTATATAGACAGAAGCGAATGTCGAAATTAAGCGTTTAGGCTGCTCCATGCACCGGCCCCATCCACCAACCGAGATCACGCCGCTCCCCGCTTCCCCGGAGCGGGCGATGGCCGCGGCCGAAACGCCTGCACCCGGCAATCATTTGTCCCTGGAGGGGGTGCACGGGACGGTCGCGGTTCCGGACCATCAAGCCGGTTTCTGGCGGAAATGGCGGGCGTTCGTCGGACCGGCGATTCTGGTCAGCGTCGGTTATATGGACCCGGGCAACTGGGGGACCGACCTGGCAGGTGGGGCGCAGTTTAAATATGGGCTGCTCTGGGTAGTGGGCCTGGCCAGCCTGATGGCCATCTTTATGCAGGTCATTTCCTCTCGCTTGGGAGTGGTCACGGGAAAGGACCTGGCCCAATGCTGCCGGGATTGGTATCCGCGCTGGACCCGGTGGCCCAACTGGCTGTTTTGCGAAATCGCCATCGGGGCGTGCGACCTGGCCGAGGTGCTGGGCAGCGCCGTCGCCCTCAACCTCATGTTCCACATTCCCCTGCTGTGGGCGGTGATCATCACGGGGTTGGATGTTCTGCTGCTGCTGGGGCTGCAGAACCTCGGGATGCGGACGATTGAGGCGGTGGTGCTGTTGCTGGTGGCCACCATTGGCGTTTGCTACTCGATCGAGATTTTTGTTCTTCCGCAGACTCAGCCCGCGTTTCTGGAGATGGGGCGCGCGCTGGTCAGTCCCACCTTGCGCCAGGCCGGGATGATTTACGTGGCCATCGGGATGATCGGGGCGACCGTGATGCCGCACAATCTCTACCTGCACTCGGCGCTGGTCCAGAGCCGCAGTTTCCAAAAGGATGCCGCCTCGATCCGCAGCGCGATTCGCTTCAATGCCATCGATTCGGTCACCGCGCTGACCATCGCCTTCTTCGTTAACGCGGCCATCCTGGTGCTGGCGGCGCTGGTTTTTTACGGCAAGACCAGCGTTACGGTGGCCGGCGGGCAGGTCGTGACCTTCAGCCCCGACAGTGATTGGATTCGGATTGCCTACCTGACGCTGGCGCCATTACTGGGAACCACGGTGGCGAGCACTTTGTTCGTAGTGGCCCTGCTGGCGAGCGGACAGAGCAGCACGATTACCGGAACGCTGGCCGGGCAAGTGGTGATGGAAGGCTTCATGCACTGGCGGATCAAGCCGTGGTTGCGGCGGCTGATTACCCGCACGCTCGCCATTATCCCGGCGGTGCTGATCATCGGGCTTCGGGGCGACAGCAGCGTCAACGATCTGCTGACCTTAAGCCAGGTGGTGCTTGCCCTGCAACTGCCATTCGCTATGTTTCCGCTGCTGCATTTTACCAGCTCGCGCAAGAAGATGGGGACCTGGAAAAACGGCTGGTTTCTCATGACGGCCGGCTGGGGCAGCGCGCTGTTGATTACGGCCATGGACATCTGCGGATTGCCCGACTCGCTGAAATCGGCCTGGCATGTCATCCGGGGCGGGTAAGCGGCAAGACGCCGGGAACCAGGCTCAATGCCGTTAACAAGCTATTCTGTTGTCGGGGTTATCAGGGGCCGCCGCACACCCCGGCGCGACAGCCCGTGAACCCGGCGACCGAAAAACCAGCCCGATGCGATGTACAAAACGATTTTAGTAACGTTGGACGGCACCCCGACCGACCGTGCCATTATTGGGCACGTTAAAGAACTCGCCCAACTCGCGCACAGCCGGGTGGTGTTGCTTCACGTAGCCGATGGCTGGGCGGCGCGAACCTATGGGCCGGATGCCGTCAGCCCGGAGATTGTCGAGGACACCGCGTACCTGAGCCGGGTCCGGGCCGAGTTCCAAGCCGCGGGCATTCCCGCCGAAGCCCAGTTGGCGTACGGGGAGCCGGTCAAAGAAATCGTGAGGTGGGTGGAGCAGAAGGGATGTGATTTGGTGGCGATGAGCACGCACGGCCACCGTTTTCTAGCCGATCTTTTTCTGGGCACCACCGCCAGCCGGGTTCAGCACAACATTCGGGTGCCGGTGCTGCTGCTGCGCGCCAGATAGAGGCAATGCATCTTTGCCTCGTTGGAGCTTTGGGTTACGCTCTTTTCCTGTGATGGAATGGTCCATGCCAACCGGTTCGCGCGCGCGCTCGCGAGCATTTACGCTGATCGAACTGCTGGTGGTAATTGCTATTATCGCCATTCTGGCGGCGTTGCTGCTGCCGGCCTTGAACAAATCAAAAGGGCGGGCTGAATCGATGACCTGCTCCAACAACCTGCGGCAGTTATCCCTTGCCTGGTTGATCTATGCCGATGAGAACGTCGAATTGCTGGTCAATAATCATGGGGTGCCCGAGACTCTGGCCCGCCGGCAGACCTGGGCCAATAACGTCCAGGATTGGCTGGCCAGCGACGACAATACGAACCTGGTTTATCTGACGGACTCCAAGCTTGGCCCGTTTGCGAACCGCGCCACGCAGATTTACAAATGCCCGTCGGACCGCGTGCCGGCGCCCAATGGCCAGCATATCCGCAGCATGTCCATGAACGCGATGGTGGGTAACCCCGGGGAATTAACCAACCGCTTTAACCCTCTTTACGTCCAGTTCTACAAAAAAGCGGAGGTTCCCAAGCCTTCGGATATTTTCGTTTTCCTGGACGAACAGGCGGACACCCTCAACGACGGTTTCTTTGTCAATCGGCTGGAGGATTATATGTGGGGCAATGTCCCCGGGTCTTACCATAATGGCGGGGCGAATTTCTCCTTTGTCGATGGACACGTCGAGCCGCACCACTGGCTCGTGGGTGGGACCGTGCGCCCGGTTCGCGGGGCGCGCATCAATAGCTTTGCGGCTTCGCCGCCGACGGACTTCGACTGGTTAAAGGCGCGGACGAGCGTGAAAAGGCCTTAAATTAGCAGTGCCTGACGCGCAGGTTGACGCCAGCAAACCCAACGGCTGCCGGATAAAAATCCGCGCTGCCGGAATGGGCCCTGCTCCCGGACCGATTTTATAAGGCACGGGGACGCTGGACCTGTTCGGCTTTAGGGCCTTTGTCGCTGTTCACGATTTCAAAGACGACTTCTTCGCCCTCCCGCAATGTTTTGAAGCCGTCCCCGAGGATCGCTGTGTGATGAACAAAGACATCCTGGCCCCCGTCCTGGGCAATAAAGCCCAAGCCCTTCTTATTGTCCCACCATTTAACTTTTCCTTTAGCCATAGCCGTCTCTCCTGAAGGATTTAGAGGGCGCGTGGCAGCAACAAATACGGAGGAACGCCGGCGCTTCAGGGCCTCTCCGCTATCAGCTTTGGAACTGCATACTGCCTTAAATCCGCGCGCATCATAAGGGTTGGATATGGGGAGGTCAAGGGTTTTTGAACGACTTTGAACGACTTTCGCGCGGCCCCTGAAAGTGCGCGGCCGGCATCCCCGTGTAGGGGACGTGCCAGATGGGTTCCGGGTTATTCCACCTGAAGAGCCTGTTCGAGGATTTGGGGCAGATGAGTCACGATCGCCGCTTCCCCGACGAGCAAAGTCACGCCGGCCGAAAGGGCGGCGGCCTTGAGCTCGGGCGTGTCCTCCGAACTAAAAGCGATAATAGGCAGGTGCCGCGTAGTGGGGTTCTGTTTGAGCCGGGTGAAGGCGGCCAGGGCTTTGTCGCGAGCGCCTTCCAAATCAGCCACCACCAGGAGAGGTTTGGCTTGCTCGGCGCTCTCAACCAGCGAGGAAGCATCGGTGAGAGTGTGCACGCGGTAGTTGAGGTCCTGGAGGCGATTGACGAGCTGGCTGCCCGGCAATAGGCGCTCATAGAGGACCAGCGCGAGCGGTTGCGTCATGGCTTGAGCTTGGAGGAGTCGCGGAGAAATTGCAAAAGATTTCCGGCACCAAACTCATCGGAAACAGTCAGCCAGCGCGGCTTCGGCCGCGTGGAATCCGCACATCCCATGGACCCCGCCCCCCGGCGGGGTCGAAGAGGAGCAAAGGTAGAGCCCGGGGACCGGCGAGCGATAGGGCGTCGGGCTCAAGACCGGGCGCGCCAGCAGTTGCCAGAGAGAGGCCGCGCCGCCATTGATGTCGCCGCCGATGAGGTTGGCATTTCTGCGCTCCATGTCCGCGCAGTTCATCGTGTGCCGGGCCAGGATGCAGTCGCGAAATCCCGGCGCAAAGCGCTCGATTTGCTTTTCCATTCGCTCGGTCATATCGAACGAGGAACCGTTTGGAACGTGGCAATAGGCCCAGGCCGTATGCTTCCCTGCAGGAGCGCGCGTCGGGTCAAACAGGCTCGGCTGGGCTAAGAGGATGAACGGTTTCTCGGGCGGTTGACCTTCGGCGGTTTGCCGTTCGGACGCGGCGATTTCCTCGATCGTGCCGCCAAAGTGGACCGTGCCGGCGCGGGCGCAGGCCGGCGCCTGCCAGGGAATCGGCGCGCTCAGTGCGTAATCCAGTTTAAAGACGCCCGGTCCGTAGCGATATTTCTCCAACCGGCGAGCGTAAGAGGGCGGAAGCTTCTGACCGGCGAGGCGCAGCAACTGGCGTGGGGTGACATCGAGAAGAAGGGCGCGCGCCAACGGCAACTGGGCGATATTCTCGACGGGCGAGTTCAGGGCAATTTCACCGCCCAGGGAACGCAAATGCGCGGCCAGCGCATCGGCGAGATGCTGCGAGCCGCCTCGCGGCAAAGGCCAGCCGACCGCATGCCCCAACATGCCAAGCACCAGGCCGAACGCCGCGGAGGGAGGCTGCTCCAGGCGCAAAAAGGAATGTCCGGCTAACCCGGCGAACAGGGCGCGGGCAGGCGCTTCCTGGAAACAGCTCTTCGCCAGGCCGGCGGCGGAACGCGAGGCGTGCCACCCAAACCGGGCGAGCTGAACCGGATGGCGCGGGAGATGGAGCAGCGGCTGCAGGAATTCCGCTGCCAGGGTCTGCCAGTGAGAGACCAATGGGACCATCAAACGTTCGTAAGCCGGCCGATCTTTTCCCAGCGCCTCGGCTGTGGCTGAAACCGAGCGCTGCAGGAGGGCGGCGTTTCCGTCCGGCAACGGGTGGGCCAGGGGGAACTCGGGCTGAATCCATTTCAAGCCGTAGTGTTCGAGAGGAAGCTGCCGGAAAAATGGCGAGCCGAGACCGAGCGGGTGAATCGCGGAGCAGACATCGTGGACAAAGCCGGGCAACGTCAGCTCGGCTGAGCGCATCCCACCTCCGACGCTATTTTGCGCCTCGACGACGAGCACCGACAAACGTTCCTGCGCCAGCCGGATAGCCGCGGCAAGCCCGTTGGGACCCGACCCAACGATTACCGCATCGTAGGAGACGTTCTGAGACATTGCCGAGTCTGTAAGAGACGACGTAAGGAGGCGCCAGTCAATGCTGCGCATCGGCCCCCGGAGCGCCCGCTTTGAAATTTGAAGCTTTCCGAAGTTTAGGCCTTGTCATTACCCACATCTTTGGACGCAGGTGGTCAGGCTGCAGAATTGACGAATTATGGATTGCATTTGTCCGTTTCTGCAGCCTAAAGGCCTTGTCATTACCCACAACTTCCAGCCACCTGAATCAGCAAACTTGCTGCAATTCTGGCAAACCCCGTAGGGGTGACCTGTTTATAGTTGAACCGCCGCCAACCACCCTCCTTTTTGTTTTTTCAGCGGCGCGGCGGTAGTATCTGCGATTCGTCTGAACCCGCATCGCCGCGCCGCTGAAAAAACAAAAAGGAGCAATGGACGTGGGCCGTATGACTATAAACAGGCCACCCCCTACGGGGGTTTGAAACCATGCTCTAACGGCATTGCTTGACCTTGGCCTGTTACAATCAGATCTCTTAAGCTATATGTAGTCGCAGCGGGAAATTGCCCGCAGATGAGCGCCGATGCTGCGCAAAGACGGCAAGTACTGGCCGTGCCGGTGCGCACGCCACCAACCTGTACACCCCCTGCGCGCGCGCGCAACATCGCAACATCCGCCCGCCTCCATCATCCATCAATCCATTAATCCATCATCCTCCCTCCACCCCACGGCCTGCCGACCAAGAGCCTGGAAACTGAGCTTTTCCCTGCGCCGATAAAGGCGTACAGTCTGAGGATGAAAAACAAACTTACGCTGTTTGTGATCCCGGTGCTGGCCGCCCTCTTCGGAGCGCACGCCTTCGCCGGAATTCAGCTTTCAGTGAACATCGCGCCACCGCCCATCGCCGTCTTCGACCAGCCCCCTTGTCCTGGCGACGGGTACCTTTGGACGCCTGGTTACTATCAATACGGTGCCTATGGCTACTACTGGGTGCCGGGTGCCTGGGTTCTCCCCCCGAGCGCGGGACTCCTCTGGACGCCCGGTTATTGGGGCTTGGCCGGAGGCAAGTACCTCTGGCACGAAGGGTATTGGGGGCCGCAAGTCGGCTTCTACGGCGGCATCAATTACGGCAACGGCTACTTCGGCTCTGGCTTCACCGGCGGACGTTGGGACCGGAGCGTGTTCCTGCATAACACGGTCATCTCGACCGTGGACCGAAACGCCGTGCACCATACCTACGAGGACCGTTCGGTGGTTCGGGAAGTCAAGAGTCCAAATCACTCGTTCAACGGTAAAGGCGGAATCACCAGACCACCCTCGCGTGGCGAAGAAGAGGCAAGCCAGGCGTCTCATCGAGGCCCGACGCCGGCGCAAGTCTCGCATGCGCAAGAGGCGCATAACAACCATCTGGTAGCTCATGGAGCCGCACACAAGTAACCAGTCCAACCGCTAAAACAGTTTCAATCCGCCCGGTCGCGGTTGGCGACAGTGGCCTCTACTATGTATGGTGCGACAAAGGTTGTCTGACGACGGACAGCGCACGGCCGAAACTCTCGCGTAAAGCCAGCCTCCAGTTTGACCCCAACCCCACATGGTTTTTCAGCGACTCCACCAATCCATCAATCCACCATCCATCATCCCTCAGACCGCTCCTGCCCGCGTCGCTGAAAAATAAGACGTCGACCGTGGACTGCGGAAAGCGGACTTTGGACCTTGAAGTTTGGCGCTTGAAGCTTTCCTGAAGTTTGGAGTTTGGAATTTGAAGTTTTTTTGGCTTCCCGTTGGACCATTCTAAAAAACCCCCGCCAGGGGTTTAAGAAAGTAGCCCCGGGACCACAATTCGCGGCAGCGAACATCACCTTTGGGGCACCCATCTTGTGGCGCGCTTGGGAAGCGAAAGGACGCTTGGTGCCCGTCCGGAAGGCTTGGTGCCCGTCCGGAAGGACTCCGCCACCCGGGGTTGCGTTCCCACACTAATCTAATTTTTCAGCGACGCGGCACTCATCAACCCCCAAACCTTTCCTGCCCGCGTCGCTGAAAAAGGAATTTCCTGCCGCTCTCCCGCTCCGCCGACGGAACATTTCCGGTTCGGCTCCATCATCCATCAATCCACCATCCATCATCCCTCACACCGCTTCTGTCCGCGTCGCTGAAAAACAACTCTTGCCGGTCTTGTGCTCGCTCGTCGTCATTTGCAAAAACGGTAAAATCCAGACCCTGCTGACCACCGACGGCCTGGAATTGACCTGTCTCAATCCTCTCGTCGCGCCGATGAAACTGGGCATCCCCGCCGAATGGAACGGCTAACCCGCCCCCAGGCAGCGGGGGAAACGCGGAATTCCTCTCCCAAGCAGCCCGTACATATCCAGTCGCCGACCGAATGGCGCTTTCAACTGCTTCGGGTTTATGCAAAGAATCATGCATGGCAAAACCGAAGAAGAATGCCGCGGCAGTGGCCTTGGGTCGGCTCGGCGGACTGAAAGGCGGGAAGGCGCGGGCGAGGAAGCTGTCGGCCAAGCGGCGCAAAGAGATCGCCGTCCGGGCCATCAAGGCGCGCTGGGCCAAGAGGAGACGCTGAAAACAATTGTTGACTGTACTTGAGCGCTCAAGTATCTTTGCAAGATGAAACGAGGCGACATAGTCAAATATTCGAGACCGGTAAGCGTAGAAGAAGCCGGGTTTCGTTTCATTTTGCTAAACGAACCAGAAAAGGGCCGGGTCGATATCAAGCTCATTTGTGATGACCGGATAAAGCCGATTGAGACAGTGGAGACTGAGGAGGTTGAGCCGGTCGATGTCACTCCAGGAGGTATGGCATGAGGAAGAACCGACGGAGTTATGTTTACATCTCTCCCTCGATCGGGACGGCGGAGCGGCATCTGCGTTTTGCGCTCTCGACCCGGGTCGCCAGACTCGGGAATCGGGAGTTCCTGAGAGCCTATTGTTCGCTTGCGTACTTGTATCCGGGGTTTCACCTGGATTCCTGGGACGATTGGGATGGGCCAAAACATTTCGCTCCTTTGGTGCGAGAGGCGCGACGTAGAGCGGCCGCAGGGAAGTTGACGACTAACGAGTTGTACCCCTATCAGGCGAGCAAGGCGGCGATAGCTCGTGCCAGGCAAGAGGCGGGACTACGGTGATAAGGTTCGATGCGCGACAGGCTAACAAAAGAGCGGAGGAGCTGGAACATGAGCCGTATCCGGGGCAAGAACACGACCCCGGAAATCGTAATACGTCGACTTCTTCATCGGATGGGGTATCGGTTCGGGTTACATGGAAAGAAGCTGCCAGGGCGCCCCGATATTGTGTTGCCGAAATACAGGACCGTGGTTTTCGTTCACGGTTGCTTTTGGCACCGGCATCGCGGTTGCAAAAACTGCACCACACCAACGAATCGGCGCGGATGGTGGGTCAAAAAACTCGAAGGCAATGCTGCCCGCGACCGACTTAGCCAGGCCGCACTGCGGCAAATGGGCTGGCGCAGCATCATTATTTGGGAGTGCGAGACTGAGAAGCTCAAGACCTTGGGCCGGCTCACCCGCCACCTTACGAGGGTTTTGGGCTAACTGTACGTGGTACGGCGCCAGCGGTGTTGTGCCTTATGATGCGGCGCGAAACCGGTCGAATTCCTTTGGAAGAAGGTTGAGCACCTCATCCGCACCCATTCCATAGAGATACCAAGTCAAATCAAGTTGGTTGAACAATGCTGCCAAGCGCCGTGGCGCGCCCTTAACTGACGAGCCGGCACCGCGCTTGAAGGAACCTGTCGCCGGGTTGTAGTAGAGCCGCGTAGCCAGTTCCACTACTGCCCGGTTCGTTACCAACTCCTTGCGCGAGGCGAGCTGCTCCACGATTTCGCCTGGCTTCCAGAGGGGATTGCAGAGCATTGATATTGCGCGCTCCGGCTGGTCGCGATGCGCGCGAACAATAAGAAAGGGACCGAGTAACAGGTGGCGATAAAATCGTTGATGGTTATCCAAAATCGGTACCAAGCGAGCTTCGTCTTGAGGGTTCCGCCGGCCGTGGCCGTCCGCGGGGCAAACCTCATCAAAATAGAAAAGTGTCAACCAGGCCCATAGGCCTTTGTCACGTTCTGCCAAATGAATTCCCGCGGCATCGAGCAGGTCGTTAAAGAATTTTCCAGCTTCCAGCCGGTTCGCGAATTTCCGCTCTGGAACCTCCACATGGCTTACCGCGCATTCTGTTAATGCCAGGTCCTCAAGCATCTCTAACGGTGGCGGAAGGGTCGGTTCCAGCGTGAGGCGGGCGCGGTACGTTGAAAACGCGGCTATACCGTCAGGATTGAAGCGGTGCAGTTTCATCGCCCGCCCTCCTCGTCAAAGGTGCGGTCCCACGTCGAACGCAGTTCCAGTCGGCGACAGAACGCGGCCACTGCCTCCTCGATCCAGTTCTCGCGGTCCTGCTCCAGATCCACCGGTGGCACTGGGCCAAGGCCGCCAAGATTTCCGGCAAACTTCATCCAGTCTGAATGCCAGCCGCCGTCTTCATCGTCCTCCGTCCAGCCATCGTCGATCAGAATTCGGATCAGCATCCGACGTAACACCTCGGGATAGACGAGCGCGATAAATTGCGGCGAACGAGCCATCTCCTTCCAACTTGGTCTCGCGTCCTTGTTCACCAGTAATGATGGCGGATCGCTGTCGAAGTTGAGCTTCCAAAGCTGTTGTTCGAGTGCGTCCGGAATAGGCACGAGAAGGTGACGCCGCCGGTCGTCGGCCTCACCAGCTTTAACAAAAGAGATTCCATCCACCTCGCCAAGAAGCTTGTGGTGCTCCGGACCTGGCGGCTGCACCACACGTACGCGGAAAAGCACGCCGTCGGGGACATCGAACTCCGTAAGCTTGCGATCAAGGGGTGGCCGCAGCGCTGACACTGTACCCCACGCCCACTGCATCCACAGATTCTGTCGATGAGCTTCGACCCAGACCTCAGCGCTCCGTGGAAAACGGTAATCGGCAATCCTTAGGTCTGCTTCAAACCACCAAGTGCCGCTGGTCTGTCGCAGAGTAACAGACACGTCCTTGCGCGAGATCTTCCTGCGCCCGGTGTAGTTAAACGTCCGTTTCATTCTCTCCCTTCGGTTCGACTGCTCGGACGACGAGGTCGCGTTTCGTATCGAAGCCCGAAACTTCAAACTGAAAATCGGACTTGCGTATCTCCAACTCCAGAAAGTTTCCGTCTGTTCGCGATACAATCACCCCATCGGCCGACTCTTGGCGCAACGGAGACCGGATAAAAGCGAAATCATCGGCAGTCCAGCGTTTAATTGCATTCCCTCGACGAACCGCATAACCGGCTTCAATGCGGACGCGTACCGGGAAGGCTTCCAGCCGCACGTCGCCCGGCTTCAAAACGAATCCGCCCCTCACTGAATCCAAAATGAAACGACGCGGCTTCGGTGGTGGCGGAGAGGGCAGAGGGGGCTCAACAACAGGACCATCTTTTTCGGGCTTTGGCTTCTTAGTCGGTTCTGTTGGTCCTTCATCCACGGGAAGGTAGAAAATGTCCAACAGAAGATTGGGGTCGCCTTTTGTTTCAGCAGCGTGAAGGCGCTGCATGATCTCATAGACGCTCCGACTGACAAACTTGATGGTCTCTGGTCCGTAGATGTACCGCTTGTGAAACTTCGGCGAGTCCTTCTGCCACTGTGTATGATTTACGCCCTCGGCATCACCGAGCAACCCGGCCAGTGGCGCATCGTCAACGACGACGAGCGATCGAGTGCCCGACATCGACGGCGAACGGACATCAGAGATGACGATTCCGTCGCGAAGAAAAATCGGGCGATGGCCCGAGTCGCGGCAGGCCGCGAGATAGACAGTGAAGCAGGACATCTGCTCTTCGCGGTTGTCGAACCTCGGACGAACGCGAACAGGGATTTTCACTGCAATGCGGGCATCCCTAGCAAGTCGGCTTCGTATCTCGTTTATCGTTGCCTCGGGCAAAAGCTGATTGCCAACTTGCGGCCATTGGGGGGTAATCGCGGCCCCTTCGCGCAAATTCACGATGTCAGAGGGTTTGGCTGTGGAGGCCCAGCTTGCCAATTCGAGCACAGCAGCTTCTGACGCCGGCAAGAGGTCGCGGTGTGCCGCAAGTGTCTCGGCATCGAGACGCCACGTTTTTTCGGGCGATTCCAGATGAACAACCAACTCGCCTAGTAGAATCGGCCAAAAGAAGTTCCGGACGATACCTCGGCGTAAGTCGTCAGTGTCGACACGTTCGTCAAGTGACGGAACGATTACTGACAAACCTGCTTCAGAACCGCGCCTTAGGCCAAACGCATCCGCGAAGGAGTCAATGAACTGAGCCGTGGTGACTGGCTGCACCGGATCGTCGTCTCGTTCCCGGCAGCCAAACCAAGCATCGGGCTGGAAATCTTTGCCGTCGACCGAGTGCGTTCGCACGACGGACGACCCCATGAGCACGCGAGCCGGCGAATCCGCTCTCACAGTCAGGCCGAACATTGCATGCAGCCGGCTCGCTGCAGGGAACACCTGTTTGCCGATGCCCCAGCGTCCGAGGCTCTCGCCGGTTTTCGCGGACCGCCCTTCCGCGCGAAAAAAACTGAAGAACGCATTCTTTTCTGCGTACTCCAGGCGATACTCGCTCACATCGCCTGTGAGGCCGCGCGTACCAAAGTCTTCAAACACGAGGTAGCCAGTGTCAGCGCCGAACAACGGGTCCAAGGTTGGAATGTCCAACCCGCGTGTAAAGTTCTCTCGGACGGGATCAAAGTGTCGGCTAAGAAGATTGCGGACCGTTGGCGGAGCTTTTGGTTGAAAGGCAATGCGAACGCCGACCTGCCGCACGCCGGCATGGTCGCGTTGCGCGGCGTCCAACGAGTTCTGAATACCCTCGCGCACGAGAGCCTCGCTCAGGTTCTCAAGGCTCTCAGCGGTGAAGAATGCGTCATTGGCCGAGTCTCTCATGCGGTCGCATGCGCGACGAACATTGAAGTGCCATTGGGGGTTCACGGAATTGGAGACTAGTCAAGAAGGCTCTTAATACTCTCCGGCCTGATGTTCGGGATGCCCACTCCGCCATGATAAGCCAAGAAACATGCCTGTAGTGATTCTGCAAATGGCGGCGTCAATACAGCGATGGGTTGAAATTCTGCATCCAGTGATGGGTAGCGCAGACTCTCTAGCTGTTGAAAATCGCAATACAAGTGCGGAATCTCCAAAAACGCAGGCAGGTACCAGTATCTGCCTTCCGGCTTCCCGAAATCTCCGCTGGGCGGCGTCGCCCACGTCCTTAGCTTTTTGAGTTTAGCAGCGTCTTGTTGATTCCTCGCATTCCTGATTTTATCAGCACCCAAGACCTGCCCTGCTCGGGTTGTCTTCACGGTCAGGACGTGCTTGGCGCGGGGCTCCGTCTGCCCCGGTTGAAGTTCCAAGTGGCAGTGTGGTGTAAGAAC
>Ga0210408_10000299_pt1 | contig 69637 bp, 81 predicted proteins | sample IncBWH4MmetaG_FD_155471 | JGI IMG/M metagenome (GOLD analysis project Ga0210408, IMG submission 155471) | Forest soil microbial communities from Barre Woods Harvard Forest LTER site, Petersham, Massachusetts, United States - Inc-BW-H-4-M | ecosystem: Environmental > Terrestrial > Soil >... | reverse complement strand
AAAGCGAGTCCCTCAACGAATCAAACTCACTGAGCGTGCGGTGGGCTGGCTCGAGCGCGAAGTCCAGGAGTGGCTGGCGCAACGAATCGAAAACAGCCGCGGTAAGCCCCTGGGTTCGAACTGACTCCGAAATCCGATCACGGCTTCTTCGCGACGACCTTGCCGTCTTCCCACACGTAGATCGGCGTGCCATACATACGAGCGGTTTTTCTCGCATCCTTCGCCGCGAGACGCAGAGCACGCCCCACCCCCGCGGCGAAACTTTCGGACTTCTTTGAACGGGTCGTTGCTTTCACGGCTCTTGCTCCAGTAATTGCGGCGAGATGCATCGAGGTCGCCGCATACGCTTAGCCATCAGAGGCCCTCCTGCCATCGAAAATCATTTGGCCGCCACGTCACCGCCGGCCTTCAAAGCATAGAGATAATCCGACCACGCCTGCATCATCTTGCGGCGCTCGGGCAAGTACTCGGCATAGTTGTATGCCGCTCGGACACCGTCGTGCTCGGAGTGAGCGAGCTGGCGCTCGATGGCGTCCGGGTGCCAGCCCTGCTCATTGAGCAACGTTGATGCCGTCGACCGGAAGCCGTGGACGGTGAGCACCCCCCGCTCAAATCCCATCCGTCGAAGCGCAGCGAGCATGCCGTTGTCGGACAGCGGTCGCTTGTCGGTACGAGGACTCGGGAATACGAAACGGCCGGCGCCGGTCACCGGCTCCATTTCGCGCAGGATCGCGATCGCTTGTCGCGACAAGGGCACGATGTGCTGCACACGCATCTTCATGCGCTCGGCGCCGATGCGCCACTCACCGGCGTCGAGGTTGAATTCCTTCCACTCGGCGGCACGCAGCTCGCCTGGCCGCACGAACACCATTGGGGCCAGGCGCAGCGCGTTGCGCACCACGACCGAGCCATCGTAGGCATCGATCGCGCGCAGCAGGCCCGCCAGACTCTTCGGGTCGGTAAAGGATGCGTGATGCTTCTCTTGCTTCGGTGGCAATGCGCCCCTCAGGTCACCGGACGGATCGCGCTCTGCGCGACCGGTCGCCACGGCGTATCGAAAAACGCGTCCGCAGACCTGGAGCGCCCGATGTGCCGTGCCCAGCTTGCCGCGGGCCTCGACACCACGCAGACACGAAAGCAATTCCGGTGCCTTGATCTGAGATATGGGCATCGAGCCGATCCATGGGAACACGCAGATCTCGAGCCGGCGGATGACCTTGCTCGAATACCCGGGGGCCCAATTGGGCGAGAACCTGCCGAACCATTCCCGTGCGATGGCCTCGAACGTATTGCCGCTCGCCATCTTTTCGGCCCGCCGTTTCGCGGCAGGGTCGATACCCCTCGCGAGGTCTCGCCGAGCCAAGTCGCGGCGCTCGCGCGCCTCCTTCAGGGGGACATCCGGAAAGATGCCCAAGCTCAGCAGCTTCTCCCTGCCGTGGACCCGGAACTTGAGGCGCCACCAGCGCTTGCCGGTGGGGTTAACCAGCAGGTATAGCCCACCGCCGTCGCTCAACTTGAAGGGCTTTTCGCGCGGTTTGGCAGCTGAAATTGCCGCATTTGTAAGCATTTCTGGGGGTAGCGCCTTTTGGAAAGGACCCGTTATCCTTACTCATACCCCCACCTGGGGCCTGCTGTCAACGGATGTGGCCGGACGCCAGCGGCGAGGAAACATCGGAAGAAACGCGATATTTCGGCGCTTGGCGGAAGCCTGCGGACGTCAGCGGAAGGTAAAATGGTGGCCAGGGAGGGAATTGAACCCCCGACACGCGGATTTTCAGCCCGCTGCCGGGAATTTCAGGGGTCTATAAATCAACCACTTGCAGCGTCTTGCCGACCCCTTCCCAGGCACACCAAGGCACAATCCTGGCACACTCAATCTGAGTTGGTCACAAATGTGGCACAGCACTTTTGAACTATGGAGCTCCACGTGAGGGAGTTCGTCGCTCTGCTGCTAGAATCTTCTAATGAGCACGAAACTTACCGCTACAAATCCCTACCTGCGAGATCGTGAGGTCCGAGAACGGACGGTAATCAGGTCCGTCGAGACGTCGTCGGCTATCGAGGGCATTCGGACGATCTTCAAACGACGTACAAAGGCGAGCGGCAGCCGCGTGAAGTCTAAGAAGTCCTAGCCGCCGATTTCAGCGCCCTTGCTATGACGTCTCGAAAGATTTCGGTCATCGGGGCGATCCGAATTATTTGTTGGTTGTGTCAGCGCGTTGTGATAACCAGCTCCCGATTTCTATCGTAACGATTTGAAGCTCTCGCGGACCTCTGTGACGAAGAGATCGGGCTGCTCCCACGCTGCGAAGTGACCGCCTTTGTTGAGTTTGTTGTAATGAACGAGCTTGGGATAGGCCCGCTGCGCCCAGCTTTTCGGTGCGGTATAGATCTCATCGGGGAAGGCACTCACGGCCACTGGGATCGTGACATTTCTGACGTCGAAAAAACCGCCCTTCGCGACTTGCGCGGTGTCCCAGTACAAACGCGCGGATGAGATTGCCGTATTCGTCAACCAATATAACGAGATGTTGTCGAGGACGTCGTCGCGAGTGAGGCCTTCGCGCTGTCCCGCGAACACGCGTGCGATGAGGGCCTGGCTCGCTGCGTCGTGGTCGAGCATCCAGGCTGCGAGCCCGGCCGGCGAATCCACGAGCCCGTACAGTGTCTGCGGCCGCAAAGACATCTCGCTGGCATAACCGAGACCCTTCTGATAGAAAAAGAGGAGCTGGTCCCAGGCGTGTTGTTCGTCTGCTGAGAGATTGGCCGGCGGTGGCCCGCCCATGGCGAGTGCCTTCGAGACATCAGCGGGGACAGTCGCTGCCATGTTGGTAGAAATGCCGAGCAATTCCGGAGGCGCCTGCAGCGCCATTACTTCCGAGACAGCATTCCCCCAGTCGCCGCCCTGCGCGACAAATCGCTTGTAGCCGAGTCGCTTCATGAGCGTAGTCCAGGCGCCGGCGATGCGCAGGGGCTGCCAGCCGGGCGCCGTCGGTTTACCGGAGAATCCGTGGCCTGGCAGCGATGGAACAACGACGTGGAAGGCGTCGGCAGCGGTTCCATTATGAGCAGTCGGATTTGTCAATGGTTCGATAACCTTTAGCTGCTCGATGATCGAGCCGGGCCAGCCGTGAGTGATGATGAGCGGCAGCGCATTTTCATGCTTGGATCGAGCATGAATGAAGTGAATATCGAGTCCATCGATCTCGGTGATGAATTGGGGGAAAGAGTTCAATCTTGCTTCTGCTTTGCGCCAGTCATGTTCCGACGCCCAATATCGTGCGAGCGCCTGCGTTGTAGCCAGCTGCACGCCCTGGGATGCGTCCGTGACCGTTTCCCGATCGGGCCACCGGGTGGCTTTGACGCGCCTGCGCAAGTCCGTGAGTTCCACCTCCGGAACGTCTACATGAAATGGACGGATCGCTGTTGTGTTACTAGCCTGCGGCTGTGTCACTGAATTCATAGCTGTGCTCCTTTGTGAAAAGAAAAGACTCGGAAGACCTAGCGAACTTGCAGCGCCGGCTGCCGCTGCAGCGCCGGCTGCCGCTGCAGCGCCGCAGAAGCGACGGCGACTGAGGGGGTGCATCTTTTGCATAAGGAACTCCACTGATCTGTTGATTGAACCCGGTGCTGCAAGCGGAGGGCATGAGTCACTCCCAATGACGCGTTGCCTTGAACCAATGCATTTGCTGCGAATGGAATCATGCGTGCATCTCAGTGCCCATTGCACCAAGGTATAGCGAGTACTGATCGGCCAGTTCCAACGTTCCAACGTCCTAAGAGCACCTTCCAGATCACACCATCGTATAATGGCCGGCGCACGCTCCATCACCATGGTTACGGTCGCCTCGAGGTACCCGGCGGACACGGACATGGCGAAGCAGGCCCCGCCGCAGCCGTTGATGACGCGATAAACATTACCCGGATCGAGGAAGTCGCCGAACACGACTTGGGCACCGGCGGCGCGCGCCGCGAGAAGTCACGCGCGTACTCGAACGCTGCCGTTGACTTCTTGGATGTCGTACACGTGGAGGGGCCTGACCGCGGGGCCGTTGACCACGGCTCCGGTGACGATGTCAAATCGCGAGCCGTGGCATTGACACATGATCGTCTTCCCCGCGAGCAGGCCTGCTGACAGTGGGCATGACTCTATGGCGCACGTGCAGAGGTCGTCGAAGGCGTATAGGCGCTCTTCAACACGCGCGATCGAAACTCGTAACTTGCGTTCCTGCAGGTAGCAAGGGACAACGAAGTCGCTGGGAAAAGCGTCGCCCGATCCAATGGTGTGGAAGGCATCAACCGTGACTTCAACCATGCGCTTGTTCTCCTGTCAGACCTATTTCTAGTAGGGGTATTCCGGGATGATGTCGGACTTCTTCGCATCCAGTCGAAATTCGCCTGGAGCGCCCCTGGGTACACAGGGATGGTGCGGCATGACCGGATCGATGCGCGCGTAGCCGGATCCCAAGGGCGGCCTGTTATCCCGTTCGCCCTTGTTCGGCCAGAGTGATATTGCGCGTTCGGCCAGAGCAGTAATCGTGAGCGATGGATTCACCCCTGGATTGGCCGGCATCACGCTTCCGTCCATGACATGAAGGCCTGGCGCGCCGAACACGCGCTGGTAGGGATCGACCGCCCCGCGCTTACTGCTGTCGCCGATCGGGATTCCACCAGTAAAATGAGCCGTGGCGGTGCGGTTGACTATCTCGGTGACCGTTGCACCCTGCCGAGTGTCCATTTTCTTAGCCAGTCGATCAACAAACTCCTCGACAACCGGAATGTGTGTCTTGGGCGCTGCGCCCTGGCCATGTCGGCTCCTCAAAATGACGCCATCCCAGTAGAGTTCGATTGACGTGTCGGTCGTTTGCATACAGAGCATGATCGCCGACCTCTCGGACCAATGCCGCAAGTCGGCCAAACCCACTGCGTCGATCGGGTGTTTGACCAATTCCTTGAGCCACGCGGCCGTCGGGTGCGTCTGCTCGCCATGTACGTGGTAGGTAGTCAGCAGCGCCACCATGGAGCTTCCCACCCCATAGTAGACGGGCTCAATGCTCGTCGCCTCGTCTGGCCAGACGCCAGACGTGATTGCGACGGATCCTGGGACGATGTGGACTTTCTCAGGGTCGCGCTTCCACTCGTCATGCGGCCGCGTTACGACCAGAAGCTGTTCCGAGTTGGTCCGCGCCCGCTGCCCTAGCGCATCCGACAATCCAGTTAGGCGACCTGTGTGCCGCATGTGATGAAGAAGCTTGGATGAGCCGTATGCGTGGGCGGCGACGATCACCTGCCCGGCGGTGTACATGCGACGGTGCAGATTCGCTGCTCGCTGCGCCCATCCTGGATGGCGGGTGTGCACCTCGAATCCGCCTCCATCGAGAGGAACGAGGTCATATACCTCATGCAGTTCATGAACCGCAACGCCCAGCCTCTCCGCGAGATAGAGGTAGTTCGTCGTGACCTTGTTCTTCGCGTTGTGGCCACAGCCGATTTGGCAGTTGCCGCAGGCGATGCATCCAGTACGTCGGGGCCCGACTCCACCGAAATACGGATCGTCGGCTTCGACGCCTGGGCGGCCGAAGTACACACCCACAGGGGCCTTGTTGAAGGTATCCCCTCTGCCCATGTCGGTGGCGACCTGCTTCATGTGCCGATCGACGTCGGTCGGCATGTACGGGTAGCGGACGACACCGAACATCCGTCGTGCCTGGTCATAGCAAGGGGCCAGCTCGTCGGCCCAATCGGTAATTCCCGCCCAACCCGGTGCGTCGAAGAACCTCTTCGGCGGGACATATAACGTATTGCCGTAGACGTGCGAGCCGCCGCCCACCCCTGCGCCGCACAGGATCAGTACGTCGTCGAGGTACTCGATCCTTTGGATGCCATACATCTCCGCTGCTGGGAACCACACATAGTCCTTGAGATCCCAGTTGGTCTTCGGAATGTTCTCGTCATCCCAGCGCTTGCCGGCTTCCATGACGCCAACCCGATAACCCTTCTCCGCAGCGCGCAGAGCGGCAACGCTTCCACCGAAGCCCGATCCAATGATGACAATGTCGTAGTCGAAGCCGGCCATGACTGCTGTGTTTCCTGTAAGTAGCGACCGATGCGGCGGACGATTCAGATCGTCAAAGGATGCATTGGAAGCGTACAGCGCATACCCGCGACCTTGGCTTATACCATCGTGCAATATCTCGGATGCGTTTGATGTGGTGCGATGATGATGACTGCAATTCGCCGCTTCTCGCCGAATTTTCCAGATCAACTTACAAAGAGAAGGAGCCGAATCGATGAAACACAATGTATTGATCACTGTCGCTGGTGCCGTAGTGCTAGGAGTCCTCGCGACCGGGGCTGCCATTTCCGCCCAAGACAGATACACGGTCAAGGTGCCGGGCGGTCTCGCGTTTTCGGAGTTCAAGGGATACGAAAGCTGGCAGACGATATCCGTCAGTCACAATGGAGGCGTGCTCGCCGTGATCCTCGGGAATTCCTCAATGATCGAAGCGTATAAGGCTGGAATTCCTGACAACGGGAAGCCCTTCCCCGATGGCGCCAAGATGGCAAAGATTCATTGGACGGCGAAGAAAAACGAAACTGCCCCTGGTCAACCGCTTGTCGCGGGCGCCCTCCATGATGTGGATTTCATGGTGAAGGACAGCAAGAGATTTACCGACAGCGGTGGTTGGGGCTATGGAGCATTCGAATATGAGGCTGCTTCCGATAGTTTTAGGCCCGGCACCACTGCCGACCAGCCGCCACAAGGAAACGACGCCAAATGCGGAGCTGCATGCCACACCGCCGCGAAGAGCCGGGACTTCGTGTTCACCGAGTTCCCCAAGAGATGAAGCTCCTGGGGACCGCAATCAAAATGGATCTCGCGGCCGGCGGTCGCTCGTGGCCGGCAACCGCCCGCCGCGCCAACGGCCGCCATTGCCTTGACACTTTGTGGCTGCCGCAATCAGGAAACTGAATATAAGCTTGTGGACACCGCCTTCCCGGACTACCTATGAATGTCATTTCGCCGATACGCGGCACAAAAACCCCCTGGTACTTGGATGATCTCAGTGTCGGACTGCGATTTCGAAGCGGAAGCTTTCTCATTCATGAGCAGCAGATGATGGATTTCGCGAGGCAGTTTGATCCCCAACCTTTTCACCTCGATGCCGAGCTCGCCAATCAAAGTATCTTTGGCGGCTTGGTCGCGAGCGGCTGGTTCACGGCGAGCGTGTCGATGCGGCTGCTGCTCGAGGCATTGCCGCTGGCAACTGGCACGATCGGACTTGGCGGCGAGGCCATGCAGTGGCCCAATCCAGTAAAGGCTGGCGACCAACTTCACCTTGAAGGTGAAGTTATCAATATCAGGCCCTCGCGCAACCATAACGACAGAGCGGTCGTGACAGTCCGGTCTTCTACATACAATCAGAATAACAAGAGCGTCTTCTCATACGCAGGTAACCTCCTGGTCTTTCGCCGCTGAGGGACTTCGCAGGCTACTCCAACACATCGGTCGGACAGGGAACACGGAGACGATTCTGTCGCGGACCATCACGATAACCGGGTTGAAGCACGCTGATGCGGAATTGGCCTATCACCGGCTGAAGGTCAATGCGAAGTGGCACTTAGGCCCTGGTTCGCAGTTGACCATATCGTTGTCACACTATGGCGTAGAGTAGTCCCAAACATCGGGCGGCAGCTTGTCCTTGAGCGATGCATACATGGCATCGCGAAACAGTTTCACGGCCGGGTACGGCCGGAGCGCAATCGTGCGTTCCACAATCAGTCCCTGCTCGTTGTCCACGATGACCTCCAAGCTCTCGAACTTGTGGCCATCCATGGTCCCCACCCAGCGCAAGAAGGTGGTGCGTTCATCGAGCTTAAGCTCGGCTATATAGGTGCCGGTACCACGCGTAGAGCTCGACTGAGCGAAAATCGCCGCGATTACTTCACGCCCCTCGATGGGTCGCGCCAGGATCGGGCTGTTGAAGACGATATTTTCGGCAAGTAGCTCGCTCACTTGGGCGGGTGTTGGTCTAACGGATTCCCGTAGTTTTCGCAAAGGATGCATTGTGGGTTCCTCCTATGTTTCGGCGTGTTTGCCGGATTCGCTTTGATGGTCTTCCCTCGCCGCGATTCGCGCTAGCAAGCTCTACCTCATCTTGCACAAAATAGTCTTGTCGACCGAGGAAAGGCATTGCACGTAGGTATAGGAGCTCGCAAAGGAGCGGCTGCAACTACTCCACGTCGGAAGCAGCAGCCAGAGCAAGAACCGATTAAACCAAGGTGCAATATCGCGTCGGGAGCAACGCGGTAAGCTACGGACATTCTGGGCAAAGTGGCACTCAGAGTGAGCGTTGCCAAGGGCATGCATCATGTTTGCTCTGCTCCCTCGGATCGCATGCGAATATGCCATTCGAACACAATCCGAGGTCTGCTGCATGACCACGAAAAACCAATATGACAAGCCAATCCTTGTGAGCGGAGCGGCCGGTGCCGTGGGCGGCGTCGGCCGAAACCTTACCGAGTTCCTGCTCGCAAAGGGGTATGACGTGCGCGCCCTGGTTCGGCGTGAGGACCAGCGTGCCGACGCCCTGCGGCGGATCGGCGCCGAGGTCATTATCGGTGACCTGACAGACCTAGCCTCGATGCACCGGGCTATTGAAGGTTGCGGGCGTATTTATTTCGGTATGTCAGTGTCGCCGGCCTACCTTGAAGCCACAATCAATACCGCTGCGGTGGCGCGCCACCACGGCGTCGAGGTTCTCGTGAACATGTCGCAAATGACGGTTACGCAGATGAGCATCCGCGAGACCACCGACAGCCCGCAACACAAGCTGCACTGGCTGGCAGAGCAGGCGCTGTCCTGGTCGGGACTGCCGGTCGTTACGGTGCGACCGACGGTCTTCCTCGAGGGCTTCTTTCTTTTGATGGTTACCAGGGGCGTGCGGACCTCCGATGAGTTAGCGCTCCCGATGGGCGGTGGCAAGACCTCGCCGATATCGGCGGTCGACGTGGCTCGCGCCGCAGCGTCGATCCTCGACAACCCCGCACCGCATATTGGTCAAATCTACGACCTAACCGGCCCGGAATCCGCGGATCTCGACTCCTATGCCCGGGTCTTTTCGGAGGTGCTCGGCAGGCGCATTCGATACCGCGATATTCCTCTCGCTGCATGGAGCGACGGGCTTCGGCAGGCGAAGTTGCCTGAGCACCTTGTCCGCCATCTTGCCGCCATGGCAGAGTTGACCAAGCAAGGGCGTTACGACCGCATGACTGACACCTTGCTCAAACTCACTGGCCAAGAACCGATGAGCATGCACGACTTCGTGACGTTGCATGCCGCTGAATTCGGACAGCATACAATGGTGCCTTCCTGAAGCGCTTGCCACATGACCACGCACGGTCTACCCAAGCCTCGCAGAGAAACCGTATGCAAGTAGCCATTCTTACCCTCGATGGCGAAGGGCGGGGTTGCTGTCTCGTACACGATGGCCAACCGGCTGACGTTTAACGCTACGTCGCGTCGCTGGGCTCCGCCTGCTCGGCCGACTTCGCCGAAGGAGAAAGCATTGATGAATTCAACAATTCTAGTTACTGGGGCAGCCGGCGGCACTCAAGGAGGCACTGGCAATCGTTTAACCCGTTTACTGCTGGAAACGGGCCTCCCGGTTCGGGCCTTCGTACACAAAGTGGACCAGCGATCCGACGCACTGCGCGAAATGGGCGCGAAGATAATTGCGGGCGATCTGCACAGCATACAGTCCGTTCGTGAAGCTCTGAAAGATGTCGGCAGCGTATATTTTTGCTATCCGGTCAACGCCGGTCTTTTAGAGGCCACGGCAATACTGGCCCAAGCAGCCAAGGAACAAGGCGTGAAATTTATTTTTCACCTATCTTCAGGGGCCTCCTCGGATCAAAGCCTAAGTCCTTGGGGTCGTAAAGTATGGCTGTCTGAGCAAATCCTGGACTGGTCTGCAGTTCCGAGCTTCCATCTTCGTCCAGCCCTATTTTTTGAAAGCCTTCTCCGCCAATTCGCGAAGGGTATTAGCCAAGACTCTGAGATTCGTGCACCCTTCGGATCGGGCGACGGAAAGGTGCCATCCATCGCGGCAGAGGATGTTGCGCGACTCGCATTGAAAGTACTACGAAACCCAGATCCGTTTATGGGAAAGGCTCACCAACTGTTTACGTCGAACCTCAGTCTAAATGAACTGGCTCAAGAACTAACGAAACTCCTGGGAAGGCCCATCCGATATCAGGAAATTACACCGGATCAACTAATCCAGGAATCGATCGATCGCGAAGGTCCGGGAAACCAAGAGGGAAAAGATCACCTTGTGAGTCTATGGAAGAGCTTCCTTGGCTTGAATCAAGACCAGGCATTTGTAGCTCGAATGGCTCGAGGACACGGCGCGTTTAAGATGATAACTGGCGAGTCACCCACTCCTCTGATCGATTGGCTGAGGCTAAATCGGGCGACCATCGAAGGAGATGGAGCCTTTCAATCGATTCTCAAGTCGATGAGTTCAAGGTAGGCGGAGGAATTCATGGACAGAAGGTCGCAAGAATTTTGTCACTGCAGGTTCCGGTGCGACTCAAGGACGGCACCGGCATTCGTTTAATACGACTTCGAGGGAAAGTGAAATTCCATCTCTTCTTTGTCCGCTAGTTGGATGAGCGCCTCCATGGAAGCGACAACACCCAAGGTTAGCCCCTGGAAAGTGCTCCTCTACACTTGCGCCGCGGTGTTCGCTGTGACTCTGGACTCGACGATTTTATTTGTAGCGTTTCCAGCGATCCGGGCGAGTTACCCGCAGATATCGCCGGCCAATCTCAGCTGGGTGCTCAATGCCTATACGATTGTCGTTGGCGCGATGCTGATTCCAGCGGGCGCTTACGCGGACAAATTTGGAAGAAAAAGGATTTTCCTCACTGGCGTCCCTATATTTACGGCCGGGTCACTTCTCTGCGGTATTTCACAGGGGGTATGGTTTCTAATTGCAGCCCGAGCGCTGCAGGGCTTGGGAGCGGCGTTTCTTACTCCGACCTCGTTATCCCTCGTCTTGGGTGAATTTAAAAAGGAGCAACGTGCCTTTGCGGTTGCCGTTTGGGGTGCGGTCGCCGCGCTTGCCGCTGCCGTAGGTCCGGCGTTGGGTTCGGCAATCATCCACGTTCTGACTTGGAGGTGGGCTTTTTTCATTAACCTTCCAATCGGAGTGTGGTGCTGGGTTCAGGGGCGACGCGTTCTGAATGAAGCGAGACTCGATTCGAACGCTCCCGTTCCCAGAGTCATCGCCGTTGGGCAAATTGCCTTGGCCGTCGCTCTTGTGTCGCTTGCGATCGTTCAAGTGAAAAGCTGGGGATTGAGCAATTGGAAAACGCTTCTGGCTGCAGGTGCAGGGTTGACGCTCTTCCTCCTATTCGTGAGCGCGGATGGCCAAAGCCGAAGGCCTCTCGTAGATTGGTCCTTGTTTCAATCGAAGAACTTCCGATTGTCCAATTGCGCAACCTTTGTTTTCACTGCGGCATTCTCAGCGATGTCCTTGGGAAACGTACTATTCCTCAAGGAGCTTTGGCGTTACAGCACGTTGGAAATCGGTCTAGCGATGACCGTCGGGCCGCTGTGCGTAATTCCGAGCGCACTTCTGACCGGAAAGTACGCCGGAAAGCGCGGCCACGCAAAGCCGATTTTTATCGGCGGTCTGCTCTACGCGGCGTCGGGATTGATCCGTCTTGTTACCTTGGAATTTGACCCCAACTTTTTTCTCCTCTGGCTCCCGACGGCTATTCTGTCAGGGGTCGGCATTGGAATGATTTTCCCGAGCTTAAGCTCATCAGCCACATTCAATCTGCCTCCTGGCCGTTACTCGATCGGTTCGGGTGTAAACAACTCCATCCGACAGCTCGGCAGTGCTTTTGGGATTGCCTTCGCGGTTCTTTGCGTAGGTTCGGAAAGCGCCCATTTCACTACGGCGTTCGCAGATCTCTATTCAGGCCTTATAATAGCTGCGGTGATTACTGCACTTCTCGGCGCATTCGTTAGAACTGCTCCCGTACAAGAGCGAGGACCCTTTTTAAATGTGGTTTCTGGCTCAAAATGAATCAACGTCGACGCGACGAGGGAACCAACGCATTGCATCCTGTTCGAGCTTTCGTAGCCGCGATCGCTATCTATTCGACGTGTCTCTCGTTGTCAATGCGCTCAGTCAAATGTCGAGAATGCCTCGTTTGAGCGCAATGATCACAGCGTGGGTCCGGTCGGTGGCGTCAAGCTTGGGCAGAATACTCTTCATGTGTGTCTTGACGGTACCTTCGGAGATGTCAAGCTCGGCGGCGATCAGCTTGTTCGACTTTCCGCTGGCTACCCCCCGCAGCACTTCAACCTCGCGGTCGGTGAGCACATCGTCGGCAACGTGCTCGGCGATCTCCGTTGCAATTTCGGCAGGGACTCGGCGTTTACCGGCATGGACCGCCCGAATTGTCTCGATAAGCTCCTTCCTCACCAGGTTCTTGAGGAGATAACCCGAGGCGCCGGCCTTGAGAGCGGCAGCTGCCTGAGCGTCACCTGCGTATGTGGTCAATACGATGACGCGCGCTCGGGGAAACTCGGCGCGAATCGCAGTAATCGCCTCTATGCCGTTCATGTCTGGCATTCGCAGGTCCATGAGCGTCACGTCCGGCTTCAAGCGTCGAAAGCTTTCGATGGCCTCGCGGCCGGTACTCGCTTGACCAATCAGAGTCATGTCTTCCTGTGCCTCGAGTACGGCCGCGATTCCCTCGCGCAGGAGCTGATGGTCATCCACGGTGAGGATTCGGATCATGGCGAGGTGGATATATGCGCGCGCGTTCGGTCGGATGTCGTTTTGGACTGGCGGTATGCTACATGCGCGGGAACGCTCAGGTCTATCTCCGTGCCGGCTCCTGGCTTGCTCCAGATCTGGAGGGCTCCGCCCATTTTCTTGGCTCTCTCCCGCATTCCCATGAGCCCGAAATGCCCTGGCTTGCCATTCGCCTCCAGAACGGATGCATCGATTCCACTACCATCGTCCCGGACTCTGATGTGTAGGCGGGCGCCATCATAAGTCACTTCCACCTCGATGTTCGTTGCGCCAGAGTGCCGAAACGCATTGGACAGCGCCTCGCGACCGACCAGTAAGCCTTCTTCGCGCACGATTGGATGCAGCCCACGCGGAGTTCCCTCCGCGCTAACCCGGAATTTGGCCGAGTGCACTTGCGCAAATTGCTCTCCTTCCGCAGCGAGAGCCTGAGCAAGATCGGTTGCATCGCTGGTATCGGGTCGCAGATCCTTCACTTTCTCGCGGCTTTCCTCGAGTAGTTTATCGGCCCGGTCCAGCGACTGTTCCATCAACTGGCGTGCAGGTTGATCGGTCGGGATGCGATCGGTCGCAGCCTGAAACCGCCAGATCAATCCCTGCATACCTTGCAGAAGGGTGTCGTGAAGCTCGCGCGCGATTCGCTCACGCTCGGCGAGTCGAGCCTCGAGGCGACCTCGGACTTGCGATGCGACCTGTCTCACACGCACACGGTAGAGCGTGCCGAGAAGCGCAAGACAGGCGATGCCGCACAATAGATAGAACCAACTAGTCTGGTAGAAAGCAGGCGCGATGGTGAACACTACCTGAGCGCCTTCCGTGTTCCAGATTCCGTCGTTGTTGGACGCGATAACTCGAAACGTGTATCGGCCGGGGCCAAGATTCGTATACTGGGCTTCGCGTCGTGGGCCGACGTCCTGCCAATCACTGTCGGATCCCTCAAGCTTGTATCGAAATTGAACGCGTTCCGGCACGGTAAGACTACCCGCGCTGTAGTCGATCTGAACCCTAGTGGCATTGATGGGGAGCTCGACATCTTGCAGCAGATTGGCGTATCGCCTCGAACCGGCAGCTACTGACCAAATCGTGACCGGAGGAGGAAGCGAATTCCTGACGAGACGCGTCGCGTCGATGGAGACTGCTCCTCCGGTCATCGAGAACCATACAAGACCATCGCTTGTTTCAATCGCTGAGGGCTGAGGGCGGATCTGCGTCGCCGAGCCGAGTACCCCATCCAAATAGTTGTAGTTGTCGGAACGAACGGGGTACGCAGAGTCGCTGTTGACACGCGCGATTTCTTCGCGCGGTATGCGCGAGATACCGTCTATGCCGTTTAGCCAGAAATCGCCGCTGCGAGCCCTCACGATCCCCGAGATTCCCTGGAGCGCCGTCCCCGACGCCCTGTGGACTGACATGAAGTGCCCGTGGTCCAGATGCGCCAAGCCAAGTTCTCCCCCCACCCAGACGTCATCTCCACTCGCGAGAATCGACAACACGTTACCAACCGCGAGCCCTTGCGTCGCACCGAAGAGTTGCACCGATTTGCCGCGGAGCCGGGCAATGCGACTCCCCGGATAGCCGAACCAAAGCGTGCCATCTTTGTCGGCTACCTCGACGATGGCCGGGCCTCTGGGTAGAGCATCGACGTCGCCGTAGTCACTCCATTGGCCAGCGGCATAGCGAAATACCCCGCGTCGAACCACAGACACCCACAACCCCCCGCCGCTGTCGCTAGCCAGTGCCTGGACTTCCGTGCCCTGCAGGCGGGGCGGCAAAGGTATGGTCTCGCTCCGGCCATTCTCTAGGTGCTCGAGTGCCGTTCGTCCGCCGAACCACACTGACCCCGGGCGATCTGCATAAACAGTTGGGAAGTCAGACTCTCTCGGCTGATTCACGATTGTCCCGTCGCTCAGCTTACTCATCACGCCGGATACGTTCCGACATGCGATCCACAGCGCGCCGCCCTCGCCAGCGGCGAGCGCGGGACTCCCGCACTTCTGTGGCCCGTGCAACACATTGGTATGGCTGAGACGATCCAGGCCCTGGACGGTGCCGAGCCAGACATTGCCCTCGCGATCATGCAGGATCGGGCCGACCTCTCCGGATAAGCCGTCGGTACCCGTATAGACCTCCGGAGTTACGGTGATCCGATCCCCGTCCCGGGCAAGTTCCTGCGCCGGTATCCGTAGCACCTCTCGTGAGTGCGTGGCCCTAGTGGCCCATAAGTTCCCTCCCTCATCGAATGCCATCGCGTCCAGCACCATTCCGGCGTAGCCAGTGATATTGACGACGACGCTTCCCTCGAGAGTCGCTGGTCGGTCGATTCGGACCAGTTCATGCCCCGCCGCCCAGATCCTGCCGTCTGGCCTTTCCGCCAGCACCGTTAATGAGGAATTGAAGTCGAACTTCATGGACCCGACTTCGCGGAAGCGCGTCTCGCCGGCGCGGCGGGCAAGAAGCGCGTTTCTGGTTGCGACCCATAGGGTCCCTTGCCGATCGACCAGCACCCCGAGACATTCGGGGTCTCCGTCGAGCGCCACCTTCTCCCAGTGCTTTCCGTCGAAGTGAGCGACGCCACCTCGAGCCGCGGCCCAGACCCCGCCCGTCCGGTCCACGACGAAATTCGAGACGGTGCCCGCCGGGAAGCCATCAGTCTCGGTAAAGCTCTTGAGACGACCGGCCTTCAGAAAGCTCGCGCCGCCGATACGAAAACCGAGCCAAAGGCCGCCATTGGGGCCCGCGGTCAGCGCGGAGATGTTGGTCGATGGGAGCGGTTCTTCTGGGGGGCTCGGATAAGCTACAAAGTGCGCTCCGTCAAAACGCGTAAGGCCGGTCCCCCCGCCGATCCATAGTGTTCCATCGGAGGTCTGAACGAGCGAATAGACGTTGCTCGGGGCTCCTTCGGCCGAGGTAAACACTCGGTGATTTAGCTGACGAATAGGAACGTTGGGATACAAGCTCTCCGCGCGCGCGGTGATCGCCACAAATGACCCGAGCAAAACGGCGCGCCACAGCATCTGAAGTGATCCCTCCCAGCAACTCTCATCTACTGCTTACCCGGAGCCGGGGGCTGCCGGATCTCCCAAAAGGGGTAGCTTGGCCTATGGGAATATAGGCTACATCCTGTTGACGAGACAGTAGACCATGGCCGGGTGCAGCGACTCTTTTCCATGTTTCCCCGAGGAGGACCCGGGATCGGCTTGCTGTTCCTGAGATCCTCGGTCGCGATCGGCCTGTTAATCGAAGGCGCCTTTCCTCCCCCCCTATCCGGTCTAATTCACGGCTTGGCGATACTGCTGAGTATAGGTCTGCTTATCGGGTATCTGACGCCCATTGCGAGCGCTATAGGGCTGCTCGTTCATACGGCTGTCTGGATCAGAACGGGATTTGATACTGGCGCTGCCGTGATATCGCTCGACATGATCGCACTCGCCCTTCTGGGGCCAGGCGGTTATTCAGTAGATGCGTCGCGCTTCGGGCGCAGGGTCGTCGTACTGCCCCCGCCAGGATGAGAAGTTTCTGGCGTCGGTACGCACCGGTGCCCGGATCGCCCCATGGTGTCGGGTTCCGGCCTCCCTTTGGTGGCGTGCGCTACGCATTGAGGCGATGGAAGATCGCAAACGAAATGACCCTCGCCACTGGGAGACATGCCATGAACGCGAAACGCACCGCGATCAATCAACCCGAGATAACCGAAGCGCCGACCGTATATGTCGTGGATGACGACGTCGCGGTTCGCGAGATGCTGGCGCCGCTGATCCGCTCTGGCGGATGGCAGCCGAGAATGGCGGCGTCCGCGGAGGAATTTCTTGCACGGTCACAAGCAGTCGCGCCCAGCTGTCTTCTGACGGAACTGAACTTGCCTGGTATGACCGGCCTCGATCTGCAGAAGCTCGTCGTCGCCCGACGGGAGCTGCCAGTTATCTTTATGGGCGCATGCCCGAATGTGCGCGCTGCAGTCCAAGCCATGAAAGGCGGAGCACTTGAAGTGCTGTCCAAGCCAATGGTGCCTGGTGTTCTAGTGAGCACGATTCGGCAGGGCATCGAGCTGAGCCGCGTAGCGCTCGGACAAATCGCCCGAATCCAGGCATTTGAGCAGCGCTACGCGTCGCTTAGTGCTCGGGAACGAGAAGTTATGAGCCTCGTAACCGCGGGTCGTCTTAATAAGCAGGTTGGTGGCGAGCTTGGCATTTCTGAAATTACGGTCAAGGTGCATCGAGGCCGGCTGATGCGCAAGATGCAGGCGAGATCATTCGCAGAGCTGGTAAGCATGGTGGTCAGCTTGCGCAGCATATATGCCATGACGCCGAGCAGCGGCATTCCTCTCTGAGCGCCTGAAAACCGCTATACGTTCAGTCTATGGCAACGCCAACCCTTATCTTACGATCGCCGAAAAATGAAGCCCGAAGAGTCGCCGACATTTAAGGTGAAGTGCTAACCGTCCGCCGAAACGGCCCATACCGCTGCTCCGATCAGGGAGCGTACTTCGTGAAAATAAAATCGCGCGCCTTGACGGGAACGTGACAGGCAAAGCAGCCGCTCAGTCCCGCCGCATGCACAGGTTTGCCGTCGTTAAACTGTGCGAAACCCCAGCCGCCCGTCGCAGCGTATTTGGTCGAGTCCTTGACCATAAATTGAACGTTAGTGGGAGTGCCAGCTACGAACGATTGGGTGCGACCAAATACTTTATTATTTTCTTCAGAAGGGACGTAGTTCCAGGCGAGTCTGGCAATGATTGCGCCGTCCGGAAATGGAAGCTTCCCGTCACGGTAGGCCTTAATCGCGATGTCGTTCCCCAAGACTGCGCGCAGATCGTTTTGATTGCCTTCTTCGTGCGCCACCGAGATCAGTCGCCAATCGCGGTAGCCCGCAGGGAGTTTGACGTCGAATACTGGCGCAGGTGGTTCATCTGCATTTGCGGGCGCGAGACTCACATAGATGACTTCACCCATTAGTGCGCCAACAGCAACCAGCGAGTATCCGATTCGGTTCATGAGCGTCTCCTCCGCATATTCAATTGGAACCCTTGTCTGATGTGTGCATCGGACCAGATTGGGCCCGGCGCCACCATTGAACGATGGTATAAGTCCCGAAGCAGGCCGCTGCACGTGATATTGGCAGCACGGTTCTCATGCCAAACTAATCGAAACGGCCAACTATCAAGCTCGCTTCGTGACTGAGGTCGATCCTATCCAAATGTAAAGTCGTACGCGCTTACACCAGGGCTGAGGAATTCGATGACGAATTCCCGATCCGAAATTTTCCCCGACTGTCGTATCAGTTGATACATTCGTGCCGCGCTGACGGATCCGTATCCTTGTTCGTCAATATCCGCGCCTCTCGATGCGCCCGGCGGATGACCATCGATGAGTACACGAAAGCGAACCGGGGTGCCGAGTACGGAGGGAGCCATGACCAAATTGAGATCTCGCGCGCGAAATCGATAGACAATTTTTCCGCTCGCATCATCAAGCACCGCCGCCTGCCTTCCGATGGTCCAGGATCCCGACAATGCCCATTCATTGAGCGAGAGATGATTGGGTGTCACGTAGTCATGCCGGCGATTGGGCATAGCGCCCCCGTTGGAAACAAATCTCTCTGCCGTCTCATAACCCAAATAACTCTCTGCCGACTTTAAGTTCGCTACATCCGCGGCAACCTCCGCGCCGAGTGGCTCAACCGCGACAAGATCGTTCGACGGGTGGCCTCCAGACTCGGCCAGCAATTTCTGGATCTCACGTTCCGTGCGTGCGTATTGCCCTTCGCCGAATTGCCGGTAGCGGATGTGTCCCTGCGCGTCGAGGAGATAGAGGGCCGGCCAATAGGCGTTATGGAACGCGTTCCAAATCAGTTGTTGATTGTCAATCGCAACCGGGTAGACGATGTGCATCTCTCCCAGCGCCGACCGCACATTGTCCACGTTGCGCTCGAAATCAAACTCCGGAGTGTGTACCCCAATGACGACCAGACCCTGCCCACGGTATTTTGTCTCCCAGGCGCGGATATAGGGCAAAGTTCTCCGCCAATTGATGCAGGTGTAGGTCCAAAATTGAACGACAACGACCTTGCCGCGGAAATCCAGGGCAGTTTGAGACGGCAAATTGAGCCACTCCGTCGCAGCGGCGGGAGGCATCGCTATTTCGCTGCTTCTTGCAGCTATCGGCCTCACTGCCATCGCCGTCGTGATCGCTGCAACGCACAGCAATGCGAGCGCTTTCCGACGCGGGTTCATCGTGAATAATCCTCGGTTGGCAAGATCGGCGGTGGTGACGAGCAACCCATATACCAAGATTGCGGCACACCACACGAATACGCTAACGACTCGCAATACCCCATGATGCGTCTCTCCTAGTGAGCGGCCTGGCTTTCGCTTCGCCAGCCGCCTCCCTACCCCCCAGCGCAGCGCAAGGCAGCCGACGCCAGCGAAGTACCAATGAGGCCGCTTCTCACGATTGATGACTGTCGTATCAATTGGTACATCTACGACTCACTGACCGTGTCGTGTCCTGCAACCCGCTCGCCCTACACGGCGGGCATGTGCAACGCTCGACGCCAACTCATCTTCCAAGATCAGAGTTTGGCCACGTCCATGACGGCCTGCGCGAAAGCTCTAGGCGCTTCCTGCGGCAGGTTGTGTCCAATTCCCCCGTCGATAGTCCGGTGCAGGTACTTCCCCGCGAATCTCCTGGCGTACGACGCGGGCTCGAGATGGGGCGCCCCATTGGCATCGCCTTCTAGGGTGATGGTAGGCACTGTGATGTTCGGGCCTGCGCCGAGACGCCTCTCGAGGTCGTCATACTGAGCCTCACCTTCGGCGAGGCCGAGACGCCAGCGATAATTGTGGATGACGATGCTCACATGATCCGCATTGTCGAATGCGATTGCACTGCGTTGAAAGGTGCTCTCGTCGAAGGTCCATTTTGGAGAGGCCAGCTGCCAGATGAGCTTCGCGAAATCGCGGCGGTATTTGTCGTAGCCCTTGCTACCGCGCTCGGTTGCGAAATAGTATTGATACCACCATTGGTACTCGTTCCTTGGTGACAGTGGTGTCTTTCCGGCGTCTTGGTTGCCGATCAGATAGCCACTGACCGAGACGAGAGCATCGCAGCGTTCAGGCCAGAGAGCTGCGACGATATTCGCCGTTCGTGCTCCCCAGTCGAATCCTGCGAGGGTGGCCTTCTGAATCTTGAGAGCATCCATCAAGTCGATGGCGTCGTGAGCAAGTACCGATTGTTGCCCGTTGCGTACCGTCTTGCTTGAGCGAAACCGCGTGCCGCCAAATCCGCGCAGGTAGGGTACCACGACTCGGAATCCCGCCGCAGCAAGCAAGGGTGTTACTTCGACAAAGCTGTGGATGTCGTAGGGCCATCCATGCAACAGGAGAACTGCGGGGCCACCGATCGGCCCTGCATCCGCGTAGCTGACGCTGAGCTCCCCGGCATCAACTTGCTTCAGTGAGGCGAACGTGGCGACCCCTTCAGGACTGACCGGCGGCGACTTTCGCATGGGAGGTGAGTCACTGTGCGCGTTCGCGGGAGTGATGCGGCCAATCTGAGTTGCCGTCAAAGGCCATGGCGGCGATGCCGAAGAGTCGGCGACGATCGGTGTCGTAAGCACTCGGCATGAGTCACTCCCCCAATTATGCGTTGCCTGGAGAAAACGCACGTGCGAGCAATGCAATCACGCGTGCATCGCAATGGCCATTGCACCAAGGTATAGCGAATGCTAGCCGACCCTCCACGTCTCGGCCCCCAGGCAAGGTTCACGAACACCATCGTATAATAGAAGACGCTCGGTTCATCTGGTTTGATAAACAACAACAACAACGCCCTTCTCAATGAGGCACCACATGAACAGCTTTCGGCTTGCCGCTTCTCTCCTCGCACTGGCCTTTGCGACGTTAGCCCACGGCGCCGTCCAGAATGTCGTCCTCGTTCATGGAGCGTTCGCCGACGGCTCGGGCTGGAAGCCGGTCGCGGATATTCTGCGGCACGACGGCTACACCGTGTATGTCGTGCAGGAGCCTGAGACCACGTTCGAGGCAGACGTGGCTGCCACACGGATCGTCCTGGACCGTTCAGGACCTTGCGTACTCGTCGGCCACAGTTACGGCGGGATGATCATTTCTGAGGTGGGGACCCACCCCGCCGTTCGAGGCCTCGTCTACGTCGCCGCCTTTGAACCGGAAGTCGGCGAATCGGCCGGCGGGTTGCAGAGCAAGATGCCGCCGGCAAGCAATAGCGTCATCCCTGCCGGCGGGGGTTTCGTACAGGTGAAACCCGAGGCGTTCCCGACGGACTTCGCTGCCGACGTTCCACAATCCGTCGCGCAATTCATGGCGATCTCGCAAGTACCGATTTCGGCGGCGATCTTCGACGCCAAGGCGAGCGTGGCGGCGTGGTCGAGTAAGCCCAGCTATGCCGTGATCGCAACTGAGGATCGCGAGATCAATCCCGAGCTGGAGCGGTTCATGAGTGGCAGAGCCAAGTCGCAGGCGATCGAGCTTCGCGGAAGTCATGCGATTTTTCTATCGCATCCAAAAGAAGTTGCATCCCTGATCGAGAAGGCGGCGAAAGCGGCTGACTAATCGCAGCCTTCGCCATTTTGAGTATTCGAATCAACACAGGAGTTTCTATGAGCACATCAACCGCCGCCGTCCGCGCTTCCACTAGCGCGTCCAGCACTCCACAGTTCTGGGAGCGCTTATGGCGTACTGCCGGCGTGCAGTCCGTCGGTCTGTTCGTCGTCGCATACTTCGTGTACGGCAATCAGCCCCATGTCGGGGCATCGACAGAGGCTCTTGCCGCGTTCTACCAAGGCGATCGAATGCGGATCTTGATTGCTGCCGTCCTTGGCGGCTTTGCGGTTCTCAACCTGATGTGGTTCGCCGCGGCACTCAGAACCACCCTAACGGATGCCTCACAAGATGGTTGGGGTGGCGCAGCAACAGCCTCCAGCGCAGCGCTCGGAGGGCTGCTCATGCTGCTCATCACGGTCAGCGCCGGTCTTGCCTACTCGATCGCGGGCTCCGGAGATCCCGCCCTCCTGAGGGGACTCAACGACTTCACATGGGCCGGCGTTGTACTGAGCTCCTTCCCGCGCGCCATGCTGACCATGTCCGCTGCATTTGGATTGTGGCGAGCCGGACTGATTTCGAATGGGTTGTTTGCGGTCGGCGTTGCGGCCGTTGTGCTCCTTCTGCTGGGCGGGACCACGTGGCTGAGCGACGGATTCTGGGCACCTGATGGCGTCTATTCCCGGCTCGTATCGCCACTTATCTGGCTCCTATGGCTCATGGTCGTCAGCCGGGTCCTTTTAACTCGCAGTCCGGCTACGCGCGCCGCATGGTGATCGAAGGCAATCGTCGTCGCCGCATTCACCACGGCATTCACCACGGCGCCCACATTTTACTGATCGGCACGTAACGCGCCGAGTATGCACCTCGAAGGTTTAATGTCTTCGCGAGCAGAGAGGAACATGAGTCAGCGCGCCACAACCTATCGTGCAGTTCAGGCAGTAGGTCCGAGCAAACTTGAATTGACAGAGAAGCCACTTATTGGCCCTCCGCCTGGCCATGTTCGCATTCGTGTGGAGGCCTGCGGAGTCTGCCATTCGGACTCCGCAACCGTTGAGGGCGTATTGCCGATTCAATGGCCGCGGGTTCCAGGCCACGAGGCAGTCGGTCGGATCGATGCGCTCGGCGACGGCGTCGAGGGCTGGACACTGGGACAGCGGGTCGGAGTCGGTTTTCTCGGCGGTAGTTGTGGACATTGTTTTCCCTGCCGCAGCGGAGATCTCGTCAATTGTCAAAACCAGGCCTTCACGGGCGTCCATCACGATGGCGGCTACGCAGAGGTGATGATCGCTAAGGGTAGCGGACTGATGTCGGTGCCGGATGATCTTAAGTCCGTCGCTGCGGCCCCCCTGCTTTGCGCCGGCCTGACAATGTTCAGCGCACTCCGTAACTCGTCGGCGAAGGCGGGGGAGCTCGTCGCGGTGCTCGGCGTTGGCGGTCTTGGACATCTCGGCGTGCAGTATGCGCGTCATATGGGGTTTGAGGTCGTTGCGATCGCGCGCGGCACGGATAAGGCAGCTCTGGCCAAGGAGTTAGGTGCGCATCACTACATCGACAGTGGTGGAACCAATCCTGCCAAAGCGCTGCAGGCACTTGGTGGCGCGGCCGTAGTGCTCGCAACAGCATCGGCAGGCAAGGCGGCGGCGGAAACCGTGAAGGGGTTGCGCCCGGGCGGCGAGGTGATCGTGCTCGGCGCAACGGAGGACCCTATTGAGATCTCCTCGCTCGATCTACTCTTCAGCAGCAGGAATGTGCGAGGCGCTCTCACCGGCACGCCTGCGGCCGGCGACGCAACTCTCAAATTCAGCGTCCTCAGCGGCGTCGCGGCCATGATCGAAACAATGCCACTCGAAAGGGCGGCCGAAGCTTACGCAAAAATGATGTCCGGCAAGGCGCGATTCCGGATGGTCCTTACGATGGCAGCGCCATAAAAAGGTTCTGTTGCATCTAGGAAATTTAGAGCTAAAAAGACGCGCTGGCGCAGCGAAGACCGATAGGCCACGAATCATAAATGGCTCATTTCAAGGCATTTTCGCGGCTGACGAGAGCCAGCCCAAGTGCTTCAGAGGTCGAATTGAGATTGTTGTCCTCAAATGCAACAGAACCCCCTTTATGTCATCTGGATAACACTTCGCCCAGTTGTCCTCTTGGACGCTGCAAGTATCTCCCCTATTTGTAGCCGGCGAGAAGCACGGGCTCTGTCGGGAATGGAGCGAAACCCGCCCACCACAGACCTAACACTCCGCACACATAAGGACGAGAAACGCTACGACTGCTGTCCGAATAGCGTGCATGTTATTGAAGCGATCTGGTTTTTGAAATCTTGTTGACGTCCATGTCTCGGTGGGCCTTTTCGCCTTTCGGGCTGGTGTAGTTCAGACGAATCGTATCTAGCTTCTTTGCCTTGCAAGCCGCTACGAGCACTGATATGGCCTCTTGCTTCTGCGATTCCAGTTCAGCAGTCCATGGCTTACCGTACTGCAAAGCAAGCTTCTCTGACAGTCCTATCTTGATGGTGGCCATCATTTCTTTTTCGATGTCCTTCGGCTCAACGTCGATGGTGCTGTGTAGATCGTTGAATACGTCTTCGGCTGACATAACCCTCCTTCTTATAGTGGTGATTCGCGTTTCTCGTCGGGAGGTCCCCGTCAGACGGGTCGGATCTCGAAGATCTCTACGCTTTGCCCTGACACGCGGAAGGCCAGATCCACCTTCTGGCGAATGTGTGGCGGGGGTCGACGCTTCTCCATGAACGCATCCAACGCCCTGCCGACTCGCGCCAGTTCTATCTCAGCGAGCGCCACAGGCACTACGCCACTTTCTGCAACTTGACCGTATGGGCTTTGAGATCCACTTTGAGACGTTTTCTTACCGCGCCAAAAATTGCCGCCAGGTTATCCATGCTTGGATTGCCTTTGGGTGACAGCATCCGATGAAGGCTTTTACTCGGCATGGCTGTTACCTTGGCCAGTCGTTCAAAGCCCAAGGTTGCATTCACGAGATCACGCAGAATGAGACGTGCCGTCTCCGGCTCGCCACTCAGAAACAGAGTTGCCGCCTCATCGAGGAGCGCTTTAGCGAACGCGGGATCGCGCTCGACTCTAGCAACGACTGTCTTCTTGAAATCTCGAGTAAGCGCCATGGTCATTACCTCTTTCGCTTCTTGGCCTTATTGCCATCCAGTGTGGACGCCTTCCGCGCCTTGTACTCGGCGTGTAGAGCCAGAGCCCGATCAATATCCGCTTGCTGCCGCCTCTTGGTACCGCCGCCAAACAACACCATCAGCGTTTCGCCGTCTTTCGCAAGATAGATCCGATAACCTGGACCCCAATCGATGACGTATTCGCCAATACCCGCAAACCACTTCACGCTCGATGTGTTACCCAGTTCCATGCGCAGCTTCGCAGTTGCGACCTTCGCCGCCGCTTGCGCGTCAAGGCTGTCGAACCACTCCTTGTACGGGATCGAGCCGTCCGGGCGAATGTATTCTTCCACCCGAATTTTCATTTGTTGATGGTAACCTTTACGTTACTATACTGCAAACGTTATGAGCTATGGGCCGCCGTCAACGAGCGTGCAATTTAGGTCCGCCGCTTGCAGAAAGGCAGAAAGTGGGCCTAGACACACGGATTTTTCGTCCGAGTGTCGGGGGCATTTTGACGGCATCAGGAGCGCTGTAACTCATTGTTTTTATTGCAAATGGTGGCCAGGGAGGGAATTGAACCCCCGACACGCGGATTTTCAGTCCGCTGCTCTACCAACTGAGCTACCTGGCCGTTTGCGAGCCGCGTATTAGACACACGCTCAGCGGAATCGTCAACTACGGCTTAAAAATCAACGCATTAGCCTGATCCGGGCGGCCGGATTGGGCATCAATCAGCCGGCGCGCAGCCGCGGATCAGGGCGTCGAGGTGTAGCGCACCGCGGTGGCCGTGACGTGATACACCATGGTCTCGAGTACCTGGGAGCGCCGCTCGTCGATCTCGATGATGGCGTCCGCGCCCGCCTGACGCGCCTGGGTTTTGAGTTCGGGTAAGGCATCCTCGAAGCGCGACGTCACGAATCCCGTTTTTTCAAGATGCACATCAAGACGCGCGATTCTCTTGAACGGCACCTGAGGCAGGCCGCTGCGAAAGACCTCAACCGCCGCATCTGCGGCTCGCGGCGGATAACGTTCGGCCAGAAATTCATGGCGGCTTTGGGTCGTGGCGCAGCCACCGGCAAGACCGAGAAGAACCCATAACGCCGCGTGAGCGCCGATGGCGAACCGATGTCGACCCACCGGACGCTTCGTCAATGTGCAGGCGCGGCAGCGAGCGCTTTCGTCATGTCATCCAATACGGGCTGATCCCAATTTTTCTGGCCGGCGCCGCCAACGAAGGTCTTGGCCGTGCGGATATCCACTGCGACCTTGCCCCCACCCGCCTCGCTCAGCGTCACGGTCACAGTCTCGCCCCCGGACCCGACGAACAACCCTACTTTGTGTTCGCGTTTCCCTTCAACAAGGGTCGCCTCCTCTTTCTTGATGGTGCAGCCGATCACGCTGAGAGCGTCGACCGCCGCTTTATGGACGGAACTCATCGGTTGATCGAAAGTCGCTTGTAAACCCTTATCGGCGGCGAGCACGATTTCCGTGCCCAGCATTCCGAAGATCAAGACAGAAGCCAGTGCAACCGCACCGCGCATATTTTCCAATGACATGTTTTCGTTTCTCCCTGTAAATGCATACCCATGTTACTGCATTTTCCGTTCATGCGACCATGATTCGACGCGCTCGCCAAATTAGGGTCGGAGGCGCACGTTGGGGACATGACTGCGACATCTCGTCGCCTCAGAGAACCCTCCGTCCTCACCCGCCGAACGTGGATGGTCTTCGCGAATGGCGGCAATCGCGTGAAGCTGCTCCTATTCAATCCTCTTTTCCCAAGCCTTCACTCTCGTCGTCCTCTTCACTTCTAAACAAATGGATTTTGCAGCCTCACGCCTGTTGGTTCGAAGTGATCCGTGTTTCGCGTCACGACGGTTAGGTCATGAATGAGCGCCGTCGCCGCGATCTGCTTATCCAATGGATTCTCCGGATTCGGCACACGCAAGCGCCCCCACACGTGCGCTGTTTCTTCATCTATGGGTAAAACCGACTCCGCGTAGGCGTCAGTGATCTGCCGCAACCAGCGATCTAGGCGCTTTGCCTGCGCAGTATCCCCTCGATGCCGGAGCCGCTCAACTCCCGTCCGCAGCTCACCGATGGTGACCACCGACAAATACAATGGGATTGCCTGATGACTCGCAAGCTTAAAGAACTCGCGGACCCCGGGATTCGCCTTCTCCCCTTTGCGCGCCTCACTGATGACATCCGTATCCACCAGATACATGTTAGCGCCGTCGATCGCGTTGTTCGCGCGCGAAGTCGCGGTCCTCGCCGACGTTGGGAATGGCCGCGAGGACATCCGCCAGCCGTCGCCGTTTCGGACCATTGAGCGCCGCCTTTAAAATCTCCCGGTGCTCCTGCTCCGCGCTGCGATTGCGTTTCGCAGCCCGCCGCTTGAGCGCCGCGACCAGGTGTGCCGGCAAGTCTCGGACAATGAGTTGCGCCATGGCACAAGGCCTCCATACAATGAATACCGTATTATAACCCCTCAAACGATCGACTGCTAGCATTGATAGCATTTCGATATTTGAATTCCCAGCGCTATTTCTCCCGTTGACAAGTCGCTTGCCAATGATCCACAAGCCGTTGTCCGCCTACGCCGACGAGGCCCGCGCTCTCCGGCGCATCGTCACACAACAAGGTTTCGAGCGCCTCCCAGGCCAGGCGCCCGATTTCTTCTGTCTGAGACAGGCCTTCGCGGCCAAACTACCTAATCTTCGTGCCAACTCGATGCCAGTCAGGCCACCCCGGCAGCCGCCAATTCATCCAAATTCTCACGGCGCGCCCCACAAGATTGCGTTCGGGGACGAAGCCCACCATGGAAAATCGACTGTCCTCGCTGTCGTTACGATTATCGCCCATGAAAAAGTACCTGCCCTGAGGCACGATGGCCTCGAAATCAGTCGCTGTCCGGTCCGTCGCAAACATCACTACATGTTTGGTGTCGCCGAATCGCTCTGCTCCAAGCGCTGCCCCGGTAAACCCATACGCACCCATATAGCTGCCGGCGGCATCCAACGGGATCAGCTTGCCGTTGATGAATACTCGATTGTCACGCACAACCACATGATCTCCTGGTAATCCCACGAGTCGCTTGATGTAGTTGGTGGATGGATTCGAAGGCAGCCGAAACACGATGACGTCGCCACGCTTTGGTTCGTCGACCGAGAGGACTTTGGTATTGAGTACCGGAAGACGCAGTCCGTATGAGAACTTGTTCACGAAAATGAAATCGCCATCGACTAGCCCGGGCATCATGGACGCTGACGGTATACGAAAAGATTCAACAATAAATGAACGAACCAACAGGACGATCAAGATGACGGGGAAAAAAGAACGCGCCAACTCGACGATCTTGGGTTCGACGACCAACTGGCCGAGGGCTCGTGCGCTTCGCTTAGCCTTGAAGAACAGTCTATCGATAATCCAGATCAAGCCGGCAATCAGGAGCGCCATGACGAACAGCAGGGAAAAATCGACGGACATGTCAGCGGTCGGTGTTTGCTAATTCGGTGAATCGGGCGGTGCTTGTCGCTTGACCCAGATGACTATTCCAATGCCGATCGCGGCTATCAATCCCAGCATTGCCATGACGGCGATGTTCGCGGGACTCAGTAAATATTGCTCCGGTCGGGCCCGGTGTTCAGACTCGGCAATCTGGCTGCACAACAATACGATGCCTAGATCGGCCAAGCTGTAGCCGAATATTTTTAGAAGAATTAGTCGAGTTTTGACTCTGATCGGGCGAATGCGCGCAGCCACGACGGCTGCAGCAACCTGTTTCCAGTACCAGGCTCGACTACGGCCTTGTTGGTATTCTTCAAAGAGGTCTCCCGCCAACGATTCCCTTCGATAGCGCATGCCAAGGTGCTCGAGTACCCATGAGGCAAGCCTGGGCGGTATTCGAGCAGTCACGCAAGCTCCCCCTGCAAGCCTGACATACCGCTTGATAGCCGGAGTAAAGTTCGGTGAGCCTCGCGAGCCTCTCGCAGACCCGCGGCGGTCGGTTTGAAATAAGTGCGTGCCCGGCCGCCACGTTCCGCAGTGGGCTCACCCAGTGAAGAAGTCACGAATCCCTTGCGCTCGAGTCGTTCTAGCGCCGCATACACACTGGCCAGCGCGACGTCACGCCCGCTCTTTTCAGCAATTTCCCGCGAAATGAGTACACCGTAGGCATCGCGCGCCGGCCGCATGACGGCCAGCAATACCATAAACTCGAGCTGCCCGAGATATTCTCGCTTCCTCATATCTTCCACAATAATGAAGTTATAAGAAAACTGCAAGGACAGATCGCCTGCGGGGGACCCGCATCGCCCGAAATGACCGGGTCGTCGCCCTAGCCATCTGTATCGTCGAATCAATTCGCACAAGTGCAGGACCAATTTTGGCGTTATCGACAATCTGTGACCACTATCGACGCCAACCTTGCCCGGCTGCAGAACAATGAGAAGTGACCACAGCTAACGAAACCGACCTTCTGCCGTGGATCCTGGGCAGCTCTATCATTCTCGCCAGCGTTATCGCCATCGTCATTGTGACCGCTGCCCGCATGACCTCCGAACCCGCAACCCATGCCGCACCATCCGCGGCCCCAAAACCAGAAATTCAAGCCGCGGCGTTGCCACCGATTGCTGATCAAACCACCGCGCGCCCGCCGCTGCCACGAGGCCAAGTTTGGCAATGCGTCGCTAAAGGTCAACCGACATTCTCTGATTCACCATGCAGCAACAGCGCTTCCGTTCGACAACTGAGTCAAGTGAACAGAATGGACGCAGTGGTAGTACCTGTGCCGGCCGCCTCGTACAACTGGCCGGTTCCGGAATATACGCCCTCCTTCCCTGATCCAAACACCGCCGACTCGGGCAACGATTCGTCCTTCTGCAAAGGCCTCAAAGCGGAAGTGAGCTCGATAAACGAGCGTATGCGACACGGCTATTCGCTACCTGAGGGCGAGGTTCTTCGTGCCCGCTTGCGCAAAATCAGCGACATTCAATACGAACGAAGCTGCCTCCGATAAATACCGATTCAATGCAACGCTTCGGCGAAATGACTCAACAGCAGCCGAGCACCAGCGGCTCGTCCTAACCAATTTCTATTGCGACGAATTAAAATCGCCCGCCAGCACGCACGGCGACTTCAGAAAGACCTCGCGGTACATCTCGACAGCCTTTACGACCCCCCGCACGTATCGATGCCGCTTGTTCTTTTTCGACCAAACTGCAAAAAGCGTGAAATCCACTGGGCCTGATACCGCGATCGGTAGGACAAACTTAGGAACACCGTCGATAACCGGCAATCGCTGAATCCGATACGGCGCCTTAACCGTTACCGTAATGCCTTGCTTCGGATTGTCCCCGAACCACAGGCAAGACTCCGATTCCAACTCAGGGTTTGCGCACTCCTGAATCATCGCTATGTCGCTCCTCACCGAGATCGATCCCGAATCCACACAACTGCCGCCCCGCACCCTTCCCGCAAAAAGCGCTCAATGATAGGTTCTTAGCCATGGTTTCCGAAAGGCTTCGATACCGAGCGGTGAAACTCGCCGATCTCGACGAGTTCCATCGCCTCGTGCAGGACCCGTATGTTCGCCGCTATCTCATGGACGGTAACCTGTACCCTCGCGAATGGAGTGAGGAGCGCGTTCTGGAAAGCGATGAGCTGTTCGAGCGGCGCGGTGTTGGCATCTGGATGGTCTCAGATATTGCGACGAATGAGTTAGTCGGCTTTTGCGGGTTTCTCGAGATCCTACGGATTCATCCGGAGCCCCAGATAGTTTATGCGATGTTCGAGCGGTTCTCAGGCTGTGGATATGCCACCGAGATGGCGCGCACGTCGATCGCCCACGCGCGTCAGTCTGGGTTTGCGGATATCATCGCCAGCGTTGACGAGATAAACGCTGCTTCGCTCCATATTCTCCAAAAGCTCGGTTTCGAGCGAGTCACCACCCAACAGGGAAGTTTCGGGAACATGCACGTGCTGCGGCTTCCTGGCTGATGTTCATTGCATCTTTGCCTCTTCCCATCACGGCCGATTGAGAGAACCCGGCGGGTTGATGGTGAGGGTCACGGTTCGCTCCGCGCCGTTGCGCAACAGACGTAGTTCGACACTTTGACCGACGCGCAGCAGCGCGAGCGCATTTCGCAGTTGCGCCGCGGCCTCCACTGGCATGCCGTTCATGGAGACCGCGACGTCGCCCACCTTGATGCCCGCGCGATCAGCCGGGGAGCCCGGCGCGACCTCGGAGATCTCAACGCCGCGTGCATTTACCAGCTTCAAGGACTCCGCCGCCTCGGGTGTCACGTCGCGCAACTTGATCCCGACGACACCACGCTTCACCTCGCCGTAAGTAATGAGCTGCTCCATCACCGCCTTGACCATATTGACGGGAATGGCGAAGCCAATGCCGATATTCCCCCCGTCCTTGGACAGGATCGCCGAGTTGATACCGACGAGCTCGCCGTTCAAGTTCACCAGCGCTCCCCCGGAATTGCCCGGGTTGATGGACGCATCGGTTTGGATGAAGTCCTCATAACCGTGTGGATGCAGTCCGGTCCGGCCGAGTGCGCTCACGATGCCCGCTGTCACAGTGTGTTTCAAACCGAAGGGATTGCCGATCGCAACCACCCAGTCCCCCACCTCCAGGTGCGATGAGTCCCCGAGCGGCATCTCCGTCAAATGCGGTTCATCGACTTTGAGCACGGCCAGATCAGTGCCCTCATCGCTGCCAACCACTTTTGCATCGAAGTGCCGGTTATCGAGCAGCGTCACCGTGATCTCGCTGGCATTCTCGATGACGTGGCGGTTGGTGACGATGTATCCCCTCTTGGCGTCCACGATCACCCCTGAGCCTGCACTCTCGAACTGACGGCGCCGCACCTGTCCGCCCTCCGGCGCGTTAAAGAAGCGACGAAAGTAAGGGTCCTCCCGCAATGGATTGCCCGCCACCCGTTCGGTCAACGTTCCGCGCGTGGCGATGTTCACCACCGCGGGTGAAGTTGCTTTGAAGACCGGCGCGAGGGAGGGCAACGCTACGCTGGCAGCGGTTGCCGTTCCCGGGTGGCACATGCAGCTTGCCGCCATAAAAGCCATGAACAGCGCTCTGACTGGCGCAGTGATTTTCACGAATTGAGTTCCTGTTTCTGCCTGACCGAGATTCTACCTCTGGCCAGTCCTCGAGGCGCGGTTAGCCGCCGCAGTTGCGCCGTGCACCATCATTCTTTCCGCATCGAAGGCGTGAAGGTGATGCCGACCAGTAATCCTTCGGGAGAGAGGAGACGAGAGACAGTTTGGAGATACGTTTTGCGTAACTAGAGCGAGCGCAAGAAATTGATGATGTCTTGCCGCTCATTGAGGCTCAATCGGCTGAAACGCTTGATCACCCCGCTTGCCTCACTTCCGCGGCTTGCATGAGCCTCAATCGCGTTGACCAGATCCGTCGTGCGTCCATCGTGTAAGAAGAAGATGCGCTGCCCGACACCCCAGAGCGGAGCGCTTCGAAACTCATCTGGGCCTGCGCCACCTTGAGTGATGCCGTCCGCTAGATTCACACCCATGTGGTGAACCAGAAGGTCGGAGTAGAGATTCACCGGTTGGTGGCTCAGTGCCGCGCTCGGACTTGTCGACGAACCGCTCGCAATTGCCATGCCCGTGGTGAACGACGGCGTATGACAGAGGGCACAGCCTATCTTCGCGAAAACGGTCCGTCCATTTACGATCGATGGAGTATCGGGAGCAGGCGTTGGCGGAGCCAACATCCGCATGAAGTCGGCAAACGCCTCAATATCTGAGATAACGGCAGTATTTCGGTTCGAGGTGGACGTCGAGGTGGTGGTGAAATTAAGCGTGTCTTCCGGCGTCGGGTTCAAGACGCACCCTGGCGACTCATCGCGCTCCTGCGGGAACAACTGGTTCGTGACGCCCATCTCAACGTTGTATGCCTCACCCGCAAACAGCAGAAGGGATTTGTTCTGCGCCTTCCAGCCAAAGCGAGTGATTGTTCCGTCGTTGGCACTGTGGTTCGCGTTGCCGCTCAGGTGCGCATTCGGGTGCCCGAAGATTCCCATTGGCCTTTTTAAGGTCGAGTCGGTTTTCATATTGGCGAGAATCGCCGAATCGGATATCGACTCGATGAGTCCAGCACCAAAGACAGGCGTTGGGATACGGAAAATAATATTTCGACTTCCACCCTGGCCAGAGAGGGGCTCTCCCGCAGGCAGGAAACTCGGTTGGGCAATGTTGCAACTCGCCGCGTCACTGCGGCCCGTGATGACGAACAAATCGTGCACGCCGCCGTCGTTGGTTCCATCGGGATTCCGCTTGAATCGCGCTTCGCGGATGGGACCATTTTGCACAATGAACCATGGCACGACGTTTTTTGCCCCGTTGAGCGTGGCGATCGCGATCGCGGGGTTCATGGCAGGGCTCGAACCGCCGACGCTCGGCTGCGCATGGCAAGCCTGGCAACTGTTTGAATTGAAGCGAGGCCCAAGACCGTTGTTTGCGCCTCCCGCCACTGACTCGATTTGCGCAAACCGGGTGAGCCCATCTTGGAAGAACGCGGTTTCGTCCGCGGTCAGGCCTTTCAGGGCCGTGCCGGCGCCCGCCGCGCCGCCGCGCACTCCAGGGTCCACGGGGGCGATCGCCGGTTGACCGCGTGCGCTGATGCACAATGTCACTAGCACGGCAACGATTCCGGCGAGACTTGTGCCATCCGCAGGATGTGTTTGTTTCATTTGCGCTCCTCACCTTGGCCTGAGCTACAATCGGTGGGATCTTCGATGCGTTGCCGCAGACGTTAATAGCGGTCGCGGCTTTTACCTTGAGCCCAGGGGACTTCCGCGCGGTTCGGACCATACGCAGGGCGCCTGACTCCTGTCAACTGTCGCCCAAAATATGCCGCACCGCCCACAGCCGCTGGCGTTCGCTTCCCGGCAGCTCCTGACTTATGATCTTCGATCGCCGGAATATCATCACAATCCAACGTGCTATCCGCAAACGCCCGATTGGAAGCCAGTCCAGATGACACCCATCGATGCAAGAATTGTCCAAGTCCTTCGCGCCGCCACCCGCGTGGTCGTCTTCACCGGCGCGGGGGTCTCCGCGGAGAGTGGCATCCCAACATTTCGCGACAAGCAAGCCGGTCTGTGGGAGAAATTCGACGCGGCGGAACTCGCGACGCCGTACGCCTTCGAGCGCGACCCTGCTTTGGTGTGGGGCTGGTACGAATGTCGCCGCGCAGCCGTCCGAGACGCCAAACCCAACCCTGCCCATCGCGCGATCGCCGCGATGGAAACCCAGGTGGCGCACTTCGTGCTAATCACGCAAAACGTCGATGACCTGCACGAACGCGCCGGCAGTCGCGACGTCCTGCATCTGCACGGCGAGCTCTCCCGCCCCCACTGCGAGAACTGCCGGCAACCGTATGCCCATCTGCCCGAGCTCCCGCCACAGTCGTCGGACGGAAGCCGCATCAAGCCACCGTGCTGTACGTTCTGTGGCGCCAAGATCCGCCCCGGTGTCGTCTGGTTCGGTGAGAGCCTCCCGGAACAACAGTGGCTGGCCGCTCGCGACGCCGCCAAGCACTGTGATGTCTTTTTATGTGTCGGAACTTCATCCCTGGTCCAGCCCGCCGCCTCCCTCACCGACATTGCCGTCAACGCGGGAGCCACGACCATTCAAGTCAACCCCAATTCCACCGGCGCCGATGGTTCGGTGACGTTTACCCTTCGCGGACCGGCCGGGACAGTGCTGCCGCAGCTGGTGGCAGAAACATGGGCTACAGTGAATGTGAGGTGAGCCATGGCATTTTCATCAACGCGGCCATAGCCGAGCACAGCAACCAGAAAACGAGGCAATTGCCTAACTTGCGCCCATACTTTTCGGCGTGTATTTCTGTTCGCTCCGAGCGCTCCAGCGGTACAGATTTTCATCCCCGCAATGAGAGCATTTGATCGCCGTCAATTGATCGTCGAAATCCTTCAACGCTTTGCCGTCCGTTGCTTCGGCCGCAATCGCAATCACAAGCCCGCATGATCGATTCTTACACAGCCACCCAACGTAGACCTCGCCCGGCATCATCTGCTGCCGCGCCCTGACATTGACGTGGCGCAACGGAGCCGAGGCGATTGGTTTGTGTGATGGCGTACCCTTAGCTTTAGTTGGACGTTTGATCGCCATTGCCGCCTCTCCACTGATGCAACTTGAGGGAGACTACCGCATGAAGACGTCTAAACCGGCCACCAATGTTCTGGTAATCGGTCCCGCAACACGTCACTTACGCATGTGCGCAGCGCGGCGAGCTCGGAGGTACTTAGAACATTGGGGTCCTGGGCAAATTTAGCGGCCAGACTTTTACACGTGTCGGCGTTCACAACGTCAGGCAAAAACGCAATTACGCCCAGCAACGCTAAATATTTCATGCTCATGGTCGATGCTCCGTATATTGAGGGTCGCTCAGTTGCATCTTTTTCGCGTAATAAATCAGCTTGCTCAAATCCGTCGGACATTGCTCAATCGATTTCGAGCGGTAGGTTCGGCTCACGTCGGTCAACCACTGCCATGTTTATTTGGTTTTTCGCATTGTAGTAGATTCGGCGTAGCCGTGCGACATTCGCCTCCCCCGCCCCCGTCTGGCGACACTCTTGGGTTCCCGCAAGTCACTCGACGGACATTGCAACTGTAACCTGAGTGTCGACTCCGGACATCGGCGCTTTACGCCGCCGACGCACATTGTAAGCATGCGCGAAGAGAACTCGTCGTGATAGCCACGACCGCTACATCCAGGCCTCGCATCGTTCATCTCGTTTTGGCGCTGGGAGGGTTTGCGATTGGAACGACTGAATTCGCGACCATGAGTCTTTTGCCTTACCTGGCGCACGATCTTCAGATCAGTGTGCCGGTCGCAGGGCATGTCATCAGTGCTTACGCGCTCGGCGTTGTTGTGGGCGCCCCGCTGATAGCGGTGCTCTCGGCACGACTACCGCGCAGTACTCTTCTGATCGCGCTGATGGGCCTCTATGCGCTCGCGAATGGTCTGTCCGCGGTCGCCCCAAACTACCGCTGGATGTTGGGTCTCCGCTTCTTGAGTGGCCTGCCTCACGGCGCTTATTTTGGCATCGCAATGCTCGTCGCAGCGTCAGTTGTACCCGCAAATCAACGCGCTCGGGCTGCCGGGCACGTCCTGCTCGGTTTGACCGTCGCGACCATTGTGGGCGTGCCACTGGCCAATTGGCTGGGCCAAGTGGTTGGCTGGCGATGGTGCTTCGGTATCGTCGCGGCGTTGGCACTGGCCACCGCGATTTTGGTGGCAATCTTTATCCCCAAGGCGCAACCGGACAAGGGCGCAAGCCCTGCGCGCGAACTCGGCGCACTGAGGCGCGGTCAGGTTTGGTTGACACTCGCCATTGGCGCGATCGGATTTGGCGGTGTTTTCTCGGTATATACCTATCTTGCCTCCACCTTGATGGCCGTGACCGCCGTTCCAGTGCGCCTGGTGCCGATGGTGTTTGCCGCGTTCGGTGTCGGCATGACGGCCGGGAACATTATCGTCCCCTACTTTGCCGACCGCGCCGTGATGAGGACGGCTGGGTTACTGTTGTTGGGCTCCGCTATGACTTTGGCACTTTACCCAGTCGCGGCCGCACGGTTCGGGACGGTGACGTTGGACGTGATGGCGATCGGATTCTGCGGAGCATTGGCAACGGTTCTTCAGACGCGACTGATGGATGTTGCTGGCGATGCTCAAAGCCTTGCGGCGGCCCTCAACCATTCGGCCTTTAATGTTGCGAACGCACTCGGACCTTGGCTGGGCGGTCTGGCCATTGCTGCCGGTTTTGGCTGGACTTCGACTGGATGGGTCGGATGTGGGCTTGCACTCGGAGGCTTCGCGGCCTGGGTTATCGCATTGATCACTGACCGCAGCCCACGCGCGGTTGTTGGACGGGACGATCCCGCTGCGGCCTGAGACCTCCGAGCAGGAAGCCTCACCCCCCGGCAACAATTCAACCTAACGAAGCGCCATCGATCTGAGCGCGGCCCCGCCGATGGCGCGAAGAATCCCTCTCCGACGCGGCAACTTCCCAAGAATTTCCGCTGCCCGCTAGCCGCATCAAGTCACGGTTTAGACGCGTCAGACCAGACGACCCGGGTGCAGCGCTGGAATCAGCTGCCTGCAAGTGCCCGTGGACCACCACCGCGGCAATCAGCAGCGCCAGGCTCACATGGCGAGCCCTCAGTATCAAAGTATTCATGGCGCCTACGATAAATCCACCGGCCATAAAGTTGCCGTTGTGATAGGCACTCGCGGTGTAAAAACCGTATCGAATGCCAATTTCCCTAAAGACCTACGACTTTTCCAGGGCTCCCGTCGCAGCGAGGGCACTTTACGTGCGCCGCTGGCGCTCGCAACTGAGGATGCATGCGCCGGTTCAGTAGCGAGGAAATTTCATCACCGGCGTAACGTCGCCTTGATATCGTACATCCGCGGTGTCTGCCCCGCATGAAACACATCAAATGCCTGCAGCGTGAGTTGCGCCGACTGCTCAGGAAACGTCGCTATCAGGTTCCCTGAGAATCGGCGATTAAATCCTGCGTACCGACACCCGCTCAACGACACATCCAACGAAAATGATCGTGGCGTTGATCCCACAGACCAAACACCAAGCCATTGGCAGCCATTGTCAGGAGTCGTCCCGGATAGCTTGCCGTCCGCGCTGAAGGTCAACACCAGCGGGACCACCGTATGCGACTCCCCGATCTGTTGGCCACTCTCCGAGGCTTCATATTGAGTTTGCCCTCGCCATTCGCCGACCAACGATGGCGCTGCCGAACCCTGATTGCCAACCGCCCCGCTCGGCACCGCCGCGCCCACTTCTGAAACCGGTGCCGGGGTATTTCCCTCACAAGGTCTGTCTGAGAGGACCGTCTGCCCGTCCTTTGTGCAACGGTAAATCGGCGACGCCGCCGAGGCGCGAGACGCCAGTACTACCAAGACAACCACCGAGAATGCCAATTTCCACCTGCTCACTTTGGACCCTTCCTATGTTGCCGCACACTTACAGGCACGGAGCCTCACAGCGTGACAGAGATGGCGCCTTAAGTACTGCGCTTGGGTTCACAGACCGCCCGTGCGCTCCGACTTCCTTCGCTGGCTGGCCCACGCCGCACGCGATGCTCCCCGTTTGCACGCTTCGGCCGCGCTGCGTAGCATCCCGCCATGCCAACACACATCACCGGCTTTCTCCGTCTATCCGCCTTCCGCTCTATCACCGTCTCTATGCTCAAGCACATTATTTGACTCGCCTGAAGGTACTGATATGCACCGTTCCCGTCTCTGCGCCTTGCTGATCGACTGCCGGACCTCCGATGTGAACGAGGCCGCTCGCTTCTGGGGCGAGGCGCTGGGCCGCCCCGTGGATCCCCACCATCCGGGCAGCCGCGGCAACTACCTCATGCTGGAAACTCCGCCCGACGAACCCATCGTGCAGATCCAGCGCGTGGATCACGAGAGCCGCGTCCACATAGACATCGAGACTGACGATATCCCCGCCGAAGTGTTGCGTTTGACCAACCTGGGCGCCAAAGTCGTCGACCGCCTCGAGCGCTGGGTGGTGATGGAGGCGCCGACCGGCCAACGCTTCTGCGTCGTCACGGTACAGCGACCCGGTTTCCCGAAAAATGCCAACCACTGGGACTGACTGCGCTACTCACGAGCCTGAAACGTCCATCGGTCGCGGCCACGAGTATGGCGATCGCCAATATGCTGACGACTACGCCGGCTCGGGCGATGGTTTTTTTCATTACTTTGTTCGGCCTGTGCCGGTTCTCAGCCGAATTTGGCCTTCATCCGTTCGGATAACTTCGACAGCTGTACCACCATGCGTTCGTGTGTGCCCACGCCAATCTCCTCGTTTCCCTCGGTCGCACGAATCGAAAACTCGATGCGCCGCCCATCAATGTGGGTCACTTTCGCTTCACCCTTGACGCGCCGACCGGCCGGGGTCGCCGCCAGATGGCGCACGTCCACGCGCGTGCCGAGCGCGCTTTCGCCGGCGTCGAGATAAGGCTTGATCGCGTTCAGCGCCGCGTTCTCCATGACCATTATCATGACCGGCGTCGCCAGGACCGGAGGCAATGTCACATCCTTGAATCGACTGGCGAGATGATCGGGCATCACTACAAGACTGAACGAACCCGTGGCTCCGACCGGAATTGATTGCATGGTCTTTCCTTGGAGTTGAACCGCGCAGATGAGCGTTAGCCTACCTCAATTTCAGAATGTCCGGTTTGCCCCCACCCGCCGCAGGCGACGTATTTCTCACCGGCGATGAACCGCTCGTTTGCTAACGCCCCTAGCCTCGCTATTCGATCTCCTACGTTTGACTCTGCGAACCTCGTGACTCGAAAATGCACTGGCGACATCGTTGCCCACCGCAGTGCCGCGCTCAATCTGAGTCCTCACCCACACTCCGAGTTTCAATATGGTTTGGAATTCCTCCGACAGATAGTCCCATCGGTAGTTATTGCAGAGCGAATGTGCCGGAAGATAGTTATCGACACCATGAATGCCGCCCGCGCTGTGCGCCATGACGTGATCGGCTTGCCACGCTTTGCCCTTGATCGCCCCTCCACAAATGTGGCAACGTCCCGACGTCTTCGCCAGGACCTGCCGCCGTTCCCCAGCATTCAATGCGCTCCGTGGCCGTCTCACACTGTTCCGCTTGCTCTCCCGTCGCTTGCTGCGAAGGCCGACAAGATAAACTTGAAGATCAGCGGGCGGTTTCACGGCTCACCTCACGAGCAACAACTTTAAGAGCAACTAGCACCCACTCCTCTGTGCGCTAGCCGTCGCTCCGCGGCGTCAGCTCTGACTCTAGATACCCACTAGCGGCCGACGTCTACGTCATGAATTGCTTGTTCGGTGGCATGCAGGGCGGCATCGACGTGCCCAAGAGCGCGATTCCGCAGTCCTCGAGCGCCAGGATTGTCCTCTTCGCGATAAGTGTCGGCCCGCGCCGTTCGCAACAGGTCGGCGGCTTTGTGCAGGCGACCGCGATAGTCATTCGGTTGATCGGCACTGGGATGATCGTGGATATTCTTGCCATCGTCGACGGCCGCGCGCTTTATTTCTGAGATCGCGCGGTCTATTTCGTTGATGGCTTCGCCTTCATGCATGCTGACGGCAGCGTCACCCGGTCGATGCTCCAGCATCCATCGCGCGCTACGCAGGTCCGAAAGAGCATGCAGGTAGGCGGGGTGTCTGCTCGGCTGGGAAGCACAGCCTGCGAAAAGCAGCGCAAGCAACAGTACGTGACCATAAAGGACAAGCTTGCTATTCGAATTCATCGCGAACCTCCGGCAACGGTGTAGAGCAGCGGCTGACGCGACAGCATGAGCAACGTATGGACGAAGTGTCTGTGCGGTGGCGAACTTCTCGTCTTCCATACAGCCCCGCTAGCCACGGCGGCGCTGGGACCGCCCCGCGCGGGTAATACCTTGATTAATAAGATATTATAATAACGCTAGATTTCCGCGGTACCTGCGTTGCGCCACCGAGGCTGTCCGTCGTTGCAGAGAAAAACAGGGGATTTTTGCACCCTTCCGGGCCATCCCGTTCGTATTCCTATTTAAGCTTGATTGCACATCCCCCAAAGCTAGCCCGGAGAAAGTAATGAAGATTCACGTTGTCGAACTCGCACTGGCCTGTTTTCTGCTGCCCGCTTGGGGCTCCGCTCAAGATGCGAAGCTGAAGCTGCCGGATTTTAGTTCTCTCGCAAGCAAAGCCACCGAGTCGGTGAATGTCAGCCTGAACCCGTGGCTTTTGCGCATCGCGGCGGCGTCTATGGATGACAAGGACGCGGACAGCGCGGCGACCAAGAAACTCCTTTCTGCAATCAAGTCGATTGAAATTCGCAACTTCCAATTCTCTACCGACTTTGCCTACTCCGCGGCGGACATCGATGCCGTGAGACGACAGCTGCGGGCGCCGGGCTGGAGTCAGCTGATGCAGGTCCACGATCGCAACAAGGGCGCGGATGTGGACATTTACATTCGAGTCGAAAATGACCGTACCAGCGGGTTTGCATTGATCGCCAGCGAACCGCGGGAGTTCACGATCATCAACATCGTCGGTTCCATCAGTGTCGAGGATCTCCCAAGGCTTGAGAATCACTTGCACCTGCCCAAAACCCCTGTGGGCCAAGTACATTTGGTGATGTGACGGCCAGTTGGGTCATTGCGTACATGTGCCCTTTGCAGGGAATTCGCTCACGTTGAACGAGGCGCCACCGGGTTTTTCGGACGAGCAGCTCGCCAAGGCACGCGCGGGCGACACTGCCGCGCTTGCGTCGCTGATCCAGGCACATCAGCGTTCCGTCTACAGTCTGGCGCTGCGACTGCTGGGTAGCCGGGAACTCGCGGAGGATTTGACGCAGGAGGTATTCATGCAACTGAACGGCAACCTCAAATCCATTGCGTCGAACACGCACCTGCTGTTTTGGCTGCGGAAGGTGACCAGCAACCGGGCCATCGATCAACTGCGCCGGCGATCGCGGATCGAAATGACGCCTTTGGATAACGAGATTCTGTTCACCAGCGGCGCGGATGGCAGTGATCCGTTGCTGCAGCGACACCTGCAGCAGCTGCTGTTGGAATTAAGTCCGCCGGCGCGCGCCGTGTTGTTGCTGCGGTATCAAGAAGACCTAGACCCGGTCGATATCGCCCAAACTCTGGAGATGCCGATCAATACGGTAAAGAGCCATCTGAAGCGGTCACTTGAAATATTGCGGCAGAGAACTCCGGACCCGGAACGGAGTCGCTGCGAGGATAAATCAATATGAGCGAAGATTTGGAATCCCAGCTGCGTGCAGCCTTAACACCGGTGGCGCCCCGCGCTGAGTTTACCCAGCGCCTCATTGCGCGCGTCACTGCGGATAAAGGCACAGAGCCCAATGCGCGCGGCATTCGTCGACGAAGCCCCAGGGCCACGGCGTGGTGGCTATCGGCCAGCATGGCCGCGTCACTGCTCATCGCCGTCGGTGTTCAACATTACCGGCAGGAGCGGCGCGAAGCCGAGAGAGGGCTCGAAGCGCGGAGAGAGGTCATTGAGGCTCTGCGAATGACCAGTCAGAAGCTGAATCTGGCGTACGAAGTGATTAAAGACCAATCGTCGTTGCCGGCCGAAGATAAGCCGGGCGTCTAGAGAGCAATCGAGGTATCGCCTTCATGAGAAATCACATTTTGCGCATATTCTTTGCGCTGATGGCACCGACTTTGGTTTGGGCTGCGCCCAATCCTCGATTGGCGCTACCCGAATTTTCCGCATTGGCGCAGAAAGCCACTGAGTCCGTAACCATCACGCTGGATGCTGCGTTATTGACGATGGCCGGCCGTTTCCTGAACGGTAATGATCCGCAAGATGCGGCGACCAAGGAAATCCTCAAAGGGTTGCAGGGAATCTACGTCAGGAGCTACACCTTTGACAAAGACGCGGCATATCAGCAATCCGATATTGACGCAGTGAGAAATCAGCTGTCCGCACCGGGTTGGAATCGCCTGGTGGAGACTCGAAGCCGCAAGTCGCAGGCCAATGTCGATATCTATATTATGGTAGCGAACAATCAGGCGACGGGCCTCGCCTTGATCGCCAGTGAGCCGCGGCAGTTTACAATCGTGAATATCGTCGGGGCCATCGATCTCGACAAGTTGCACAAACTGGAGGGCCAGTTCGGCGTGCCGAAGCTCGACATCGACGCGCCGAAGGCGCCGACGCCAAGTATCAAGAAATAGCTACCGAAGAAGGCTCGCGCCGGGTCAAACGCTACTCCAAAGGAGACACGCCCTGCTGAATGGCAAATCGGACGAGGCTCGCCAAGTCGCTGATCCCGAGCTTTTGCATCATCCTGGCGCGGTAGGTCTCCACGGTCTTCGGCGATAGCGACAGCTTTTCCGCGATGTCGACGACCGAGTGCCCCTCGGCGAGCAATTGCAGTACTTGCCGCTCGCGAGAGCTGAGGAGCATGAGGGGGTCCTCCGGGGCGGTTTTATGAACCACGTGGTAGATCAAACCCTCGGTCAACTGGCCGCTGAGATGGTGTCTGCCTTCACGCACCATCCGGATCGCATCCACCACCTCCTTGGCGATTGATTTCTTCGCGATGTAGCCCGCGGCCCCGGCCTGTAGTGCGCGGTATACGTGAACCGAGTCCGAATACGCCGAGAGCATGATGACCTGGGTCTGAGGGCACCGCTCCCGGATGATCCGTGTTGCTTCATTGCCGTTCAGAGAGGGCATGGCGATATCCATGAGAACCACATCCGGACGGTCCTCAATTGCGCGGCGTACCGCCTCGCGGCCGTCCTCAACCAGGGCGATGACTTCCATGTCAGCCTGCGCTTCCACCAATTTGCGCAAGCCCTCGGCCACGATGCCGTGGTCGTCGGCGATTAATACCCTGATCTTCATGTCAGCTCGGAACGCGCACGGTGAGTCGCGTCCCGCGCTCCGGCAGCGCTTGCACCTCGAAGCGGCCGCCGACCGCCTGTGAGCGCTCCCTCATCGTCGCCATGCCGAGACCGGTCTTGGGTTTGTCAGAGGCATTCTCGCCGACATGGAATCCAATTCCATCGTCTCGCACCGACATCACGAAGTCGCCGTTCTCCTGATCGAGCGCGATTTCGGCGCGCCGCGCGCTGGCATGCTTTGCAATGTTGTTGAGGGCCTCCTGAGCGATCCGAAACAGCGCGATTTCGACCTGAGGTGCCAGTGGCGCGGCCGGTTCGCCGGCGTGCACCGCCACCGCGATGCCCGTTCGCCTCGAGAATTTCCTCGCATGCCAGTCAAGCGCTGCGGCGAGCCCGTGGTCGTCGAGCATGGGCGGTCGCAGCTCGGACATGACGTTCTCAATCGCGTCCATCGTCGACTCGAGAAGCGCCGCCGAATCAGTCACCCGTGCAAGAACGTCCTCGTTACCCCGCGATGCCAGCGCCGGCTGCAACATATCGATATTGATTTTCAGGGCGGTCAAGTTCTGGCCGACCCGATCGTGGAGTTCGCGCGAGAGTTCCCGGCGCTCGGACTCCTGCAATTCAACCAGGCGCCGGGACAGTGCCCGAAGCTGGACGGAGGAGTCGCGAAACGCATTTTCCGCCTGCTTGCGCTCGGTGATGTCTTGCGCGGTCCCGAACAAGGTTGAGATGGAGTCGTCCGAGCGATCTCGGCTGGCATATCCAATCTCGCGGATGTGCTTAAGTTGTCCGCTCGGCGTGGTGATGCGATATTCAATTTCAAAGGGTTTCCCGTCCAACCGGGCTTCGGCGTTGGCTTGCAACACGTTGGGCCGGTCGTCCGGGTGGACCCGGGACACGAAAGTCGCATAAGTGCCTTCGAAAGTCGCCTTGTCGACATCGAAAATCCGATAAATCTCCTCTGACCACCGGACGGTGCCGGCGGCAATGTCAAGTGTCCAATTGCCCAGCTTGGCGACACGCTGTGCCTCGGCCAGGTCGAATTCGCTCTGTCGCAACGTTTCAATGACCTGCTTGCGCTCGGTGATGTCCTCGGCAATGCCGGCGAGTCGGTAAACCTTCCCTGACTCGTCTTTTACAGGAAATCTGCGGTCGCGAATCCACCGTACCGACCCGTCAGGTCGTACGATGCGGTATTCCACCTCAAATCCCTGATGCCGCTGCCCTTCGAAGACGCCGACCACACGCTCGCGATCGTCAGTGTGAATCGCATCCATCCATGATTGCGGACGTTGACGCAGGCTTTCCAGAGATCGACCCCAGACTTTCTCATAAGCGGGGCTCACGTGGAGCAGCTCCTCCATGGCGGATGTGGTCATCCAGAAGATCTCCTGGATGTTTTCGGCCAGCTGGCGGAAGCGCAGTTCGCTCTCCCGCAGCGCCTCCTCGGCCTCGATGCGTTCGGTGATATCCACGCCGGCTCCGCCCACCCACGCGACGGCGCCGTTCTTGTCGAAGATGGGGAATTTGCTCCCCACCATATAGCGCTGTTTCCCTTCTTGCAGATAATGCTCGACCGTATGAAGCGGCTTTTTCGCGGCGATCACGTGCTGATCGTTAGCTCGATACTCGGCTGCGAGATCAGCCGGCCAAATCTGGGCATCCGTTTTTCCGAGGGACCCATATCCGGGCAAGCCTCTGACCACCTGATTGATATACACATAGCGGCCTTGGAGGTCCTTCATCCATGCATAGCCGGGCAGATTGTCCATGAACGCCGCGAAGCGTTCCTCGCTTTCGCGCAGCGCCTCCTCGGTCTCCTTTCGATCTTCAATATCGATACCGGCTCCAATCCATTTGACGACGCTCCCATGCTCGTCGCGTAGCGGCACGGTGCGAACCAGGAACCAGCGATATTCCCCGTCGGCGCGGCGCAAGCGCATTTCATCTTCGCTCGATTCCCCGGCCGCCAAGTCCGCACGCCACTTTTCAAAGACTCTCGAAATGTCTTCAGGATGAATCGGGCTTGTCGGGTCCTGAACATACTGCTCCAAGGTAAGGCCGAAGTAGTCCACCCAACGCTGATTGAGGAAATCAACCACGCCGTCAGGCCGAAGACTCCACGCCATAGCGGGAATTGTGTCGATGACAAGCCGTAGGTGATCTTGCGCCCGCTGGCGCTCAGTGAAGTCGTCTTGCACCACGATGACGAGTTCCTTCCGCGGTCAATACGGCAATTATGTGCCCAAGACGGCGGATCCCGACAGCGGGGATTACAGCGAATCCCACGAAGTGAACCTGTGCCCGCGAGCTGGGACGCGATGCTGTCAGGAAAAACCTGACACCATCTGTCAGCCCCACGCGACAGTGTCCGACTGTTCCGAAAGCTACAGTTCGGACCTACCTACTATATGCCGGCGTGGACACGGCACCCGGCGGAGGACTCGTTCAGTATCGCGGGCATCGCGCCGCGCGAGGGCAAGTGGCGGAATGAACGTTCTGATCGTCGACGATAACGCCGCAATCCATGCGGATTTCGCGAAAATTCTGACGAGCGCCCCTTCTCACGCCGCGCTTGGTGATCTCGAGCGATTGACCTTCGGCAATCCATCACCGCCGGGTAATCTGCGACCCCCTGCTTACAAGCTAGATTTTTGCGCGAATGTCCACCATCCCTGATTCAATCGCCGGCCTTCGAATCCTCATTGCGGAGGACGAGGCGCTCATCGTTGCAAAGATGGCCGATTGGTTAACGCGGGCCGGCTGCGAAATCGTTGCGACGACCGACAACGGCAGGGAGGCAATCGAGGCGGCAATCACGCTTCGCCCGGATCTGATCTTGATCGATACGCGACTGAAAGGCGACATGGACGGGATTCGCGCCTCGGAGTTGATTCGGCGGCGGTTCTCGGTGCCATTCGTGTATGTGACGGCGCACTCCGACCGCGGGACATTGCAGGGCGTCAAGGCGAGTGCAGCCTTCGGCTACATTCAGAAGCCCTTTCACATCGGACACCTGATCTGCGCGATCGATATGGCAGTCCACCGTTTCGAGATCGAGCAGCAACTGGAGGAAAATCTGCTCACGTATTCGACCATTTTGAGCAGCAGCTCGGATGGAGTGATTGCGACAGACCTGGATGGCCGTGTTCGCTACCTGAATCCGGCCGCGGAACGCCTCACCGGTTGGTCAATCCGGGACGCGCAGGGACAACCGTCCAGCGCGGTTGTGCGCCTGGGGTCCACCGAAGGCGAGTCGGGCGATCATCCGGCGGGACAAGTTCTCGCATCGCGGCTCCCATTGACGCTCGGTGCCGACGAGCATCTGGTCAACCGATACGGCATTCACATTCCGGTCGACGGCAGCATCTCGGCCGTGATTGACAGTCTCGGCCGTCTCGTCGGCGCGACGATCACGCTTCGCGACGTGCGCGATGCCAGGAATGCGACAAAGGAGCTGCAGGATGCGGCGGAGCAGCTACGTGCCGTGGTGGACACGGCCGTCGACGGTGTCATGCTTCTTGATGGGACCGGCAGGATCCTCATGTTCAATGCAGCCTGCCCGCGACTCTTCGGCTACAGCGCGAAGGAGATGGCGCAATCCTTGTTCAGCACGCTCATGCCCGACTTGCGCACCGAGGATCTCGTGGGTCTGCCGATGCGGGATGAGCGCAACCCCCCAATGCCGTCGGCGCGCCCCACGATCGGCCGCCACAAGGGCGGCTCGACGTTTCCCGCGGAACTGTCGCTCGGCAAGGCGTCGCACGGCGGCCAATCGGTGTTCGTCAGCGTGATCCGCGACGTCTCGGAGCGCAAAGAGTTGGAGGCGGCATTGATCGACGCGATCGGACATGAGCAGCGCCGGCTTGCGGACGATTTGCATGACGGTCTGGGCCAGGAATTGACGGGCCTTTCACTCCTGTTGTCGGCCATGGCGGGCAACGTGCGCCGCGGCGATATTCTCGAAGCGACGGAGTTCGAGCGTGCTCTGGAAGTCGCGCAGCGCGCGTTGCAGTCGTGCCGAAGCATCGCGCGCGGGCTGTCGCCGGTCACTGAAACACAAGGAGGCCTGATCGCCGGCCTGCGGGAACTCGTTGCGCGCCTCAAGACCGGCTCTAGGCCAGCTCTTGATTTTACAACCACCGGAGCGACGCGGCTCAGGCTCAGTCCGGCGGCGTCCGATCATCTCTTTCGGATCGCACAGGAGGCGATCGCCAATGCCCTGAAGCACGCAGACGCGAACTCGATCAAGGTGACGCTGGCCATTGAGCCGGCGAGTGTGCGCTTGGAGATCTGCGATGACGGCAAGGGGCTGATGCTCCCCGAGATCGGTGCGCCGGGACTCGGCTTGCGCACGATGCGATACCGCGCATCGCTGCTCGGAGCGAAGTTCCACATCGCGCGCTTCGACCATGCCGGAACATGCGTCGTGTGCGAGTGTCCACAGGCCACTCCCACCCAATCCTAGCGCGCTTTCCTCCTAATCGACCGAAATCGAATCCTCAGTTTCATCGCCTTCTGCGCCACCGCGCCCCGCGTCCGCCGCAGCTTTTTCGCCGCACGTGTAGCCGAAAGCTTGGCCTTCGCAAGCGCCCGCAAATTCTTCACGTCCTCTTTCGACCACGCCTTTACCGCACGCCGCGTCGCCTTCGCCATCGATGCCCCCCTTGTGAAAAAGGCGCACATGATAGCAATCTTTACCGGCAAGCGTGTGTTGCGCCGGCAATGTCCAGCTCCCCGATATTGAATCCCGCGAACCATAGGGAGTACTGTCCACTCATGGCAACAGCAAAGAACAAGTCAAAGGCTACCCGCACCCGCAAATCTGCGGCCGCCAAGCGCGCCCGTGGAAAGCTTGCTCCGAGCGCAAGCGCCCGAGGGCTGGATGCCGCCGAGGTCGTCATCGCCATGGACAGTGCGGAAATCGCGGACGTTGTCGCGCTGATACGCAACGCCGGAGGCGCGCTCATCGGTGCCTATCGGGACCCATTGGGCGGGCGGCCGCTCGTGCTTGCGTCCCTGCCCCTGAATGCCGTTCAGCCCACCCCCTTCCAGCGCGATTTATCCCCCACCCACGCGAAGCGCCTCGCGGTAAAGATCGACGAGACCGCGGCCTTTTTGGACCCGCTGATTGTCGTGCGCGGTGAAGACGGCCGACTATGGACGCCCAATGGCCGTCACCGATTGGCTGCCGGGAAGGTCCTCGGGCTCAAGCAGATCACGGTGCTGATCTCCCCGGATGAGTCGTTGGCCTTTCGCATCCTCGCCCTCAACACCGAGAAAGCCCACAACCTGCGCGACCGAAGCCTCGAAGTCATTCGCATGGCCCGGAATCTCGCGAAGCGTCACCCGGCGTCCAAGGAGGCCCAGTACCTCGCGGAATTCGAATCCGCCGAACTGCTGACCCTCGGCATCGTGTATGAAAAGTCATCCCGCTTCGCCGGTGGTGCCTACAGCTCCTTTCTAAAGAAAGTCGATCGTTTCAGCGAGCGCACCCTCGCCGCCAGTCTGCGCGAGCGCGAAGGTTTCGCATCGCGGTTGGTGGAAATCGAGGCGCAAACCAAGCGCATCATTCAGACCCTGCAGAAGCGGGGTTTCAAGTCGCCTTACCTACGCAATTACGTCGTGGCGCGCATCAACCCGGTGCGGTTCCATAAATTAAAGAAGGGCGATAAGCAGCCGCCCATGCCTTTGGCCCAAGCGCTCATGCGCATGGCGGCTGCCGCCAAGAAATTCAATCTCGAATCGGTATCGAACGCGGATCTGGCGTGGGTGGCGGTGGGCGCAGGAGCCCAGGAGTGACACCACTGGTTCACACCAAGTACTGCGCTTCAGGCGCCCTATAGCGCTCCAGAGGTGCCCATGAATGATCGAATACTGGTGCTCTATGGATCCTACCGGTCGGAACGCAAGGGTATTCGGCTAGCCGACTTCGTTGTTGCAGGTCTCCGGGGGCGCGGTGAGTCCCCCGATCTTATCGATGCAAAAATCGTCGGACTGCCGATGTTGGATCGAATGTACAAAGAGTATGCGAAGGGCGAAGCGCCGGTGGCAATGGAAACTTTGGCTTCGAAGATCCGCGCCGCCGATGCCTTCATCTTCGTCGTTGGCGAGTACAACTGGGGCATGCAACCCGGTTTGAAAAACCTCACCGATCATTTTTTGGAGGAATGGTTTTGGCGTCCAGCCGCCATCGTTAGTTACTCCGGCGGACGGCTATCGGGCGCCCGGTCTAATTTCCTTTGGCACGGGACTCTGTCCGAGATGGGTATGGTGGTGATTTCGAGCACACTCACCATTGGACCGATTTCTCAAACACTGAACGCAGCTGGCGAGCCCATCGGTGACGCGGGACAGCAACTTCTGAGGGCGTTCCCCCGCTTTGCCGACGATCTGGCCTGGTGGACCGAGGCTGCTAAAAATCAGCGCGCCAGCAAAGCGCCCCCGTATTAGTCGGCTGGATGCGAAGTCCCTGACACAACATAATCACTTCGGTTTCCTCGAGCGCATCCCAACATTCCTGCGTCTGAACAGCGGGGGCCTTGATAATTCCGCCGGTCGCTGGCATGTTTTTGGTCACGAAAACCTTGGAGACGGCAATTCCTAAGAAGACCATTCACGGGAAGCCTGCAAAATCTCGCCCTGATTCAGGCGGGCCTGCTCCGCCGCCGCTCAGTGAGAAACTGATAGCCCAGCTCCAAGGCGCAGTCAGGGCCGCACAGCGCAAACGCCAGCCCCCAACTATCGATGAATCTGAGCGCCGCGGAGCGGACGAGCGGTTCTGAAATCGACGGTGGGCCCGACACGACCGCGGAAGCGGCGCCCGCCCCGCATCTACCCGCACCTCGGCGAAGCCAAGTACGCTTCACAAAACTTTACCTACCGCACAACGACGCGACACGCAGGGCACCCAGAATCGCCTGTGTGATTCTCCCCAACCCTTACAAGGACTGACCATGACTACTCCCAATCCGATCGACCCCGGCAAGCGGTCGTTCCGCAGTTCCCTCTTCAATCGCTCCACCGTCCTCGCGTTCGTGGCAGGTGCCGCGGTCGCAGTGGCACTCGGTGTCTCCGCGCAAGGCGCCATGGGCGGCTGGCATCACGGATCGATGCTGGACGGCACTCACAGCGTGGCCGAGGTCAACGCCCACGTCGATCACATGCTCAAGCACTTCTACGTCGAGATCGAGGCTACCGACGCCCAGAAATCGCAGATCGAGCCCCTGGTGAAACAGGCCGTCAATGATCTCTTGCCCCTCCGAGCGCAGGCCAACACCGCGCATCAACTCGCCATGAACGCCCTATCTCAGGCGACCCTCGATCGGGGCGCACTCGAGACCGCGCGCGCGGAGCACCTGAAATTGGCCGACCAAGCCTCCAAACGCGTGGTTCAGCTGATGGCGGATGTCGCCGATGTGCTCACGCCCACGCAACGCAAAGCATTTCTCGATCATTTACAGCAGCTTCACGGCATGAAGCATTCATGATGGCCGCTGGTGATGGGAGCTGATTGGTTCTACAGTCACGCTTCCCATGACCGAGCGCATCTTGGTGGTAGAAGACGATCCCCGCCTGGCCGACATGCTCTTGGAGTATTTGGGCCAGGCGGGTTTTCACGTCACGGTCGCGCCCTCCGGTAGAACGGCGCTCGAACGCGCGTCCGCTGCCGAGTATGACGCCATCGTGCTCGATTTGATGCTGCCTGACTTGGATGGTCTGGATGTCTGCCGACAGCTGCGCACCACCTCCGACACGCCCATCCTCATGCTGACGGGGCGCGGCGATGCCATTGATCGAATTGTGGGCTTGGAAATCGGTGCCGATGACTACGTGCCGAAGCCCTTCGAACCGCGAGAACTGCTTGCGCGGCTGCGCGCCATTCTGCGCCGCCGCGTGAGCGGCAAGCCCATCGCCGAGCGACCCTTGCACTTCGGCCGGCTGGAAATCGACACCGCTGCCCGGGCGGTGCGCGTAGACGGCAAGCCCTGTGATCTGACGAGCTACCAGTTCGACCTTTTGGTGACGCTGGCCAGCAAAGCGGGACGAGTGTTGTCGCGCGACGTTCTGATGGATCTGATGAAGGGAGAGCACTTGGACGCCTTCGATCGCTCGATCGACGTGCATATTTCGCGCATCCGCGCGGCCATCGAGGATGACCCTAAGAAGCCGCGGCGGGTGATCACCGTCCGAGGTGCGGGTTACGTGTTCGCCAAGGCGCAGGACTGATGTTGCGACTGTACTTAAGATTCTATCTGGCCCTCGTGGTGAGTCTCGTCCTGTTTGGACTCGCGACCGCTACTTTGTGGCATTTCACCGGCGCTTCGTCAGAGCAAGCGGGCGTCACCCTGGGCCGGCTCATCCAAAACATACTGCCGCCGGCGACGGCGCCGGCGGCAGAGCAACAAGAAGCATTGCGACGGCTGGCCGAGGGCCTCAAGGGTGATGTGACTCTTTTTGATAGGAACGAGAACCCCGTCGCCTCCATCGGTAAACCGCTTCCCTCCCCCGGAGCGCATCGTCACACCACCGTGGGAATGACCCACTGGGAAGGCGCGCCCATTTCGTATGTTCACTTGGCCGACGGTCGCTGGATCGAAGCCAGCGTGCCCATGGCTTATGGACATCCCAGGGCGGTATTCCACTTCACGCTGTTGTTGCTGGCCTTGTCGATCGGCCTGGCGGCCTATCCTCTCGTTCGACAGATTAGCGGGCGCCTCGAGCGTTTGCAGCGCGGCGTTGAATCGCTCGGCGCAGGCGACTTCACGGCCCGAGTCGCGGTTGAAGGACGCGACGAGGTCGCCCGGTTGGCGACCAGTTTCAATCGAGCGGCCGGTCAAATCGAGCAGCTCGTCCAGAGTCACAAGTCCTTGTTGGCCAACACTTCGCATGAACTACGAACCCCCTTGGCCAGAATCCGCTTGGCAGTGGAGCTCATGAAGGATTCGGTCGATGAAAAACGCAAGATCGGATTAGAACAAGACATTGCGGAACTGGATTGGCTGGTGGGCGAAATTCTGTTGGCCAGCAGACTCGACGCCGTGACCGAGGTCGCGAGGGAAGAAGTTGATCTATTAGCGCTCGCCGCCGAAGAATGTGCTCGCTATGACGAGACCCAGCTGGAAGGTTCCGCGACCAGCGTCCGCGGTGACCCCCGACTGCTGCGACGCCTGTTGCGTAATTTGCTGGAAAACGCACGGCGCCACGGCTCGCCGCCGACTCAAGTGCGGATTGCTCACGCAGCCGCGACAGCGACGATTACGGTCTGGGACGCCGGTCCCGGATTGCCGGCGACGGAGTTTGATAACGTGTTTCGACCGTTCTATCGCCCCGCCAACTCACGCAGTCCATCCGGCTCCGGCTTGGGTTTAGCATTGGTGCGCCAAATTGCACGCCATCACGGCGGCGATGCGATTTGCTCTACTCTCGCCGATGGACCCATGGCCTTCGTCGTCACGCTGCCAACATGATAGACGCCGACTCGCTGTGCCCGGACTTCTTCGTCTGGTCCAGCCGTTCGGCCGCGGCGGTGGACAACTCTGCCAGCGCGACTACGCGCACTGATTCAGCTTGTTCGACCATTCCAGCTGAACCGTGTAAGCCCCAATTTTCTTGGTTTTCCACGCGCAGATGTCGCCAATCTCGCCATTCGTATCGTCATACCAACCTTGCCCGGGAATCGGGTCCGTAATCGATTCGCACAGTTCGTGAGACGACGTCGAGGTCAGCGCATCAAGCACGGCAAGGCCACCCGTGCACCCGCTACAACCCGGATAGGGCATCACAGCATAGAAAATCTGACCGGATATATCATTGTGATATCCACAGAAGCCGGTGCACGAGGCGCTGCCTCCCTGAATGACCTTGACGCCGGGCGGAAGGTAGATGAAGTAAAGTGTATTGGGCGACGGACTCGGAATCGCCGCATTGCTCGAGAGTTCAGTCTGCAGCATGTGCTGGATGGCCGTATCCGATACGGAATTTTTGAGCGCGGGCGTCGTGATGATTGTCGTGCCGGTTCGCTTGCCATGACCGATGACGTAGTGTCCGACGCTGTATTCCGCCAGCTGGTCAATGAGCGCACTCGTCAGGATGAAGTCGAAAAAACCATTGATCTGCGTCGCCAGCGCGGCCTGCGCGGTTTGCCAAGCCGGACCCCAAAAAATAGTGAACACTTCGACAGCCGCGATCAGCGGGCCGTTCCGGTAGGTCAGCTGGGGCGGGGAGGCGGTCGCGGTTGGCACCGCGTCAGCGGTCGGCGTCATGACGGCGTCCGGAAGATGCAGCGGTACGATTCGAATCGCGTCACCGTGTTGCGGGTAAATGCGTTTCTCGTGGGTCGCCATGGTTTGCTCCTGGTTCATCCGCGTATCAGCTGCCCGCGGCATATCGCAAGATGCATCATCCGTGCGTCGGACGCCAGCTTCCTGCGCCGCCCGTCAAAATCGCGGCGTCCCGCGCCATTCCGGCTCCGGGCGAGGCGCGCCGGCCCCAAGATCGAGCCCGCTCTCTTCCAATTCCCGCCCCACGCCGTCAAGCGCATCGAGCACTTTGATTGCCAGCGCGCAATGCGCCTCATCGGCAAAGGGATAACTCGGTGGCTTCGCCTCCTCTACCACTTCACGCCACGTCGGTGCTCTAGGGCTCTCGATAGCCTTGTGCAGGTTGCGCGCTTGCTGATCGATGGCGCTGAGCAGCAATCGCATCCGAATACGTCGGTGGTTGTCCCACGCGTTGGGCTCGTGCCGGGGGGAGTTCACGAACGCGTCGACCAATTCTCGTGCCGCATCCGATCCACTGTCTGCCAGTGTTTTAATGACCTCGGATTCCATATTGAGGTTAAGGCCACCCTCCTTCTTGGAATGACAGATATGCACTATGCGGTCACGAAATCCGGGCATCACCAGTTGCAGCTGGTCGTTCCAGTTTTGCATGGTGTTCACCATGAATCCGAAGAAACCGGCAACGGATCCCACACCAGGGCGCTCCGACATCACGGGGATGAATGTCTCGACGCCTTGCGAATTCTTGCGCATCGTCGGCAACCAGACTCGCTCATTGGGATGATCTTCATGGAAGTCGCCCAGATCGACCCCAAATGTCGGGCGCGACGGCAAGGGACTATCGAAAAGATGCATCGGAAAATTGCTGCAAATGCCGCCGTCGGAGAACAGCACCCGCACCGGTACGGTAGCGACCCCCGAATTGACTTTGAGTGTTCGGTCCACCGTATAAAGCGGGATGGTCGACAGCAAAATCGGGAAGCTCAAACTCATGCGTACCGCAACCAACACCGGCAGATCTTGTGCGAGCGGTAAGGCGCGAAATTGGCGGTCACCGGTCGACAGTGCGGTTGCCGTGTCCGACGAGCGCGCATGATCAACCAGCCACTTCGCCACCGCTTCCGGAAACAAGCGGCGAACGTCCTCCTCGAGGAAATAGAATTTATCCTGATCGAATGGCAGCCGAAACGGCCGCCCGAGATTCAGTGCCGTGGTAATCATGGCCAGTTCGATCTCTTTCCGCCCCTCGCCGCTATGAGGAGCAGGCGCTCCCGGACCCCGCAGATGCCCGGCCCATAACTCACCGAAAGTCAGCGGCTCGTCCGACTGCTTGCTGGCCAACTTATTCAAGTACTCATGTAACCACGCGGTCAACGAGGGAAGCCCCTGCGCTCGGCCAGGCATTCCGCTGCACAGACCAAATCCGTTTCCCGGCAGGTGCCTCGCCAGTGTCAAGACAACCGATGCGAGCGCGCCGAGAACGAGCCCGATAATCGCCACCGCTCCACCCAGCCAGCGCGCCACCCCTGTACCCGTAACAGCAATTGCGATCCCGATCGCCGCTCCCAATAACGAACCAATCGGAAACCGCCAGACCGCGCCCATGATTATCCGGGTGATCAACGCCGCTTTCGACGGTGCATTCAAAGCCGCTGTCAGCAGGCCAAAATGTCGCCGGAACGGCTCCTGAGGCTGAAAAAGATTGAGCAGCATCGAGCCTTTGGCCTTGGCGACCGGGTCCCCCAACAGCTTCGGCAGTCCGTCGAGCTCCTCGAAGGCATCAGGCCGGCCACCCGATAGGACCCCCAATTGCGCCGCCGCCGCGGCCCCCGCGGCGATCGCACCAGCCGATGTGCCGCCGATACTTCGCAGGGTGTAAGTCTTTGACAATTCCGACACCAACCGCGGATAGATCACGCCGCTGGTGATGCCACCTTTCATGACGACATCGCATTCGAGTCGCGGTGATTTCAGCGTCGCCATGTCTTCTTCACTTCCCCTTTCCGCATGTCTGCTCCCGCACCGGCGCGACCCGTTTGTATACCGTGTCAATACGATCGCGCACCTTGTCGGTCGCCGCCTCCTTGCGCATCAACGCGAGAGTCTTCAAATTGCTTGCGCCACAGGTGAAGCCGAGGGCTCGAACCGACCAATTCAAGAGCCCCGGAATGCGCAGCGATACCTCTGCAATCGGCTTGACGTCCTCATCGGCGCCAATAATGGCCAGGCCCTCCACCGCCAACTCCCATCCGCGTCATTTTGCCGGCGCCCCTCCTCGCGCCCGCAAGAATGTGATCGAGCCACGTTCAACAGCCCAATTGCCCACGCTGGTACCGACATCCAGTCCGATTTTGTGCTTTAGCGACAAGTAGACATGGAACGATGTGGGCGTTGCTGAAAGTAGGTGTGTGACAACGATTGCCACGGGCCGGTGTTGCGGCGTGCCCAGGCTGAGCGCGAGACACGAACGCGTGGACGGCTGCACATCAGTGCCGGCAATCCTGAAATGCCGGCCGACGACCATGTCGGTATCGTGTTGCGCCTGAGCCAGCAAAAAAAGCACGTCTTGCCCACTTTCAGTCAATCGAACCGGTTTGCAGGTGAAATCACAGAGCGTGGAGATCCGGCCTTTGGCTTCTGCGACCGCCTTATCGTCTTGCGGCGCGCCCTTGAGCTCGGCTTCATACAAAGCCAGTCCTTCAGCCTCGGCATTACGTACCGCCTCCACATATTCTTGAGGAATGTCTGCGGCACGCCCAGGAACCGCCAGCGCGCTCCCGATCGCCAACAGCAGAGCAGCGCAAAAGGCCTGCCCGAAAGATGATGTGCCAATTGTGTTCTTCGGAGTCATTCGGGCCACCACATCTGCGCCGGAGTTTATTGGACGTCCCTACACTAGCCAGAGTGTGACCTGAGTGGCGCAGCGGCAACGACACTCTCAATTTTGCTGGCGAGTTCCAACATTGAGTGGCTTCGAATTGGATCCGCCGGGACAAACAGGCTGAATCGCACGCCCCGTATGGTGGGACTATTTGCGGAAGGTTTGACGAAGAGACTCGTCAAAGATCGCAAGATCGCGAGAATCTCTCCGCGTTCGTATATCCGATCGATGCGCAAGGCGGCCTTGTTCATATCGCGGAGCGCCTTGTCGACACTATAAAAACCGGTGACCGGCGAGGGATCGAATGCGAATACCTGCGCAACCCGTCGCTCTTCTGAATTCTTTGGCAGTGAATATGCGAACTGCTGAGCCAACCCTCCGCCAAGGGAATGCCCGGTCGAGTAGATGGGTGCGTTTTTCAGTTGGGGCCACTTTATTTCGCTATTTTTGACGCAGAATTCAGCAACGAATGCGGGACCAAAAACATCCACAATCTGACTGTATTCGTCTTTATGCTTCGGCAAAAACCATCGCAGATTGGACTTCCAATCCTTGCCGCTCGTAAATACAGTGCCGCCAAAGGCAACGGCAATGGAGGGCGGCTCGTTCTTTGTCCACACCTCAACTCGCAGGTGTGATGCCTTCATTTGATTGAGCACATCCTGTGGGGCAAAGTCGGGGCACCGAGTCCAACCACATTCACGCAGGATGGCCTCGCCGTTGGGATTGACCTCTCTGCGTGACTTACCCGGAATCACGTCAAACAGCCACGCCAGGAGTCCCTTCTTCTGATTGCCGACGGACCTGCCATAGGCCGCCTGGCTAAGCCACGCGAACTCGTGATCCCTCCGCGCTTCCGCTGCAACCGGCCGCAGATGCCCCAGAAACCGCTCTCCAGGTTCTCGACTAGCGACCTGATCGGGTTTTTGAAAGAAGACCGTCCAAATCGGAATGGAGCCCACACCGGATACTTGATCGGGATGATGTACTGAAGTTTCCATTTTCACTTGCACTCCCTGCAGTGTGTGGAAATCGAAGTTCTCGGAGGGACTAAGATTAGACCATGCGTCGGCAATCAATCAATAGGACATGCGGGACGGGCGGCGAATTTGCCATGCAGCAATTTGTCCGCGGCGGTCGGCGAGCCTCTCACCCCGCGAGTAGTTGCGAAGGCGTTGGGCCCTGTCTGAGCATTTATAATAAACTGCCGTACCTAGGCTGCTTCTTTCTTTTGGAGCGCTCCCATACCACGCCGGGAAATCCCTTCAACGGCACCAAAGGCTCGCCCCAATAAGCCCACTCCGGCGTCTCTTCGATCGCGATATGGTAGCGAGCCTCCCGGCCGGTGCGCGTTTTGAAGAGTGCCCGGGGAATGTTCACCATGTGCGGCGACCGGGTTCGCTCGTAATACAGCGGCGTGCCACATCGCGCGCAAAAGTTGCGCACCGTGCCTGCCTCGGGGTCTGTGAAACTCGTGATCTTTGCCATTCCCTCCGTAACTCGGAAGCGACTTCGCCAACTGCCCACGTAGGTCGCGTAGGCGGCGCCGTGCGCCCGCCGACTGGCAATGGAATGATCGTGCCAAACCCAGAAAGCCGGGAAATCGATTTCCATCCGCACGTCCCCGCAAAGGCATTCCGCCTCCACGGCAGTGCTCGTCTCACTTGGTATCTTCACAGATGGCGCTTTTTTCATGCTCGACCTCGGTTTCCGATGCGTCGTGGCTATTGTGACGGTCGGGAGGCCTTTTGTCTGCCGCAGAAAAAGGCCCCGCTCGCGGGGCCTTCCGGTGCATCAAATGACTGATCGACTGGCGATCGTCAGGCGGCGGCCGCCAACAATTGCCAGTTCTTGGGCATGATCACCGTGTCAATCGCATGAATGACGCCATTCGTCGCGACCAAATCGGCCCGCCTCACATGGGCCCCATTGACCTGTACATCCGAGGACGCCACCACTGCAGTCAATGGGCTGCCCTGCAGTGTCATCACCTCGCCTGATTTCATGTCTCGAGCTGTGACATGCCCCGGGATCACGTGATAATTCAACACTGCCCTGAGCTTCGCCGAATCTTTGAAGAGCGCATCCATCGCGCCGAACGGAAGTTTCTTGAAAGCCTCATCAGTCGGTGCGAAGACCGTGAACGGGCCTTTGCCAGTCAGGGTACTCGCTAATCCCGCAGCCTTGATTCCGGAAGTCAGAGTAGTGAAAATTCCCGCACCGATCGCGGTATCGACGATGTTCTTTACCGGTGCGGTACCGTGGGTACTGGTTTGTTCGCCAGCAACAGTGCTCTTGGATTGACTCATAAATAAATCCTCAACGTATAGCCAGCGAGAATTCACCGGCCAACTCAGCTCGTATGCGGCTAAGGGGGCGGAGTATGCGCCCTGTGCAACGCATTTGTGGATTATCACGAAAAAGGTATTTACTTTCGCTGCCGGCGGATTTGGCCTTGCAATCGGCGCCTACCACGCGATGCTTTTACTTCATTTGCGTTTTACCTGATTAGAGAGATGGTCTACGGCGCGACGCCGACACGGATCGCGCGGACCGGCCGATACTTCCGCGCTTAGCGCTTCCCCACGAAAACGGCCGTCGTCAAAGCCGGGACCGTGACGCTGCCGTTCTCCGAGTCGTATGTGGACTGGCGCGTAGCAGGATCGTTTGACTGTTGCTGCAGCGGGTGCAACGACAGCTCCAGACCGGTCAAGCGCGCATCCGTGAAGGTGGCCGGCGCGGTCGTCGCATTGAACACGACGAGCAGATGATTGTAGCCGCGATAGCGGTGTTCGCCCGAGTCCAGCTTCATCACAATCAGCCCGGGCGTTTGATTGGGTCCTGTATTGAGAAACAACAGATTCTGTTGAACCTCGGCGAGCGTGCGCATGTGAAACAAGTCGGAACTGGAACGGATCTGCAGCAGATCGCGGAAGGCGGCGCCGCTGTAGCTGATGTTTGCCGGCATCGGCGTATAGGGTGAATTGCCGAGCAATGGCGTCATGATCGGCCACTGAGATTGATTCTGACTGGCCAGTGGGAGACCAATGCCCCAGTTGGCGGTCTGTCCGCTCCAGTCGATCTTGTTGAACCAATCGCCGGAATTGTAACTGTTTTGATCCATGTCCTTGGAGCGCAGCAAGTCATCACCTGCCTGGAAGAAGGGAACACCCTGACCCAGTGCCACCAAGCTCATGGCCAGCACCTGACGGCGCGCGCGCGTTGCAATGCTGTCAGTCAAACTGGACTTCAACTGCACGGCGTCGAATAAGTCCTGATTGTCGTGCACCGAGCAGTAGTTCACGGCCTCGATGGGTGTCGCCGTGTACCCGGTGGGTTGGCCGTTGTAGTCGATCTGCGATGCGGCGACCACGGCGCCCGTGCTGTCGACAAAACTGTAGTCCCGCAGATTGCCGGCAAGTCCGGCGAGAATCCAGTCCGAGTAACGGAGCAACTGAGCCAGCTGCCCGGAGCTTGGGGGGTTCTGAACAGTGAAGTCGCTGGAATCGGTCAACAGCCCCGTTGCGAATCCCTGTACGCGCTCATCGGTGAACGGGCTGCCGCCGCGAATTCCATCCCGGATTCGGTCGTTGAACGTGCCTATGCCGTATCCATACAGATTGATCTGATCGGCGTTCGGCCCGATTTGATCGTTGGCGGTGTCTCCGAAATTGAACCCTTCGCCGTAGATATAAATCTTGGAGCCGTCGACACCATCTCTTTCGGGCGTCAGCTCGCGCAATGCCTGCTGGATTTGCCGCATGTTGTAGAGGAAATGAAAGGACAGGATGTCGAAGCGGAACCCGTCGATCTTGTATTCCCGAGCGTTCAGCACCAAGGTGTCTATCATGAGCTTTTCCATCATGCGGTGCTCGCTCGCGGTGTCGGCACAGCACGAGCCCGTTTCGAGGTTGCCGTTCTGGTCGAGACGGTGGTAGTAACCGGGTACAGTCATGTCGAGATTCGAGTTGGGGTTCTCTCCGCTTGCACTGGTGTGATTGAACACCACGTCCTGTACTACCCGAAGACCCGCCCTGTGCAGGCCCTGCACCATGGAGCGGTATTCGCGCACTCGATTGTCGGGGTCGACGGCGTAACTTCCTTCCGGAGTCATGTAGTGAACCGGGTCGTAGCCCCAGTTGTAGCCGTCGCTGCCTTGTATCGCCGTCACGGCCGCCTGTTGAGCGTCGCTGTCCGGCGGATCGTTTGACAGATTTCCCGTGGTTTGCCAGGTCGACTTGTCCTCGTTGATGCTGGCGAAATGGAACGAGGGGAGAATATGGACGGCTTTCAAACCGCTCGCCGCCAGCGCCCGCAGATGTCGCATTCCGTTCGAGTTCTGGTCGTCGAACGCGTCGTATGTACCGCGGTGCAGTGCCGGAACCGTCGCATCGTTGATGCTGAAATCGCGAATGTGGAGTTCGTATAGCGTCAGGTCGCTGAAATCGCGCAGTGGAGGCGAACGCACGACGTCCCACGCCTCTGGTTTGTTATCTTCCGCGGACAAGTCCGTGATGCGACTCTTGGACCCGTTGAGCGCAATGTCGATGGAATAGGGATCGCTGGTGACATTGGTGTCGATGGCCGCATCGGCTGGCACCCACACCTTGACAGTGAACAGGTAGTATCGATTCAGCCAACGCCTATCGCCGCCGGCGGCCCACACGCCGTTGTGCTCGGTCATGGGAATGGTGGCCGCCGGACTCGTGTCGTTGGCGCCATTGAAGAGTTGCAGCGAGACTTCCTGTGCCGTCGGCGCCCACAGCCTGATCTCCACTGGGTCTTGCTCATGCCGCGGTTCAAAGCCTTGCTCGTCCCGCGGCTCGACGCCGTCGGCATGTTCATGTCTCAGGACGACGCCGAGCTTACCACCGAAATAGTAGAGGTCGTCGAGCACCCCGGCGGTTTGAACTCCGGTCGCGTACTGGAGACTGCCGCTCGAGCTGACCGCGGAGAATGCGAGCTCTCCCTTGAGTGCCTGTCGAAGCGTCGCGAGCGGAACCGTCGGCACGATTTGCAATACCGCATAGCTCCCGAGCTGGGGATAACGGGCAAGCTCATCCTGAGTGAGGCTGCCGCCGGCCGTCAGGGGAATCGAAGTTCCACCCGTGATGCCGCTACTGGTCACCGTCAAACCGCCGGTCAAAGCGGCGCTCAGCATATACGACGCGCCGCCTTGCAGGTACTGCGGCTGTATGGCAACTCGCCCACGATCGATCCAGTAGGCCTGCGCTACACCTAGAATGCTGTTTGATATTTGTTGCGCCGTCGGTTGAGTGGTGAACACCGTGGCGTTGGCGTGTATGACCCATGCTTCCTGGTGTTGCGTGGTCTGCAAGTGCTGATCCGGACCGGGATCCTTGATCTGGCCGGCGGCGCAGTTGTTGATGATGAAGCCTAGGTCACCGGGTGGAGAGCCCCACGTCGGATTGACCGTAACATCGAAATACACGCCGTAGCTATCGGTGCCCGAAATTGCCACTTCGCTTTGACACCAGGACGCGTTTTCCGTCGATGCATTCCAGGTGTAGAGGGCCCAGCCGGAGTAATTACCATCGGGGCGGTAATAGTGGATTCGAACCGATCCTGCCGGGATAGCCGCTCGCACCTCGCTCGAGCCTAGTGCCAGCTGCAACGCTACGCAAGTGAGCAAGCAGACATGGATCAATCCGCGCGCGGCAGCAATGCGACGACCATCGACGATCATGGGCTCCCCCAATTAATTGTGCTGGACCTCCTTTTTCGACTGCACTGCGGGAAGCTCAGCGCGCAAATGACTCGCAGATGAGAATAGCCGTATGGCTCCGTTTGGCAATCGCCCTGCATACGTATTCATCGCCGCCCATCCAGGATCTCGCGCCTCCGATGAACAACAACGCGCTGGATCCGAGCGGTGACTATCTCTCGAGCAGAGTATCGAGCGTCGCGGGCCATCGATACTCGAAGTCGGCGTCACTTTGGAGTCCGTGCAGTAACAGAGCCTTGACTCGCCGTTGCGATTCAGTCCATGTCAGGGCGGTTTGAAAGGAGTTGAGGGCGTCGAGGAGCCTGTCGGCCGAGGGCAACGAGACTTGGTTGACGAGGTTCTTGGCCGCCGCGATGGCACCCCGGTCGAAGGAGGCGATCCGGCGCGCAAGCGCGCCGACGAAGCTGTCCAGCTCCGCATCCGGAAGTGCTCGGTTGACGTATCCGTATCGTTCCGCAGTGTCGCCGTCGAAGTCGTTCGCGCCGAGAATGATTTCGAGCGCGCGGCCGCGGCCGACGAGATGTGGGAGGCGTTCAGTACCCCCGCCGCCAGGATGCAATCCCACCCCGACTTCGGGTTGGCCCAGTCGCGTGTTCTCGCGCGACGCGAAGCGCATGTCGCAGGCGAGGACGAACTCGCTGCTCACGCCCCGAACGCAGCCTCGAATCTGCGCGATGCTGACCACCGGGGACTTGGTGAGACGGACGAATGTATCCGTCAGGATCGGGAGGCCGGAAGGCCCGACAGCTGTCGTGATGTTTCCCGTCTTGCCTGTCAGATCAAAGTGGGAAAGGTAGAACTTAGGATTGGCGCTCTCGAATACAACGACACGCACGCTCCGGCTGGCATCCAGTCGAGCGAGCAGATCCTGGAGCCCTTCGTATATGGTGGCGTCGACAATGTTGAAAGGCGGGTAATCGAACAGAACCCTCCAGTACGCAGACGTTTCCTCGATGACCCGCACGGGCGCCGCTGATTCAGTCATGACTCATGCCCCGTGCTGGGGCCACGGTTTATGCGACCGTGGCGCGGGCCTGAACGGCCTTTGCGGCGGTCCGAATCACGTCAATCACCAGATCGGGCTTTGAGAGCATGGCGACGTGGCTGCTCGCGACCTCGGTCACTTTGGCGCCCATGCGCTTTGAGACGAAACGTTGCAGGTCCGGCTGCACGGTGTGGTCTTGCGTCGCCACGATGTACCAGCTCGGCTTCACCTTCCACGCAGTGCCATCCACCTTCTGATTGAACAAGTCCGCGTCTGGCGCATAGTGCGTCGCCCACACCACTTTCTGCTCAGCCTCCGGCAGGTCTCCCGCAAAGGAGCGGACCCCCTCCGGCTTCATCCAAACGCGTCCGTCCGCTACTTCGATGTGCGAGAAAACTTCGGTCACCGGGAATTGATTGATCTGGCTTTGCGATGTCTCGTTGGCGTCAGGGGCGAGGGCAGCGATGTAGATCAGTCCGGCGACACGATCATCCGTTCCTGCAGCCGTGATGACGCTTCCGCCGTAAGAGTGCCCAACGAGAATGGCGGGGCTTCTGACCCGCCCCAGTGTGCGTCTTACTGCGGCGACGTCGCCTGCGAGTGTGTCGAGGCCATACTGGGAGGCGATCACCTGATGCCCTTCCGCCTGAACCGCCGGAATCACCTTGTCGAAACACGAGCCGTCGGCCCAGATCCCGTGACAGAAGACGATGCTCGGTTTGGCTTGCGCAGGTTTCATTGTGTTCTCCAGGGTTGCCTCTCGCGCTTCGATAGAACCAGGCAATGAAGAGGAACCCCGGTCAGGCTAGGGTCAAGACTGTCTGTTTTCTTGCGGAATTTTGCTGGTTTTAGTGTTTATTGCCCAAAAATGAGTCGCATGGACGGCCCCGGAGGCGCGACCGCCTTGAAACCGCGGGAAGTGAGGGGTCTTAGGTTTGGAGACGCCTTGTCATGTTTTGCCGTCGCCATCTTCCGGGGCTGACCCCGGCGACTTGATGGAATGTGCGCGTGAACGCCGCCTGGTCGTTAAATCCTGAGCGAATCGCGATGTCGATCAGCGATATGCTGGTCTGGGTCATCAGGTGTTTGGCGTGGTCAACGCGATGCTGAATCAGCCACTGGTGAGCGGAGGTGCCGAAAGAGGTTTTGAATGAGCGCGCAAAGTGGCTGACGGAGAGTCCGCATTCGCCTGCGATGTCCGAAAGTCGGATTCGGCCATGCATGTTCTCATGAAGAAGTTCCGACGCTCGTCGCTTTTGCCACGGCGCCAGACCTCCTCTTGAGCAGCGTGCTGTGTTCTTGAGTACGCCGTACCGCTGGAGAAGATGGGCTCCCAGGATCAGGCTCAATTGATCGAGAGCCAGCAGCGCCAGACCATCTCTCCGTCGAAGGAACGGAAGGATGCTTTTGGTGATCTGGGCCACCACTAGATCGTCCTCGAGCACTGCGAGGCGATAGTCGCGGACCCGGCCAAAACCGAGATCCTCGGCAATGTCATCCAGTCCGTGACGAGGGACCGAATAGTGAACGTAATCGAAGGCACAACCTGCCCAGCAACTTGGCTGTGAGTCGAAATCGATGACATTGGAGCGAAACGGATGGACTGTGGATGTAGCAATGAGCTTGTCTGCCGCCCACACCTGGTAGCTGGATGATGGCAGCGACTTGAGGGAGACCGACACTAGCAGAGCGGGGACGGGCGATAGCTTTGTGATTCGGTCGGGAAGCCCCGCCGGCGACTGCAGCCGGGTGATCGAAAAAGTCCCCGCAGTACGAAACTGCGATGGAACGGGGGATCTCCCGTCCAATTCAATGAACCTTGTAAAGGGAGCATCAGGTGACGCCTCCGGCGTCCTGTCCGCCTTTGGCGAAGGGTTATTATCCATCGCGATCTCCGGCGCGCCACCTTGCGCGGCCAGTTCCGACATTTTCGATCAATAACTACCTGTATTGCCGGGCCTTTGCGACCATCTCGGAAAGCATCCGCCGGCCCAATCGGGCCTCAAACCCTCGCTGCGCATCCCCCAGCAGCTTCATCATCGCCTCTTTATGCGTGCAGCTCGTGCGGCATGCCTTTCCCCTTGGATACTCGTGAATCGAAAAAATAGGGGGCGCCTCGACTGCCCTGTATATTTCCAGCAGGCTGATCCTGTTTGCCGGCCGCGACAACGAGGAAAAACCATGGCGGCCGCGAGATGTCATCACTAGACCGGCTTTCACAAGTTTCGAGAGCACACTGCGGACCCGTGACTCATGTGCCCGCACGCTGGCGGTCAAATGTGCTGAGGTGACCTTTTTACCGTGATGGTCGCCGAGTGCTGTCATGATGTGAACACCGACCGAGAATTTGTTGTTAATCCTCGACATAACGTTATAATAGATATCACATTTTGGTCAAGAAAAGAAGGCCGCGATCATCGTGCGCAGCGCAACCACCAAGAGGTGCTCGTGGGTCAGCGTCGATGATCCGCTGATGCTCCAATACCATGACCGCGAGTGGGGTGTCCCAGTCCACCATGACCGCAGGCACTTCGAGTTTCTCGTGCTCGAAGGTGCACAGGCTGGGTTGAGCTGGACGATAGTACTGAGGAAGCGGGAGGGTTATCGGCGCGCTTTCCAGGGCTTCGATCCGCAGAAAGTCGCGCGATTTTCCGCTCGACGAATCGAGAAGCTGGTATTAAATGCCGAGATCATCCGCAACCGCATGAAGATCGAGGCCGCCGTGCGCAACGCGCGCGCCTTTCTCAAAATCCAGGAAGAGTTCGGAAGCTTCGACTCCTATTGCTGGCGCTTCGTTGACGGACGGCCAAAGCTCAACCGATGGAAGATCATGCGGCAGATTCCTGCGACTTCGCCCGCATCCGACGCGTTCAGCAAGGACCTCAAGGGTCGCGGATTCAGTTTCGTTGGTTCGACGGTCCTGTATGCCCACATGCAGGCGGTCGGCATGGTAAATGATCACCTGGTCGATTGTTTCCGTTATCGGGAGATCCGGCGGGACTGGAAGAAGGGTTAGATTTCGGACGCGTATCGATTGGATTGCGTGGGCTCCACGCAAAAGATGATGAGAACGACCCAACCGACAATGGGAAGAAAATACAGCAGCTGCCACCACCCGCTTCGATCGATGTCGTGTAGACGCCGCGCCGTCACCGCGATGCTCGGCAGCAATGTCGCCAGCGAAAACAACGACGATAAGTAGTAGCTCAAGGATCGCAGCGCCACCGCCGCAACAGAGGTGAACAGAACCCACCACCAGAACTCAGGCCTCGACGCGCATCCTTTGAATTTCGCATACTTGCTGAAACAGATTTTCACCGCGTCAACGAAGCTCATGTCCCCTCTCCGTCATTGCTGCCACGCCGTCCCCGGCTAGTCTACCCAGCCCTCGCGTACTTGCGTAGTCGTTCGGCCGGTCCGGCGCGGCATTTCCCACACCAGCCTGTCGCGTGAGCGGCACGAGGGACCGCCGGATTTGGAGTCTGGCGCGCATTGACAACGTCGCCACTTACGCAGACACTATCCTGAATGGCGAACTATCAGGATCGGCTGGATCGCACGTTCGGAGCGCTCGGCGATCCGACGCGGCGGGCGATGCTCGCGCGGCTCGAGCGCGCCGACGGCGCCTCGGTCAGCGAACTTGCAAAGCCGTTTTCAATCAAGCTCCCCGCCGTAATGAAGCATCTCGATGTGCTGGCCGACGCTGGGCTTGTGACGCGCTCGAAGTCCGGCCGCGTGGTGACGGTCAGGCTTCGACCTCAACCGATGCGTGAAGCGATGGAATGGTTGCGGCATTACGAGCGCTTCTGGTCGGAGAGCGTGGACCGCCTGGTGGGCTATGCCGAAAGCAAGGAAACGGAAGCACGGAGCAAGAGACGATGATGAGTCTCACGTTGGTGCGGCGGATAAAGGCCCGGCCGTCGATCGTGTTCGACGCGATTACCACTGCTGAAGGGATAGCCCATTGGTGGGGTCCCGACACGGGACCGGTTCTTGTGGCGGAGGCCGACGCGCGCGTGGGCGGTCGCTTTCGCGTGCGCTTTCGCACGCTCGACGGCCTCGAGCACGAGAGCAGCGGCGAATTTCTTGAAGTCATCAGGCCGGAGCGAGTCGCCATGACCTGGCGCTGGCTGGGGGGCGTGGAAGACCCTGGTGAGTCGCGCCTGGAGATCACGCTCCGCTCCGTTTCTGAGGGGACCGAGCTGACCCTGATCCATTCGCGGCTGCATGACGAAGTCTCGCGCCTTTCACACGAAGGAGGCTGGGCGGGCGCGCTCGACAAGCTGGAAAGACAGTTCCTTCAACCTGCTCCGAAGGTCAGGTCGCCTAGCGCAATGTGATCGGCCGGGCGCCTTAGACCTGGCTCCGCATCCTCTCCACCCGATCGCTGCCCTCCTGGCAGCCTCTTTTCTTCGTTCATCCGCATGCGATGGTCATCCGCTTGCCATTAGTACACCATGTGGTAAAGTAATCACACACTTCACTATATGGTGAAGTGATTGCGGAATGCGGTAGCGACGGCCTTCAGGTACCGCCGGAGCCTCGAGGCGCGGGAAGCGTTCGCAAAGCGACAAAGTCAAAGGGAGACCATCCATGTATCGAGTCCAAACCTTCCTGCGCCTGCTGTTCCCCAGCCTCTTCTTGCTGGGCGGCGGCGGGCACGCGCTCGCGGCAGACGCTCCGGCGATAGCCGCCGCACCCGTGGCGATGCAAGAAATAGTTGTTACGGGTTCACGCATTCCCGTACCGGCCAACATCACGTCGACGAGCCCGATCACGGTCGTGTCCGATCAGGAAATCAAACTTCAGGGACACACGGACATCTCGGACGTCATCAATCAGCTGCCGCAGAACATCATCAGCTCCAACGCGGATTTCGGAAACACCTCGAGTCCGCTGACCTCGACAGGCGGCTTCACGACGGTGGATCTTCGCGGGTTGGGTCCGCAGCGAACCTTGGTGCTGCTCAACGGTCGACGGCTGGGAGTGGGTGATCCGAGCACGGCCAACCAGAATGTGGCGTCCGACATCGACCAGATTCCCGCCCCGCTGCTGGAGCGGGTCGATGTGGTGACGGGCGGAGCGTCGGCGACGTACGGGTCCGACGCCATCGCGGGTGTCGTCAATTTCATCCTGAAGAAGGATTTTCAGGGCGTTCAAATCGACGGTCAGTACGGCTTCAGTCTGCACAGTCAACACAATGGCTACATCCAAGGTCTCCTGGGGGCCGATGATCCCAATACCGGATATACCGCGGGCCCGGTGCCGACCGGCAGTATCCGTGACGGCAACAAACACGATTTGTCGATCATCATGGGGACCAACTTCGCCGACGGGAACGGCAACGTGACGGGGTACTTCGTCTACCACGATCAGGATCCCATCGCGGGTTCGGCCCGAGACTTCTCGAGTTGCCAGCTCGGAACGAACAGCCAAGCGGCCACGACCACGGCGACCGGCGTCGAATGTTTCGGCAGCTCGAATTCGAACCGCTTCAAGGCGCTCGCTCCCGCCCCGAGTTCGGTCGTTTACAGCGTGGTCGGCAGCCAGTTCCTGCCGCGACCGCAGGCCGGTTCGAGTCCGCCCGCGGAATTCAATTACAACAAGTTCGAATATCTGCAGCGTGAAGATAAACGATATCTGGCCGGATTCCAGGCGCACGATGATATCAATGACTGGGTCAAGCCCTACGTGGAATTCAATTTCATGGACGACAGAACCACCGCCGTGGTCGCGCCGTCCGGATTGTTTGTGGGTAGCAATACCGCCTCCGCGGACACCAATTACCTCGTCAACTGCAGCAATCCGCTATTGAGCGCGCAAGAGCGCTCTTTGATCTGCACGCCCGCCCAGATCGCCGGCGACACTGCGGCTCCCGGCTCCAAAGGCAACAGCGCGGACCTCGTGATCGGTCGGCGCAACATCGAAGGGGGCGGACGTGAATCCTTTTACGAGCACACCAATTACCGCGTCGTCGTCGGCATGAAAGGCAACCCGTTCGAGGCGTGGTCCTATGACCTGTACGGTTCGTACTACTACGTGAGCACGTTCCAATCGAACTTGAACTATCTGGATTACGCGAAGATCAGCAGCGCCCTGCAGGTGACGACGGATCCTGTTACGGGAGCGCCGACCTGCATCAACGGAGGCAAGAGCTGCGTGCCGTACAACCTGTTCACCTCGGGCGCTGTCACCCCCGCTCAGCTTGCCTATATCTCGACTCCAGGGACGGCCTACGGCAACAATACCGAGCAGGTCGGACACTTCGATGTGACCGGCGATTTGGGCAAGTATGACCTCAAATCCCCCTGGGCGAACGAGGGGCTCGCCTTGAACTTGGGCGTCGAGCACCGCAAGGAGACCGAGACGTTTGCCCCGGACGGCGCGGAACTCTCGGGCAATCTGGCGGGTTTTTCCGGCGCGTTGGTGCCCATTGACGTTCACTATGATGTGAACGAAGCCTTTGCCGAACTGCGCGTGCCGGTCGCCCACGATGTGCCGGGAGTTCACGATCTGACGACGGATGTGGGCTATCGCTGGTCCAATTACAACACCGCGGGCGTGACCAATACCTACAAGTTCGAAGTTCAATACTCGCCGATCGAGGACGCCAGAATGCGCTTCTCGTTCGACCGCGCGGTCCGAGCGCCGAATTTGATCGAACTGTTTGTCGCACCTTCGTATGGGCAGGAAAACGCTTTCACTTCCGATCCGTGCGCTG
>Ga0210408_10000298_pt1 | contig 69723 bp, 48 predicted proteins | sample IncBWH4MmetaG_FD_155471 | JGI IMG/M metagenome (GOLD analysis project Ga0210408, IMG submission 155471) | Forest soil microbial communities from Barre Woods Harvard Forest LTER site, Petersham, Massachusetts, United States - Inc-BW-H-4-M | ecosystem: Environmental > Terrestrial > Soil >... | reverse complement strand
TCAAGCATACCGACAACGTCATTCTTTATACGGAAGTCTATGAACCGCTGCTGACCTCCGCGACCCCTCCGGTAGTGGCCGTGGGGTACAGCATCTTCGATCGCGCCACCAACCAGCGAGTCTTTTTCACGGGCGCACAGCCCACCACCGATTTCATTCAGAAAGGGAATCCGGTGATTGCCGTGGGAATGAAAGTGAAAGTAGACGATCTCAAACCGGGCTCTTATCGCTTGGTGATGCAAGCTGTCGACGGCGAGAAAAATCGCGCCCCGGATCGGACCGTGGACTTCGACATAACAGAGTGATGGTTCTGCTCTGCAATCATCACCTCGCGGGATCAACCTCGTGGCGCCACATTTGCCGATCGAACCGGGAATTGCAAAACGTTCCTTCTGTCCCGAGTTTCGTCATGAGAAAACGTCCCGTCTGTCCCTGGTTCCAGGAAAAAAGCAAAGAGAAAATCGACCGCAAAGACCCAGGTTCAAACTACGAACCTGGGGCACCCTCCGTGTTGTCTTGAGTGGTGAGGGTCCGAGAGCTTGCTCGCTTGATCGAGGGAGTTTGATAGATTCGGGATTGGTCATCCCGGGCCACCCGCCAGTCCTGCAGGCATGCCTACTCCACGCAAGCAAACGTCAACCCCAAGACCCAGGTTCAAACGGCGAACCTGGGGCACCCTCCGTTAGACTATACTTCCCCGAGACATACCGCAGTGACACTCTCTCCTCCATCCTTATGACCGCAAATACAAAAACTTCCAATCCGGGCCACCCGTCAGACGCATTATTATGAATTAATCATTGGATGTAACTAACTGTCCGGGAACCAGGTCATTCGGAGGGGACAATGCGAAGAACGGTTGCCATCGCGGTGGGTATTGTCGTGGCGGCATCTTGTGTCCCCTGGCTTCGCCACCAGCCCTTCTTTTCAGTGCTAGTGGGACTAACTGCTCTTGCCCTGGCAGGGCTTACCGTGTTCGTGGGCGCTCGTGCTTTATTTGCTTGGTCGACCCAGAAGCATGAGAAAGCAGGCTCGGCGCAATCTGGCCAGTGGCCTCCACGGTTTCGCCACCTGCTGTTGGGTGCCGCGCTTATCCTCGTGCTAATGCTCACCGCACCGCATTTCGTGGCAACAACTAGTGGGGCCTACAAGCTGGCTGTAGCGACGGCACACCAGTCACCCCAGTTCAGGGAAGCGCTAGGTGTTCCTGTGTCGGAAGCTTGGTTTTCCGAAGGTACATTCGAGTTGGGGGATCAGGGGAAAGCCGAGATGGTAATTCCTGTGCATGGCCGGACGGGCAAGGGAACTCTGCGGGCCCTAGCAATCAAGGACGGCGGGAGCTGGAGATTGCAGGAGTTGACTTTGGAATTGACGCAGTCGGGCGACCACATTAATCTCTTACCTGCGGGTAACAAACCCTTAACGCGCTGAGACCCTTGAGTGGGGCGGGTGGCCGGCACGATAGAATTTAACCCTCTCCACCTACTATTCACCCCTCACTAAGTGCTTTCCTGAGTGTGTCTTTCGCCGCGGTAAAGATTCGACACGGCCTCAGGACTTCCGCAACTTCTGGGTCAAGCAAGGGTTAATCTAGTTGTGACCGGCCGTCCGCCGAATCTGCCATTGAGCAGGAGAGTGCTATGAGGCTGCAAGCGCGCCCCGCCTCGCCACATTTTCAACGAATTCCCTTGATTGCCGCGACGCCAAAGTCGTTACTTGCCGTCATTCTGACTTCTGCCTGTATTGGGTCGCTCGGTGTCGAGATGCCTGCCAGCGCGGCAATCCCTGCGGCGAAGGACACTTCGGCCCCGCTCAGTGCAAGCACTTCGGCCCTGCTCAGTGCAGGCAAGAAGCCGAAAGCGGATCCTGCCCTCAAAGGGCTGCCGATCACGGAACTGAGCGCCGACGAAGCGATTCTGCATGCGTTGAACCGGCTGGCGTACGGCCCGCGCCCGGGCGACGTGGAGCGCGTCCGCCAAATGGGGCTGGCCAAGTGGATCGAGCAGCAACTGAATCCCAATTCGATGGATGACCGCGCGCTGGATGCGCGTCTTGCGGACTATCCGACGCTTCGCATGTCCACTGCGAAATTGATCGATGAATATCCGCAACCCAAGCAAGCGGAGAAGCAGGCGGAGAAACAAGCTCAGGCGCAAGCGCGGCAGGAACAGCGGCGCTCCGATGCGGCTGCCGCGGCGGTTGAAAAAGACATGCAGAGTGGGCAAGCGCAGCCAGGCAATTCCGAAGCTCCGGCGGTGACTCCCGTTTCCACGCCGCAACCGGTGGCGGACAATTCCAACGCGCCGGCTCCGATGAAACAGCAAGCGCCGGCGAACGAAGCGACAAAGGGAGCAGGGAAGCGCGACGTTTTGGGCGGAGGCGATCCGAACAATGTTCCGCGCGCGGTCGCCGACGACAGCAAGAGGCCGCAGCGCGTGGTGGCGGAACTGAGCATGTCCAAGGTGACGCGCGCGATTTACAGCGACCGGCAACTCCAGCAGGTGATGGACGATTTCTGGTTCAACCATTTCAACGTGTTCGCGGGCAAGGGCGAAGACCGCTACTACCTCACTTCGTATGAACGCGACGTGATTCAGCCGCGCGCCTTCGGGAAATTCAAGGATTTGGTGACCGCGACGGCGAAAAGCCCGGCGATGCTCTTTTATTTGGACAATTTTTTGAGCGCCGATCCACGAGCCGCCGAACGCCAGGCCATGCAGCGCGCCATGCGCCAACAGGCGCGGTATGGAAGACGGTGGCCGCCGCGTCCGCCGGCCAACCCGCAGCAAGCAAAGAAAAACGAACGCGGGCTGAATGAAAACTACGGCCGCGAACTGATGGAGTTGCACACGCTTGGCGTCGATGGCGGTTATACGCAGAACGACGTCACGGAAGTGGCGCGCTGCTTCACCGGCTGGACAATTGACAAGCCGAGGCAGTACGCGGATTTCAAATTTGACGACCGGCTGCACGATCCCGACCCGAAAATCGTACTGGGCAAGAAAATTCATGCCGGCGGAATGAAGGACGGCGAGCAGGTGATCGATTTGCTTGTGCATCATCCGAGCACGGCGAAATTTATTTGCACGAAGCTGGCGCGGCGGTTTGTTTCGGACAATCCGCCGCCGGCGCTGGTCAGCCGCATGGCGCAGACGTTTCATTCGAGCGATGGGGACATCAAGGCGGTGCTGCACACCATGATTTGGTCGCCGGAATTCTGGTCGCGCGAATCCTACCGCGCGAAAATCAAGACGCCTTTTGAACTGGTGGTTTCCGCAGTTCGAGCTCTCGGCACGGACGTGGACACGCCGATGCCGCTGGTGCAGTGGGTCGGGCGAATCGGCGAGCCGCTCTATCAATGCCAGCCTCCAACAGGTTATTCCGACAAAGCCGATGCTTGGGTGAACACAGGCGCGTTGTTGAACCGGCTGAACTATTCGCTCGCGCTCGCGGGAAATAAGATGCGCGGAGCGCGCAGTGATGTGCCTTCGCTGCTCGGCGTGGATTCCTCGGCGGACCCGAAGACCGCGCTGGACCGCGCGGTGCAAGTATTCCTCGGCGGTCAAGCGGGACCGACCACGGTGGAGACACTCGAAAAACAACTCGATAATCCGCAGGTTTTGCAGGCGAAGTTGGACGATGCGCGCAAGCAGGTGGATCTGGGCGTTGTTGCGGGGCTAGTGCTGGGCGCACCGGAATTTCAAAGACGCTAAAGTTCGAGAGGTTGCGATGAGTTACAAATGCTGTGAAGGAGTACGCGGTCTGAAATTTTCGCGGCGATATTTCCTGAAGCAAGGTGGCGTGGCCATGGTCGGCTTGAGCGCGATGCCGGCGTTTTTGCAACGGGCCGTAGCAGCGACGCCGATGCCGAACAAGAAGCAGCTCGTGGTGTTGTTTCAGCGCGGCGCGGCCGATGGGCTGAATATCGTCGTGCCCTTCGGTGAACAAAACTATTATCGCATGCGGCCGACGATTGCGATTCCTCAGCCGAAGCGCGGCGGCACAGATGCGGCAATCGACCTGGATGGGTTTTTTGGTTTGCACCCAAGCCTCGCTCCCCTCGAGCCGCTCTTTCACAAGAACCAACTTGCCATCGTGCACGCCGCGGGTTCACCCGATCCGACGCGCTCGCACTTCGACGCGCAGGATTTCATGGAATCGGGCACGCCGGGATTGAAATCCACTGAAGACGGCTGGCTGAATCGCGCTCTCGAAGCCGTGCCGGAAGAAGAAGCTTCCCCTTTTCGCGCCGTGGCCATGGGGCCGAATCTCCCGCGCATGTTGCACGGCGCCGCGCCGGCCATTGCGTTGCCGGACTTGAAGCAATTCAAAGTGATGGCGCAGGCGCCGGGAACGGGCCAGATGGTCGAAGGCGGCTTTGAAGCCATGTATTCGCAGACCGTGGACCACGCGCTGCATGGCACGGGCACGGAAACTTTTGAGGCCATCGATCTTCTGCGCAAAGCCGACCCGGGCAAGTATCAGCCGGAAAACGGCGCGCAGTATCCGACCAGCCGACTGGGGCAGAGCTTGCAGCAAATCGGCCAGCTCTTGAAGGCCGATATTGGCGTGGAAGTTTTATTTGTCGATTGCGGCGGCTGGGATAATCACGTCAACGAAGGCGGCGTGCAGGGGCAGCTTTCCAACTTGCTGAAGGACCTCGGCCAGGGACTCGCGGCATTTCATCAGGACCTGGGCGACCGCATGCAGAATATTGTTTTCGTGACCATGAGCGAGTTCGGGCGCACCGCGAAGGAAAACGGCAATCACGGCACCGACCACGGCCACGCAAATTGCATGTTTCTTATGGGCGGCGCCGTGAAGGGCGGGCAGGTTTACGGCAGGTGGCCCGGCTTGAACGAGCACCAGCTTAATGAAGGCCGCGACCTCGCGCTGACCACGGACTTTCGCTCCGTCGTCGGGGAAGTCTTGACCAAGCACATCGGCGTCGCCGACCTCAAGCCCGTCTTCCCCGGCTTCGACAACAATCCGCGCACATTCCCAGGGCTGGTCCGCTCATAAGAGGCTTCAAAATATTTGCCGGCGGCCACACATCGCGCCAGCGCCGGAATTTTTATTTTAGTTCCCGGATCCAAATGTTCCGGTAGCGCACCGGATTGCCGTGATCCTGCAGCCCGAGCGGCAATTTTTCAGGATGCGCAGCGTAGGGTGGACGCTGGCCGTTCGCCGTGGGTCCGCTGAGTTCGACGTTGTCCTGCACGAGCACGCCATTGTGCAGAACGGTGACCCGAGCAGGTCGCGTCAGTTTTCCTTCTTTATCGAAACGCGGGCCGTGAAAGACAATGTCGTACGTCTGCCACTGGCCGGGCGGGCGCGAAGCGTTGACAAGCGGCGGATATTGCCCGTAGACGGCCGCGGCTTGGCCGTCCGCGTAAGTTTTGTTTTCGTAGGAATCGAGCACCTGAATTTCGTACAGCCCCATCAAAAAGACGCCGCTGTTGCCGCGCTCCTGGCTTTCGCCTGTGGGAGGCACCGGTTCGGCAAATTCAACATGCAGTTGGCAGTCGCCGAAGGCTTCGCGCGTGTAGATGTAGCCCGTTTTCGCCACGACTTCGGCGTAACCGTTCCCAACTTTCCATTTCGGCGCGCTGCCGTCCTGATGCGCCCAGCGCGATAAATCCTTGCCGTCGAAGAGCACAACGGCGTCCGAAGGAGGCCGCCCCGGCGAATCCTGCGTGCTCGATGTTCCGGGATCGATCACCGCTGGCAGCGGCCGATTGGGATCATGAATTTTCCATTTCGTATCGACTTGCGCGTTGCAGATTGCGGCAGCACCGGCCATTAGCAGAGCAAGAATTGCGGCGAAGAGAATTCTTCTCATCGTTTGCACCTCAGAAGGAACTGGCGGGATTGTACTCCCGTTTGAAAAGAAAAGCGGCGGCCCTTCGAGGCTCCCTTCGCAGCTCAGGGTGAACAGGGCAAGCAAGCCCTTCGAGGCTCAGGGTAAACCGCTTCACTCCAAAAAACCGGGGCGTCCGCCGAGGCGGACGCCCCGGTTCTTCTGTTTGACTGAAAACGGTCAACTGAAACTGAATAATAATTCTAGTGCGCGGCGCCTTCGCGGATGCGCATGCCGTAGAACGAACGGTAGACGAAGCAAAAGGAGACGACAAAGAAAGCGGCGGCGAGGATGTGCGTCAGACCGCTGCCCTGTGTGGCGGTCATTTGCACGGCGAGTTCGACGGCCAGCAAGCCGAAGAGCGTCGTGAATTTGATTACCGGGTTGAGTGCAACGGACGACGTATCTTTGAAGGGATCGCCTACTGTATCGCCGATGACCGTGGCGTCGTGGAGCGGCGTGCCCTTCTGCTTGAGCTCGACTTCGACGATTTTTTTGGCGTTGTCCCAGGCGCCGCCGGCGTTGGCCATGAAAATCGCCTGATAAAGGCCGAAAATGGCGATGGAGAAAAGGTAGCCGATGAAGAAGAACGGCTCGACGAAGGCGAAAGCCAACGTGGCGAAGAACACCGCAATGAAAATGTTCAGCATGCCCTTCTGCGCGTACTTGGTACAAATCTCGACGACTTTTTTGCTGTCGGCGATGCTGGCGGCAGCCGCTCCATCAAGTTTGATGTTGGCTTTGATGAATTCGACCGCGCGGTAAGCTCCGGTGGTCACCGCTTGCGTGCTCGCGCCGGTGAACCAGTAAATCATGGCGCCACCGGTGACCAATCCCAGCACAAAAGGCGCGTGAAGGAGCGAAAGATTGTTGACGTTTTCGGTTAAGCCTTTGGTGAGCGCCATGATGATGGAAAAAATCATGGTGGTCGCGCCCACCACGGCCGTGCCGATGAGCACGGGCTTGGCCGTGGCCTTGAACGTGTTGCCCGCGCCGTCGTTGGCTTCGAGCATTTCCTTGGCGCGCTCGAAGTTGACGTCGATGTTGTAGTCCTTCTTGAGTTCTCCTTTGATGCCGGGAATCTGTTCTATCAAGGAAAGCTCATAGACGGATTGCGCGTTGTCGGTGACGGGACCGTAGGAGTCGACGGCGATGGTCACGGGGCCCATGCCGAGAAAGCCGAAGGCTACCAGACCGAACGCAAACACCGCTGGCGCGAGCATTTGGTGGTCGAGCCCAAGGTTGCTGATCAGAAATCCGAGAGACATGAGCAGCACCATCGCCAGGCCGATGTAGTAAGCCGAGAAGTTGCCGGCCACGAAGCCGGAGAGGATGCCGAGCGATGCGCCGCCTTCTTCCGCCGAGGTCACGACTTCTCTTACATGGCGCGATTCGGTGGAAGTGAAGACTTTTACCAATTCGGGGATGATGGCGCCCGCGAGCGTGCCGCAGGAGATGATGGTCGCCAGCTTCCACCATTGCGAGGCGTCGCCTCCGAGGATGGGGATGATCAGCGACGAGACAACGTACGTCAGGGCAATGGAAACGACAGAAGTAATCCACACCAGCGATGTGAGCGGCGCTTCGTAATTCATGTGATCGGCTTTGCCGTATTTGGCGTTGGCGATGAAGCCGTTGATGAAGTACGCGGCGGCGCTGGCGATGAGCATCACGATGCGCATCACGAAAATCCACACTAGCAATTGGACCTGCACGGTCGGATTTTTCACCGCCAGCAGGATAAACGTGATGAGCGCCACGCCGGTGACGCCGTAAGTTTCAAAGCCGTCGGCGCTGGGGCCGACGGAGTCGCCGGCATTGTCGCCGGTGCAGTCGGCGATGACGCCGGGATTGCGCGCGTCGTCTTCCTTGATTTTGAAGACGATCTTCATCAGGTCGGAGCCGATGTCCGCAATTTTGGTGAAGATGCCGCCGGCGATACGCAACGCGGCGGCGCCAAGCGATTCGCCGATGGCAAAGCCGATGAAGCACGGACCCGCGTAATCTCCCGGAACGACTAGCAAAATAAAGAGCATCATCAGCAGTTCGACACTGATGAGCATCATGCCGATACTCATCCCTGCTTGCAGCGGCGTGCTGTAAATCGGATAAGGCTTGCCGCGCAGGGACGCGAAGGCGGTGCGGGAGTTCGCAAAGGTGTTCACTCGAATGCCGAACCAGGCGACGCCATAACTACCGGCAATCCCCACCAGGCTGAAGACCAGGATAATCGGCAGAGTGACCGCCACAGGCTGCACCGGAGAGAGCCAGCCGAAGTACAGAACAATCACCACGGCGATGAACACCCACAAGATCATCAGGAATTTTCCCTGCGTGATGAGGTAAGTCTTGCAGGTCTCATAAATCAGCTCGGAAATATCGCGCATCGATTTGTGAACAGGCAGGTTTTTCAGCCGCGAATAAATCGCCAATCCGAAGCCCAAGCCGAAAATGCAAATGACGATGCCAAAGAGCAGCAGCTTGTGGCCGTCGATACCGAGAAAAGTGACCTGAGAGAGGTCTGGAAGTTTTAAACCGGCTTCGCCGCCGGCTTCGTCGGCGAGAGCCGGGGCCGTGCCTAGTAACGCGAGGACGGCAGCCGCGGCTCCAAACTTGGCGAATCTACGACTCAGCGACCAGGCATTTGCTAGCCAGGTAAGCATTCACAATCCTCCGTAATACATTCCTTCAAAGGGCGTTCAAAGGGCAACTGCTTGCCGGAACAGCCGCTTCCGGCACACTTTTTCGGCCGAACGCCGCCAGGCGCGGCCGAAGAGCAAATTGTTCACATTCCACAAGGAAGAAGCCGCGCGACGGACCGAGACTCCCCAAAACTTGGCCGTCGAAGCGCCCGATAGCCGGGCGCAAGGGCTGCACAAAACGCTGATTTATAACATTTTACCAGGGGCTGGTCAAACCGGCACCCGCAAGCGAAAAGACAGCGGCCCCGTATCTTGCTGAATACTGTAGCGAGACGCGGATGCAAAGCGATGGTAACATGCCAGAATCATTTGAGGACGATTTTACCCTGGTTAGACGGAGTTCCATGGGCACCAAGCCAGTGTTAGAAGCTGTGGCGCGCGATGTTGGTAAAAGCAATTTGCGACACGATTGGAAGCGGGCAGAAGTTGAAGCCATCTACCGCACGGCGCTGCCGGAACTTGTCTTCCAGGCGCAAATAATTCACCGCCAACATTTTGCAACCGATCGCGTGCAAACCTGCCAGTTGATTTCGATCAAGACAGGCGGCTGTCCAGAGGATTGCGCGTATTGCCCGCAGAGCGCGCACTACGATGCCCGAGTCGAACGCGAGGGGCTGCTGGATCCGCAACAGGTGATCGAAGTCGCGCGGGAAGCGGCCAGCCGCGGAGTGACACGCTTCTGCATGGGAGCGGCGTGGCGGCAGGCGCCGGAGGGCAGGGAATTCGACAATGTTCTCGAAATGGTGCGCGGCGTTGCCGCGCTGCGCATGGAAGTGTGCTGCACCCTCGGGATGCTGACGGAAGAGCAAGCGGAAAAGCTGAAGGAAGCGGGCCTGACGGCGTATAATCATAATTTGGATACTTCGCCAGAATTTTACGGTTCGATAATCACGACGCGGGTCTACGAGGACCGATTGAAAACACTGGCGGCGGTGCGCAAAGCGGGAATCACCGTGTGCTGCGGAGGAATCCTGGGGATGGGCGAGCGGGAGGGGGATCGCATCGGCTTGTTGCACCAATTGGCCACGCTCGAGCCACATCCGGAAAGCGTTCCTATCAACATGCTGGTGCGCGTGGAAGGCACGCCGCTGGCCGCGATGCCGCCATTGGATCCCTTAGAGATGGCGCGGGCCATCGCGACGGCGCGGATTCTCATGCCTGGGTCGCGCGTGCGGCTGGCCGCGGGACGGAAACAGCTTTCTCCGGAAGCCGTCACGCTTTGTTTTCTAGCCGGGGCGAATTCGATCTTTGTCGGGGAAAAACTGCTGACCACTCCGAATCCGGGGCTGGACGAAGACGAACAATTGCTGCAATCCCTGGGGCTGAAACCACTCGAAGCGCATGCCTTCTAATTTTCAACTTAGCTTTCATCGTGAATTGGAGAGCGGGCTACGCGGCCTCGAAGCGCAGAGCCGGCGGCGGTCGCTGGCGGAGATTTGCGGCGTGAACTTCTGCTCAAACGATTACTTGGGATTGGCGGGGCATCCGGCGCTGAAAAAAGCGGTCGCCGAAGCGGTGCAGCGAACGACCCGAACCGGTGGAACGGGATCGCGATTGCTTTCGGGGCATGCCCTGGCCTGGGATGAAATCGAAGAAGAGTTTGCGCGATTTGCTGGAACCGAGGGGGCGCTTTATTTTGGAAGCGGCTACGCGGCGAATCTTGGCCTGTTGACTTCTCTTTTGAAGAAAGAAGATCTGGTTTTTTCCGATGCCTCGAATCATGCAAGCCTTATCGACGGCATGCGGCTCTCCGGCGCCAGGAAGTTCATTTATCCGCATCTCGATCTGAATGTGCTTGAAGATGGATTGCGACAGCACGCGCAGGATCGTTGCCGCAAACTGGTCGTCACGGAAAGCGTATTCAGCATGGGAGGTGATGTCGCTCCGGTCACCGAAATTCTCGCGCTGGCGGATCGTTATGGCGCGGGTGTTATCGTGGATGAAGCACATGCCACCGGGGTGCATGGTCCTTCCGGCCGCGGAATTGCCGTCGAGCAGGGAAATGTGCAAACTCTTGCCGCCGCGGTGCACACCTGCGGAAAGGCGCTTGCCAGCGCGGGCGCTTTTGTTTGCGGGAGCGCCGTTCTGAAGGAGCATCTCATCAACCACGCGCGGACGTTTATTTTCAGCACGGCGACGCCGCCCTACATGGCGGAGCAGATTCGCGCGGCTTTGCGGCTCGCCCTGGCGATGGACAAGGAGCGGGAAAAGTTGCTGGCGCGCGCGAAGCAGCTTGCGGCTGGTCTCCGATCGCAGGGTTGGGACACAGGAAACAGCGCGACGCAGATCGTCCCCGTAGTCATTGGCGAAAATGAAGAGGCTGTAGCTGCCGCCGAATTTCTGCAACGGCAAGGCTTCGCGGTGCGGGCCATCCGGCCGCCCACGGTGCCGCGGGGCAGTGCGCGATTGCGGTTTTCAGTGACCACCGGAATTCCAGAAATCGAAATCGCGCACCTGGAAAACGTCATGCATGCCTGGCGCGAGCGCGCTTGTTCCACGGCGGCGGCGGGGCGCTCATGAGGCATCATTTCTTCATCACCGGGACGGATACGGGAGTCGGCAAGACGGTACTTTCCGCGCTGCTTTGCGCGGCGCTGGACGCGGTTTACTGGAAACCGATCCAGACCGGCACTCTCGAAGGCTCGGACCGCGTGACGGTCATGCGGCTGGCCGGGATCGGCACGGATCGCACGCTCGATGAAGTGTACAAATTCGTGCCGCCAGTTTCGCCGGACCTTGCGGCGCGCTGGGCGGGCGTGGAAATCGATCTGGGGCGCATCAACATGCCCGGCAGCTTGATCAACGACTGGCTGATTGTGGAAGGCGCGGGCGGGGTGCTCGTGCCAGTGAACCAGAAACAGTTCATGCTCGACCTGCTGGTGAAATTCAAGTTGCCGGTGATTGTGGCGGCGCGAAGCTCGCTGGGCACGGTCAATCACACGCTGCTGACGCTGGCCGCGCTGCACGCGGCGGAATTGCCGGTGCACGGCGTGGTGTTGATCGGCGAGCAAAACCGCGAGAACCGCGAGACCATCGAGCGTTTCGGACACGTCCGGGTGATCGGCGAAATTCCCAAGCTGCCGAACCTGCACCGGACAGCGCTGATGCAGGTCTTCATGAACCATTTTGACCGCGCCGCCTTTTCGCAATAGTTGCGCGCATGATGAATTCCCCGCTGCGCATCTGGCATCCCTTCACGAATTCACTGCTTGACCCTGCTCCGCTGCAAGTCGAAAGAGCTGAGGGCGTCTATCTCTACACGAAAGACGGGCGACAAATACTGGATGCCATTTCGTCGTGGTGGGTGAATCTCCACGGGCATGCGAATCCGCGAATTGCTGCGGCGATCGCGGCGCAGGCGAAAAAACTGGAACACGTCATCCTTGCGGGCTTTACGCACGATGGCGCGGAAGAACTGGCGGCACGGCTGCGAAAATGGGTCGCGCCGGAATTGACGCACCTGTTTTTTTCGGACGACGGCTCCACGGCGGTTGAAGTCGCGCTGAAAATCGCGGTGCAGCATTTCAGCAACCAGGGGCGCGCGGAAAAGCACGAAATCGTGGCGCTGGAGCACGGGTATCACGGAGACACTGCCGGAGCCATGTCCGTCAGCGGCGATTCGCCGTTCACGGAGCCGTTTCGCGGGATGCGGTATCCAGTGCACCGCGTGCATTCGGCGTATTGCTACCGTTGTCCGGTAGGCCTGCGGCGCGAGACGTGCCACATCGAGTGCGTCCAGCAACTCGAGTCGCTGCTGGCGGAGCGTGGCGACAAGATTGCGGCGGTGATCGTTGAGCCACTGTTGCAGGGCGCGGGCGGGATGATCACGCATCCCGTTGAGTTTCTGCGGATGGTGCGGGCGCTTTGTACGCAGCATGAAGTGCTGCTGATCGCCGACGAAGTTCTCACGGGGTTTGGCAGAACGGGGAAAATGGTCGCTTGCGATCTTGCGGGAGTTGTGCCGGACCTGATGTGTCTTTCCAAGGGAATCACCGGCGGGTTTCTGGCGATGGGCGTGACGCTGTGCTCCGATAGGGTGGAGGCTGCTTTCCGCAGCGAAGACCGAATGCATACGTTTTACCACGGGCATTCTTATACCGGCAATGCGCTGGCCTGCGCGGCGGCAAATGCCAGCCTGCAGGTTTTTGACGATGAGCCGGTGTTTGACCGCATCGCGACCATCGCGCGGATCAATGCCGAGCGCCTCGCGTTGTTGCGGGGGTTTCACCAGGTGGGAGAGACGCGGCAGATTGGAACGATTGGAGCGGTCGAGCTGCGCGCCGGGGATGCGGGGTATCTTTCGGCAATGCGGCCGAAGCTGTACCAGTTTTTTTTGGAGCGGGGCGTTTTGCTGCGGCCGCTGGGGAACGTGGTTTACGTTTTGCCTCCTTATGTGATTTCGCCGGAGGAGTTGCACCGTGTGTATGACGTGATTGAAGAGGCTATTCAGACGCTGCTCTGAGGCGTCCAAGGGGTCTGCTAAGCTTAGCCTTCATTTCCAACAGGGGCGCAGCGGCCCGCCTCAGAAGGCGGCCCCTACACGAGAACTGAGCGAGGGAGACGGATTGCCGGCGAACTTGAGCGGATGGAAGCAGAAAATTGTGGCGTTTGCAGGCGGGCTGGGGGCGCCTGGGCTCTTTCTTATTTCCTTTCTGGATTCGTCGGTGCTGACGTTTCCGGTGATCAATGATTTGCTGCTGATCGAATTGTCCATTCAGCGACCGGCACGGATGCCGTTGTATGCGTTCCTGGCCTCGCTGGGATCGGTGCTGGGGTGTGTGTTGCTGTATTTCATCGCGCGAAAGGGTGGGGAGGCATTTTTTCACCGGAAGGCGGGAAAGCATGCGCACGCTATCCGGCATTGGGTGGAACGGAACGGATTTGTGGGAATGCTGATCGCGGCGCTGTTGCCGCCGCCCACGCCGTTCAAGTTTTTTGTGTTTGCGGCGGGGGTGTTTGAGGTGCCGCTGTTCAGTTATACGTCGGCGATCACGATTGCGCGCCTGTTTCGATACTTCGGGATCGGCTATCTGGCGATACGGTATGGAACAGATGCACTGCCGTTTCTGTTGGGCCACAAGTTGCTGGTGGCGGTTTCTGTCGTTGTGCTCGTAATTGTGAGCTATATTCTTTCGCGCTTGGTGCTAAGGCGTCGTAAGCCGTCGGGAAACAGTAACGGATCTCCGCAATCACCTTCTATCTGAGCCAGACTTCTCGCGAGACTGGGTCCCAGGCTAGCTCTTGGGAGAGGACCTTGGCCGAAGCGTCGGTCTTAATAAGTGCTTCGACGCGCCAACCGGAACGCGCATCCCCAGTGTAGGGGAAGGCGTGCAAAGTGATAATGAAGCCGTCGGGAGTTTTTTCGACGGTGGCTTTGGGGAAGCGGGCGGCCCGTAGGAAGCGGCGGGCGGCGGTGGTGTCGCGAGCGGCGTCGAGGGCGGGCGAGGGTTCGGGTTTGTAGGAAGTGATGGCGGAGTCTGGGTCGAAGGAGGCGGCGGGACCGACTTCGATTTCGAGTTCATGGAGGGCGCTTGCGGTCTCGACTATGCCTTCCCAGCGGAAGGGCGAGCTTGATTCGGGCAAGGCGGCGGCCTTGCGGGGGGATTCACCGCGGTAAGTGCGGGATTCCAGGGCGGCTAAGGCGTTGCCGTGGAGAACGAAGCGCAAGACGATATACAGAAGCATGCCCGCTAGGGCGAGGGAGGCTCCTACCTTGCCTCGCGGGCCTTTTGATTTGGCGCCAATTTCCTCGGTGACTAGGCGGCTTAGCGCGGGGAGAAGAATGCCTGCGAGGAGGATTCCCAGAATCCAAAGATCGGCATGGGGGAGCCAGTCGAGGGCGAAACGGCGGGGGGAGAAGGGCCAGAGGAGTTCCAGGCCGGTGCTTTGGCAAAGGTCCAGAAGCAAATGGAGGAGGGCGGCGGCTAGAGCGGCGGCGAAGATGGGACGGGGCGCGGTTTGTATTTCAGTTGGCTCACGTTTTCGGAGGAGAAAGGGGAGCGTGACTAGCAGACTGAAGAGGAGGGCTGCGAGAAGGGAATGAGCGTAGGTGCGATAGAAGGTCAGGAAGGCGGAGGGGCTGATATAAGCGCTCAACAAATCGATATCGGCGATGGTTCCCGCAATCAGCATGGCGATTGTGGTGAAGCGAGGGGCTCGGGGGAAGGCGGCACGCTTTAGCGTGTAGGAGGCCAGGGCGTGGGTTAGGGGATCCATGGGTATGGTTATCTCATGGATTTGGCGGGCTAGACTACGGTCACCGGGAGAGCGGAGAAGTGGAAACCGAGGCGGTAGGAAAAGCGGCGGCAAGCCGCCGCGCTCCAAAGCGCCCGCCTCAGAAGGCGGCCGCTACAAAGGCGGGCTGGGGACCAGGAGTTTCAAGGCGCGGGGGACGATTTTGAATTGGACGGGGAGGCGGGCTAGGGGCTCGCCGTCGACTTGGGCGTAGAGGGGATTTTTGTCGAGGGGCTCGCAAGTGACGGTATCGGATTTGTGGAAATGGACGCCCTCGGTGCCGCGGAGGTTGCCCATCCAGAGGGTGGGCAGGTAGCTGAGGTAGCGAAGGCCGCTCTGGGTGGTTAACGCCATGATTTCAAATTGGTCTTCAAAGAGGTCGGCACCGGTGGTGATTTTGAAGGGGCCGCCGTAGTTTTTGGTGCGGCCGACAATGGCGAGGGACGCGTCGAGTTTTTGATCGCCGATGACAATGCGGAAATGAGGGAAATTGTAGCGGAATGCCACGCTGGCGCCTTGCCACCAGTAGGCGAGGATGCCGAGGCGCGCTTTGAGGTCGAGGTCGAGGGAATAGACAATCATGCCGTCGGGGCCGGCGCCGCCGACGCTGAGAAAATATTTTTGCTTTTCGGGTTGCTCGAGAGGAGTCGCCAGGCCGAGGGCGATTTCTTTTACGGTGCCACGGACAAGCTTTTCGGCGGCGCTGGGGATGTCCCAGGGCAAGTCCAATTCCTTTGCGAGGATGTTGGCGGTTCCGCCGGGAAGAAGGGCGAGGGGCACGCGGTGGCCGTTTTGGTGGGCGGCGAGGCCGTTGACTACTTCATTGAGGGTGCCGTCGCCGCCGCAGGCTATGACGAGGCCGCGGCCTTCGTCGGCGGCGCGGGAGGCGATTTCGGTGGCGTGGCCCGGGCCAGTGGTTTCGGCGAGATCGGAGTGGATGCCGCCGGCGGCAAAAATGTGGCGGGCGGCATCGAGCGTGCGACGGCGGCCGTTGCCGCCACCCCCGGCGTTGGGGTTGTGTATCAGCAGAGCGTTTCTGAGATCAGACGTCATAGTCAGACTGGAAGTCTCCCGTTCGTAGCGTAAACATTCATTCTATATAATGTCAGGCGGTTTGATGCACTCCATCTTGCAATCGAGTGCTAAGAGAGATTTCTCGCTTCGCTCGAAATGACGTGCGAAGAAGGATGCCGAGGGTTCATGGCCAAAGCCGCGCCCGCTGCCGTCAAGAAAGAGATGGAAGAGCTTCGCGAGAAGCTGCGCTACCACGAGTATCGCTATCACGTGCTCGATGATCCGGAGATTGCAGACGCGGCTTACGACCGGATGATGAACCGGTTGAAGGAGCTGGAGGCGGCGTATCGGGAGTTGGTAACGCCGGATTCGCCGACGGTGCGCGTGGGCGGTCCGCCACGGGAGGGATTTACCACAGTGCGGCATGCGCGCCCGATGCTGAGCCTGGACAATGCGTTTTCCTATGATGCGCTGCGGGACTGGGACCGGCGCGTCCGTGAGGGAAGCGGGCAGGAAAAGATTGAGTACATCGCGGAGCATAAGTTCGATGGGTTGAGCATCTCGCTGCAATACGAGGACGGGGTGCTGGTGCGGGGAGCGACGCGCGGCGACGGGACGACTGGGGAGGATGTCACGCCGAATGTTAAGACGATTCGAACGATTCCGCTGCGGGTGGACGCGGGCGTGTTGAAGAAAATCAAGCTGGCCGCGAGCTTTGAGGTGCGCGGCGAAGTGATGATGACGCGAAAATCGTTTGAAGCACTGAACCAGCAACAGGAAAAGTCGGGCGGGAAGATTTTCATGAATCCGCGAAGCGCGGCGGCGGGGGCGGTGCGCGTGCTTGATCCGGCGACCACGGCGGCGCGGCGGCTGGATTTTTTTGGGTACTACTTGCTCGTGGATGGAAAAGTGCCGTTTGCGAAGCATTCGGAGTCCCTGCAGGCATTGAAGCAATTACGGTTCCGCGCTTCGGACGATTGGAAGCTTTGCACGGGGATCGAAGCGGTGACGGCTTATTGCGACGATTGGGACGCGAAGCGGGAGAAGCTGGCTTACGAGATTGACGGCGTGGTGATCAAAGTGAACTCGATTCCCATCCAAAATGAGCTGGGATTTACGTCGAAGGCGCCACGGTGGGCGATTGCTTACAAATACCCGGCGCGGCAGGAGACCACGGTGGTAAACGACATCCGCGTGCAAGTGGGGCGCACCGGCACGCTGACGCCGGTGGCGGTGCTCGAGCCGGTGCAGGTGGGAGGCGTCACGGTCAGCCGTTCCACCCTCCATAACATGGATGAAGTCGAGCGGCTGGGATTGCAGATTGGCGACACGGTGTTGATCGAACGGGCGGGGGAAGTGATTCCCCACGTCTTGAAAGTGGTGAAAGAAGGGAACGGGCGGAAGCCGTTTCGCATGCCGAAGACTTGCCCGGAGTGCGGGAGTGCGATTCATCATGTGGAAGGAGAAGTGGCGTATCGCTGCGTGAACGCGGCTTGCCCGGCGAAGAGAAGGGAATCAATTCTGCATTTTGCGGGGCGGCATGCGATGAATATTGATGGGCTGGGCGACAAGATTGTGGATCAACTTGTGGACAAGGGATTGGTGAAGGATGTGGCCGATCTTTATGCGCTGAAGGAAGACGCGGTGGCCGGGCTGGAGCGCATGGCGGAAAAGTCGGCGCAGAATTTGCTGGAAGAGATCGGGGCGAGCAAGAAGAATTCGCTGGCGCGTTTGATTTATGCGCTGGGGATTCAGTTTGTGGGGGAGCGGACGGGGCAGTTGCTGGCGGAACATTTTTCTTCGTTGGAGGAATTGGCGGCGGCGACGGAAGAAGAGCTTGAAGAAGTGCCGGAGGTTGGGCCGAAGGTCGCGGCGAGCATTGTGGAATTTTTCTCGGAGCCGGCGAATCGCCAACTTATTAAGAAGCTGAACAAAGCGGGCGTGCATCCTACGGCGGAAAAGCGCGTGGTGAAGAGCCAGAAACTTGCAGGGAAGAGTTTTGTTTTCACGGGTGGGCTTGCAAATCGCTCGCGGGAAGAGGCGGGCGAACTCGTTGTAGAGCATGGCGGGAAAGTTTCGGGGTCGGTGAGCAAAAAGACAGATTACGTCGTGGTGGGGACCGATCCGGGATCGAAGTACGACAAAGCCAAAGAGCTTGGCGTCAGCATACTTACCGAAACCGAATTCGAGAAGCTGCTTGGGCTGAAGTAAGCGGAGAATTCACTCGGAATCCTTTTCGTCTTCCTTCGGTCCAAAAAAACGGAACACCGTCCGGTCCAGGAGCCAATCCATCGCGTTCCAGACGCGACGTGGGAGGAGCAACACGGCAAGAACAAACGTAATGAAGATTCCAAAGACGATGTGCGAGTGAGTTTGGAGTTTTTCTTGAAGCCATCTCCATTGTGGTTCAAGTTTCTGTGCAATAAAGAAAACAAAAAACGCAAGAGCAATTATTCCCAGAGAAGAGGCGAGAAGCTTCAGGGAATCGCTGACGGGCGTCCAGGTAGATGGAGCTAAGTCCCACATCACCAGCAGGTAGTGGTCGCCGCGGCGCAAGCACTTGATGGCGAAATCCCAGTTCTTGCGGGCTGCGTCGTTCTCCTTCCGCAAACGCCGATAGGCGTTGTGGAGAAGCCGCGAAATCTTGGCCTCATATTCGTCTGAATCGTATTCTGCCTCAAACTCATCGTTCAGCTTGATTGGATCTTCGGGGACGTAGCCGCTCTCGGTGAAATACATCATCCGTTTTTCAAGGTCAGATAGCGGCACGCCTTCTAGTGCGGCCTGCTCTGCAGTTTGCTGGACGAGAAAGTCTTTGGCTTCACGGAATTTCATGGCCGGGATTGTATCGCCAGAATAACCACCACAACTACGCATTTTCCGCTCCCAGTCAGGGTATAATTCAAATTGGCGGGCGGGCCGGGTGATCGCTGGCTTGGTCATCGCGAGATGGCTGGGCGGGAGGAAAGTCCGGACACCGTCCTGAGGCACGTTGACCGCTCTGCGTTCATATTAATGGCGACCGCGAGGCGGACGTTTTTGTTGGTGAACGGAGAGCGGTCAACGGAACTCTTGACAGGGCAACGCGCCTGGTAACGCCAGGGGGCGAATTGGGGAGCACAGGCAGGAATGCCTGTGCCACTCGAGGCGCTACGGAAAGTGCCACAGAGAATAGACCGCCGGCGGAGTGGAGCGCGGTGGCATCGCACAGGGAAACCTGTGAGACGTCTTCGATAGGAGCAGGGCTTGCCGCCCGGCCTCTACATGCTCGCTGCGTTTGGCAAGGGTGAAAAGGTGGGGTAAGAGCCCACCGCTCCGGTGGTAACACCGGGGGCACGGAAAACCCCGCGTGGTGCAAGGCCAAATAGGAGGGGAGAGCCGGCCCGGCTCGATGAGCGAGCGTTCATGAAAATGGACGAGCTCCTTTCGCGGTGGCGCAAGCCAACGCGGATGAGAACCCTCGGGTAGGCTGCTGGATCCCGGTAGCAATACCGGGACTAGAGGAATGATCGCCGCGCGCGCAGGCCGTCTTTCGGTTTGCGTGCGGCACAGAATCCGGCTTACAGGCCCGTCCGCCAATTTTTTTTTCAATTGGTTTTCGATTACTCGGCACCCCTTGCCGGTTACTGCGCCTAATTCTCCGAACTTTCATCGTTCCGCATTTGTCCCTGACACAGAATCGGTTGGCCGATCACCAGCGAAAAAAAAGCGGCGCTCAGCCTGGGTGATGTGCCGGTAGTTCCTGATCTACTTGAATGGACCAGTCTTGAGTACCTGGGGGACGAGCAGCTTTTTTGATGTTGAACATGCACTTTTTTCTTGACAACGGGAAATGGATTCATATTATGAGACGCATGCCACAATACAAGACAGGGAAATCGCCCTACCGCGTGCAGGTTCTCGACCGCGCGCTGGCGGCTTTGGAGGTCCTCGCGGCGCGCACGACGGAGTGCGGGCTGGCGGAGATCTGCACGACCTTGAAGCTGCATAAGAGCACGGCCCATCGCTTGATGATGGTGCTCGAGCAGCACCGGCTGGTGGATAAGAACCCCGACACGGGGCGGTATCGCCTGGGCCTTAAACTCTTCGAGTTTGGATCCAAGGCATTTGGGGCGATGGACTTGCGGCGCCATGCGAAACCGTACCTCGACCGACTGCAGCGTGAACTTGGCGAAACGGTGTTCTTTTGCATGCTCGACGAAGGGCAGGTCTTCTACATCGAAAAACTTGAGTCGCAGCAGAGCGTTCGGACTGCTTGCACCGTTGGCAGCCGCGCTCCGGCCTATTGCACGGCGGTGGGAAAGGCCATGCTCGCGGAGTTGCCGGATGCCGAGGTGACCGAGATTGTCCGGCGCTGGGGATTGAAGGCGATTACGCCGAACACCATCACCACGGCCACAGCGCTCAGGGCCGAGATGCGGGCCATCCGTACCAGGGGATATGCGATTGACAATGAGGAGAAGGAGCCGGGGTTGCGTTGCGTCAGCGCGCCGGTACGTGGAGACTCGGGAAAGCTGCTGGCGGCTTTGAGCGTTTCGGGGCCGGCGTTTCGAGTAACCAAAGAGAGGGTGCCGGAGATCGGAAGGGCGGTGATGCAGGCGGCCGGGGAGCTTTCGTATGAGCTGGGATACCGGCCAACGGCGATGGAGTTGGTGCGAGGAGCGGTCAGCTAGGAAATTGAAAGAGGGGAATTCCGGCGAAAGCCGGATTTTTTTGGGGTCAATCAGAATATGGGATGACGTCCCATAATATGGTACAGCGCTCTAGCGAGGCAGAGTGCTGCGCTTCATGTTGGGAGCTAGCAGTACTGAACTCGCGCAGAGGTGCCCTGCGCGGCGACTGGAGAAACTCATGCGTGGAAAACTCGGAGTGGCGTTTTTTTTCAGCTTGCTTGCCATCATCTCATCCGGTCGTCTGAGGGCGCAGATCACCTCGTCGACGATTTATGGCCAGGTGACGGACGCAATGGGTGGCGCCGTGGCTGGGGCCCAGGTGGCTGTGACCAATACCGACACCAACCTAACCCGGGCGATGGAGACGAATTCCGCGGGCGAATATCGCGTTGAGCTGCTGCCGGTAGGCAACTACAGGGTGGAGATCACCAAAACGGGATTCAAGAAAGTTGTTCTCGGCGGCGTGGTGCTGGAAGTGAATGTTCCCGCGCGTGTAGACGCGCTGCTGCAGTTGGGAGATATCAACCAGACGGTTACGGTCTCCGAGAGTGTGCCGCTGGTAGACACTACCAGCCCGGAAATCGGGCGCACGATAGAAAATCAAGAAGTCGTTAACCTTCCGCTCGTAAATCGAAACGCGTATCAATTGCTGCAGCTTACGCCAGGCGTTCAGAACAGCAGCTTCAATCCGGGCCAGCCGAATCCGGTCATCACGCTGGGGTATCCGGAGCAGCGAACCTTTATTAATGGCGGCGTAGACGGCGGGGCGGGGTCGGTAAGCTATTACCTCGACGGTGGAATCAACATGACAGGTTTGCGGAACACGGGCAACATTCTTCCCAATCCGGATGCCATTCAGGAATACCGCGTCGAAACGAATAACTACAGCGCGGAATACGGAAAAATGTCCAGCGGCGTGATAACGGTGATCACAAGAACCGGCACGAATGCCTATCACGGCGGGCTGTTCGACTACTGGCGGACGGATGCGCTGAACGCCGCTCCCTGGAACTCGACCGTTGGCACTCCGCCCCTGCGGCGGCAACAATTCGGCGGGACTTTCGGCGGCCCAATCAGAAAGGACAAAACTTTCTTCTTCGGCTCCTACCAGGGTCTGCGCCAGCTCAGCAGCTTCCTGTTCAATGGCGCGACCTTGCCAACAGCGGTGGAGGCGGGGGGAAATATGGCCGCGCTTCTGAAGGGCGGCTCCTTACCGAGCCAGTACACATGCGGCTCGACGACCGTGATCTGCTCTTCCTTGCTGGATCCCGTTGCTCAGAAACTGCTTACTTCAACCGTTTTTCCCAATATCCCCACGGCAGGCACTGGCGCGTTTCAGGCAGTTGCCCCCAGCCCATACAATACGGATGAATTCCTGATCAAGCTGGATCACAATCTGACCAGTAACCAACGCCTGGGCGGAAGCTACTTTTATACCAGTGGAAACAATCAGGTCCCTCCGCTGAACTCCACCACCGGCCAGCCGAACGGCAACGTCCCTTGGGACGTGCAGAAATTCACCTGGCGGCAGCAAAATTTGAACCTGAGTGATACCTGGACGGCCAGGTCCAACTTGGCGAACCAGTTGTGGCTCGGTTATACGCGCAACATAGCTGGACGATTGAACCTTCCCGGCACATCGCTCGGCGATCTTGGCTCGGGATTCACAGTTCAGGGGCCGCATTCGCTTCCCCAAATCAGCGTGACAGGCTTCTTTTCGGCAGCGAGTGCCATCGCCGGGCCTGTCGCCGGCTCCAACTTTTATTCCGTACGGGACGTGGTCAGCTACACCCGCGGGCGGCATTCGATTTCGTTCGGGGGCGACGAAACTCTTGATAAGGACGTTCAGCAAACCTTGTTGAACAATTACGGCGTGTTTGGCTTCAATAGCACGAACATAAACGATGCCGTGTCGGGCAAGTCTACCCCTGTTCCAGCGCTCGCGAATTTCGTGATGGGCCTGCCGACTTCTGTCTCGCAGGATGCCCCGGTGACCGGCTACACGAACAATTGGAGCACGGGGCTATTCGTCCAGGACAATTTCCGAATTATCCCGCGGCTGACCCTCAACCTAGGTGTGCGCTGGGACATTCAGACACCGCCCACCGATCCCTTGAATCGAGGGACCAGCTTCCAGGTGGGGCAGCAATCGACGGCGGTACCGGCGGCTCCGCAGGGCGCCCTTTTCAATGGCGATCCGGGCATAACGCGCGGCATCGTGCCGGTCCGGTGGCATCATGTTTCACCCAGAGTTGGATTTGCGTGGGACCCATTCGGCGATGGTAAAACTTCGATCAGAGCCGGTGCTGGAGTGTTTTACGGCAGCGTTTCAGGCAACGAATGGAACACGGTCACCAATTTCGAGCCTTCCGCCGTGCGCTTCGGTTTCACCAATGTGACACAGCAAGTGACAGGGTCGGGCATGACCGCGGTGCCGAAGGGCGCGACTCTTTCCTGCCCATACAATAAACTGGTGGCGAAAAATGCCTCAGGCGCGCCGCTTGGACCGACGGTGACGTGTGCCGCCGGGAGCGGCAGCGGTGTAAGCGGCACCGATCCATTTCCGTTCGTTCCGCCCCAGTTCCTCACTCCCGGAGGGCCGTTCTTCGGCTTTGCCAAGAATTTTCAATGGCCCTATAGCTATCAGTTCAATCTCTCCGTCCAGCGGCAAGTCACCTCGAATCTCACTGTTTCCGCGGCTTACGTGGGCAATCTGACGCACGACTTGCCCTTCGCACAAGACATCAATGCTCCCGCTACCGGTGCTCTCGCACCCGCCTGCGCGAAAACCGATGGCGCGAATATCGTGGACCGCCGCCCGATCGACAATCCGGGGGTGGCCACTTGCGCAGCCCCGGGAAGCCCGTTTGGAACTGTTCTGCTGGTGCAATCCAATCAAACGGCGTCGTACAACGGCCTACAGGCAACAGCCCAGCTAAGATTGACCCATGGCCTTATGCTGTACAGCTTCTACACTTTTAGCCACACCTTTGACAGCGTCCAACTCGACAACACCACCACACAAGGCGGCGCAGAGGACATGACCAATCTGGGCCTGGAACGCGGCCCGGCGGATTTCGATCTTCGCCACCAGTTCGTGACGGCGCTGGTATGGCGACTGAACTACTACAATGGACGCCATCCGTTGGCGCGCAATGTTATCAATGGCTGGACAATCTCGCCAATCATAAACATCCACAGCGGCTTTCCTTTTACCATTCTGGACGGCAAAGACGCCAACCTGACCGGCAACAGTGCCGCGGAGCGAGCCCAGCTTGTGCCCGGGCAGAACCCGGTCTTAAGCAATCGCACCGCGGCGGAGTGGTTCAATACTGCCGCGTTCTCGCTAAACCCCGCAGTTAACGGCATATCCGTTAACGGAAACTCCGGGCGCAATATGCTCCGAGGTCCCACGTTTAAGGATGTGGACCTCGCGATCTCTCGCGACTTTGTTTTCAGAGAGCACATGGATCTGCAATTGCGCGCCGACGCCTATAACGTTTTCAACATCGTGAGCCTGAACTCTCCAGGTGCTACTGTCGGCACGGCCACATTTGGAGTCATCACTTCAGCGAGCGCGATGCGCCAGTTGCAACTCGGCCTGCGCTTCACATTTTGAAGCGCTCCGGAATCCGCGGAGTTTTTGTGGCAAAGGTCCGCTGCGTGAGCTAATTTTGAATCTGAACCAGAGCGAGACGGCTCACCGCAGTTCATGAACTGGGGTTCAACAAAGAAGGAGTGGTCTATGAGTACGCAAGCCGCAGTTGCCGTCGATAGGATGGTATTTCGAAAAACTAACGGGCAAACCGGGCGTCATCTCGCGGTCACGCCGGAAAACAGCACGATGCGGCATCTGGCGTATGGAAGGATTCGGTTGAACGCGTCGGTGCAAAACGTATCGTTTGGCAATGGCAACCGTGAAACCGGCCTTATTCTTTTGTCTGGCTCGGCCACGGTGCGAACGGACGGAAAAGAGTTTGAACTCGGCCAATACGACGCGATTTACATCCCCAGAGACTCGAAGATCGAAGTGTCCACAAAGAGCCAGGGGGACATCGCCGAGTTTTCTTCCGACGTGGAAAAACGGTATCCACTAAAGGCCGTGCGCTACGCAGAAACTTCCCAAGACCCGGGAATGAAGTTTAGCGCGGGCGGCCCGGGTTCTTCGCGGCAGCTGAACATGCTGATCGCCAAGAATGTCGAAGCGGGACGCCTCGTTGCCGGATTTACGTACTCCGATCCGGGCAACTGGACGAGCTGGCCCCCGCATGAACACGCCAAGATGCTCGAAGAAATGTACGTATACTTTGACATGCCAGAGCCGGCCTACGGCATCCAACTGGTTTACAACAACACGGAGTATCCGGAATTGGTGACCGTGGTGCGCGACGGCGACGCGGTGTTGATGCCAAGTGGCTATCACCCGAACGTTTCCGTTCCGGGCCACCGCATCGCGTTTCTTTGGGCGATGGCGGCGCATCGCGAGGTCGAGGACCGGCAGTTTGGTGTCGTGAATATTCAGCCGGGGTTTCAGCAGGGCGGATCCGGATTGGAATCAGGCCGCAAATAAACTATCCTCTCACGCCAAAGGGAGCTGATGCGGGAAGAGATTCCGATCACGGGGGCCGCGCATGGCAGGACCGAAGGAATATCGGCGGAGACTCTCGCCGGCTCACGGATAGCCGGCATCCTCGCGGGACGCTACCGCTGGGTCATCTGCGGACTCTTGTTTCTCGGCGTCACCAAGAACTACATGGACCGGCAAGTGCTGGGCGTGCTCAAGGGTCCGTTGCAGAACGAGCTGGGCTGGAACGACATCGGCTTCGGACATCTGGTGTTCGCCTTTCAAGCCGCCTATGCGCTGGGCATGATCCTTATGGGCCGCTTGATAGACCGCCTGGGCACGCGCATTGGCTATGCCGTCGCCATGGTTTTCTGGAGCCTGGCTTCCATGGGACACGCGATCGCGAATTCGCTTACCGGTTTTGTGATTGCCCGGTCCGCGCTCGGGTTCGGCGAAGCCGGAGTTTTCCCGGCGAGCATCAAGTCCGTTGCGGAATGGTTCCCAAAGAAAGAGCGTGCGTTGGCGACCGGAATTTTCAACGCGGGCACGAACATCGGCGCAATTATTACCCCGCTGATCGTTCCCTGGATCGCCGTCCATCTGGGCTGGCGTTGGGCTTTCCTGTTAACCGGCGCTCTCGGCTTTGCCTGGTTGATTCTTTGGCTGCTGCTCTACCGGACACCTCAGCAGCATCCTTACTGCACCAAGAGCGAACTCGAATACATACAAAGCGATTCTGAACCGCCTTCCGGGAAAATCAAATGGAGGCAGCTTCTGCCTCATAAGCAAACCTGGGCGATTGCAGCGGGAAAGTTCATGATCGATCCGATCTGGTGGTTTTATCTTTTCTGGATTCCGGACTATCTGCAACGGGAGCATGGTTTGCATCTGACGCAAATCGGCCCGCCTATAGTGGTGATTTATGTCATATCCGATCTCGGGAGCGTTGCCGGAGGCTGGCTTTCATCGAGTTTGATTCGGCGGGGATTCTCCGTGAATGCGGCGCGAAAATGGGCGATGTTCCTCTGCTCTCTGTGTGTCTTGCCGATTGCCGTTGTTTACCGGCTTTCCGGATTGTGGCCTGCCACCCTACTGATCGGGCTTGCCGCGGCAGGCCATCAAGGATTCTCTGCCAACCTTTTCACTCTGGCGTCAGACCTCTTCCCATCGCGGGCAGTCGCTTCGGTTGCGGGGATTGCAGGCATGGCTGGTGCGATTGGCGGAATGCTGATCGCCGAAATCGTCGGCCACGTGCTGCAGTGGACCGGCAGCTACATGGTTCCTTTTTTTATTGCAGCTTCGGCTTATCTGGTCGGGTTGTTGTTCATTCATCTGCTCAGTCCCAAGCTCATTCCCGCGCAAATCGGCCAAGGGCGAATCGGATGAGCCTCGAAGCGTTCCAGTTGAACGGCAAGAATGCCCTGGTGACGGGTTCGCACAAGGGGCTGGGCGCTGCCATCGCCGTGGCCTTGGCAAGGGCTGGCGCCAACGTGGGTTGCCATGGGCGAGATCCGAATCCTGGCTCCGCCTGCGACGAAATTCGTGCTGCTGGCCGCAAGACATTTTATTTTTCCGCGGACTTGGCGGATTCGAAGTCGTACTCGGGACTCATCGAAAAAACGCTCTCGGAATTTGGCTCCATCGACATTCTTGTGAACAATGCAGGAACGATTCGCAGGGCTCCGGCTGCGGAATACCCCGCAGAGTTTTGGGATGAACTGATTGCCGTGCATCTGACGGCGGCGTTCCGACTGTCGCAACTCGCGGCCCGCCACATGCTTGAACTAGGGGCGGGAGGTAAAATATTAAACATCGCTTCGCTGCTCTCGTTTCAAGGCGGAATCTTGGTTCCTGCCTACGCCGCGGCGAAGGGCGGAGTGGCACAGTTGACGAAAGCGCTGGCGAATGAATGGGCTTCCAAAGGAATCAATGTGAACGCGATTGCCCCAGGATACATGGCGACGGACAACACCTCCGCGCTGCGGAATGACCCTGTTCGGAGCAAGCAAATCCTTGACAGAATCCCCGCAGCGCGCTGGGGAGAGCCTGGCGACATCGCCGGCGCTGCGATTTTTTTGTGTTCCTCCGCGAGTGACTATGTGCACGGGCATGTTCTCGTCGTGGATGGGGGCTGGCTGGCTCGCTGAGGAGCAACATGTCCTTAACCATCAAGCCAAAAGACGCCTGTCGCTGGGACCTGGTCAGCTTGGGCGAAGTGATGCTGCGCTTCGACCCAGGGGACTATCGTATTTGGACCACCCGGCACTTCGCAGTCAGCGAAGGTGGCGGCGAGTACAACGTTGCGCGCGGACTGAAACGCTGTTTCAGACTTGAAACCGCTATCGTTACCTCCTTTGCCAAAAATTCAGTGGGGTTACTTCTGCAGGACCTGATTTACCAGGGAGGCGTCGACTCCTCGCTCATCCGCTGGGTGGATTATGACGGGGTCGGCAGGACGGTCCGCAACGGTTTGAACTTCACGGAGCGCGGTTTTGGCCTGCGAGCGGCTTTGGGTTGCTCTGATCGCGGACACACGGCGGTGTCCACACTTAAGCCAGGTCAAATCGATTGGGAGACGATCCTGGGCAAGGAAGGCGCGCGCTGGTTTCATACCGGGGGGATTTTCTGCGCGTTGTCCGAGACAACTCCGGAAGTAGCCATCGAAGCAATGGAGTGCGCTCGAAAACACGGTGTGATCGTCTCGTATGACTTGAACTATCGCGATTCTTTGTGGCGATCATTCGGCGGAAAGAAGCGGGCTCAGGAAATCAACCGCCGCATCGCGCGCTACGTGGACGTCATGCTCGGCAATGAAGAAGATTTCTCCGCGGCGCTCGGCTACGAAGTTCCCGGAACCGGCGAGAATCTATCGGCACTCGACCCAGAAGCCTTCAAACAAATGATCCGGAAGGTCCTGAACGACTTTCCCTTCAAAGTCGTCGCCACCACGCTACGCAAAGCCACCACCGCCACACGAAACGATTGGGGCGCGGTTTGCTACCACGAAGGCAATTTCTATCAAGCCAAAAATCGCGAGAATCTCGAGATTTTCGACCGTGTTGGCGGTGGTGACTCCTTTGCTTCGGGTCTCATTTATGGCTTTCTCTCAGGAAAGGACGCCCAGTGGGCGGTCGAATGCGGAGCCGCTCATGGGGCGTTGGCCATGACTACGCCGGGCGATACGACCATGGCGACGCTCGACGAAGTTCTTCACGTGATGAAAGGCGCGGGAGCGAGAATCGCCCGCTGAACACGCTGAAAAGGTAGCGACACTTTTTATGAAGAAACAGGAAGTTCGGGCTCTAATCGAAGAAATAGGAATCGTGCCGGTCGTGCGCGCTGCTTCTCCGCAAGAAGCGAGATTTGCCGCCGAGGCGGTCTGGCAAGGCGGAATTCCCATCGTCGAGATCACTATGACCGTTCCAGGAGCTCTGGAGGTCATTTCCGAGCTGGCGAAGACGATGCCAAAGCTTCTTGTCGGAGCAGGCACGGTCGTGAACCAAGATCTCGCGCTGCAATGTTTTGACGCCGGCGCCCAATTCCTCGTAACGCCCGGTTTCTCCCAGCAAACGGTCGCCGCTGCTCACAAACTGAACCTGCTTGTCATGGCCGGAGCCCTCACGCCCACGGAAGTGATGGCCGCTTGGGACGCCGGCGTCGACTTTGTCAAAATCTTTCCCTGCGCCAACCTTGGAGGTCCGAGCTACATCAAGGCGCTGAAAGGGCCGCTTCCGCAAGTTCCGCTCGTCCCCACCGGAGGCGTGAATTTGGAAACCTCGGCGGATTATATTCGCGCCGGTGCCGCGGCGTTGGGAGTAGGCGGCGAATTGATTCTGAAACATGCGTTTCAGGAACGCAAACCGGAGTTGATAAGCAATTTGGCGATGCGGTATTCCCAGCTGGTCAAGGAAGCGCGGAACGCCAAAGCAGCCAAATCCGAGCGCACCGCTGAAGCTCGTTGAACAAGAGGCGCAAAATGGAAACGCAAAGCAAAACTTATCCCGACCTTGTGGTGACACCCGCTAACCAGGCCAAAGAATCCCATCCCGAACCCGGCCTGACACGGCGCGTGCTCGCCTACAACGACAAACTCTTCCTCGCCGAGCACCAGATGATAAAAGGGTGGGCTGGTGCGGTGCACAGCCATCCTCACGATCAAGTTGTCTACATTGTGCGCGGGCATCTGAAAGTGAACTGCCAGGGAAAATCGTTCGAATTGCGCGCGGGAGACACTTTCGTTGTCCGGGGCGGCGTGCAACACGGCGCCTCCGCAATCGAGGATTCGCTCGTAATCGATGTCTTCACACCGTGCCGAGAAGACTACATTTCCTGAGATGAATTTCTTTCGTGAGGTTTACCACGACTGGAGAAAATCCAAATCTTATGCATAAGAAATTATTGGCAGCACTGTGGATCTTTCCGGCTCTTTGCGTGGCGTCAGCTCAGGGAGCGCCGCGGATCAAAAATATCAAAGTGGCCATTTCCAACCCCGCCGAGCATCCGCGAAAAGCTGCGGACATTGTCATTTCTATCGCGCAGATCCGGAAAGTTGCGCCGGACTTCACGCCGGGCGCCATGATCGTGACGGCGAGCGACGCAAGCACCTTGGAACAAGAAGCGTCCGTACTGCAGACCGAAGAGCTTCCCTCGCAGGTCGATGATCTGGACGGAGACGGCAAGGGAGACGAACTGGTGTTTCAAGTCGATCTTGCGCCTCATCAGACGCGCATCGTGACGGTGTCCTACGGCGATCAGGATCGCATCTGGCGACTGCGCGGCGATTACAAACAGCGAACGGCGGCGCTGTTCAGCCGGAAAATCGAAGGGGTCGGATGGGAATCGGAGCGCGTTGCGTTTCGATTGTACCTTGATCCCCGGAACGCCATCGATCTCTACGGCAAACGCAGGCCCACCCTACAGCTTGCGATGTACGCATCCCCGGACTACACCTACCACGACGAATCACCGGAAGGACGTGACATTTATAAGGTCGGCGACGCCATCGGAATCGGGTCGGTCGCGGCCATGGTGGATGGCAAGGTCATCAAAGTTGCCGACGTCAAAGAGCGGAAATGGCGAATTATCGCGAGTGGACCGGTGCGGACCGTCGTGGAGTTGGAATACGACGGCTGGAACGCCGGTGGGAGAACTATCGATCTTCGCTCGCGAATCACGCAGTGGGCGGGAGAACGCGGCTTTACTCACACGATTTTTGCAAAGTCCGCCGATGACTTTGAGTTTGTGACCGGGTTGCCCGCGAAACCCGGGATCGAACCCGTGACCTCTGGGCAAAATTCACAGGCGGAGTGGATGGCGACTTGGGGAGAGCAGGTCGTCGCGCCAGGGCCAACGGCAACAGAAGCGGTCCCAGGACAACAATTGGGCCTCGCGATTGTCACGCTGGCGCCACACGCCACGTTCAGAAGCGACAGCAAGAACCATTTCATCGACTTCAAGCTGAGCAATGGCTCGCAGTCCTGGTACACGATTGCCGCCTGGGATCAAGAAGGATCCAATCGCCGCGTCGGCTATGGGGGTCAAAAAGAGGAAGGGCAGCATCAATCTCTGGTTCTTCCTTCCCATGGCATCAAAACCCGCGAAGAATTCCTGAGCACTGTGCAAGAACAGGCTGAGCGCATGGCGCAGCTGGCAGGCGTTCACATTTTGTCGGACTCGGCAAGCGACCAGCAAGCGCCTTCTGATACTTTGGTTCCCCACAAAACAAAAACCGTCGAGCAAGCAATCCAACTCTTGCGCCAGGCTATCGACCGTACCGCTTCGCAATGGGAACCGGTTCTTCAGGCGACGTCCGAACCCATTAGTTCGAACTCCGGGCAAGGATTCTTCAGTGAGGCCAACAATGTGACCGGAGAGTGGCAAAAGCAGAGCGGATATTTCTGGACGGGGAGCTTTTGGACGGGAGAACTCTGGCAGCTGTATTCCGCGACGCATGAGGAAAACTACCGCCGATGGGCGGAATTATGGGGTTCGAAGCTGATCGGTCAGGAGTCACTCCAAAATCATGACGCAGGATTTTTGTATTATTACTCCTCGGCGATGGGGTTCGACGCGGCTCGCGATGACGCGCTTCGCGCCAGCGCGTTGCACGCCGCCGAGCGGCTGGAACAACTCTTCAATCCGAAAACGCAACTCATTGCCTCGTGGGGCGTGAACGGCGATGACACGATTATCGACACGATGATGAATCTGCAGTTGCTCTGGTGGGCCAGCGAAAAAACGGGAGACAAACGCTGGAGCGAGATCGGTAGGAAGCACGCCCTTCAGACTGCGCAATGGTACCCGCGTCCGGATGGATCCGTCTTTCAGTCCGTGCATTACAACCCCGGCGACAACCGGCAAAGCTTTACCTTGCACGGCGGAGCGAGAGAAGTCGTACTCCCATTTGCGAGCAATGCCGCGCCTGGAGAGCGCGTTTTCGCACACACGCATCAGGGCTTTGGCGCGGACACCACATGGTCTCGAGGGCTCGGTTGGGCATTGTATGGTTTCTCGGCGGCGTATTCGCAAACTCATGAGCCGTTGTTCTTAGCCACTGCCCAGCGAGTTGCGGACTATGCCATCAAAAATCTGCCGAGCGACTTTGTGCCGTGGTACGACTTTGACGACGAGGGCGTCCATTTTCGGAATCGGGACTCTTCGGCGGCCGCGATTATCGCGGGAGGCTTATTCCGTCTCTCCTTGATTACAACGGAGAGCACACGCGCCAAGGGCTATCGGGAAGCGGGGGAACGCATCATGCAATCATTGATCGACCGATATTTGAGCCCAGTCGGGAACAACGATCAAACTCCACCGGGGGTGTTGAGACATGGCTGCAGCGTACGCCCCGATGATGCAATGTTGATTTACGGACAGTACTACCTCCTTGAGGATCTGTTGTGGCTGCAGCAGCACAAACGCCCGGAGAGTTCTGCCAGTCCGTCGAAGCCATGAAATACGCAAACTCGTCGCAGAGGGCACTTGGAGCCGCGCTTTATTCGCGTTTGCGAGAAACTAAATTCCGCATGGCGCGCCCAATTATCTTATTTCTTCGGGGTTTGCTTGGCCTCAGTTGCAGCGCGTTCGTGCAGACGCAGCCCGCCACTTCGCAAATCGACGTTGCCAATCTCAATCGGCAGGTTCGAGAATTTTTCCAGAGAGAATTGACGACACACGTCGCGGACATCAAGACTCTCGATCCTCCTCCGGACCGTGTGGTTGGAGCGCTTACCACGGGCGAATTTTCCTGGGGATCGTTCATGCGCGCGCTGGCCGCCTATTCGGAACTCTTCGGCGCGCAAACCATTGCCGACCAGGACCTGCCCCGGATGGTTGGAAAGATTGCCCAGATCGAATTGAGCCAGGGTGGGAAAACCTGGGCGCAGCTTTACGCAGCGATGGCCTTGCGTAGCTTCGGCACGGACTTGAATCGCAACGCCTTGTGGCAGAACTTGAGCCCCGAAGAGAAGGAATCTTATCGAACCTTGCTGGACCCCGGCCGGTTTTATGATGTAAAAACTCACACGCTGATCCACCTTCCGGAAAATTACTTTGGCGTGGCTGCCCGCCTCGCGGCAATCGACTTCGAACTGGGCCTTAACAAGGACCGCACCGCCCTCGATGACTTGCTCAACCGGGCCGCCAAGCAATTCACTGGTGGCGCGCTGTTTGCGGACGACGCGCTGCCCACCGGCCGTTACGATCGCTACTCCAACGAGTACGCCAGAGCAATTTACGATGCGGCGGAACTTGCTGGCCGTCAGGACCTCATGAAGGCCATTGCGCCTTCGCTAAAGGAGCAGATGAAGCTCTGGTGGGATTTACTTTCCGAAGACGGCTACGGCTACTCTTGGGGAAGAAGTCTCGGCGCCATCAGTTATATGGACACTTTGGAGATCGCGGCCTTTCTTGGTCGGCACTCGGAATTCCGGCCCGCGCCTCTCTCTCAGTTGGCCGCCGCCTATTTTGCCGCGTGGTCGTGGCTCCGAAACGATTTCAGCGCCCAATCCCACTTGCTCTCCGTTTTCGCTTTCGGCAGGGGCGATTATGGCTACATCACGAAGGAGCGCGAATGGCAGCAAACCACAACCTTCTTCGGAAAGGCGCTCGCTTCCCACAAGATGTTGATGGAAGCTCTTGACAGGGAAGGAATGAAGAGCTTTCCTTCACAGCCGAGCCTCAGCGACGTTGCCCGTTTTCAGTATTTTCGCAATGGACCTGGGCGCAAGTTTGGCGTCTGGGTTGTCCGTGAAGGTCATTTCCATTTCGCATTGCCGTTCGTGGCCGGACCTAGAGCCGCCACATCCGACTACGAGCCCGCACCGGATGGATTTCCCGGCTTTGCCGAGCCTGTGGAGAAAATCTATCCGTGCCTTATTCCATTTCTGGAGTTGGAAGATGGCAAGAACATCGCTGCCGCGGACGGAGCAGACGAGATCAGGCCCGCCGCGGATGGCAAGAGCGTGACCGCGGTCTGGAGAAGCTGGGTTGTTCCTGGCGGCAAGGCTGGAGATCTTGTCGATGCAGGTTTGGTCTCGGAAGTCACCTGGTCCCTTCAGGGAAACCGTCTTCTGAGAGCGGAATCGCTGACCGCGTCCAAGGCATTGAACGTTCGGCGTTTCTGGTTGGCCATTCCGAGCCGCTACGATCATTTGGAGACTTCCTATCTTCAAGGCGCTCGGATCGACCGGCTGATTTGGGAAGAAAAAAGGCTCGAAGTGCAAGTCAAGAATTCGGCCCTGGCTATCAAGATTTCCGCGTACGCGACCGGCGATGACCCTCTGGGCCGCGGAGACCGCGGGCCTATTCCGATGCATCTGATCCTTCAAGCCAATAGTTTTACGTTGACGCCCGGTACGCCCACGCACTGGGAACTTTCTCTAACTGCGAACTGAGGCGCAAGATTCCCGACTTCGGACCACTTGCAACGCCGGTACGCGAGTATTCGAGCTTGCAGCAAACCGTGAGTGATACATTGTGTCTGGACTACAAGCGGGGCGGCAGATCATGATCCTCGACGATGACAGGCTTTTCCCAGCTGACCCAACCACTCGCTCCGTCGCCAGACAGCTTTATAGCAGTGTGCGCGGCTTGCCGATCATCAGCCCTCACGGCCACACTGATCCTCGTTGGTTCGCGGAAGATGAGCCCTTTTCGGATCCAGCCAGCTTGTTCGTCGTCCCTGACCACTACATCTTCCGCATGCTTTACAGCCAGGGCGTCTCGCTTGAGCAATTGGGGATCGGATCAAAGTCCATGGAAGATCCCAGGCGCATCTGGCGCATTTTTGCGCAGCATTACTATCTTTTCCGCGGGACACCGACGAGACTTTGGCTGGATTTCGCCTTTCAGGAGCTCTTTGGTTTGGATGCGCGCCTTACCCTTGAAAACGCCGATGAATATTACGACGCCATAATGGAAAAGCTAAAGACGCCGGCGTTTCGTCCTCGGGCGCTCTACGAACGATTTCGACTTGAAGTGCTGGCGACGACGGATTCGCCGCTCGATTCGCTTGCTCATCATCAAGCTATCCGAACCTCAGGCTTCAAAGGACGGGTTATCCCGGCTTTTCGGCCGGACCCGGTGGTCGATCCCGATTTTCCAAACTTTGTGGAAAATCTCGCCTGCTTGGGGCGCATGACGGGCGCTGACACAGGCAGTTGGCAGGTCTATCTTTCCGCATTGCGGCAGAGGCGAATGGACTTCAAGGCGCTCGGTTGCACGGCGACGGACCACGGCCACCCTACGGCCGCGACCGCTGACTTGAACCCCGATCCGGCGGCTCGGCTCTATCAAAAAATAGCTTCGGGCGCGGGCGATCCCGGTGAGCGCGAATTGTTTCGCGCCCAAATGCTCACGGAAATGGCGGCCATGAGCCTCGATGACGGGCTGGTCATGCAAATTCACCCGGGGAGTTTCCGCAATCACAATGTGGAGGTGTTCCGTCGCTTCGGACGGGATGCCGGCGCGGACATTCCCACGCCCACCAACTACGTGCATGCGCTGCGGCCGCTGCTAAACCGCTTTGGCAACGAGGCTGGCTTTACGCTCATTGTGTTCACCCTCGATGAATCGACGTACAGCCGTGAACTCGCTCCGCTCGCTGGACACTATCCTTGCCTTCGGTTAGGGCCCGCGTGGTGGTTCCATGACAGCCCAGAAGGCATCATGCGTTTTCGTGAATACACAACGGAAACCGCTGGTTTCTACAATACAGTCGGTTTCAATGACGACACGCGGGCCTTTCTCTCGATTCCCGCGAGGCACGATGTGGCACGCCGCATCGATTGCTCGTTTCTTGCGCGTCTGGTTGTGGAGCATCGAATCGGAGAGGATGAAGCCAACGAGGTGGCTTCGGCTCTGGCTTACGGACTTGCGCGAAAGGCTTACAGGCTGTAGGAGCAGAAGAGGACTCTTCCCTAGAGGATCTTGATACGATATGGGATGTTCGCCACCGCTCCAGGCTGGATGAGTGGCGCCACGCAGGCGGCAACTAGGATGAGTTTTTTTGCAATCAGAATTGTATTATTTCATGCTCCCAATTTGGGGAATATCGAACTGAATCCTTCATGAGCCTTTTTTTCGAAACCGGAAGCGAGCAGTCTAATCTCACGATCGTCGACTTGGAGGAAGGCCTGTTTCATGCTTTGCGAGCGCTCGGCCGGCGCGATCGCGTCCTGGCGATTCCTCCGGATATGAGCCGCTTCCACTCGCGGGCCGGCGACTTAACCAGAAGCGCCTATGAGTTTTACGGAGAGCAGCTCAGTGCGATCTTGCCCGCACTCGGCACGCATGCTCCCATGACGCGCGGCCAGATCGCCAAAATGTTCGGCGGCGTACCGTTCGATTTGTTCCACGCTCACAACTGGCGAAAGGATGTCGTCACACTGGGCGAAGTGCCGGCCGAGTATGTGCACGAACAATCGGAGGGCAAGCTGAACTATACCTGGCCCGTGCAAATCAACCGGTTGCTCGTCGAAGGCGGATTCGATCTGATCCTCTCCATCGGACAAGTTGTTCCGCATGAAGTGATCGGAATGGCGAACTACAACAAGAATATTCTTGTTGGCACGGGCGGACCGGACAGCATCAACCGGAGCCATTTCCTCGGCGCGGTGTACGGCATGGAGCGAATTATGGGGCGGGCGGACAATCCGGTCCGGCGAGTCCTGAATTATGCTTCGAGGCAATTCATCCAACACTTGCCTGTTGTTTACGTCTTGACCGTCGTTGGTAGAAACGACGACGGCCAACTGGCAATCCGTGGACTCTTCATAGGTGACGATGACGAGTGCTTTCAGAAAGCTTCCGAATTGAGTCTTAAGGTCAACTTTTTCATGCTTGACGCCGAAATTCGCAAGGCAGTTGTCTACCTGGATCCGGAAGAATTAAGGAGCACATGGCTTGGCAACAAAGCGATCTACCGGACTCGCATGGCGCTTGCCGACGGCGCCGAACTTATTGTCCTCGCTCCGGGAGTAAAGGACTTCGGGGAAGATGCGACGATTGATAGGTTGATCCGCAAGCATGGGTATTTCGGCACGCCCGCCACCCTCAAAGCCGTCGAGAAGGACCCGGAACTTGCGGACAATCTCGGCGCCGCCGCCCACCTCATCCACGGGTCCTCCGAAGGACGCTTCCACATTACGTACTGCCCGGGAGGCCTCAGCCGCAAAGAGATCTGCGATGCAGGATTTGGTTTCGCGGACCTCCAAAGCACGGCGAAAAAGTACGATCCCCAGAAGTTGAAGTACGGTTACAACCAAGTGGATGGTGAAGAGATCTTCTTCGTGCCCAACCCTGGCTTGGGGCTCTGGGCCTACCGTGGGCGCTTCGATGATTAGGACGCTGGAATGAGATCGCTTGGCTTTCAGGTATTGGAATCGGACAGCGCATTCATCTTTCTCTTGCCGGAAAATGATTTAGTCAAATTCAACGCAACGCGAAAAGGATAATGGATCAAATGAACCTTTCTCCTGGAGGCCTTTCCGGCAGGACCGCCGTTGTCATTGGCGGGACTTCCGGCATCGGGCGCGTGCTTGCTCTCGGGCTAGCCGCTGCCGGAGCAGACGTTGCCGCATCTTCCCGGCGGATGGAGCAAGTGGAATCGACGGCCCGCGAAATAGAATCGTTGGCTCGCAAGACCTTACGAATCACCTGTGACGTTGCCGATCGCGGCTCCCTGGAGAACCTCCTGGCGAAAACGCTTGAAAGCTTTGGCAAAGTGGACATCCTTCTGAACTGTGCAGGCAAAATTAAGCGCGCTCCCACGATCGACTTTTCGGAAGAATCCTGGCGGGAAATCCTGGACATAAATCTCACCGGCACGCTCAGAGGCTGCCAAATATTTGGCAAGCATATGCTGGAGCGTGGCTACGGCCGGATCATCAATATTGCCTCGCTGAATACATTTGTTTCCTTGACGGAGGTTGCTGCCTATGCCGCCAGCAAAGCCGCCGTGGGAGCTCTCACGAGATCATTGGCCGTCGAATGGTCCAAGCGCGGAGTGATGGTAAATGCCATTGCTCCCGGCGTTTTCCGAACGCCCCTTAACGCGGACCTGCTCGATAACACCAATCGCGGCCGCGAGTTGTTGGCGCGCACTCCCATGGGCAGGTTCGGGAGAGCAGAAGAATTGGTGGGAGCTGCCGTGTACCTCGCCTCCGATGCCGCATCTTTCACCACTGGTCAAATCCTGGTAGTGGACGGTGGATTTTTGGCGAGCGGTGTAAATCAGTAAGCGCGCTGCGATTCGCAAAATGGGGCAGGCGGTTATTAGGCCGTCAAATTAAGAACCACGTGTAAGACCTTGGCCAAATCTGCAGAATCCGAGGATCTTTCTATTCGGGGATGACTTCAATCGCGCTGATTGAAGGGTAGTTGACAGCTGGAGTGAAGTAGATCTCGATCTTGCCTTGCGGGGTCGGTTCAATATGCTGGAAGGACTTGACCAACGGCTCGGAGCCGGCTTCCCGGAAAATATCAAATCCTTTCAAAAGCATTGATCCGTTGCACGATACATCGAACGCACGGCTGCCTACGCCTCCAATTCCACCGTTCTGAACGCCAAACCAGTGCTCCATAAAGTACAGTTTCAATGTGTATTTGCCGCCCGTTGCGACAGGTACTACATAATGAAAGTGTCCAAAGCGATGCCATTCGTAAAGACGCCCGTCGGGGACTTTTGACAAATCACCCCCGAAGCTGCTCAGGCGGCCCCCGAAGAAGTACCTGTCGGGCACCCAAACATTGCCGTTGGAATCTCGGTAAGGAGAATGTCCGACGACGATCCTGACCGGAATCATGTAATGCGGAGCGCTAGGCAGAATTTCGATTGCATTTACAAATGCCTCGGCAGTCGCGAAGTCCAGATGAATCGTTCCATCGCTCGCAGGCGCGACATCCGTAAGTACTTTGGTGGTCGCGATGTCATCTCCGCCGGCGTCGTCCACTACATCCATGTTGGTGGCGGGGCCGCCATTGATCGAGAAACTCACGTTGCGGCTGGCCTCCTGAAGCCCGGACGTTTCGGCGAACAGCAAATGCACCTCGTAAGTTCCCGGTGGGACGGGAAAATTACAATGAAAGGCACCGCGCCGACCGCTGGAAAAAAGCTGCGGATCTTCCGTTCCTTGAATGGCGTGGCCGGTAACGGAGAAGGGGCTGCCCCCTGAGCAGAAACGATCGCTCTCCCAGGTAGAACCACCGCGATCTACGTAGGGCGTGGAAGCACTGCCGATCATCGCGCGAAGAATCTTCCCGGAAGTGTAGCCCGGAGCAGCAGCGACGACGGTTGGCGCGGGACTTTCGTGCCCGCTTCTGCTGCCCCATTTCTTCCAAATAAAAACCGATAGAACCAACACGGAAATCGCCACAAGAGCAGCCGCCATTGCCATTCCATTGCGTGGCCCGAACTTTATTCCGGATTCGGCGCTACCCTGATTTTCTGCAGCCTTATCTGGTTCTGACGCCTGCAACGGCGGGGCGAGATTGTCCACTCCTTCATCCGGCCCGCCGTTCTTTCGAGACGGAAGTCTGTGAAGAGTTTGGCCGTTCTGACTCTCCTCGAGATTGGATTCGCCTTTTGCCGATTCCAGGTCGGTCGTATGAATGAACTTGGGAACGTAGTGGCCGGGGGGGAGGCAAATATGAACCGTATGTCCGGCACCGGCGCCTCTATAATAATCTTCGAGTCGCTTTCGTAATGCGTGAGCGGTGACGCGGACAATGGTATCCACTTGCGGGTCAAAAGATTCCGGGCGCCCCAAGGCGTGCACCGCAATGCTGTACTCCTTGATTTCGTCGATGGCTCCTTCGAAGTACTTTTCGCAAACAAATGTGAGAAGCCGAACGTGGTTGTTCGTCCGCCCGAATACCCCGGACGACAATACGTCGTCTACTTCAGCCCGCTCGGCCTCAAGCTTGCTGATTGCCGATTGCAAGTGGTGATCCCCTTAAGAATGGTCACTTCGACTTACCATTCCGTATTTGAGGGAAGTATAACCGAATTCTCGCCGCTTCGCATCGGACGAAACACCTGAATTCTCATTAGGTTAGGCTCGAAACGGCCGTGCAAACTGACGGCTCCCACTCCGATCATGGCAGCCGAACACTAACTGTGAATTCACGGTTGGCTAACTTCCCAAGAACATGTCATCACTGCTTTACTCCCTCATCGAGAAAATAGATTCACCCCATTTGTGGTGCAGCTTCCTGAACCGCCTTACTGGCGGCCGGTCAGAGGAGCAGTCTGGCAATGGAGCTGTAATGCCGCCCTAGGAGTGACCAAAATGAGTTTGGCCTGCTTGAAATATCATTTCCTACTCGCTAGCTGCGGGGCCATAAGGCGTTTCCGCTTGGCGGCGCTCAACGCCTTGGTGATCCTCTTCGCCGCTCTGCTATTCTCTGGCGCGGTCCAGTTCGCCGCTGCGCAAGACATATTCGGCCGTATCGTGGGAACGGTCACGGATTCATCCGGAGCCACCATTCCGGGTGTCAAGGTGACTTTCGTGAACGACGCGACTCAAGCGAGCCGCGATGTTACGACCGACCGCAATGGTTACTTCATAGCTGATGAGCTGCCGGTCGGCGCCTATTCTGTGATGGCAGAGAAGTCCGGCTTCAAGAAAATCACTAGCAAAGGCAACATTGTAAACGCTGGCGGCCGCCTGACCGTGGACTTGATGCTGGAAGTCGGCGCGGTCACGGAAACGGTAATTGTGAATGCGACCGGGGATACGGTGAATACTTCGTCGGGCGAAATCTCGACAACCATTACGGAGCAGCAGGTACTGAACCTGGCCTTGAACCAGCGTCATTATGAGTCGCTCGTCGGCCTGGTTCCCGGCGCGGCCCTCCAAGGTTCCGGCACCAACCCCGCCGCCCTAACCTCAAACTACAATAACAGCGTCGCAGTTACCAATGGACAGCGGCTGGACGGGCAAAACTGGAGCGTGGACGGAGGGTTTAATCTGGATTCGGGCTCGAACAACAGCGTGTTCAATCAGGTGGGCGTCGATTTCATTCGGGAAGTGGACGTGCAGACTTCCAACTATGACGCGGAGTTTGGACGCTCTGCTTCGGCCACCATCAACGTGGTGACCAAAAGCGGAGGGAATCAATTTCACGGCGGCGGTTTTGAATTCGTCCAGAACAATATTTTCAATGCGGAAAATAAGGGCACCAAACTGACGAATCCGACGGTAACCGGTTACGGGGCCGTTCCTCCGTTTCATTTCAACGATTTTGGATGGGACCTTGGCGGCCCCATCCCGTATATACAACCCAAGGGTAAGTTGTTCTTTTTTGCCGGCCAGGAGTGGAAAAAGTTTCGCGGCGTATACCCGGGATTAACGACCGCTTCAGCTCAAGAGACGTTTCCTACGGCAACGGAGGCGGCGGGAAACTTCACTGACGTTTTGCCGGGACTCGCACTAAAAACGCCCGCAGTCATCCCGGCAAGTTGCAGCGGCGGGGTTCTGTACTCTGCTCCAAATGTCATCAACCCCACTTGTATCACGGGCGACGGCGCGGCCATTGCGGCTCTCTACACGTCGTCGGCTAAATTGTCCGTTCAGGGAGGATTGCCCACCTCAACCACTACCCAGCTGAATTTTAACCTCGCGAACCCCTTGAACCTCCGCGAGGACATCATTCGCATCGATGAACACCCCAACGACAAGCATAGTATTTATTTCCGGTATATCCACGACAGCGTTGATATCTACAATCCTTACGGGACGTTTCCCGCCACGGCTAATCAAATTCCTGTGGATCCAGACCTGCGCCATCGCCCTGGATACAACATCCAAATCGGGTGGGTCGATGTGATCAGTCCGACCTTCATCAACGAAGTCAAATTCAACGCCGACTGGCACAAGCAAAGGACTCCGGTCCAAGGCACTGCCTGGATGAAGTCTGTTTACGGGTTCAAGTTTATTCCTCCGCTCGGAAACCCCGCGCAGTTCCCCGATGGGCTTCCGACGATAAGCTTCTCGGGGGTCGCCGGTAATTTTCCGACCGCTTCGCCGGCCGGTGTGAATGGTCCAGCGCCGAACTTCCTTGAGGCTCCCACGACCGACATAAATCCGGCGGATAATGTCACATGGCAGAAGCACAGTCACTCCATAAAGTTCGGGGCAGAGTTTGCGCGGAACCGTAAGACGCAGAACTCGCGCACGAATTATGACGGCACGATCAATTTCAGCACAAGTGCGGGCGTGGTCACTCCAAGCACGCCCAACGGAAACACGACAGGGGATCCCTTCGCCGACGCGCTCTTGGGGAACTTCAACAGCCTCGGGCAAAATTCAGCCGTCACCGTCGGGCAATTCCGGTTCAACGATTTCGAGGCTTACCTCCAGGATACTTGGAAGGTGACGCGCAAACTTAGCTTGGTCCTGGGCTTGCGATACATATACACAACGCCTACCTATGCCCAGGGCAATAACATGACGAACTTCAACCCTTTTGCTTTCAACCCTGCTCTCGAGCCGACTTTTACGGGCAACTTGTCGAGTAATGCTATTAACCCTGCTTCGCCAGGTCTTTGCAGCGGCCCTTTGCTTAACGTTGTCGGCACTCCGGTGCTTACGATCGAATGCAACGGTTTGCAGCGGCCCGGGCAAGTGCCGGGGGATCAGGCCCGCAGGGTTCCCGTTACTTCCGCTGATCCGACGCTCTTGGCTGCCATATCTAGCGGTGCGGCGCGCGGCTTCTACCAAACGGAGAACCTGGCGGCGCCACGCGTCGGCTTTGCCTACACGCCGTTTGGCAATAAGACCGTTATCCGCGGCGGCTTTGGCGTTTTCTACGACAAGCCGGAAGGCAACCTGTTGGGTAACGGCATCAACTCCCAAGGCTATGTACCGTGGGCACAGTCGGCTACGATCTCCGGAACAAACGCCTCGCTGTCGCAGTTCGATTCCGCTCCGGGTGCGGGTACCTTGCCGGCTCTGAGCACTCTAGGTGGTATAAGCGGGGTGGATCCGCGCCTGGTGGTTGCACGTACCTACGAGTATAGTTTGGCGGTCCAGCGCGAATTGCCGGGTGCCGCGTTGCTCCAGGTGGCTTACGTCGGCAATCAGGGACGCCACATCCTGCGCACGCATGACATCAACAACGCCCCCTGGACGCAGCAGGGGTTCATACCTGTCTCGCCCAACCCGAATACACAGGCATGCCCTTCTGGAATAAATGCCGCTGCATACCAGTGCTCGGGAGGCTTCGCGCCGGCCGCTCTGTCGAAAGACCAGATTCGCCCGTACCTTGGGTACGCCAATCTTGGGTTGGCGTTGAGCGATGTCAATTCCAACTACAATTCGTTGCAACTCAGCTTGACGAAGCGCGCGGGGATCCTCACCGCCACGGTTGCCTATACCTACTCAAAGGCCATGGGAGACGGCGGCGGCGTGGGTGACGCTTACAACGAAAATCCTGAGCCGGAATGCACTTTCTCTTGCCTTGTCAGTACGGCCTACCAGACCGGCACAACTCCTACACCTACTTTCGTAGGGGGGACTAATCCAGTGCTGGTCAATGGAGGATTTGGGTTCGCAGCCTTTGGTACACAAACCGGCGGAGTCGTGGAATCTTGGAAGAAATATGACTATGGCCGGCTGAGTTACGACGCCACGCACATCGTGGCCACCAGCTTCAACATCGAGTCGCCCTGGGGCAAGAGCATGACCGGCTTTGAAGGCGGTCTGGTGAAAGGGTGGTCCTTGAGCGGCCTCATGCACTACCAGTCCGGAGCGCCCCTCACGGCTACATCTACGGTTGGCCTTGGCAATAGTGGCTCGAATCCCGGTCGGCGCGCAAGTATTGTTCCAGGCCAATCCATCGGGTTTAGCGGCACATGCCCGAAAACAACAGCGATCTGCTGGGTCAATCCGAACGCCTTTGCTCCGGCGAGCACGCTCGGTGCCGGCGATGCCCCTATCGGCGATATCACCGGACCCAACTTTTATCAGTGGGACCTATCGCTGCGAAAGATATTCACTTTGCCGTTCAGGGAAGGCTTGCGCCTGCAGTTCCAGGCGGATGCATTCAATGCTTTTAACCGTGCCAACTGGAACAACCCGACCGTGAATAATGCTCCAACCGCGAGTGGCGTTGCCAAATCCACGTTTGGGCAGATCACCGGTTCGTTGCCGGCGCGCGTTCTTCAGTTCGGCGGCAAGATTAACTTCTGACCTGTGGCCCTTGAGAGTTGACAAGTGAGGTCGGCGAGCGGCCGCGATCCTGCCGCGCCAGGTTCAGTTCGCCGCAAAATTCAGTTTCTAAGGCTAGGTCTTCTGGTTTCGATTGCGAATTCACAAATTGATTCCGGAAGCACTTGGGAATGCTGACTGAAACTCCTTCATGACGAAACTCCTCCGTTGTTTGGCGCTTGCTGTGTGCTTGCTGCTCCTCGCTGGCTGGGCTGCGGCGCAGGTTGCGCCACTGGCCGCGAATATCGGCGCGCGCCAGACGGCCAGCCTGGACGGCCAGTGGCAGGTGATTGTCGATCCCTATGATGTCGGAGCATTCGACTACCGTGCTCAGCCGCTGAAAAATAACCAGGCCTTTTACAAGAACCACAAGCCACAATCCGAATCGGAGTTGGTCGAATATGATTTCGACACTTCCGGCCAGCTCTATGTGCCCGGCGACTGGAACACCCAGCGTGAATCGCTGCTGTTTTATGAAGGAAGCGTCTGGTACAAGCGGTCCTTCGATTACACAAAATCACCGAAGAACAGGCTGTTTCTGCATTTTGGAGCGTGCAATTACCTCGCCGCCGTTTACCTGAATGGAGAGGAGCTTGGCGAGCATGAGGGCGGCTTTACACCCTTTGATTTCGAAATCACGGACCGCGTGCGGGCCAAAGGTAATTTCCTCGTTCTCAGAATCAACAATACTCGCGGAAAAGAGCAAGTCCCCACGGTCAACACCGATTGGTGGAATTACGGGGGAATTACGCGCCCGGTGACACTAGTGGAGGTGCCGGAGACCTTTGTTCAGGACTATTTTATTCAGCTTGAGAAAGGATCAACGCACCAAGTCAAGGGCTGGCTGCAACTCAACGGGCCACAACTTCAGCAGGAGGTCACAATTCGAATTTCAGAGGCGGCTCTCGGTGGGACAATCCAGACCGACTCCAAAGGACGCGGCGAGTTTTCCTTTAGCGGCGACCTGACGGTTTGGTCTCCAGAAAATCCGAAACTCTATGCCGTCGAGATCGCAAGCGAAACAGACCAAGTCACCGACCGCATCGGGTTTCGCTCGATTGAGGTCCGTAGCACAGATATCCTTCTCAACGGAAAACCGGTCTTCTTACGCGGAATCAGCATCCACGAGGAGGCTCCCACGCGGCCCGGCCGGGCTTGGAGCGAGGACGACGCACGGACTCTCTTGAGTTGGGCGAAAGAATTGGACTGCAACTTCGTTCGCCTGGCGCATTACCCTCACAACGAAGCCATGTTGCGCATGGCTGATCAAATGGGAGTGATGGTCTGGGCCGAAGTGCCCGTCTACTGGACCATTCAATGGGAAAATCCGCAAACTCTGCATAACGCCGAAAATCAGCTGAAGGAGATGATCGCGCGAGATCATAATCGCGCCGCTCTCATCATCTACTCCGTCGCGAACGAGACTCCCATCAGCGATGCCCGGAATCGCTTCCTCCGGCAGCTCGTTCAGGATGCGCATTCCGCCGACCCCACGCGCTTGGTGTCGGCCGCTCTTCAGGCTCATGAAGTCGCGGAGGGGAAACACATCACCATTCACATTGATGATCCGATCGCAAGCGATCTCGACGTCCTTGGGAATAACGAATACATCGGCTGGTATGTTCGCCACCCGGAGGATGCGGATTCCATTGATTGGATCTCAGCGTATGACAAGCCCCTGATCATGAGTGAATTCGGAGGCGACGCCCTCTTTGGCTACCATGGCGGTACCGCTGCACGGTGGACCGAGGAGTATCAGGAAAATCTCTTCAAGCATCAAATCGCCATGCTGAAGCGCATTTCCTTTCTTCGCGGAATGACCCCGTGGGTCCTCAAGGACTTTCGCAGCCCACGGCGGACGCTCCCGCGTTTTCAGGACTTTTTTAATCGCAAAGGACTCATCTCCGATCACGGCGAGAAGAAAAAAGCATTCTTCGTGCTGCAGAAGTTTTATCGGGAGTCGCAGGGTGCTCCGCCGCCTAAGTAGCTAAGGCTCTCCGTCCACCGATCGATATATTCATCTATCTGAGTGTGACACGACTCATGCAGCGTTTCTTCTGATTTCCTTGATCCCGTGCCCGAGGTGACGCCGCAGAAGAGTCCTGAGAGTGACGCCATCGGAGTATCCAACACGCGCAGCGATCTCATCGACGCTCTCGGCAGTCGTCTTCAGCAGATGCACCGCGCGTTCCACACGCAACTCCTGGAAATAAGATAGTGGTGACTTTCCCATCACTGCTTGCATGCGGCGCGCCAGGGTTCGCTTACTCGCTCCGGATGCTGCCGCGGCGTCGTCCAGCGAAAACCCATGTGTAAGCCTGCCTCGCGCCCAGCGCTCGAACCGCTCTACGAGTGGATCGGAGTGGGCAAGATGATCGGCAAGGATATAGGCGGACTGTGACGGCCTTGAATCCACGACCAGATACTTTGCTGTCAGCGCGGCAAGCCGCGGGCTTTTCTGCCGGATGAGCCATAGCGCCAAGTCCATGTGGCTCAGCGCCGCTCCTGCCGTGATGAACTTCCCGGATTTTACGATCATCCGCGATTCATCCAGCCGCACTTTCGGATATCGCTGACGAAATAGCGGAGCGAGCCACCACGTTGTGGTCGAATCCTGGTTGTCGAGTAGTCCCGATTCCGCCACGACAAATGTCCCGATGCAAGCAGCGGCCGTGGCTGCGCCTCGCTCTGCCCACGAGCGCAGTGTCCTGCCGGCATCGCTTACATCGGATCTCGCAAGAGCTGCCTGCAGCGGCCCCGGCATCTTGAATCCGATCGCTGGAACCACGACCCAATCGGGAATGATCCGCAGGGGCGCAGCAGTAACGGGAACGGTCAGCCCTTGCGATGTTTTGACCGCCTTGCGCACCCCGACGATAGTGACGTCGAATCGCGGCGAAGCCAGCCCCGACATTTCCGCGAGTTCGTTGGCGGTTCCGAATGCATCAAGCACGGTCGCCAAACCCGTGTCAAAAACCCCATCCAGCGCAAGCACGTAAATTCTCATGGCAAATATGATATCAACTTTGGCGATTTTGCCAATGGCAAAGTCGCCTCATAAAGAGCTATCTTGGCCATTACTGGAATTGATCCAGTGAAGGAGAAACCCCATGTACACACTCGCATTGTTCGCACGTTTGGAGGCCAAAGCCGGCAAAGAAAATGAGGTCGCGAAGTTCCTGGAAACAGGCCTCGCCCTGGCCAATCAAGAAGCGACCACCCCTATATGGTTCGCGCTTCGGTTGGGCCCCACGACCTTTGGAGTGTTCGACGCGTTCACCGATGAAAGCGGACGCCAGGCTCATCTGAATGGCCCCATCGCCAAAGCGCTCATGGAGAAAGCTCCCGAACTCTTCTCCAAACCGCCTGCCATCGAACCGATTGAAGTTCTAGGTGCGAAGCTTCCTCGATAGCGAGAAAATCGCGCGGAAGAAGCGGCCTTCGGCAGATTCCGCCGCATTTCAAACAGTGAGTCGCAGCATCATGCCAATCACTATCGTAAGACTCGGTTCTCTCAGAAACGCAAAAGAAGGTTCGCGCATAGGCACGGTTCGCCGGCCGCCGCGTGGTGTTCCGAAGTCCGAATACGCCAGGAGGGATTTTTACGATGTGTGGCTGCCCAATCTTTCGCCCTGAGTCGCAGCATCATGCCAATCACTATCGTAAGACTCGGTTCTCTCAGAAACGCAAAAGAAGGTTTGCGCATAGGCACGGTTCGCCGGCCGCCGCGTGGTGTTCCGAAGTCCGAATACGCCAGGAGGGATTTTTACGATGTGTGGCTGCCCAATCTTTCGCCCAGTCAGGCGCTCGTCAAAAAAGCCAAAGCGGCGCACGACAAAAGATCGTGGTCTATCTTCGAGCGGAAGTTCCGGTACGAAATGAATGCGCCTGACGCCGCAAAGATTCTCGATCTCTTGGCCGCCCTCTCTCATCAGACTGATTTTTCCGTGGGTTGCTACTGCAGCGACGAAAGCCGGTGCCACCGATCGATCTTGAGACAGTTGCTTGCCGAACGCGGTGCCAGCTTTGCTAGAAAGGGAGGGGCTTCATGAACGGATTACGGCGCGACGTCCTGCAGTGCATTGGCAGCAAAATGGGCGCATCGAAACCAGATGACAGCGGAAACTGAAGTCGAGATGGCGTGGCACAGCTGCGCCTCGCTTACAAGAAGGATCGGCTCGGCTAGGCAAGTTATTTCTCCATTTTATTCCTCGTTCGTGGACTCCAACCCCGCTGTGGCGTAAAACGAACCGTTCTCCAGTCAATTCAATGTCTGGGTCCTCCGTCGGAAGCCTGGGGGCTGGTGCAGGGGCTTCCAAGTTGCCGCCAGCCAAATTCCGTGTAATATCGGGGGGACATTCCGTCAGGAAGCCCCGCCTGCGGCGACCTTTCCGGGACCTAACGGGTAATCCAGTTTCTCAGCCCGTGGAGAGCGCTCACTTGAGCCAGAGTAGTTTACTACTCAGAATGGAATTACGGAGCGATCCGGCGATGCTCTGCGTCGTGCGCAACGCCTTGGGCGAGCTTGCCGCTAAGTTTGGATTCTCCGAGCAGGATTGCCGCGCCGTGGTTCTTGCCGTTGACGAGGCGCTTACAAATATCATCCGCCATGCCTATCTCGGAGACTCGGAACGGCCCATCGAGGCGTCCTTCCGCCGCCTTCATCTGCCGCGGGATGGCCAGTCCCGGGATGCCCTGGAAATCGTGCTCGAAGACCGCGGCGCGAGGGCAAATCCGAAGAAGTTGTGCGGGCGGGCATTGGAAGATGTCCGTCCGGGAGGCTTGGGCCTGCACTTTATACGCGAATCCATGGATACGGTAGAATTCAGCCGCCGGTGGGGCAGGAATCAACTTCGCCTGGTGAAGTTTTTGGCCGTGCAAGATGGGCCGCGGAAAGCCACCTGAGGAGAATCCAGCTTGAAAATCTCGGCGCGCCGGTTGGACAAAATCACCATTTTTGACATTTCCGGAGACATTGATCTCGCGACTTCGCCGGAACTGCGGAAAGCGCTCTTGCACGAGTTTCGCGAATTGAAGACACCGCGCGTGGTGCTGAACCTGGGAGCCGTCCGGTACATGGACAGCTCCGGCGTCGCATCGCTCGTGGAAGGGCTCAAGGCTTCGCGCGACGTCGGCTCGCGATTTATCCTGTTCGGCCTGAATAAAACGATCCGGGAAGTCCTGCAGCTCTCCAAACTGGTGAAAATTTTCGAGATTTACGAGAACGAAGAGCAGTCCGTAGCGCCCTGAGCGTGCCATACCAGCGAACCGACGAAGGCGGGCGAGAGCACTGTGGAACTGACGACGCAAATCGGGGAATCGGTAATCGATGGGCTGGCCTACCTGGGAGCGTTGACTTCGCTGGGGGCCCGCGCCGCGTACTTCACCTTCGTCGCTCCGTTCCGGGGCAAGCCGTTGCGCTTGCAGCGCGCCGTTTCGCAGGCCATGCAGACTGGCGTCGGGGCGCTGCCCATTCTCTCCCTGATTACGTTTTTCATCGGGCTGATTCTGGCGCTGCAGAGCGCTTACGAGCTGCGCAAGTTCGGCGCCTTGAACTTCGTCGCCAGCGCCGTGGCGATTTCGATGACCCGCGAACTGGGGCCGCTGATCACTGCCATCGTCGTGATCGGGCGGTCGGGTTCGGCGTTCGCTGCGGAAATCGGCACGATGAAGGTCACGGAAGAAATCGACGCTCTGGAGACGATGGCGATCGACCCGATTCATTTCCTGGTCACCCCAAAATTTCTCGCCATGATCGTCATGCTCCCGTGCTTGACCATCTGGGCGAACTTCATGGGAATACTTGGCGGCTCGCTTTTCGGCGTGGCGAAGGCGGATTTTACGTTTGGGACTTACATCCACTCGTCGCTGGACGCGCTCTTTCTGCGCGACATCGTGACGGGTTTGATCAAGAGCGTCATGTTCGGTATTACCATTACCGCCGTGGGCTGCCACGAAGGACTTTCCACGGGCGCCGGCGCGGAGCAGGTCGGACGCTCCACCACAAGAGCCGTGGTCGTTTCCATTTTTCTGGTAATTTTGGTGGACTTGGTTTTTACCACGCTCTTTTTCTTTCTGAGTGAAAGGTAGGTTTGGACATCGTCGTGGAGCCGATCAGCAACATGATGTCGCAGCCGGAGTCGATGATTTCGCTGCGCAATCTTCGCGTCAGCTATGGCGACCGGGAAATTCTCCACGGGGTCAATTTTGACGTGCTGCGCGGCGAAACCATGGTCATTCTGGGCGGGTCCGGTTCCGGCAAGAGCACCCTGCTGCGCACGCTGGTGGGCCTGGAAAGGCCCAGTTCCGGCGAAATCTGGCTCAAAGGAAAAAATATCGCCGCTATTTCTTCCGTTGAGATGGATGAAATCCGCAAGAAAATCGGTATGTCGTTTCAAGGCGGCGCGCTGTTCGGCTCGATGACCGTCGGAGAAAATGTGGCCCTGCCCTTGCGCGAACATACCAAACTCGAGGATTCCACCATCGAAATCATTTTGCGGCTGAAACTCGATCAGGTGGGCCTGTCTGGATTCGAAAACTACATGCCTGCCCAATTGAGCGGCGGCATGAAGAAGCGTGCCGCGGTGGCTCGCGCGCTGGCCATGGATCCGGAAATCCTGTTCTTCGACGAGCCTTCTGCCGGGCTGGATCCCATTATTGCCGCGGGCGTCGATCAACTCATTCTCGAACTTAAACAGGCGTTCCATATGACCGTCATCGTGGTCACTCACGAACTGGCCAGCGCCTTCCTGATCGCCGACCGCATGGTGCTGATCGACAAAGGCAACGTGGTCGCCATCGGCTCCGTGGAGGAAATGCGTTCGAGCACGCATCCGCGCGTGCGCCAATTTCTCGATCGCATTGCCGAGCCGGCCGTTTCGGAAGAATTGGATTACTTGCAGATGCTCACCGAGGAACATCGTCATCCGGGCCGATAAAGGGCAGGGGAAGAGAGGTGTGTGATGAATGCGAAACGCGAGCAAGCCATGGTGGGGTTGTTTGTCCTGATCGCCGGTGCCGTGCTGGTGGCCACGGTCTTTGCGCTAAGCGGCGCGTTCGCGGGCGCGGCCGCGACTTACCGCGCGTATTTTCCGTTTGCCGGCGGGCTCGAACCCGGCGCGACGGTGCGCTACGCGGGCGGGCCAAAGGTCGGCCGCGTCGAGAAATTGCAACTGGACCCGAAGGATCCCTCGCGCATCGAAGTCACCTTCAGCGTGAAATCTGGCTTGCCCGTCAAGACGGATAGCCACGTCAGAATCATGAGCATGAGCCCGCTGGGTGACAATCACCTGGAAATTCTTCCGGGAGGCGAAAAAGCCGCGCTCGCCGCCGGAGGAGCAATACTGCCGTCCGACGCTTATGTGGACTTCAATGCGCTTACCGCAAGAATCAACGACATTGCGCCACAGGCACAGCAACTTCTGGAGTCGCTCAACGACCGCGCGACCGAGATTCAAGTGACACTTGCCAGGGTGAACGATCTTCTCAACGATACGAACCGGGCAAATTTAGCAGGGACCCTCGCCGAGACTCGCGGGATGCTTGCGGAGAACCGTGGGCCGGTGAAGGCGACCGTACAGAATTTGCATACCGCTACCCAAAAGCTGGAGCCGCTGCTCGAGGACTTGCGGAAGACTTCCGCGCAGGCCAATGAAACGCTGAATCACGTCGATTCCCTGGTCGGAGACAATCGCGCCGATGTTCGCCAGGCGGTGATCGATTTGCGCCGGTCGCTCGCGACGGTAACGGATTTGACCGCGCGGCTGGACCAAACTCTCGACGTAAACTCCGAAAATATTGATGAGTTGCTCGAAAACTTGCGTCACGTGAGCGAAAATCTGAAGGAATTTACCAATACCATCAAGAGCAGGCCTTACACTCTCATTCGCTCGACCAACCCGCGCGAGCACAAACCGGGAGCACAACAATGAGCGCAGCCCGCGGTGGCATGCAAATGCAAGACTTCGGCAGAGCTCCCATTGGACGCGAAAAAAATCCTCGCCGCTCCGCGCTGATCGCGGGCGTCGCGCTGATTGCCGCGTGGCTCAGCGGCTGCGTCGCCGCCTCGCGGCCTGCCAAGTATTATCAGCTCACTGTGCCAACGGATGTGGCTGCTGTTGAAAAGACAGACGCGGTTCCCGTGAGGTTGCTCGTCGGCGGGTTGACGACTTCGCACTTATATCGCGAAGACCGCATCGTCTACGGCAACGGTCCCGAGCAATTGGGCACCTACGAGTACCAGCGCTGGGCTGAACCACCCACGGAAATGATCCAGGAAGTTCTGTTGCGGGAGTTGCGAGCTTCAGGCCACTACCGCGCCGTCCATGTGCGGCGCAGCAATGTGCCGGGAGACTTTGCGATTCGCGGGCACCTTTATGATTTCAAAGAGGTCGAGGGCGGCGGTCCGTCAACGAGAGTGACGCTGGAATTAGAGATGCACGACTTGAAGACCGGCGCGACCGTTTGGAACCACTACTACACGCACGACGAGCCGGCCAGCGGAAAGGACGTGCCGGACATCGTCGCGGCGCTGGACAAAAATGTCCAAAGGGGCGTGAAAGAAATTGTGGAAAGCCTCGACCAGTACTTCGCGTCCCATCCCGCCAAATAACCCAAAACCCTCTGCCAATGGCTTTGTGTCCTAGCAGGCACGCCCGCTACGCCACGCGCCGGAGCGTAAGCAGCGTAATGTCGTCCTCCAGCTCACCTTCCCGGCCTCGGAAAAGATGCACGCCTTCGAGCAGCGCGCACGAAAAGTTCTGCAGCACCAGCGGCCGAGGCAATCTGCTCAAAGTTTTTTCCGCAAGCTCCAAGAAGCCTTTAGAAGTGAGTTGCTCCCCCGCCCGCGAGCGAACTTCGGTAGCACCATCCGAGAAGGCCAGAATCATGTCGTCGTGGTTCAGCCGCACGCTCTGCTGGTTGTACGTTTCACCGGTGATGTACCCTAGCGGCAAACCCTCTAGCCCTTCTCCCAGCTCAAGAAAGCGCGCCGCTCGCTCGCGCCAGAGAAGCATGCGCGGGTGCGCCGCATAAGCAAAATTAAATTCGCCGCTGGTGCCGTCAAAAGTTCCCGTGACCACCGTCGTCAGCCGCAGCGGACCATCCGAGTTTTCGTTCGAAAGCGTAAAAGCGTCATTCAGCGCCGCCAGCAAACCCGCCGTGTCACGGATATCCTGAAATTTGTGCAGCAGGTGGTGGACATGCCGGGCCACGCCGGCCGCCGTGTAGCCATGACCCACGCAATCCGCGAGCACTACCCGGGCGAGATTGTCGCTGCAGGAGAACACCGCGGAAAGATCGCCGCCTTTGTCGCCGCCGGCGGGCTCGGCAATGACATCGCTTTCCAATCCCGCCAGTTCCAGCGAACGGTGCGCCCTCTCGTTACCGGCCCAAAGCTCCATGCAACCGAACGGCCGCATCACGGTCTTCGTGCAATCAAATTCTCCGAGTTCGGCCTTCTTGAATTTCATACTAATTTCGATGCTTGCGGGACTCTCCCGGATACTATCTTCGTCCATGTACTGGAACTCCGCACGATGACTCCGGTATGTCAATCGGCTTACAAGAAACGTCGGATGGGAATCACGCGCCGTCGTCAAGTATCGCACTTTCTTGTGAACCTGCCGTATGATGCTCGCATGCGGCTATTGCTTGTCGAAGACGATGCGCGCATCGCGCGATTTGTGGCCAAGGGACTGCGCGAACAGGCGTATGCAGTGGATGTTTCCGAAACGGGCGACGATGCGCTCTATCAGGCGGCCATCAATACTTACGACCTGGTGATCCTCGACGTGATGATTCCGGGCCGCAACGGTTTTGAAGTCTGCCGCGAGCTGCGAAAATCCGGCCAGCGCATGCCAATTCTCATGCTGACCGCGCGCGATGCTTTGGAGGATCGCATCACCGGCCTCGATCACGGCGCTGACGACTATCTCACCAAGCCCTTCGAATTTCGCGAGTTGCTCGCGCGCCTTCGCGCTTTGCTGCGCCGCTCCGGTGAACTCCGCCCGGCGAAAATCGCCGTAGCCGATCTGGTCCTAGACACCGCCGCGCAAAGCGTCTGCCGCGCTGGCCGCCATGTGACGCTCACTGCCAAAGAATATGGGCTGCTCGAATATCTCGCCCGCAACGCCGGCCGCGTCGTAGGGCGCGCGGAGATTGCCGAACACGTGTGGGATGAAACCTTCGATCCTTTCTCAAATCTAATCGAGGTTTACGTGAATCGCGTGCGCCGCAAAATTGACGCCGATTCTACCAAGCCCTTGCTCCATACCCGCCGCGGCTCTGGCTACTTCTTTGGCCCCGGGATGGATCCGGAATCGGCGGACGCGGGAGATGAAAATGATTCGCCGCGCCCTCGCGCCAAAACAACTCCCCCCGCCAGGAAGAGCCATGCTTGATTCCGTCCGCGTACGGCTCACGCTTTGGTACACCGCCGTGCTGGCCGTTGTGCTGGTCGCGCTGTCTCTCATTACCTATTTCATTTTTTGGCAAAGCACCGTCCAGCGCACCGACGCAAGTCTTGCGGAACTCTCCAACGCCTTTCTCACTACGCTCGACGCGGAGATCAGCGATCAGGCCGGCCCGGACGCTCTCAAGCTGGCCGGCCGGGTAGCCATTACAGAACACCGTTTTCGCGATCACGTTTTCGCGATCTTTGACGCCAAAGGAGACCTGATTGTCAGCTCGCAAGACGTGCCGCTGGCGGCTCCTGCAATCGATCCTGCGCCCGCCGGGCTTTTATCATCGGACTCCTTTCAGCGATTTTTCGGCGCTGCTTCGCGCTCCGATCGTTTTTTTGGCAAGGTCCGGCTCAACCGACCCGGCTATCGGGCCTTCGCGCGGCGTTTCTCGTCGGGCGGGAAAGCCGGTACGCTGGTGATTCTGCAATCGCTTCACGCACAACAGGAAATGCTCGAAGAGGTCACCGCGACCTTTGCGTGGGTCATCCCCATCGCTCTCTTGCTCGCCAGCGTTGGCGGTTACTTTCTCGCGCGCAAGAGCCTCGCTCCGGTAGTCGCCATGAGCATCCAGGCGGGACGAATCGGCGCCGCCAATCTGCATGAGCGGCTGGCGGTACAGAATGGCAGGGACGAAATGGGGCACCTCGCGCAGTCGTTCAACAGTCTGCTCGATCGTCTCAGCCAGTCTTTCGAACGGCAGAAGCGTTTCATGGCCGATGCCTCGCACGAACTGCGGACGCCAGTGGCGATTTTGCGCGGCGAAGCGGAGGTCGCGCTTTCCCAGCAGGGACGCCCCCTCGAGGAATACCGGGAATCGCTGGGAATCCTTCACCACGAAGCCGAGCGGCTCACCCACATCGTCGAGGATCTCTTCACGCTGACGCGCGCCGACGCCGGCCAATATCCCCTCCAACCGCGCGATTTTTATCTCGATGAACTCGTTGGCGAATGTGCGCATTCGGCACGCACCCTGGCGCTCGCAAAAAAGATTTGCCTGAATTTCGAAGAAGCGTCCGAGTCTCCCATCCGCGCCGACGAATCTCTCCTGCGCCGCATGATCCTCAATTTGCTGGACAACGCCATCAAGTACACCCCGGAGGGCGGACGCGTCACTGTCACTTGCCGTCGCATGGGCGACGAATACGCCCTGAGCATCGTGGATACCGGCGGCGGGATCCCCGCGGATCTGCAACCTCGCATTTTCGAGCGCTTTTTCCGTGCCGACAAAGCCCGTTCCCGCGTGGAGCACGACGGCGGCGGCGCTGGCCTGGGCCTATCTATTTCCCGCTGGATTGCGGAGGCCCATCACGGGCGTTTGGAGTTGACAAGCTCCGACTCGGCCGGCAGCACCTTCACGGCCTTTCTTCCCGCCGCACCGTCCCCGGCCGCTTCCGGAGGTTAATCCTATGTTTATCTTCGCTTCGCTAGGTTAGATTCTTCCTTGCCGCGCGCGTCCTTTCGCGCGGCCCAGGAGCCGAGATTTATGAAATCGCGTCACATCCTCGTTTTGTCGTGGGCCTCGATGGCCGCCCTCTTGCTATCCTGCGCAGGGATTGCCGCTGCTCAGGAAACGCCTCCTTCCGCCCCCGCCGAGCCTCCCAAGGATGCGCAGCAGGCTCGGGCGACATCGGCGTCCCTCCGCCTGACTCTGGAAGATGCTCTGGCGCGTGCCAGGAAGAACAGCACGCAATTTCAAGCCGCGCAGACGGACGCTGCCGTCGCCCGCCAAGATCGCTATCAGGCCGCGGCCGCGCTGCTCCCCGGCGTCACCTACAACAACCAGGCGATCTACACCAAGGTCAACCGCGGCGGCAACACTTTCATCGCCAACAACGGCGCGCACGAATACATTAGCCAGGCCAACGTGCATGAGTCCATTGATCTCGCCTCCATTTCCGGTTTCCGCCGGGCTTCCGCGGCTTCCGCTCTCGCCAAAGCGCGCGCCGAGATTGCTTCGCGCGGGCTGGTTGTCACCGTTGTTCAGAGCTATTATTCCGTCGCTGCCGCCCAGTTGAAACTGGAAGCCGCGAAGAGAAACGCCAACGAGGGCGAAAGTTTCCTGAAACTGACGAGAGAACTGGAAAACGGTGGAGAAGCCGCGCATTCCGACGTCATCAAGGCGGAGTTGCAAGCGCAAGATCGCCATCGCCAACTGCTGGAGGCCCAACTGGGGCTCCTGAACGCGCGGCTCGATTTTGCAGTGCTCATCTTTCCCGACTTTAACGACAATTTTGAGCTTGCTGAAGACCTTCATGCCGGCGTCCCTCTGCCGGCCCTCGCGGAAGTGCAGCAGCGCGCCGCCCGCGACAATCCTGACGTCCGCGCCGCATTGGCCGCCACGCAGCAAGCAGGCCACGAAGTGACCGGCGCGCGCGGAGGCTATCTGCCCTCGCTAAGCCTCGATTATTGGTACGGAATCGATGCCCCGCAGTTTGCGGTCAACGGTGCGAATGGATTTTCTAATCTGGGTTCTGCCGCAGCCGTTACCTTGAATATTCCCGTCTGGAACTGGGGCGCCACGCAGAGCCGCATCAAGCAAGCCGAACTGCGTCGCGCGCAGGCTCAGCGGGAATTTTCTCTCGCGCAGCGCAAGCTCCTCGCCGAAATAAAATCTCTTTACGCCGAAGCCGAAACCGCTCTGAACGAGCTCAGCGGTCTCAGCCGCGGGGCAGAACTGTCCGGCGAAGGTCTGCGCCTGACCACGCTTCGCTACAAGGGCGGCGAAGCGACCGTGCTGGAAGTTGTCGATGCGCAGTCCACCTTCGCGCAAGCCAACGCGGCTTATCAAGACGGCGCTGTGCGCTACCGCGTGGCCCTCGCCAATCTGCAAACCTTGACGGGGGTTCTGACAACTCCATGAAGCCGACGAGGAACACTACTTTGATTTCTCCCAGCCGATTCAAAGCTCATTTCATCGCCTTCTTTGCGCTGCTCGGTGCTGTCGGCGGCTGCAGCAAAGCCGAAAAAGAAAAGGAACCCGTGGTCGCCGTGCAGGCCACGCCTGCGCAGCGCGGCCCCATTTCGCAGATCGTTTCCGCCGATGCCGTGGTCTATCCGCTGGAGCAAGCCACTATCGCGCCGAAAATCACTTCGACCGTAAAGCATTTCCATGTGCAACGAGGCTCCCGCGTAAGAAAGGGGCAATTGCTTGTCGAGTTGGAGAATGCCGACCTTTCCGGCATGGCGCTCGCCAGCAAAGGAGAGTTTAAGCAAGCTGATGCTACGTATGTAGCCACTGTTAGCGCTGGCCTCCCACAGCAAATCCAAAAGGCGGAACTGGACGCGGCGGCCGCGAAAGCCGCATTTGATGCCCAGCAGAAGGTCTATGACCGGCGCAAGGAACTCTTTCAGCAAGGTGCAGTGCCGCAACGCGATCTCGATTCGGCCGAAGTGGCTCTGCTCCAGGCCCGCAGTCAGAACGAGCAGGCGCGAAAGCAGCTCGCGGATTTGCGGCGCGTGGGCCAGGAACAAAGCCTGAAAGCCGCGCAGGGAAGCAGGGAATCGGCGCAAGGCCACATGCTCAATGCGGAAGCGCTGCTAAGCTATTCGGAAATTCGAAGCCCCATTGACGGCGTTGTTGCGGATCGCCCTCTTTATGAAGGCGATCTTGCCAACGCCAATCAGCCGATTCTCGTCGTGATGAACACCTCCAGGCTCATCGCCAAGGCGCACATCCCGCAATCCCAGGCCGCGGTTCTGAAAGTGGGGAATCCGGCGGAATTGAAGATTCCCGGCGTCGACGAGCCCCTCAAAGGCCGCGTCAGTTTAGTCAGCCCCGCTCTCGATCCCGGCAGCACCACCGTTGAAATCTGGGTTGAAGCCTCCAAGCCGGACCCGGCGCTGAAACCCGGCATGAGCGTGCAACTCGCCATGACCGCGAAAACGGTGAAAGACGCGCTTGTTGTTCCCACCACCGCCGTGTTCAAAAATGCGGAAGGTGCCGATTACGTCCTCCTGGCCGGCTCGGATGAAAAGGCCCATCAGAAGACCGTTCGGCTGGGCATTCAGAACTCAGAATTGACGCAAATCGCCAGCGGCATCAATCCTGGAGATCCCGTGGTAACCACTGGCGGCTACGCTGTTCCCGATGGCACCCAGATCAAGCTCGAGAAGCCTGGCGCCGAGGAAAAAGAACCCGCCGACAAAGAAGAAAAAGACGCAGGAAAAGGCGTAAAGGACGATAAAGCCGACAAGCCCAAGCCCACCAATTCTGTGAAACCCAACAAGGCCAATGAAAACGCACTGCCCCCCGCAAAAGCTCCTGTCAAAGGCAAGGAGTAACTGCGCATGGATTCCTCCTCAGTCGTGAACGGCGCAGGCTCGTCCGATAAGCACAGCGATTCACCCACACCCTGGTTCCATCGGCTGTCGCGCCCCGTGTTGTTCCTCACCATCAGCTTGGCGCTTGTGGGCGCTTATCTCGCCTTTAGTATTCCAATTTCCGTTTTTCCGAACACGGATTTCCCGCGCATCGTCGTAGGCGTGGACAACGGGGTCATGCCCATCGACCAGATGCTGGTCACCATCACCCGCCCGATTGAAGAAGCCGTCAATAGCGTTCCCGGCCTGCAAAAGGTTACTTCCGTGACTAGCCGCGGTTCCGCCGAAGTGGATCTCTTCTTCAACTGGAACTCGGACATGATTTTGACGCTCCAGCGCGTGGACGCTGTTGTCGCTCGTTTGCAGGCGGACCTTCCTCCCACGGCAAAAGTGGAAACGCACCGCATGACCTTCGCAATCTTTCCCATCATTGGTTACAGCCTGACGTCGGACACCGTGCCGCCAAACAAGCTTTGGGAAATCGCCACCTACGACCTTAAGCCGCGGCTCAATCGCCTCGATGGCGTTGCGACAGTCATCATACAAGGCGGCCGCGTTCCCGAATTTCAAGTGACACCGGATCCCGCGCGCCTCCTTGCCGCGGGGATTACGGTCCCGGACATTTTGGATGCTATCAAGCGCACCAATCTCATCGATTCGCCCGGCTTGATCGAACACGATCACCAACTCGTATTGGGGCTCATCAGCGGACAAGTGCGCACTCCGGAACAGATCGGACAAATAGTCGTCAAGACTACCTCGGCGGGTATCCCTATACGTCTGGGCGACATCGCGAAAATCGCGCCTTCGGTCGCCCCCGTCTACACCATGGTGACCGCCAATGGCAAACCCGCCGTGCTTCTCAACGTGGATCGCCAGCCCGAAAGCAACACCCTGGATGTAGCCAACGAAGTACACACGCTCATCCAGCAGCTCACCCCGGGTTTGCCTCCTGGAGTACATCTCGAACCCTTTTACGACCAATCCACCATCGTTCACGACTCCATCTCCAGCGTCCGCGATGCCGTGCTCATCGGCATTTTGCTCTCTTCCATCATCCTCGTGCTGTTCCTGCGCGATTGGGGAACTTCGCTTGTGGCCGGCTTGGTCATACCGATCACTCTGCTCGTCACCTTCATCGTCTTGAAAATGACCAATCAGAGTTTCAACCTGATGACTTTGGGGGGCCTCGCCGCCGCCGTCGGTCTGGTCATCGACGATGCCATCGTGGTCCTCGAAAATATTGTTTTGCACCGCGATGCCGGCCAAAGCCGCTTCCAGGCCATTCAAAGCGCCCTGCGCGAATTGACCATTCCCCTCATCGGCTCGACCATTACTCCCATCGTCGTTTTTCTTCCCCTCATTTCCATTACCGGAGTGACCGGGACTTTCTTCCGCGCCCTCGCCGTCACCATGACCGTCTCTCTGGCTACTTCGCTTCTTCTCGCGTTGACTTGGACGCCGACCCTCAGCCAATACCTCGTCCGCCGCAAGGAAACCGCCGAGACTGCGCCTGATTCCGCCGGTCCGGACATGGCTGCTCTTCTTGCCGCGGAGGAAAAGCATCTCTCCGGCTTCTTCGGACGAATCGTGGACTTTTATGCGCGGACTATGCGCGCCATCTTGAAGCGGCCCTGGATGCTGGCAGCAAGCTCCGTCTTGGTCGTCGCTCTTTCCTACCTGTGCTACAACTTTCTCGGCACCGACTTCCTCCCCGCCATGGACGAAGGCGGATTCATTCTCGACTATTTCACGCCGCCCGGCAGTTCGCTCGTCGAATCCAATCGCATCTTGCTGCACATTGAGGAAATTCTTAAGTCCACCCCCGAAGTCGAAAACACTTCCCGCCGCACAGGCCTGCAGCTGGGGCTGGTTGCCGTCACCGAAGCCAACAATGGCGATTTCACCGTCAGGCTGAAAAAAAATCGCAAGCGCGACATCGACGACATCATCGCCGACATCCGCTCCGAGATTGAATCCACCGAACCTGGTACCAAAGTCGAGTTCGTTCAGCTCCTCCAGGACATGATCGGCGACTTGACCAGCGCCCCCGAGCCCGTCGTCATCAAGCTTTTTTCCCAGGACGGCAAGCTCCTCAATGAAACCGCGCCCCGTGTTGCCGATGCCCTCGACAAAATCAAGATCGGCTCGAACTCCCACCCCGTCGTCGACGTCCTCAATGGCGTCGAAAACACCATCAGCGGCCCGGCGGTAACTTACCAGGTGAATCCTACAGTAGCCGCGCGCGCCGGTTTCACTCCCGAAGAAGTCGCCGTCAACGCAGCTGCGGTTCTCGAAGGCGAGCCTGCCGCCACCCCCGTGATTCTCAATGACCGCGCCTACACCGTTCGCGTTCGCTTCCCCGATCAAAACCGCTCTTCGCTCGACAGCATGAGTAACGCGCTGCTGACCAGTTCCACCGGTCGCACCGCCACACTCGGCTCACTGGCCACTCTAAGCATGGATCCTGGGCAGACCGAAATCCGCCGCGAGAATTTGCAGCGTCTAGTGCAAGTCACCGGCCGCTTCGAAGGTGTGGACCTTGGCACCGGCATCGCCGCTGTCCAGAAAACGGTCACCAATTTGCATTTGCCATCTTCCATCCGCGTCGAATACGGTGGCCTCTATGCCGAAGAACAGAAATCCTCCAGCGATATGTTGGTGGTCTTGTTTTTGGCCTTGCTCCTCCTCTTCGCCGTTCTGCTGTTCGAATTTCGCACGTTCTCTGCGCCCACCGCCATTCTGGCCTCCGCGTTGCTCTCCAGCTTCGGCGGTTTTCTCGCTCTGCTGATCACCAACACTTCCTTCAACGTCGCTTCTCGCATGGGCATGATCATGGTCATCGGCATTGTGGCCAAGAACGGCATTCTTCTTCTCGACGCCGATCATCGTTTCCGCAGCTTGGGTTTCTCCGCGGAAGAAGCCATGATCCAGGCCGGCCGCCGCCGTTTGCGGCCCATCGCCATGACCGCTCTGGCCACCGTCGCCGGCATGCTCCCCCTCGCTTTCGGTATTGGCGCGGGTTCAGCGATGCTCAAGCCCCTGGCCATCGCCGTTGTCGGCGGCATTCTCAGCTCCATGGTCCTTTCTCTCGTCTTCACCCCCGCGATCCATTATTATCTGCAGCCGAAAAAGTCCGCCGAGGCTTGATTTTCCGCCGCGGAAGCGGATGATGATGGATACATTTTCGGGAAGCCTCTAGCTCTCATGAAGATCCTCGTAGTTGAAGACGAAAAGGGCATGGCCCAGGTGCTCCGCCGCGGGCTCGAAGAAGACAATCACGCCGTAAGCCTCGCTTACGACGGTCTCTCCGCTCTTTCCCTGGCACACGACACGCAGTTCGACCTCGTCCTTCTCGACGTCATGCTCCCTGGCATCGACGGCATTCAAGTTGCCCGCCGCTTCCGCGATATGCAACAGGACGTCCCCATCTTGATGCTCACCGCCCGCGACTCCGTCCCCGACATTGTTAAAGGCCTCGATTCCGGCGCGGACGACTACGTAACCAAGCCGTTCTCCTTCGCCGTCCTGCTTGCCCGTATCCGCGCCCTTGAGCGCCGGGTCCTCGAGCCGCGATTTCATACACTGCGCGTCTGCGACCTCGCCTTGGAAATCACCCAGCGCCGCGTCTTCCGCGGCACTCGGGAAATCCATCTCACTCCCACCGAATTTCGTTTGCTCGAATTCCTCATGCGTCACGAAGGCCGTGTCGCCTCCCGCCAGGCTATTCTCGAAGCCGTATGGCAGCAGTCGGAGAATATCGAGGAGAACACCCTGGACGCTTTTGTCCGCCTCCTTCGTCGCAAGATTGACCAGGACGAGCCCACAAAACTCCTTCACACCCTGCGCGGGTTCGGGTATTCTCTCGGCCCCGAAGCCTGACTATGACGCTCCCCCTTCGCGCCCGCATCACCGCCTGGTATTTCGCCGTCTTAGTCGTCGCTTTCGCTTCCTTCGCATGGATCAGTGATCTTGGTTTTCGCCACAGCATCGAAACCACCGTGAATGATGCCTCCCGCGCCAACCTCGAGAGCATTGAACGCATTCTAGTCCGCACCGCGCCAAGAGGGATGGAGCAAGTAAAGGAAGAATTGAACGAACTCGGCAGCGTGTGGGCCGGGGCCGCGCTACTCGAAGTTTCCGATGCGGACGGAAAGTTCCTTTTCCAATCCCCGCCGTTCAAGAACCCGCATGGCGCCGACAACCCCGCGACCAAAGACGGCATTCGTTTCGTCACCACCAACTTCGACCGTCTGCAGTACCGCGTCGCCATGCGCGCCGCCGTAATCAACGGCCAAACTTTTCGTATCCGCGCCGCTGTTCCTACCGAGCCTCTCGACCAGGCCCTCGATCGCTTTCGCCTCATTCTCAAGCAAACTCTGCCCTTTCTCGTCGTCCTCGCCTCCCTGGCGGGTTATTGGCTCAGCGGCCGCGCCTTGGCCCCCGTCAACGCCATCATCGAAACCGCGCGCGGCGTGGGCGTCCAGAATCTCTCCTGCCGTCTCGCCGTGCCGCACGCTAACGATGAATTGCGCCGTCTCTCGGAAACCTTGAACGCCATGCTCGCTCGCCTCGAGGCTTCCGTAAAGCGGCTCACCCAATTCACCGCCGACGCTTCCCACGACCTGCGCACCCCCGTCGCACTCATCCGTTCCAGCGCCGAGCTGGCGCTCCGCCGTCCGCGCACCGAAGACGAATATCGCGAAACCCTCTCGCGCATCCTGGCGGCTTCCGAAGAGACCACTCACCTCATCGAGAATCTTTTAACCCTGGCCCGCGCCGATGCCGGTGCCGCTGATCTTCACTTCTGTGATATCGACCTCGTTCTCCATGTCGAGAAGATTGCCGCCCAAGCCGCCATTCTCGCCGCTGCCAAGGGCATCCAGGTCACCAGTGAACTCGCCGCCGGTCCAGTACGAGTTTCCGCGGATCATTCCGCGCTCGGGCGTCTCCTGCTGATCGTTCTCGAAAACGCCGTCAAGTACACGCCCCCCGGCGGCCACATTGTCATGCGCCTTTCGAACGGGGCAGGCAACGCGCGCATCGAAATTCGCGATACAGGTATCGGCATCGCCGAAAAGGATCTACCGCACATCTTCGAGCGCTTCTACCGCGCCGATCAGGCTCGCTCGCGCGAACCTGGCGGCTCCGGCCTCGGTCTCGCCATTGCTCGCTGGATCGTCGATCTGCATGGCGGCAAAATCGAAGCGCAAAGCACCTTTGGCCAAGGCTCCCTCTTCCGCATCACTCTGCCCATCACTGCGAATCCTTAGGCGCGATTTGTCCCTCAAGATCCGTACCATTACTACTCCGCCCTGCGTGTTGAACCTGAACGTCTGTTCATTTTCAATTCAAGCATTCGTGAACAACCATTCATCTCCCAGTAGCATTCCTCGCCCTTAATGGACGCCAAGGACGGGGCGTGCTCTACCAGGCCTGCCGATTTCGCTCAGTGTCCTAACTGCTGGCGTTTCAAAAACTTAGTGGTTTCTAAAGTGGAGGGTGTGCAGATGTTAAGCGGGAGAAAGCTTCTATTTGCGTTAATCGCTTTGGTCGCTCTTGCGCTGCCGGTTCGCGCGCAATCGGGCAAAGGCGTCATCACCGGGACAGTAAAGGATTCAGGCAATTCCGCCCTGCAGGGTGCGCTCGTCGAAGTTCTGCCGCTGGGCAGGAAGGTAGTCACCGACGACCACGGACAATTCCGAGTCACGGACGTGCCCGCTGGCGAATATACCCTGAGTGTCTCCTACGTCGGGTTGGCAGTTTCGAACGCGCCCGTGGTAGTCGAGGCCGGGAAGGAAAGCAATGCGAATCCTGTCTTGCAAGTTGCTTCGCAGGTCGATCAAGTCGTCGTCAGCGCCGAGCGCCTCCAGGGTGAAGCGGAAGCGATCAATATCGAGCGCACCGCCGACAATATCGTCCAAGTCCTGCCCGAGCGGGTCATCAACAGCTTGCCGAATACCAATATCGCCGACGCCGTTGGCCGCGTCCCCAGCGTTTCCCTCGAGCGCGACGAAGGCGAAGGCAAATACGTCCAGATCCGCGGCACCGAGCCGCGCTTGAGCAGCGTCACCGTCAACGGCGTGAACCTGCCTTCTGTCGAGGGCGTCGTCCGCAACATCAAGCTGGACGCCGTTCCCGCCGATTTGGTTGAGCGCATCGAAGTCTTCAAAACCCTCTCCGCCAGCCAGGACGCCGACGGCGTCGGCGGCACCGTCAATTTGGTCACCCGCACCGCCGGGGAAAAACCCTTCTATGCCCTTGGAGGTACGGGCGGATACAACCCTATTCAAAACGGCTACGGACGTGGCGGGTTCAACGGAGTCTTTGGCCAGCGCTTCGGCGTCAACAAGAAGTTCGGCTTCTTGCTAAACGGCACCTTCGATCAGACCAACCGCGGTATCGACGACCTCGAACCTGGGCAATCCACGGGAACCTTTGGCGGACGAAATGTGGCGTTTGCCAACACTGAGGATCGCCGCTCCTACGACTACTACCGCACGCGCTATGGTTTTTCCACGGGTATCGACTACAACCTCAAGCCGGGACACAGCGTCTACGCCAAGGGTCTCTATTCCGACTTCCACGATTTCGGCGAAACTTGGGTCTATACGCCAAACACAGGCAACACGATTAAATCCGTATCCCCAGACGGCTCGCAGATCACCTTTGCTAATCAGGCGGACTGCAACACAATTAACGCTGCGAATCCCAACGCGGGCTGCTCTCCGGGTTCTTACAACTACCGTCACTACATTCGGCGGCCCGATCAGCAGGTCTACAGCTTCTTGACCGGCGCAAGGCACGATCTCCCTTCCACCCTGATTACGTACGAGTTTGCGGGCTCGCGTTCGCACAACATCGGCGGCCAGGATTTTCAGACCACCAACTTTACCGGCAATCAATCTGTCGACGTCGCTGTGAGCCTGAAAGATCCGCTTCGGCCAAAACTCTTTGCGCTCGATGGCACCAATCTCTACGATCCGACCCAGTATGTATTAACAAACAGTTCGTTTACGGGCTACATCGCCCAGCAGCTCAATTTCCAGGGTGCCGCTTCCGTGGCCCGGCGCTATAACGCACACTCTCACCTCGGAACCTTCGAACTTGGAATCAAGGTGCGAAACTCTCACTCCACGCAAAATGAAAACGACCACATTATCGACTATAACGGCAGCGCCGTTACCCTCAACACCGTTCTGGGCAGCTACACAAATCCCACTTATTACAACAATTTCTTCCGTATCGGCTCGCAATCCTACGGCCCAACTTCCAATTACAACTTGATTCAACAAGCGGTTGCACAAGGCATGGTCGCTAATCCGACCTTGTTTCCAGAGGATCAGCCCACCGGCATCCGCCGTTCCGCGGGCGCTTTCTTTGACGCCAACGAACGCATCTACGCTGGCTATTTGCAGAACGTAATCTCCTTTGGCAAATTGCGCTTGCAAACCGGCGTGCGCTTTGACAACGCGGCCACGGACTTTATCACCAATATTGTGACTACAAATGTCGACAGCCTGGGCCATCCCTTGCCGCCCACTGTGACAAGAGCGCCCCAGCAGAGCTCCGGCTACTTCAACGCTTTACCCAGCGTGCAAGCGCAATATCAACTCGAGAAGAACACCAACCTGCGGCTGAACTACAGCCAGGGCATTGCCCGCCCCAACATCGGCGACCTCGTTCCCACCACCATCGTCGATCCCAATGCCAGCCCCAAGACCGTCACCCAAGGCAATCCGAACCTGAAACCGACCAAAGCCAACAATTACGACGTCTTGATCGAACACTTCTTCCAGCCCCTTGGCATTATTCAGGGCGGATACTTCTACAAGCAGTTGTCCGATCCGATCTACGGCACATCCAGCTTGCTCGGTCCGACCGACCCCAACGCCGGGTTTAGGCTCCTGAAGTCCGTCAACGGCCCCAACGCTCATATACAAGGCATCGAAGTCTCTTGGGAGCAGCGTTTCTCTTTCCTCCCTCGACTTCTGAACGGTTTTGGCATCTCCGCGAACTATAGTTACACTCAGTCCGCCGTGACCTTCCCGGCTTTCTTCTCCCCCGCAACTCCAGGCGGCGAAGGACGGCTTGATCACCCTGCTTTGCCACGCCAGGCCCCCAACACTTGGAACATCAGCCCCACCTATGACAAAGGACGGCTTTCGGTTCGTTTCGCCGTGAGCCACAACGATGCCAACATCCAGTTCTACAACTACACCCACACCGACGCGGCAACTGATAAGGACCCCATCCTGGGGATTAAGGGTCCGACCGGCGACGTCTATTTCTATGCGCATACGCAACTTGACATTCAAGGCAGCTATCGCATCCGCAAAGGCCTTCGCTTCGAGGCTTCCGGCCTGAACCTCAGCAACGAGGTCTTCGGCTTCTACCAAGGCAGCACCCCCTACCCTATCCAGCGCGAATTCTATAAGCCCACCGTTTCTTTCGGAGTGCGCTGGACCTCTTCCTCCGAGTAGAGCTTCGCGGGGCCCTCGGGCCATCGCGCAGCACCCATCTCCACGGGCCACCCCAAGTCGCCGGACGCGATCGAATTCCGATCGTGTCCGGCGACAAGCTTCAAGCCAGCAATTTTCCTCTCAAATCGTGAACGGGGTGCCCCGCTAGACGTTCTGGTTATGGCAGTCGGGCCCCTTGCAGCCGGTCATGCAGCGCCAACCTGAAGGACTTTTCATCGTCATTTCAAGACTTCGTGAATCACCATTCATCTTGTATTAGCCTGCCTACCCCCAAATAGAAGCTAAGGACACGCCGCCTTCCTTCTTGCCCGCGGATTCCGCCCCGGCGTCCAACCACTGGCGCTTCAAGCCCTAGTGGTTTTCCGAGTGGAGCGTGCGCAAATGTCCATCTGCAAAAAGCCATTTCTGACCGTCATGATCGTAGTCGCCTTCGCGGTGCCGTTGCTTGCACAGACTGATCGCGCCATTCTGGAAGGTACTGTCATGGACCCGAGCGGCGCTACCATCAGTGGTGCAAGGGTCAAAATCCTAGCGGTCGATACAGGGTTGACCCAGGAGCGCACTACAAACCCGAACGGGCAATATCGCTTTCCCGGCGTTGCCATCGGTAAGTACGCGGTCTCGGTTTCCAATTCAGGTTTCAAGGCTAAAGTAATCGAGAACCTCATTCTTGATGTCGGGCAGACCCGCACTCTCGATGTCACTCTGCAAATCGGCCAAGCCAGCGAAAAAGTTGACGTTTTTGCTGAGGCTGGTCCCGCCGAGCGCAGCAGCGCGGAGGCCGCCATTGTCATTAGCACCGATCAAATCCTCAATTTGCCGGTCAACGGCCGCGATTGGTCGGGATTGACCCTCTTGGCTCCTTTTGCCCAGGACGATGGGGGCGGCAACCAGCGCACAATTCGCTACGCGGGCCGCGCCATTGACGACAATAACTTCAACATCGACGGCGTCGACGCTGGTGGCATTCAGGAGCAGGCACAGAAGTCTCAAACCCGCCTGCAAATTTCCGAGGACGCTGTCGCGGAATACCGCGTCAACAGTGCCCTGTACGACGCCGAATATGGCACGCAGGCCGGGGGCCAGATCAATGTGGTCACCAAATCGGGCGGCAACGATTTTCACGGCACTATATTCGGCTATCTGAGAAACTCGGTGTTCGACGCCCGAAACTTCAACGATTTCGATGTCAACGGCAATGCTGTTATTCCCCCCTTTCGTCTCGGGCAGTACGGCCTTACCGTCGGCGGCCCGATCAAAAAGGACAATACTTTCTTCTTCCTAAGCTACGAAGGACTTCGCCAACTGCAGGCATTCACCCAGCAACCAAATGTGCCCACGGCTCAGCTTTTGGCCAACATACTTGGGTCAGCGCCGCAGATGTGTTCCATTCTCCAGGTATTTCCATGGCGTGCTTCCACCGGCACTCTCAGTGGCTGCGCGCCAAAAGTTGTCTTTCCAGACGCCGCCTTCGCGCCCAATGACGCTAACACTGATCTATTTACCCACACTGCCACAACAACCATTCACGAAGATTCGGCGTTGATCCGCATAGATCACAAATTTAGCGACAAGACCACCCTCTATGGCCGCGCCCAGCGCGATATCGCCCTTTCGGACACTCCAAATGGCGCTCTGTTCGACAAAGTGCGCATCATCAATCACCCGGCCAATTACTTTCTGGCGCTCCAGCACATTTTCACCGCGAATCTCTTCAACGAGGGAAAGGTTTACATCAATCGTTCGCCGTTTCACAATCCCAACGCCAGCATCCTTCCCTATTCGGTGAGCCTGCCCTTCAAAATCGAAACGCTCAATAATGACAATGCCGACATAGAAGTCGGTACCACTTTCGGCTTTATCGACAATCTCACTTGGACCCATGGCCGCCACACTTTCAAGACCGGCATGGAGTTCCGCCGCATCCGCCTCAACCAGGGCAAGACCGCGGATAATATCCTAACCTTCGGCGATCCGGGCGTGTTCTCAGCCTCGCTTGATAGCGTTAAGTTCAACGCTCCCTGGTGCTGCCACAAATACCGCCGCGCCTTCTATATGCCTTATTTTCAAGACGAGTGGAAGATTACTCCCACGTTTACCGCAAATCTCGGAATTCGTTGGGATTACTACGGAGTTGAGAACGTGCCGGACAACCGCACGACGGTCTTCGACTTCAATCAATTCCACGGGGCCTGCCTGGGTTCCGGCTCGTTCAATACGCCGTTTCCCGTTCCCATCAATACTCCGCCGTGCCCGAAAAATCCGTCCTTGTACGATCCCAATTACCGGAACTTTGATCCTCGCGTGAGCTTCGCTTGGGCGCCTTCACCCCTGCACGGCAAGACCGTCATTCGCTCCGGCTTCGGCATCTACAGCGGTGCCGCGCAGAACGATGACCTGAACGCCGGCCTCGAGAGCGACACCTTTGTGGCATCCCTCAGCAACGTTCCGCTAAGCCCTGCTCTCCAGCAAGCGGTTCCGGATACTTCGGGTTTCGCGAGAGTGGCGAACCATCCGCGTGCTTTGCAACGCCACGGCCGGCGCGACCAGTACGTTGAGACTTGGGGTTTGACGATCGAGCACGAACTGCCCGCCCGCGTGCTGCTCGGCGCATCGTATCTCGGAAACCATGGCGTGCGACTATTCTCGCGTGGAGCCGTAAACCTTTGCACCATCCCCGTAACCCTCAGAAGTGATGGC
>Ga0210408_10000296_pt1 | contig 70077 bp, 67 predicted proteins | sample IncBWH4MmetaG_FD_155471 | JGI IMG/M metagenome (GOLD analysis project Ga0210408, IMG submission 155471) | Forest soil microbial communities from Barre Woods Harvard Forest LTER site, Petersham, Massachusetts, United States - Inc-BW-H-4-M | ecosystem: Environmental > Terrestrial > Soil >... | reverse complement strand
TCTATTCGGCGCGATGGGCATGACGGCGGTCGGCCGCGCCGCCTCGTCGATCGTCGAGGAGGTGCGCCGACAGTTCAAGGAAAAGCCGGGCATCATGACCTACAAGGACAAGCCCGACTACGGCCGCGCCGTCGACATGCTCACCCGCGCGGCCATCAAGGAGATGATCATCCCCTCGCTCCTGCCGGTGCTCTCGCCCATCGTCGTCTATTTCATCATCTATTTCATCGCGGGCCAGGGCGCGGCGGGCAAATCGGCGGCGTTCTCGGCGGTCGGCGCGATGCTGCTCGGCGTCATCGTCACCGGCCTGTTCGTCGCCATCTCGATGACGTCAGGCGGCGGCGCCTGGGACAACGCCAAAAAATACATCGAGGACGGTCACTACGGCGGCAAAGGCTCGGAAGCGCACAAGGCGGCGGTGACCGGCGACACCGTGGGCGATCCTTACAAGGACACGGCGGGCCCGGCCGTGAACCCGATGATCAAGATCACCAACATCGTGGCGCTGCTGTTGCTCGCCGTGCTTGCGCACTAAGCGTGCGGGCTATTTGTCGAGGCTGAAGACCTTGAACACGTAGACGAGGTAATTGAGTTCCTGGCCGGCGGTCGGCGTGGTGCGGCTGACGAAATCGAAAATCTTGCCGTCCTGCATGCCGTAATTGGCAAGCCGCTGGACGCGGCGGTTTTTGTCGAAATAGACGGCGACCACGCGCTGGTCGACGACCTTCTGCGGCATGAAGGCGGTCTGCTCGCTGCGCTGGGAAATATAGTAGAACACCTCGCCGCTGACCGTGGCGACGGTCGAGGGCGTGCCGAGGACGATCAGCACCTGCTCCTGGGTGGCGCCGAGCGGGATTTGATCGAGCGCGCCGTCGGCGAGCACGTAGCCGCGCTGATAGGTCTGGGTGAAGCAGCCGCCGAGCGGCGCGCCGAGCACCAGGAGAACAGCCAGACAGCCGAGTGCGCGCGCGCAACGGCGCTGATGCGAGCCGGTAGCACCCATGCGACTGTTTTAAATCCCCTCTTGGCGCGGGCGGCGTTGACTAGCCCGCGTCCCCGTCAATTGCAACGCTTGACCGATCCGCGGCCGAAGCACCCCCCAAAAGCGGGATGACTTATCTTCGAATCGTCATCCCGCTTTAGGCTATTGATTGAGCATGATCTTTTCCGAAAACCGGTCCCCACTTTTCGGGATCATGCTCTGAGGAGCCGAGCTTGTTCCGCTGGCTAAAGCGCAGCCCCCGCGCCGATACCATCCAGGGCCTCTATGGCGTGATCGTGGCGCAGGCGCGCAAACCCGCCTTCTACGCCGATTACGGCGTGGCCGACACGCCGGAGGGGCGGTTCGACATGATCCTGCTCCACCTCATCCTGTTCGTGCGGCGCCTCCGGCCCGAAACGCGGCCGATTCGCGGCTTGGGGCAGGGGGTTTTCGACTTGTTCTGCCGGGACATGGACCATAGTTTCAGGGAAATGGGCGTCGGCGATCTCGCGGTACCGAAGCACATGCGCCGGGTCGCGGAGGCTTTCTACGGCCGCGCCGCGGCGTATGACGCGGCAATCGAGGGGGGTGATGAGCAACTCACCGCCGTCCTGGCGCGCAACATATTTCCCCAATCGCCCGGTCCGGCCGAAGGCGCACGGCGTTTGGCGGCGTATGTACGCGGCGCTATCGACGACCTCGACCGCCAGGAGGCCGAAGCTTTCGCGCACGCGGCCATCGGCTTTCCCGATCCCGCCCTGATCGCTGCGCCCGCATAATGGCTAGGTCGGAAAAGATCATGCTCCATGACGACGAGGCAATCCGATGAGTGCGAATCGACCGTGGAGCGTGCCCGTCCGGCTCGACGAAATTCCCGAGACGGGACTGCATCTCGAGATCGAGGCCGATGCCGCCGTGCGCACGGCCATCGCAGGGGCGGCGGGGGTCAACGAAGTGCCGCAGCTCACGGCCGCCTTCGATCTCGCGCGCCACGGTCGGGACGGCTTGCACGTCGTCGGCACGGTGTCGGCGCGCGTACGCCAGACCTGCGTCGTGACGCTCGATCCGGTGGAAAATGAGATCGCGGAAGGAATCGACCTCGTGTTCGTACCTCCGTCCGCGCTCGGGCCGGTGGTGCACGAGGTGAATTTGGGCGAGGACGCAGTCGAGCCGCCGGAAACTTTAATCGACGGGGTGGTCGATCTCGGGGCCATCGCCACCGAGTTTCTGATGGTCGGCATCGATCCTTACCCGCGCAAACCCGGCGTCGTATTCGAGCCGCCGCAAACCCCGGATGCCGGGTCGCACCCCTTTGCGGCGCTGGCGGCGCTGCGCAGCGGGCGAGACCGGGGTCGCAACTGACCCGCGTGTCATCGGCAATGGGGTACATGGCGGGCGGACAAGCGTGTTGTGTCGCCGTGCCGACTCGCTATTGTCCGGCGTCCCGCGACCGGTCATCGCGGTCTGCGACGGTGCCTGCAGCGCCCCGGAGCCTGCTGCCAAGGTCAATCCATGCCCGATAAGGTGCGTATCGCGCTCGACGCCATGGGAGGCGACGAGGGCGCATCGGTGGCTGTGCCGGGCGCCGACTTGTCGCTGCAGCGCCATGCCGATATCGAATTTCTGCTGTTCGGCGACGAAGCGAAGATCGCCCCGCTGCTGACCGGGCCGCTCAAGGCCGTCTCGCGCCTCGTCCACACCGACGTCGCGGTGAAGATGGACGAAAAGCCCAGTCAGGCGTTGCGTCACGGCCGCTGGAAATCGTCGATGTGGCTCGCCATCGACGCGGTCAAACGCGGCGAAGCGGACGTCGCCGTCTCAGCCGGCAACACCGGCGCGCTCATGGCGATGGCGAAGTTCAGTCTGCGGACCATGCCGGGGATAAGCCGTCCGGCGATCGCGGCGCTGTGGCCGACGCTGCGCGGCGAATCGATCATCCTCGACGTCGGCGCGTCGATCGGCGCCGACGCCGAGCATCTCGTCGACCTTGCCGTCATGGGCAGCGCCATGGCGCGCGTTCTCTTCAACGTCGATCGGCCCAAGGTCGGGCTTCTCAACATCGGCGTCGAGGAAGTGAAGGGATTGGAACCGGTGCGCGAGGCAGGCCGTATTCTGCGCGAGGCGAAGCTGCCCGGCGTCGACTACATCGGCTTCATCGAAGGCAGCAGCATCGGCGAGGGCGTGGCCGATGTGGTCGTCTCGGAAGGCTTTGCCGGCAACATCGCCATCAAGTCGGCGGAAGGAACGGCGCGGCAGTTTGCCTCCTATTTGCGCGACGCGATGCGGCTGACCTTGCGTGCGCGGCTCGGCTATGTACTGGCGCGCGGTGCTTTCGCCATGCTGCGCGAAAAGATGGATCCGCGAAATTCGAACGGCGGCGTGTTCCTCGGGCTCAACGGCATCGTTATCAAGAGCCATGGCGGTACCGACGCGGAGGGTTTCGCGGCGGCGGTCGACCTCGGCTACGACATGGTTCGCCACAGCCTGCTCGGCAAAATCAGACAGACGCTCGATCACTACGTAAGAAACGAGCCGGAGCCGCAGGTCCCCGCCGTGGGTGGGGTCGCCACGTGAGCGTCGTGCGTTCGGTCGTGCTCGGCTGCGGGAGCTATCTGCCGCAACACGTGCTGACAAATCAGGACCTCGCCAAGAAGGTCGACACGTCGGACGAATGGATCGTGCAGCGGACCGGCATCCGCGAACGGCACGTCGCCGCGCCAGGAGAGCACACGTCCGACCTCGCGCTCGCGGCCGCGCGCGCCGCCCTGGCCGACGCGCGCATCGATCCGCAGACGATCGATCTGATCGTGCTGGCGACCTCGACCCCCGACAATACCTTCCCGGCGACCGCGGTGTCGGTGCAGGCCGGGCTCGGGCTGACCCATGGTGCGGCCTTCGACCTGCAGGCGGTCTGCTCCGGATTCGTCTACGCGCTCGCAACGGTCGACGGAATGTTACGTACCGGCATGTTCAAGCGCGCGCTGGTAATCGGCGCCGAGACCTTCTCGCGCATCCTCGACTGGACCGACCGCGGCACCTGCGTGCTGTTCGGCGACGGCGCCGGCGCGCTCGTGCTCGAAGCGCAGCCGCAGCCAGGCACGCGCGAGGATCGCGGCATCCTGACTTCGCACCTTCGCTCGGACGGCCGCTACAAGATGAAGCTCTACGTTGACGGCGGCCCGTCTTCGACCGGCACGGTCGGCCACTTGCGCATGGAAGGCCGCGAAGTGTTTCGCCACGCGGTCGCCATGATCACCGACGTGGTGGAGGACGCGTTCAAGGCGACCGGATATAGCGCCGCCGAGGTCGACTGGTTCGTGCCGCATCAGGCGAACCGGCGCATCATCGACGGCTCGGCGCACAAGCTCGGCATCGATTCCGCGAAGGTGATCGCCACCGTCGATCGGCACGGCAACACCTCGGCGGCCTCGATTCCCCTTGCGCTCGCGGTCGCCGTCGCCGACGGCCGCATTCGTCCCGGCAACTTGGTGTTGCTCGAGGCGATGGGCGGGGGCTTTACCTGGGGCGCGGTCATGCTTCGATGGTAGCGGGGGTGCCGATTTTTTCCGCCTTCGGAGCGTTGACCGTGCGCATTCATGTGAATATCGTCTGAAAATTCATAGGGATAATTGATCGCCGAAAGCGGGGCTGGGCGATGGCTGGGAAAACGGTGACGCGTGCCGATTTATGCGAGGCGGTCTACCAGAAGGTTGGGCTGTCGCGCACGGAATCGGCTACATTGGTCGAGCTGGTGCTCAAAGAGATTACTGATTGCCTCGAGCGCGGCGAAACCGTGAAGCTTTCCTCGTTCGGGTCGTTCGTGGTACGCAAGAAAGGTCAGCGGATCGGCCGTAATCCCAAGACCGGCAAGGAAGTGCCGATCTCGCCGCGCCGGGTGATGGTGTTCAAGCCGTCCGCGATCCTGAAGACGCGCATCAACTCGGGACACGACGGCGCGCACAAGTAGGTGAGTTTCGGGGAGCCGGGGAGTACGCGGCGTGGAGAAGGCACCCGACGCATTTAGAACCATCAGCGAAGTCGCGGACGATTTGGACCTGCCGCAGCACGTGCTGCGGTTTTGGGAAACGCGATTTGCCCAGATCAAGCCGATGAAGCGCGGCGGCGGGCGGCGCTATTACCGCCCGGAGGACGTCGATCTTCTGCGCGGCATTCGCCACCTGCTGTATGGCGAGGGCTATACGATCCGCGGCGTGCAGCGCATTCTCAAGGACGAAGGCATCAAATTCGTTCAGGCGGTGTGGAAGAGCGGCGCCCCGCAGCCTGCGCGTTCGGTCGGCGAGGGCGATGACAGCCTCTTAGGTGCCGGGGTCGAGGGGTCATCGGACAACGGCGTGCCCGAAGAGGAAACCGGCCGAGGCCGCGGCTTCTTCGGCATTCTGCCCTCGCTGCTCGGCGGCGATTTCGAAGGGCCCGCGGACCGCGATGCGTCGCGGATTGAGCCGCTCACGGTCGATCTCGAGGAATCCGAACCTGCGCTTGCGCCGGGCGGAGCCGATGCCGCGGCTGCCGTGGCCACTGTGTCCACTGTGTCCACCGAGGCGCGGAACGCGCCCGTGCCCGCGGACAACTTTTCCAGCGAGGAGGTGCGCGCCCTGCGCGCGACCCTCGATGAACTCGACGAATGCAAGCGGCTGCTCGATGGCGCGCTCGGCGAGGACTGACGTCTGCTAATTAATTACTAGTGGTCGGTGCCGCTGAGCACCGCCCGCGTCGCGCGGTCCGGCCCGAAATCGTCGAGGCTTTCGATCGACATCAGTTCGGCAAGCCGCGTGCGCGCGCGATTGACGCGGCTCTTGATGGTCCCGACGGCGCAGCCGCAGATGTTGGCCGCCTCCTCGTAGGAAAACCCGGACGCGCCCACCAGGATCAATGCCTCGCGTTGATCCGGCGGCAGCTTCGCCAAGGCCGTGCGGAACTCGCGGAACTCGACACGGGCTTCCTGCTCCGGCTGCGATTTGAGGCTCTCCGCATAGGTGCCGTCGCCGTCCTCGACCTCACGCCGCCGCTTGCGATATTCCGAGCGGAACAGGTTGCGCAGGATGGTGAACAGCCAGGCCGACAGGTTGGTGCCCGGCTCGAACGAGTCGATGTTGACGAGCGCGCGCAGCAGAGTCTCCTGCACGAGGTCGTCCGCCCGGTCGACGTTGCCGGAGAGCGAGATGGCAAAGGCGCGCAAGCTGGGCACTGCGGCAAGAACCGCGTCGCGCATCGACGGATCGAGTTTCATCGAGCGATATTCCTGTTGTCTCGCTCGTTATTTCTCGTTCTGTCTTTCGAGACGGTTCAGCAGGTCCACAAAACGGTCCGGGACCCCCTGGGCGACGACGTCATCGTACATTTCGCGCAACTGCCGCCCAATTTTGCCCCTGATCTCCCCGCCGAGGCTGGGCTCGGCATTCTCGGCGGGTTCTGGCGAGGTATCGGGCGATCGGGACGCAGCAGGCTTACGATTCTTCATGTCCCGACCTCGCCCCCCGATTCCAGGTCCGCGGGGGCCCCGTGCGCCCCCTCCAAACGCCGGTGCCGCCCCCGGGGTTCCCAGGGCGGGAACTTTTTTTGCGGCGCGGCGTTAGGCACTATACTCTCAGTCGACCTCAGCCGGGGAGGGATTTCCGTGTCCATGTCTCAAGCTGTCGCGCGGCATGTGCCGTATCTTCGTCGCTATGCCCGCGCCCTCACCGGTAGCCAGGGCGCCGGCGACGCCTATGTGGGCGCAACGCTCGAAGCCTTGATCGAAGATCCGGCGGTGCTGAGCGGGAGTATGTCGCTGCGCGTCGCCCTCTACCGGGCTTTCTCCCGCATCTGGGCCTCGGTCCCGGTCAACGACGAAGCCGAGCCGGTAGACACGCGCGGCCGGGTCGAACAGCGGCTGACCCACATCACGCCCCGTCCGCGGCAGGCGTTCCTGCTGGTCGCGGTCGAAGGCTTTTCCGAGCAGGAGGCTGCCCAGATTCTCGGCGTCGACGTGACGACTTTGCGAGGCCTCGTCGAAGAGTCGGGTCGCGAACTCGCGGCCGAAATCGCCACCGACGTTCTCATCATCGAGGACGAAACCTTCATCGCCATGGATCTCGAGGGTCTGATCGAGAGCCTCGGCCATCGGCTCGTCGGGGTGGCGCGGACCCATTCCGAGGCCGTCGCACTCGCCAAGGTGCGCCAGCCTGGGCTCATTCTCGCCGACATTCAGCTTGCCGACGGCAGTTCCGGCCTCGACGCCGTCAACGAACTGCTCAAGTCGTTCGAAGTGCCGGTGATATTCATCACGGCCTATCCGGAGCGCTATCTCACGGGCGAGCGGCCCGAACCTGCATTCCTGATCGCCAAGCCGTTCCAGCCGACCACGGTTTCGGCCGTGATAAGTCAGGCGCTGTTCTTCGAGCGGCGGGCCAAACGAAGCCCGCGCCGGGTCGCGTGAAGGGACGCGGGACTCTATCTGGGGGCTACGCTCCGTCGCGTTTTGTTGCCGCGAACCAGGGTTCGCATCACACCGGCCGCGAGTCGGGTTGCGAACTTTCGGCTCGAAGCGGCGTTAGAACCTTAGATTTGTTAAGTATCCGGCGATTCCGAAGTTCGCATCGCAGCGTTCTACAACATCGGCGAAGTTCGGGGTGAGGACACTAGCGCTAAAATAAAGGCGTAGCCGGCGATTACGCCGACTACGCCTGAAATGGCCGGCCGAGCACGAGGGGGAGGGGAATGGCGGCCGGTCGCCGAGGTAACGCCGCGGCCCCGATAAGGTTCCGCGGTTTCTCGATCGCGATAAAATCTAGTGCCGCGAACCAGAAGTTCGCATCATAATTGCCGCGAGTCCGATTGCGAACTTCGGGTTCAAAGCGGCACTAGAAGCATAGGTTTGCTAGTGTCCTTCGATTCCGAGTTCGCTCTGAGCGGGCGGCAAATTCGGGCGAACTTCGGAATCGGGACACTAGTTTGCGACAGGTCGGGGACCGGGCGCACAAGAAGCCGTTGTATGCGGCATGACGGTCGCAACGGCCATAACTCTACGAGGTCTCGGCGGCGTCCGAGTGAAGCAATGATTTCGATGCTGTTCACCAAGCTGTTCGGCGGCGCGCGAAGACTGCGGGAGGCGAATGAACGGTTGCGCCGGGAAGTCGCGGCGCACGAAGCGACCTTGCGCGAGCTGGAGAGCGCGCGCCGCGAGCTCGAATTGCGCGTCGCTGAACGGACCAAGGAACTCAGTTTGATGACGGCGCGCTTCGAGACCGCCTTGAGCGGCGCGCGGGTGCACGTCTCATCCCAGGATCGGGACTTGCGTTACACCTGGGTCTATCACCCGCAGGCGGGCGCGTCGGAAGCGCAGTTGCTCGGACGCACCGACGAGGAAGTCCTCGCATCGGCGGAACGGGACGCGGTCGTTGCCCTTAAGCGGCGCGTGCTTGAATCGGGAACTCCCGAGGACTGCGAAGTCGCCTTCGTGTCCCCGCAAGGCCGGACCCTGTTCGCGGTCCACGTCGACCCGCAGTTCGGTCCGGACGGGACGATCGAAGGCGTCATGTCCGCCTCCGTCGATATTTCACAGACCCGTCTGCTCGAGAGCGAGCAGCGCCGGCTGACCGAGGAATTGCGCGCGGCGGTTCAGCGCTATGAGACCGCGTTGCGCGGCTCGAACGTTACGGTGTTCACCCAGGACTTAAGCCTCAATTACACCTCGGTGAGCGGACCCGTGTTCGGGCGCCAAGTGGAAGAAATCATCGGCCGCCGCGATGATGAAATGCTGCCGGAGGCGAATCGCAAGCCGGTCAGCGCGCTCAAACAACGCGTGCTCGCCGACGGACAAGCCGCCGACGTCGAGGTGAGTATCGGCGACGGGGTCGCGCGCCGCTGGTTCGATCTGCACGTCGAACCGATGCGCGACGTCACCGGCCGGATCGTCGGCCTGATCGGCGCTGCCGTGGACAACACCTCGCGCAAGGAAGGCGAGGTTCATCTGCGCCTGTTGATGCGCGAGTTGACCCACCGCTCGAAAAACCTGCTGGCGGTCATCCAGGCCATGGCGCGGCAGACCGCACGGCACACCGGCTCGATCGACGGCTTCATGGATCAGTTCAGTGCGCGGCTGCAGGCGTTCGCCGCTTCGCACGACCTTCTGGTGCAGGAAAGCTGGCACGGCGCGTCGTTGCACGAGTTGGCGCAGGCGCAGCTTGCGCAATATCTCGACGGCGCCGGGTCTCAGGTCGTCATCGAGGGGCCCGGCATCGTGCTCAAGCCGGAGGCTGCGCAGAGTCTCGGCCTTGCGATTTTCGAACTGATCGACAACGCCGCGCGTTACGGCGCGCTCTCGGTGCCGCAGGGGAGGGCTTCGCTCAAATGGCAACGCCGGCCGGTCGGTGAGGGCGGCGGCGTCGAAATCGCCTGGACGGAAGAGGGAGGGCCGGGCGTCGCCACGCCGGAACGCCGTGGCTTCGGCAGCTTGGTGATCGAGCGCAACCTCGCGCGCGCGGCCGAAGCGGAAGTCGATCTTGCCTTCACGCAGGATGGCGTGCGCTGCCGCATGCTGATCCCGGAGCATCAGCTCTCGGGCGCGCGGTAATCATTCGGTTTTGGCGGCGCTCGCGGGAGAGGAGGCGCGCGCCTTGCCGGCGCCCGCCTCGGGTGGCGCGCCGAATGCACGCGGACCCGAGACGAACAGGATCGAGCGCGCGGACCGCTCGAGAATCGTCGCCGCCAAGTCGCCGAAAAACAGTGCATCGCCGGGGCGGCGGTTCACGCCCATCACGATCAGCGTGTGGCGTGTGGCGGCGGCCTCGCGCAGGATCGTGTCGGCGACCGCCGCGCTCCGCTTCACCGCCGTGCGCATGGCGATGCCGTAGCGGTCCGCGACCTCCACCGCCTCCTTGAGGATTGCCTCGGCACGCTGGCCCGGAGCCCGTTTTCGCCGTGCCCCGCGCGCGGATTCGCCCGCCGATATATAGAGCGCGGTGATCGGTGAACCGGTTGCCCGCGCAAGCGCGACGCCCACTTCGGTCGCGTGCAGCGACACTTCGGTGCCGGTCATCGGCACGAGCACATTGAGCCGGCTGTGCATCGTGTCTTCCTGATGCGGGCCACGCGCGGCAACGACGCCGAGCGGCCCTTCGAACTCATCGGCGATGGCGTTGACGCGGTCATCGAACGCGCCTTTCGTCGCCAGCGGCTCGACCCCCATCATCAGAAAATCGTAGCCTTTGGCCGCTTCGTTCGCGACTGCCTCCTCGGCCGCGGAATCGGCTTTCGGCCGGACGACGTCGACGTTCGTTTTGACGCGCTCGTCTTCCGTGCCGACCGCTTTTGCCGCCTCCGCCGCGGCGCGGACCGCGTGGGTGTGGTCCTCGTCATTGCGGCCGTTCTCCGGCTCGCCGCTTGGTCCTAGTTCGACGAGCGTGGTGGGCATCCCGTTCGCACCGGCGATAAGACCGGCGAGCCGGGAGGCGAATTTGCCGTTGGCGCTGGCGTCGGCCACGATCAGCAGCCGTTCCATGTTGGTGACGAAGCCGCGCGCTTCGAAATCCTCGCGCTCGAGACGCTCTTTCTCTTCTTTGCTGAGCGGAACCCGCGCCAGAGCCCAGCGCAGGGTAGGCGGCATCGCCGTCGTCGTGATCACCGCCATGGCGACGATGACCGTGTAGAGGCTTTCGCTCAGCACGCCGCTCGAAAGACCGATGGTCGCCACGATCACTTCGGTCGAGCCGCGCGCGTTCATGCCGCATCCGAGCGCGAGCGACTCGCGCAACGTCAAGCCGCCGACCCGTCCGCCGATGAAGGCGCCGGCGAATTTTCCCACGCTCGCGATCGCGACCACAATGAAGGCGAGCCAGATCAGCGATGGATCCTTGAACACCGAGAAGTCGGTTCCCACGCCGGCCAGGCCGAAGAACACCGGCGCGAACAGCGCGGTGATCAACCCGCGCAGCTGCGCGTCGATGTGGCGCGTCAGGATCGGGGATTCGCCGATGAGGATGCCCGCAACGAAAGCGCCGAGCACCGTATGCACGCCGATGAGATGGGTCGTGAGCGCCATGGCGCCCATGATCACCAGGATCATCGTGATCACTGGCATCTCGCTCACGAAGTAGTCGTTGGTCCAGCGGATCAAAGTGAACACGATGCGCCGGCCGATGGTGAGGCTCACCACGAGAAACAGCGCGGTGCCGAGGATGCTGCGCGCAAGCGTCGCCAGATCGATGGTGCCGTGCGACGCGAGGCCGAACGTCACCGCAATGATGATCCAGCCGATCGAGTCCTCGATGATCGCCGACGCGACGATCACCTGACCGACGTTGCGGCGCAGGAAGTTCATCTCGCGGACGATCAGCGCGACGATCTTCACCGAGGAAATCGACAGGGCGGTGCCGAGAAACAGCGAGGCGACCAGCCGTTGGTCCGGGTGCGGCAGCAAATTGTCCGGCAGCAGCTCGCCCAGCGCGAATCCGCAGGCAAACGGCAGCGCGACGCCGGCAATCGAAACGCCGATGGCCGCCTTGCCGACCTTCCTCACCAGGCGAAGATCGGTTTCCATTCCGGTCAGCAACAGCAGCATGAGAATGCCGAGCTGTGCGACCGCCTCGATCATGCTCTTCTGTTCGCCGGACGTGGGAAAGATCGCGTGCTGCGCTTGCGGCCACAGCGCGCCGAAGATGGAAGGTCCGAGCAGCATGCCGGCGATGAGTTGGCCGATCACTGCCGGCTGTCCGATGCGCTGCATGCCCTCGCCGAGCAGACGGCCAACCACCAGCAGGAGCACGATCTGAACGATGAACAGCGCCTCGGTGGTGCCCGCGCCGCGCGCGGGCTGTTGATCAGCTGCGAGCGCGCTTGCGCCAAAAATCAAAAGCGTGCAGCCGGCTGGCGCAAGCGAGCGCATCCGTCGCCATACCCAGGCGGGGGGCCGGTACATGCATCACTCCGAGAAAAGGTGGGCGGGCGCCCGACATGCGGTGCGTCAGGATGGACGGCTGAGTGACGCGCCGCAATACAACGCCGTCATATTGCGCGCAGTTCCGCGCGGCGCGGGCAATACCTATGGTTTAGAATAGCTTAGCCGACCGCCATCCGCACCGCGGACGCGAAGGTGAGCACTCCGCCCCAGGCGATGAAAAACCAACGCAGGAAGGACATGCTGTCGGGCTCTTTTTCGCTCGGCGCCGCGCGCTTGACCTGCACCGCATTCCGCTGCACCGGCGCTTTGTTTGCGCTCTCGTCGGCCGTTGTTTGGTCGCCGGCGACGATCGGTGGCGGGCCCGCGGGCGGAGCGGCCGCGACGGGCTCGGTGGCGCCCGCAACGGCGATCTCGGGGTCCGTAACTTCACCCGCGAAATGCGCCGGCGCGAGCCGTGGGCTGCGCAACTCCTCATTGGCAACGCCCGCAAACGATTCCGGAGTGAGGAATTCGCGGAAGCGCCGTGCCGACGCCGTTTGCTGATGCACCACGCCTGCGCTCTCCGCGCGCGCGGTGGGCCGGTGAATGCTCTCGACCGCCACCTCCGCGCGGGGTCGGTGGCGCTGCCGCGCGGCTAGCCGCACCCGTCTGCTGTGGCGCGCCTTTGTCGCCTCACGCTGCGGCTTCGTCGCGCGATGCACGGGTTTGGCCACGCGCGTTTGCGTGCTCGCGGCCGAAGCCTTGGAGCCGGCGGTCTGTGCCGACGCGGTCGCGCTCGCGGCGAGAGTAAAGGCGGCGAGCATGCCGGCACCCGCCGCGATCGTGCGAAAGCTCATGGTGTCCACCCCCGTGGATTCCCACCGCTCGCATTGGGGTCCGCGACGATGGCGTGAAGGAGGCAAAACTGAGGAAATCCCGGTAAATCCCCCGCCTACGATAATACCGCTGCCCGGAACCTGGTGGCTTCCAAACGGTTTTCTGCCCGTCCAGTCAGGAATTTAGCCGGATGGAACGCCAGGGGCTTCAAGCCTTCGTATCAGACGCCGCGGCGCGGGCGAATGAACTCGCGGCGCATGCTCCGGCGTGGGCGATCGACATTGCGGCGGTGGCGCTTGCCATCCTGGTCGCGCTCGCCTGCCATGCGATCCTTACGGCGGTGGCGCGTCGCGTGGTCGATGCGCGTGCAGTGTTTCTCACCTCGCTCCTGGCGCAGACGCGCGGGCCGACCCGGCTCGCCCTCATCATCATCGCGCTAAGCGTTGCGACCGCGGTCATTCCTCTCGATCCTTCGACGGCCGCCATCGCGCACCACGCACTGCTCATCGCCTTCATCATTCTCATCGGGTGGATCGGCGTGATCGCGGTCCGCGCGGCGGGGCAGATCTATTCCCGCCGGTTGCCGGTCGATTCCGGCGGCGATCTATTGGCGCGCAAGCATCTCACGCAGGTGCGCATCCTCGAGCGTACCGTGACCGTCCTGATCGGGATTGTCGCGGCCGCCTGCGTGCTGATCACCTTCGAGTCGGTTCGCGAGTACGGCGTGAGTTTGTTTGCATCGGCCGGTATCGCGGGCGTGATCGCGGGCCTTGCCGCACGGCCCGTGTTGAGCAATTTGTTTGCCGGCCTTCAGATCGCGGTAGCGCAGCCGATCCGGCTCGAGGATGCGGTGATCGTGGAAAACGAGTTTGGCCGGATCGAGGAAATTACCGGAACGTATGTGGTCCTCCGATTGTGGGACTGGCGCCGCATGATCGTGCCGCTCTCCTATTTCATCGAAAAGCCGTTCCAGAACTGGACGCGTCAGTCGCCGGCGCTGATCGGCAGCGTGCTGATCTACGTTGATTACACGGTGCCGGTCGCGCGCGTGCGCGAGGAACTCACCAACATCGTGTCGCGCTCGAAATTGTGGGACGGGCAGGTGGTCAACCTGCAGGTCACCGATGCCAAGAACGACACCATCGAATTGCGCGCGCTGATGAGCGCGGCGGACGCCTCGGCGACCTCGGACCTGCGCTGCGAGGTGCGCGAAGCGCTGATCGCGTTCCTGCAGCGCGAATATCCGGATGCGTTGCCGAAGCGGCGCGCCGAAGTGCGGCTGACCGAGGACGCCCGGCAGGACGTCGACGCACCGGCGCCGTTGCGCACCGGCAGCACCGCCTGACCCGAACGCGCGCCCGCGGCGTTCACTCCAGTTCGATGTCGCCGGCGATCTCCACCGCGACGCCGACCCCGCCGACCGTGAGCGTCACCTTTGCGGGCAGCGCCTCGTTTCCCTTCAAGCGGCCGCTCGCAACCGCATCGCGCACCGCCTTTTCGATTTCACGCTGCGAGGTGATGCCGACTTTCTTGAGAAACCGCCGCACGCTCGTGTTGAGAACGTCCTCGTTCATGGGGTCTCTTGCTCCTGCCGGTGTCGAATCTAGCGCAATTTGGGGTCAGCGGGACCGGCTCCGCAGCATCCAGCGGAACCTTTTGCGCCTGCCGGCGTCAATGTCGTGTTGCCGACGCCACTATGAGTGCCGGCACAAGCCAACCAAACCGGCTCCCACAGCGTCGACCCTGTTCGCATGGCATCCCGCATCGAAGACTATGCCTTGATCGGGGACTGCGAGACCGCGGCGCTCGTTTCGCGCGAGGGCTCGATCGACTGGCTGTGCTGGCCGCGGTTCGATTCCGATGCGTGCTTTACGGCGCTGCTCGGCACGCCCGAGCACGGCCGCTGGCAGATTGCCCCGCGCGAGCCGCCGCGTCGCATCACGCGGCGCTATCGTCCCAAGACTCTCATCCTCGAAACGCGCTTCGAAACCGCGACGGGCGAAGCGACGCTCATCGACTTCATGCCCCAGCGCGGGCGCTACTCCGACGTCGTGCGGCTGGTGGTCGGCGAACGCGGCCGCGTCGCCATGCGCATGGAGCTGATCCTGCGCTTCGGTTACGGCGCGAATGTTCCATGGGTCACGCGGCTCGACGACCAGACCTTGCGTGCGATCGCCGGACCCGACATGGTCATCTTGCGCACCCCGATTGCGCTTCGCGGCGAGAACATGACCACGGTCGGCGAGTTCGACGCCGTCGCCGGCGAGACCACGCCGTTCGTCATGACCTATGGGGCCTCGCACCTGCCGCCGCCGCGGACGCCCGATCCCGACCGCGCACTCAAGGATACCGAGGCGTTCTGGAACGAATGGGTCAACAAGGGTGACGCGGCCGGCCGCTGGTCCGACCCGGTCATTCGCTCGCTGATCACGCTCAAAGCGCTGACTTACGCGCCGACCGGCGCGATCGTCGCCGCGCCGACGACTTCGCTTCCCGAGCGTCTCGGCGGCAAGCGCAACTGGGATTACCGCTACTGTTGGGTGCGCGACGCGACGCGCACGCTGCTCGCGTTCATGGGCGCCGGTTATTACGACGAGGCCTACGCCTGGCGTGAATGGCTCTTGCGCGCGGCCGCCGGCAGCCCGGCGCAAATGCAGATCATGTACGGCATTGCCGGCGAGCGCCGTCTTAGCGAGTGGGAGCTGCCATGGCTCCCGGGCTACGAGAATTCGCAGCCGGTGCGCGTGGGCAACGACGCTCACCGGCAGCTTCAGCTCGACGTCTACGGCGAACTGATGGATGCCATCCAGCAGGCGCGGGAACACAGCCTCACCTTGACCGAGTCCGGCTGGGCGCTGCAACTCGCGCTGCTGGAGCATCTGGAAGAAGCGTGGCGCCAGCCCGACCAAAGCATCTGGGAGGTGCGTAGCGAGCCGCGCCATTTCACTTTTTCCAAGGTCATGGCCTGGGTCGCGTTCGACCGCGCCATCCGCGCCGTCGAAAAGCATGGTCTCGCGGGCCCGGTCGAACGCTGGCGCGACTTGCGCGGCGAGATTCACGACGAGGTCTGCCGGCGCGGGTTTGATCGCAAGCTCAATAGTTTCGTGCAGACCTACGACTCCAAAGAACTCGATGCGAGCTTGCTGTTTATTCCAGTCGTCGGCTTTCTTCCTATCGACGATCCGCGCGTCGGCGGCACGATCGCGGCGATCGAGGAAGATTTATTCGTCGACGGCTTCGTGGCGCGTTACGACACGCGGAAGACTGAAGACGGGTTGCCGCCCGGGGAGGGGGCGTTCCTCGCCTGCAGCTTTTGGCTGGTCGATGCCTACGTGAAGCAGGGCCGCATCGAGGAAGCGCGGCGGCTATTCGAACGCTTGCTCGCCCTGTGCAACGACGTAGGCCTGCTGAGCGAGGAATACGATCCGAAGGAGCGGCGCTTGGTCGGCAACTTCCCGCAGGCCTTCTCTCACGTGGCGCTCGTCGTGAGCGCGTTCAATCTGTCGCGCGCGGAAAAACCGTCGGAGATACTGTCCGGCCGCGGCAAGGAAGTGCAACCGGCCTAGAGCATGATCCCGAAAAGTGGGTACCGGTTTTCGGAAAAGATCATGCTCCAAAAAGAAGTTAGAGCGTGATGACGATTCGAAGAAAAGTCATCACGCTCTAATGACCCGCCTCACAACAGGCTCACGCGAACGTCTCCCGCGCGGCGGCCGACGCAGAGCGAGACCTCGTCCTTCTCGCGCCGCAGCGTCACGTCGACGCTCGCTTCCTTGAGCATCAGGTTGACGAGGCTGATCTCATCGAGAAAGTCCGGCAGCCACGGGCGGCGGAATCGGATTTCGCCGCGGTCGGGGTCGAACTCGAGCCCTAGGCAGGCTTGCAGCATGAGGAACGGCGCTCCGCTCGCCCATGCCTGCGGCGAACAGGCGACCGGATAAAGCGTCGGGCCGCGCCCGCGCCGGCGTTGGAAGCCGCAGAATAATTCCGGCAGCCGCCGCAGCTCCATGTAGCCCGCCGCGGCGGAGAGGCCGGCGAATATTTGTCCTGCCGCGCGTTTGAATCCATAGCGGGCGAGCCCGAGCACGATGAGCGCGTTGTCGTGCGGCCAGATCGACCCGTTGTGATAGGACATCGGGTTGTAGCGGCGTTCGAGCGCCGACAACGTGCGCACGCCCCAACCGGAGAAAAATTGCGGACGCAGCAGGCCCTCGGCCAGTCGCGCGGCGCGATCGGGGCGCACGATTCCGGTGAACAGCAGTTGCCCGGCATTCGAGCTGCGCACCCGGCACGGCTCCTTCGCGCCATCGAGCGCGAGCGCGTAGGTGTCGATCTCGGGACACCAGAAGGCGGCCTCGAAGCGCGCCGCGAGCCGCATCGCCTGCGCTTCGAGTTCGCCGGCTCTGCCGGCATCTCCGAGACTGCGCGCGCATTTCGCCGCCAGCAGCTTGGCCATGTAGACGTAGCCTTGCACTTCGGCGAGCGCGATCGGGCCCTCGGCAAGCCGCCCGTCGGCGTGAGAAATCGCGTCGTGCGAATCCTTCCAGCCTTGGTTTGCCAGGCCCTCTTCGCTCACGCGGTAATATTCGATGAAACTGTCCCCGTCGGCGTCGGCGGGCCCGTCGATCCAGGCGAGCGCGGCTTCGACCGCGGGCCACAGTTCCTTGAGCGTCGCGAGGTCGCCGGTGCGCTCGAAATAGAGCCCCGCGAGAACCACGAACAACGGTGTCGCGTCGACGCTGCCGTAGTAGCGCTCGAACGGAACTTCGCGCAGCGCCGCCATTTCGCCGCCGCGCATTTCATGCACGATCTTGCCCGGTTGTGCGTCGTTGGCTGCGTCCTCGACCTTGGCCTGGGTCGCGGCCAGCCGGCGCAACACGCCCTGCGCCACGCGCGGATCGAGCGAGAGCATCTCGATCGCGGTGATGATGCCGTCGCGGCCGAATGTCGTCGAATACCAGGGAATGCCGGCGTAAGGGTACGGCCCTTGCGGCGTCTCGGTCGTCAGCATGTGAAGATCCGCCGCCGCGCGGCACAGCACCTCGTTGAACACGTCGTTCGAGGTGGTGACGGCGGCGGTGTGGCGCGTCGCACGCTTGCGCTCGTGTTGCGCCTCGATCATCGCCTTGAAGAAATGCGGCGGCCGCGTGGGCTCGCCGCGCGAGCACTCGATGCTGAGAAAGATCGGAACCCGCTGCTTGGGCCCGAGCGTGAGCTGATACTCGGCCGAGGCCTGCGTGAGTTGCGTCGGCGCCGGTTCGAACCGCAACGTGGTGACGCGCGTCGCGCCGTCGAGTCCGGCGTAGCGCAGCGACACGCTGTCGGGCGCGCCGATCCGCGCGGCCGTCGTTCCGCGGCGCGGGCGCGCAAGTCCGCGCACCTCGAACAGGTCGGCAAAATCGCCGGCGAAAGCGAGCCCGAGCCGCACCGCAATAGTGTTGTCGCCCTGATTGGTGATCGCGAGCCGCTGATAGGCGGTCGACTGCCACAGGAACGTGGTGCGCACGATGTGCAGCGTGCTCTTCTCGAACACCACGCGGTTTTGTTTGTAGACGTCGGGATTCGTCAGGTCGACGGTATAGATCAGGTTGTCGTCGCGCAGATTGAAGCCGAGCAGCAACGGCGTCGCGCCGCCGATCGAGAGCTCGAGCCGCGAAAGGTAGCGCGTGTCGTGGTCGAACAGGCCGTCCGCTTCTCCCGCGCTGGCGCCGATGTCGCCGTGGCTGTCGAGCACGAGGAAACTGTCGTCGTGCTTGAGCGTGCGGCGCGCCCGCGTCGTCGGGACGGTCGCCGCGATGTAGAACTGGTCCGCTTCGGCCTCGGCGTGAGGAACGATCCCCGATCGAATGGCCGCTTTCGCCGGCATGCAGAATCCCTCGTGCTTTGTTGCCGGGTTAAAGCTTCCCCAGTACCGCGAGTCGATGCGGCGCAATGGCCGCACGACACGACTAAACTGTTGAACAAGACCCCCGGCGGTCAGGCCGCCCGCGATGCCCGGCGCGCCTCGTCGGGGCCGCGATCCCGGTAGAGATCGCTGCGCCGGATCAGCTTGTTGGCGTGATCGTCCTGCGCCACCCGGCCGCCGCGCAGCACCACCACGCGCTCGAAGTTACGCAGAGTCGAGAGGCGGTGCGCAATGGTAATCACCGTGCGCCCGCGCATCAGGTCGTCGAGCGCGGCACGTACGGCGTCTTCCGATTCGCTGTCGAGAGCCGAAGTCGCTTCGTCTAACAGCAGGATCGGTGCGTCCTTGAGGAACGCCCGCGCGATCGCGATGAGCTGGCGCTGGCCGCCCGAGAACTTCACGCCGCGGTCGCCGACGATGGTGTCGAACCCCTCGGGCAGCGCCTCGATGAAGCCGAGGCAGTGGGCGGCCACGGCGGCGGCGCGCACTTCTTCATCCGTGGCGCCCTGGCGCCCGTAGCGGATGTTCTCGAGAATTGTGCGATGAAACAAGGAAATGTCCTGCGGCACCACCGCAATGGCTTGGCTGAGACTCGCCTGCGTCACCCGCGCGATATCCTGCCCGTCGATGAGGATGCGGCCGCCCTGCACGTCGTAGAGCCGCTGGACCAGGGCGAACAGCGTCGACTTCCCGCAGCCGGAGCGCCCCACGAGACCGACCCGCTGGCCCGGCTCGATCCTCACGTTGAAGTCCTCGAACACCTGCCGGCCGTCCGGATAGCTGAAGCGCACGTTCTCGAACGCCACGCTGGCGCCGCGGCGCAGCAACGGCTGCGCTTGCGGATGGTCCTGCATCGCGTGCGGCAGGAGCAGCGTCTGCAACGCCTCCGATAGACGCGCCACATGCTGGGTGACGTCGACCAACGCGACTGCGAGGTCGCGTGTCGCATGCAGGATGGAGAGCCCGAGCGTGCAGACCAGCACCACTTCGCCGGGGGTCGCCGCGCCGCGCTGCCACAGCCGCACCGCCCAGGCGAGCAGGCCGATCGTGAGCACGACGGTGGTGAGCGCATGCAGGAGCCGCACTTTTTCCAGATAGAGCAGGCTGCGGCGGCGGGCCTGCATCTCGCGCGTGACCGTCGCCCCAAACCGGCGGAACTCATGCGCCAGCCCGCCGAATGCCCGCACCAGGGGCATGTTGCCGACCACGTCGACCATCTCGCCGTCGACCGCCGCGGCACGGTCGGCAAAGGCGTGGTGCAGCGGCTTGCCGGCCGCGGCGAGGCGGAACATGGCCATGACGAGGATCGCCGCGAGTGCGGCAAGTCCCGCGGCCATCGGCACGCTCACGGTGGCGATGAGGGCGATCGAGCCGAGCGTCGCCACGCACGGCGGAGCGACGTTCCAAACGAACATGTTCTCGGTCGTGTAGACGGCATTCGAGGTCGCGGTGATGCGGCTCGTCAGCATGCCGGGGAGGCGATCGGCGAAATATTGCGGCGAGTGTCCGGTCAAATGACGAAACAAATCCTTACGTAGATCGCAGGTTACGGCGACGAAGACGTAACTCGAAATGTAGCTCGCGATCCGCCACAACAGATTGTCGGAAGCAACGAGCGCGATCAGGATCCAGAAGGCCGTCCACGCTTGGCTTGGGTCGATACGGCCGGGACCCGAAAGCGCGTCGACGAGGAGGCGCACCCCGTACTGCGTGCCGACGGAACAGCCCACCGCGGCGACCACCGCGCCTGCGACCAACGCATGCGCAATCGGCCGCATCCGCACGTAATGAGCGAAGAACGCGAACGGCCGGTCGGCAAAGCGCGACAAATTGCCCACTGATCTGGATCTCCCCGAACGGAAGTCAGCCCCGGCGGCTCTTGCGGTCGTTCATGACCCTTCTTCGGCCGCCACGAGAGCCAACGCGGAACCGCAAAATTGGTTGCCGTGGAACTTTTGGCAGGGCTGCCATGCGGAACTTTTGGCAGGGCTGCCATGTTGTCGATGCGGGGCAGGATTCCCCATCCCTTCGACTTGTGCCTGGCGCGACTTCAACGTCGTCCCGATGAACAGGAGGCCGTGAATGCGCATTGCCCAGATCGCGCCGTTGACCGAGGCGATTCCGCCGAAGCTCTATGGAGGCACGGAACGGGTGGTTCACTGGCTCACCGAGGAACTCGTCACGCTCGGCCATGACGTGACGCTGTTCGCGAGCGGCGATTCAGTGACCTCGGCGAAGCTCGAGGCGATGTGGCCGCAGTCGCTGCGCCTGAGCGGCTCGATCCGCGACCCGAACGCGCTGCACATGCTGATGTTGGAAATGGTGCGCCGGCGGGCGGAAGATTTCGACGTGCTGCATTTCCACCTCGACTATTATCCCTTCTCGTTGTTTTCGCGGCACTCGACGCCGTTCGTGACCACGCTGCACGGCCGTCTCGACCTGCCCGAGCATCAGCCGGTGTTCACGGCATTTAGTTCGATTCCGGTCATTTCGATTTCCAACGCGCAACGCCGACCGGTGCCGCAGGCGGGCTGGGTGCGCACCATCTATCATGGCGTTCCTGAGGATCTGCTCCGGCCGCAGCCGGTGACGCCGAGCTATCTCGCTTTCCTCGGCCGCATCGCTCCGGAAAAGGGCGTCGATCAGGCCATCAAGATCGCCGGCCGGGCCGGCCTGCCGATCAAGATCGCGGCCAAAATCGACAAGGCGGATATCGAATATTTCGAAACGCAAATCCGCTCACTGTTCGATTTGCCGCATGTCGAATACATCGGCGAAATAGCCGACAAGGATAAGTCCGAGTTCCTCAGCGGCGCGATCGGTCTCGTCATGCCGATCAACTGGCCCGAGCCGTTCGGGCTTTCCATGATCGAGGCGATGGCGTGCGGCACGCCGGTGGTCGCCTACAACCGTGGTTCGGTTCCCGAGGTGGTGGAAGACGGCCTCACCGGCTTCGTCGTGGAGGACGAGCTGAGCGCGACCGACGCGGTGCGCCGGCTGCCCCAGCTGTCGCGCGCGGGGGTGCGGGCGCGCTTCGAGCAGCGGTTCACCGCGCGCGTGATGGCGAAGGAATATCTCGCGACCTACCGCAGCCTCATGAGCGGTGCCGCGGCCCGCCCGCGGCTCGTCGCCATGCAGGGCGGCCAGATGGAAGGCGCCGCTCAATAACGTAGCAACGCGCGTTCACGGTCCCGAAGTGTGGCCTATTGGCCACACTCCGCGCAATTTCGTAACACCCTCCGGCCTTTGCCGATGTAACATCATAAAGTGATATCAGTAGGTTAGCTACTGACCCCCTTCGCCGCCAAGCGCGTCACAGGTTGACTCCAAAATTCCTCGCTGCGCACATTGCGCCGCCGCTGGGGAGCGGCCGGCCCGGATTTCCGTCACAGGAGAGGGCCGGGGAGGGGGAGCTTCGGTGCGTCGTCTCGGCCTTCTCGCACTCGCCGTGCTGGGCTGTTGCCCCGGCGCGTTTGCGGCTGACCTGCCTGCCGACGTTCCTCCGGCGACGGCCCCCGTCGTCGTGAAAGCTCCGCCGCCGGAGAGCGGGCGCATCACGCTGATCGAGGAAAACGACGCGTTCGCCCCGAAACCCACCGACCGCTGGTACACGCAGGGCTTCGAGCTCAATTATTTGTCGGCGCCGATCCCGGGCACCGGTTTCGCGGCGGTGCTTCCCTCGAGCTATCTCGACCCGGGCAGCTTCCGCACGCAGCGGTTCGAGCTCGTCTTCGGCCAGAGCATTTTCACGCCGGAGAACGTGACGCTCAATCCGCCGGACCCGCGGGATCGCCCGTATGCAGGCTGGCTCTATGCGGGAGCGGGTTTGTATCAGGAAACCGATCATCACTCACTCGATCACCTGCAACTGCTCCTCGGCGTCGTCGGTCCGGCGGCGCTCGGCGAGCAGGTCCAGAACGGATTTCACGACCTGATCAACGGGCTGGTGAGCCAGCACACCGCGGCGGGTTGGGCGAGCCAGCTCAGCAACGAGCCCGGCGTCGTGCTCACCTACGAGCACAAGTGGCGCTTCGGCACGCCGATCGGCAGCGGCCTTGCGGTCGACGTTGTTCCCGACATCGGCGTCACCGTCGGCAACGTGTTCACCTACGCCGAGACCGGCGGCATTTTGAGAATCGGTCAAAATCTCAACGCGGACTACGGTCCAGCGCGGATCAAGCCGGCGCTGTCGGGAACGACGTGGTTCGATCCCAGCGGGTTACAGGGACCGCTCGGCTGGTATTTCTTCGTCGGCGCCGCCGGGCGCGTGGTCGCGCGCAACATTTTCCTCGACGGCAATACGTTCGTGAATTCGGCCCGGGTCGAGAAGGAGCCGCTGGTGGGCGACCTGTCGGGTGGGCTTTCGTTTTTCTGGGCCGACCGCGCCAAGCTCGATTTCGTGCTCACCTGGCGCAGCAAAGAGTTCGTCGGCCAATCTGAGCCGGATCGCTACGGCGGCATCAACATCGCATTCAAGCTTCCCTGATCCTTCGCACCGACTCTCCACTTCGTCATGGCCGCCCCCGGGCACTTCGTCCCGGGGGTGTCCCGGCCATCCACGTCTTTGAGTTAGTTTATATTTCAAGACGTGGATGCCCGGCACAAGGCCGGGCATGACGGGTGAGACTACTACTCGGCAAGTTCCTTCGTCTCGGGGAGCGTCGTAAACACCAACGCGAGCCCGGCGGCGGCGATGCCGGCGAGACCGAAAAACGCAATCCCGCTGCCGAAATGATCGCTGAGATAACCGGCCATCGTCGTGCTGGCGGAAGCCCCGATGCCGACGGCCGTGCCGATAAAACCCAGCGCGAGATTGAAGCGGCCGGTTCCCCGCGTCACGTCGGCGACGATCAACGGTACCATGACGCCGAGTGCTGCCGCCGCGACCCCGTCGAGCACTTGGACCGCGACCAGCGCGTAGGGATTGGCGACGAGCGCGAACAAAATCCCGCGCACGGCGAGCGCGGCAAAACCCGCGAGCAGTATCGGCCGGCGCCCCCACGCCTGCGCTTGGCGTCCGACCCACGGCGAGAACAGCGCCACCGCGCATTGCGGCACGATGATGCACGCCGCGATCAGCACCGTTGCCCAATCGGCGGAACGGGTGGTGACGACGCCGCCCATCAGCGGCAACATCGCCGCGTTGGCGAGATGGAACAGCAGAACGCATCCCGCCAGCGCGAGGAGCCGGCGATCGCTCGCCAATCTGACAAATCCCGCGGCCAGCGGCTTGAACCCGCCGCGCTGCGGGCCGCCGTGCGCGCCTTCCGGGTCGATTTCCTCGGAGCGGATGCGCGAGAGCGCCCAGAATGTTGGCAACACCAGGAGCGCCGTGCAAACAAAGACGAAGCGGTTGGAAACGAAATAGCCGCACGCCCCCATGAGTCCGGCCGCCAGTCCGTTGCCGATCGCGGCGAAGCGGGCGTTGCGGCCGAGCCGCTCGCCGATGCCGTGATGTCCGACGAGGCCGAGGCTGATCGCGGCGAGCGCGGGGCCGAGCACGCAGCTCGCGCCGGCATGCACCACTTGCGACAGCAGCACCGCCGGGAAGATCGGCGCGGCGGCGATCATGAGCGCGCTCGCCGCAATCGCCGCGATGCTCAGCGCCGCGACGAATTTCTCCGATCGCGCCGCGTCGACGATCGCGCCGCCCGGCATTTGTCCGAGCAGCGCGACCAGCGAGCCCGCCGTCAACACCAGGCCGATGTCGGTCTGGGTCCACGCCTGGGTCGTCAGATAGACGGTGATGAACGGGCCGAAACCGGTCTGAACGTCCGCAAGGAAGAAGACAAACCAGTCGAGGCCGCGCAGGCTTCGCGGCGATGGCGCGCGGGCGCTAAAACTCACCCGTGCGGAACGGCGCGTTCCGTGGCCGATCGGTTCGTGCACGTGGGCCCTCCCCCTCACCAAAGAGGGGCACAGCAATGCGAGGAAATCGTGTCGTTAAAACTCGGGATTGGGAGTTATTGCTGAGCCCAAAACCACCACCGGCTTACCGCTGCGGTATTCAGGCGCCGCTTTGACCTGCTCCCGAGTGAGATCGAGCATGATTTGCTGCGGCTGGTCGTCCGGCGCGAAATGCAACGCCGCCCAGTCGACCACGACCTTGCGGCTGCCGACGCCGAGGAATCCGCCGAAGTCGATGACCGCCGCGCGCACGGTGCCGGCCTGGTCGACGAGAATCTGGACGATATGGCCCATATCCTCGCCCGTGGTGCTTTGCACGGACGCGCCGAGCACGCCTTGCAGGTCACGGTGCGAAAACACCGTTTCCCACGTTGGCAAAGCCGCGATGTCGTTGCCGCGGTCGCGAGCGAGCGGGGCTGCCGAAGATAATGCCAGAGACCCGACCGCGAGCGCGAAGAGCGCAGATTTGCGCATGCAGACCTCCCGCACGTTCGGCTAACTCAACAAAACGTCAACGGCGCCGTCGTGGTTCCAGACAAATAGATAATTCCGCTTAGAAAGGAAGGCTCGCGTTTCGGCAAGCCGGCCCGGGTCACGCTCTGGGCGATTCGGGATTGCTGCCGGCGCGGGCGTCGAGGTTCTCGAGCAGCTCTGCGATGCGCGGCGGCACGCCCTGTTTGACGACATCCTCGTACATCGCCTCGAGCGCGCGGCCTATCTCACGCCGGCCGTGACGCCCGAGCTTGGGTCGGGAAGCGCTGCTTTCCTGAGTGGCCCCAGGGGCTTGCATCCCCGGCGGCCGCGGTCTCCCAGTGCTCATTGGACGTCAATCGTCGCCTGTCGCCCTCATCCACTTGCGCGAACGCGGCGGCGGCCGAAATTGTTCCGGATTGAAGCCGCTGTCGGCGCAGCGCGCGGTCCGCGCCGAGGCGCGAGCAGCCCGCGTTTGCGTTCCCCGCGACAAACGGCAGCAGCGACGGAACCGATCGCTAGTGCGACCTTTGTGTCCCTAATGCCGGGCGGAGACCCATCCCCCCGTCCCCCCCGCCGCCCGGTATGGCCCCGGCCGGCCCGACTCCGGCCGGGGCGCGGGGGGAGGGCCTCCACCATCAACTCATGTCCGTTCCGCGCAGTAGTGCTGCGCCGCAGCAGTGCTGCGGAACCAGCCGGGTACGTGCGGGTTGTCAGGAGCCGCAACCCGGAGGCCCTCGCATGCTCACGCTCGATCTCGTCGACCGCCTGCTGGCCAGCACGATCGTTCCGCCCGAGGCGAAGCTTGCGGCGGTCGAAAGCTGGCGGCGCGAGTTGGCCTCAATGCGCGACAAGCGCCAGGACTGCCGTCGCTTGGAGCGGCGGCTTGCGGCGGCGAGCCGCGTTCTGGGCGCGCCGCGTCCTTGGGCTTCGCTCGGTCAGTATTTGTCAGGCGCGCTCGCGTCGGGGCAGCCGCAGCCGCTGAGCTACCCGCGCCAGTAGCGGTCTTCCCAGCTGCGCGAGAGCCGCATGGCGGTGAGGAGGAGCCGCCACCGAGTGACTCGCGGCTTCCTTGACTATTGACGCTTGTCACTTTACATTGCGCGTTGGCGCATGATCCGCAACTTTTCGCATCGCGGGCTGCAACGGCTTTTTGAGCGAGGCGATCGCAGCCGTATTCGCCCGGATCTGGTGGCGAAAGTCGAACGCATTCTGGCCCGACTTGATGCCTGTGGTGAGCCCAAGGATATGGATGTGCCGGGTTTTGGTCTGCATGCGATGACCGGCGACCGTAAAGGCTATTGGTCGGTGGTGGTCAACCGGAACTGGCGCGTCATCTTTCGCTTTGAGGAAGGCCATGCCTGCGATGTGGATTTTATTGATTACCACTAAGAAGGAAAAACGTTTATGCCGATGAAGAACCCGCCGCATCCTGGGCTGCACGTGCGACATGACTGTTTGGAACCCTTGGACCTGTCGGTCACGAAAGGCGCCAAGGTGCTCGGCGTAACCCGCCAGGCACTCAACAATCTCGTCAATGGGAAGAGCGGGATTTCTCCCGAGATGGCGATCCGTCTTTCCAAAGCCTTCGGCGGCAACGCGGCGGTCTGGCTCAAGATGCAGATGGATTACGACCTCGCCCAAGTTGAAAAGCGGGCCGACAAGATCAAGGTACGGCGGGTGTTACAGCCGGCGTGATCCGGACCAATCGCATGCTCGTTTGGGCTACCCGCGCCAGTAGCGGTCTTCCCAGCTGCGCGAGAGCCGCATGGCGGTGAGGATCAGCCCCGCCATCGAATAGGTCTGCGGGAAATTTCCCCACAGCACGCCGGTCGCCGGATCGACGTCCTCCGACAACAGGCCGTAGCGGTTGGTGTGTTTGAGCGCGTCGCGGAACAGGTCGCGCGCCTCTTCCTTGCGGCCGAGCGACCACCAGGCGTCCACAAGCCAGAAGCGGCAGATCAGGAACGCGGTCATCGGCAGGCCGAAGTCGTCGGCGTTGGCGTAACGCATGACGTGCTTCTCGCGCACGAGTTCGCGCTCCATCGCCTGAACCGTGCTCACGAAGCGCGGATCGTCCGGCTCCACGACGCCGAGTTCCGGCAGCAGCAGCACGCTCGCGTCGAGATCGTCGGCGCCGAATGCGGCGGTGAAAGCGGCGCGCTGCGGATGCCATGCTTTGCTCAGCAGCGTATCGTGGATGGGCTGGGCGATTTTGTCCCAATATTCCGCGCGATCGGTAAATCCGAGATGCGATGCGATCGCCGAAAGGCGGTGACAGCCAGCCCAGCACATCGCCGCCGAATGGGTGTGAACGCGCTTGCGCCCGCGATACTCCCAGATGCCGGCATCCGGTTCGAGCGCGAACTGCGCGGCCTTCAGGCCGAGCCCTTCGAGCAGGCGGAACAAAGATTCATCGCCCGCGCGCGGCAGCCGGCGGTCGAAGAACATCGGCATGGCGGCGAGGATGATGCTGCCGTAGGCGTCGTGTTGCGACTGTTCCACCGCCGCGTTGCCGATGCGCACCGGCCCGTCGCCGCGATATCCGGCGAGGTCGTCCGCAATCCGCTCGTCCATCGGGTCGGTCGGCACGATGCTGTAGACCGGCCGCAGCGCGTCTTCGTTGTTGGCCGCGATGCCGAGGATGAAGGTGATGAAATCTTCCATCGTCTGCGTGGCGCCGACGCGGTTGAGCGCCTTCACGACGAAATAAGCGTCGCGCAGCCAGCAGAAACGATAGTCCCAGGTGCGGTTCGAGCCGGGCGCTTCGGGAATGGAGGTCGTGTGGGCGGCGATGATGCCGCCGGTCTCCTCGAAATTGGAAAGCTTGAGCGTGATTGCCGCGCGGATGATCTCGTCCTGCCAATCGTAGGAGATCGAAAGATTGCGCACCCAATCGAGCCAATAGTCGCGCGTGCGGTCGGAGAACTCGCGACTGGTCGTGACGAGATCGCCGGCGAATTGTTCGTCGGCGCCGAACACCATGTGCAGGGGGCGGGTGAGGACGAAGGGCGCTTCGCGCTCGATGTAGGAGAGCGGCGCGTCGGTGGTCAGGCGGATGACGGTCGCGCCGTCGTGATAGCGGATGTGATTGCTGCCGATCGAATAGCGCTCGTTGGGCTTGCCGTACTCGTGCGCGGGACGGAACCGCAGCGTGATGCGCGGCAAACCGGCGATCGGCTCGACGATGCGCACGAGCTGCGGCGGCCGGAACACCCGGCCCAATTGACGATAGCGCGGGGCGAAATCGGTGACGCGGACCGCGCCGCCGTGCTGATCGGTCAGCACCGTCGAGACGACCGCGGTGTTGCGCACGTAGTTCGATTGATAGTCGACCATGCGGTCGAGCACGACGTCGGTGAAGCCCTTCTCGTCGGTGCCAGAGAGCAAACGACAGAACACCGGCTCCGCGTCGAAACGGGGGAAGCACCACCACACGATACGCGCGGTGGGGTCGACCAAAGCCGCCGTCCGGCCGTTGCCGATGACGGCGAGGTCCAAACCGTGGTCGATCATAACCGGCGGGTTCCGTCACCGCCGGACAGGCGCTCGAGCCAGTGCCGCACGTCGCTCGGGGCCGCGAAGCAATGGGCGGTGCCGGACGCGCGCCGTCCGACCGAGAAGCCCATGCCGTTGAACTCCGGCATGACCGCGAAGGCGGATTCATCGGTGACGTCGTCGCCGATGAAAATCGGGCGGCGGCCGGCGAACGGCTCGTGCTGCATCAACTCCCGTATCGCCGCCCCCTTGTGAACGCCTGCCGGTTTGATCTCCAGCACCGATTTTCCCGGCAGCACCTCGATCGACTCCTTCGGCCAATCGGCCTTGATCGCCGCCACCGCCTGCTTCACCCGGCCTTCCTGCTCCGGCGCCAGCCGGTAGTGCAGCGCCAGCGAATAGCCCTTGTCCTCGACCAAGACGCCCGGCGCGTCGACCGCAAGTTCGGCGAGCCGCTCGCGCAAGTCGCCGTCGAGAACCTGCGCGTGCTCCGTGTCGATGGCTTCGTCCGGCGAAAGCCGGATTTCCGCCCCATGGCCGCCGATCGCGGGCAGCAGCAGCGGCGCGAACAGACGGTCGATGTCGTGCAGCGAGCGGCCGCTCACGAGCGCCAGTGCGCCGCCGGTCGCGCGCGAGAGCCGCGTCAGGGTCTGGCGCAGCGATTGGGGTACGACCACCGCGCCGGGCGTCGGTGCGAGGTCGAGAATCGTCCCGTCGATGTCGAGCAGGACGGCGATGTCGCGCAGGTTCGTGGCTGGCAGTGGAATCGTTTCGATCATGGTCCGAACTCGGCGGGCGCCGAATCTGCGTGTCAAAACTATGACTGTACGCAGGCTAGGGCAATTCGCGGCGGATGCTTGACCGCTCGCTGCGACATGGGCGCCCGGCCGGCGGGGCTGGGCCGAAGCAAGTTCGCCAATGGAATAAGCGATCGTGAGCCGACGTCACGAGAGATCCGCCCCACCTTTCAAAGTCGTTTTGCCCATATCCTTTTGCGGACGGCGGATTCAAGGGCCCGAAAGGAAGGGATGTGCATAGCGCATAGCCTGTGCGGAGCGTCGGACGCGGACATCAACGCGCGGGGTGGTATTTTGTTGCCATATACCGATTCCGCTGAATGGCCGCGCAACATCGGAAAGCTTTGCCGTCCGCTCGGCACAATCTCACGAGAAGCAGCAAGCCGGGTGCGCTGTGTTGAGAACCGAAGAGCGACGAATCCGAGCTGCTTGCCGAATCCGGCGCGATTCGCAGTAACACATCAGGCAAACCCCCGATTCGTGATGAAACGCACGATTCCGCGTGCGGTTCCTGCACCGACGCCGCTATTGCCCAGATTGGGAGGAACTTTCGACATTAACATGCGTTAATGCCTCGCCAGGAAGGTGGAGGCGCCCCCCGATGACCCTGATACTCGTGTCGAACCGCGTGGCTCGGCCGAAGGCGAATGAGCCGATCAACGGCGGCCTTGCGGCGGCTTTGCTGCCGGCGGTCACGGCTTCCGGCGCGATCTGGGTGGGGTCCAGCGGGAAATTCACCGACAGTGCGGAAAAGCGCGAACCGTTCGCCGAGATCGAAGCGCTCGGCACCGGCGCGCTTGCCACCGTCGATCTTCCTGCCGCGCAATACCGCGGCTTTTATCAGGGCTTTGCCAATTCCGCCTTGTGGCCTGTGCTTCACTCGCGCACCGACCTGATCCGCACCGGCGCGGACGACTATGCGGCCTATTGCGAGATCAACAGCATCATGGCACGGGCGCTGCTGCGCTTTGCCAAACCCGACGCGCTGTTCTGGATTCACGATTATCATTACCTGACCTTGGGGGCCGACCTGCGCCGTCTCGGCATCGATCAGCCGGTCGGCTTCTTCCTTCACACGCCGTTCCCGGCGCGCCACACGCTGGTAAGCCTGCCGCACCATCGCGAGCTGATCACGGCGATGCTCGCCTACGATCTCATCGGCTTCCAGACCGACGAGGATCGCGCCAACTTCGCCGATTATCTGGAACACGAACTCGGGCTTTCGCTGCGCGGCGATGCCGCCGTGAGCGAACGCCGCACCACCCGACTTGCCACTTTCCCGATCGGGATCGACGCGGCCGCCTTTGCCGAGCGCGCGGCGCGCTCGGTCAACCGCGCCGAAGTCGCGCGGCTGCGCGCGAGCCTGCTCGGCGCGCGGCTCCTGATCGGCGTCGATCGCCTGGATTACTCCAAGGGGCTCGATACCCGCTTCCGCGCGTTCGACTTGGCGCTGCGCAGCGATCCGTCGCTCAAGCGCACGGTCCGCCTATTGCAGATCGCGGTGCTCTCGCGCAGCGAGATCGGAACCTACAAGCGGCTCCAGAACGAGTTGGCCGGCTTGGTGGGCGACATCAACGGGCGCCATGCGGAAGTCGACTGGACGCCGATCCGCTATCTCAACCGCGGTTTCGGCCAGTCGATCCTGGCGGGCTTTTACCGGATCGCGCGCGTCGGCTTGGTGACGCCGCTGCACGACGGGATGAATCTCGTCGCCAAGGAATACGTCGCGGCCCAGGATCCCAGCGATCCGGGCGTGCTGGTGCTCTCGCAATTTGCCGGCGCCGCGAAACAGCTCGAGGCCGCGTTGCTGGTCAATCCGCACGACATCGAGGGGATGGCGCGGGCGATCAGGGCGGGGCTGGCGATGCCGCTCGCTGAAAGGCTTGAGCGCTGGGCCGCCATGATGAAGGTCATGGAAGGCTCGTCACTCACCCATTGGTTCGGCAGTTTCGTCGCGGCGCTCAAGGTCTCCGGCAACGCGTCGCGCACGCCCGACCGGCGCAACGTTGCCTGGCCGGCCTTCCAGCGCCTGCAGATCGAGCCCGCCGCCTCGCCGGCACTCTAACCTCTTCTGCTGGCTCGTCTAATCGGCCCGGCGTTGGGGCCGAAGTTACCCATACATTTGCCGCAACTGCCGTGTTTCAGATGGTGCCGGATCACTAAATCATGGCACCCATGGCTCTTCTTCGATCGACGGGCATCGCGGTTCTGCTGGCATTGTCGTTGGGCACGGCGGCACTTGCGCAAAGCGTCGTGCCGCTGCCGCCGGCGGACATCCCCGGAGCGGCGCCGCCGCCGCCGGCTGCAGCACCAGCACCGGCGCAGCCGACGATCAGCCCGTCGCCGGTCGCGCCGATCACGCGCACCTCGCCCGAATCCGCGAGCGACGCGCCGCGTATCGAATGGGAGGTGAAGAACCGGTTTCGCCTGTTCCGCAGCGATCGGGATTTCGAGCGGCACGTGAACGCCTACCGCGCCGACGGCGTGTTGGCCGCCGAACACCGGCTCGAGACCGACACCGGCGGGCGCGGCTGGGCGCGCACCATGGTCGGCAGCCTGTGCGTCGACGCTGCCGGCAATCTCACCGAAACCTGCACCCGCGACGGCGTTGCGGAGAATTATCTCGCGCCCGACGATCACGGCATCAGCGCCATTCTCGCCAACGCGCCGGCGGAGGCGACCTGCGCCTGGAGTTTTGCCGACGGCGAGCGGCCGCCGCAGGAGATCACGTTGCCGTGCGAGGAAGAAGTGACGCTGCGCGTGCGCTCCGGTCGCACGACTCATGCGCAGGTCGACATCGCGCGCAACGACGGCGCGAGCGACCGTGCCGAAACCGACATTCGCGTCCGCGACCTCCTCATCGCCGGGCTTGGCGATTCGATCGCCTCCGGGGACGGCAATCCCGACCGCGCGGTCGCGCTGACCGACGAGGGCTTTTGCTTCCGCCGGTTCCTGGGCGGCGCCCGCAGCGAATATTTCCGGCCGGGCCGCGCCGGTTATCGCGGCTCGAAAGCCTGCGACGGCTCGTTCGATGCTAGCCGCGACTGGGGCCAGCACGGCGCGCGCTGGCTCAACGCCGCCTGCCACCGCTCGCTCTACGGCTACCAGATGCGCACGGCGCTCGCACTCGCGATCGAGAACGTGCACGGCGCCGTGACCTTCGTGCCGCTCGCCTGCACGGGCGCGACCATCGAGAGCGGGCTCCTCGACCGCCAGCGGGCGCGCGAAAGCGCATGCGGCCCCGGCAACCGCTGCGCCGCGAACGTGCCCGCGCAACTGGCGCAGCTGAGCGACACCGTCGCGCGGGCGCGGCGGCACCGGCCGGACCGCACCCTCGACCTCGTGCTGCTGACGATCGGCGCCAACGATATCGGCTTTTCCGAGCTGGTGGCGGACGTCATCGTGAAATCGGAAACCGAGCGGGCGCTGTTCCGCCGCAGCGGAATGATCGGCGCGGTCGAGGACGCGGAGCAGGTGCTCAACGCGCGGCTCCCCGTCAGCTTTGCCCGGCTGCGCGCCGCGCTCAAAGGCATGGTCGGCGGCAACCTCGCCCACGTTGTGTTTGTTTCCTACGGCCACCCGGCGCTGCAGCAGGGCGGCAACTTGTGCGGCGGCGGGCTCGCCGGCTTTGACATTCATCCCTCCTTCGCCGTCGACGCGGCGCGGCTGCAGCGGGTCGGCGATTTCGTCAGGGGCAAGTTCTTCCCGGCGCTGCGGGCGCTCGCCACTTGCGAGGGCAATCTGTGCCAGGATCCGGCGAGCGACCGCATGACCTTCGTCGACGCGCATCAGCTCGCCTTCGCCGACCATGGCTTTTGCGCGCGCGCCGACACCGACCCGGCCTTCGATGTCGCCTGTTTCTCGGCGACCGGCGAAAGCTTCCAGAAGGACATGGTCGACGCCGCCGAGCACCCGCTGGCGTGTGATCGCAGCGTCGCCGAGTTCCGGCCTTATGCGTCGCGCGCGCGTTGGATCAGGACCGCCAACGACAGCTATTTCACCGCGATGACTTATCCCGAGGGACTGCCGGCGGCCATACAGCCGAGCGACATCCATGACGCGACCTGGGGCCTGACCAGCGCCGTCTACGGCGGCGCGCTCCACCCCACCGCGGAAGGCCACGCCGCCATGGCCGACGCAGCGCTGCCGGCCGCGCGCGAAATTCTCGGACTTTCCGCGCCGAGCCAGTGAGGCTAGCGTCTTCGCCTAGTGCTTGAACTTCCGCCGGCTATCAGCGAAGGGCGGCACGATTTTTATCAAACAGCGTGTGCGATTTGACCCGCCCGTGATGATCCTGGCACACTTCGCTCGGTCGGGGTGGCAAAGGACGGAACATGCAACGCACTATTCTCGCGGCGGCCCTCATGTTGGCTGCCGTCGGCGCGGCGCTTTCACAAGAGCCTCCACTCAAGACCGGGGTCGACGCGACCTTCGCGCCGCACGCGATGCCGAAGCTTTCCGGCGGGATCGAGGGCTTCAACGTCGATCTCGCCAACGAAATCGCCAAGCGCCTCCACCGTGCCATCGAAATCGACGCGACGCAGTTCTCCGGCCTGCTGCCGGGACTTGCGGCCGGCAGTTACGATTTCATCGCCGCGCCCACCACGGTGACCAAGGAGCGCGCCGAGAACATGCTGTTCACCGAGGGTTACCTCAACACGGACTTTCAGTTCGTGGTGAAGAAGGACACCCCCGACATCAAGGCGCTCGAAGAGCTCAAAGGCAAAACCATCGCCGTCAACAAGGGCGCGGTCTACGACTCCTGGGCGCGCGATCTCGCCGACAAGATCGGCTGGACCGTCGAGTCCTACGGCACCAACACCGACGCCATCCAGGCGGTGATTTCCGGGCGCGCCTACGCCAACGTCGCCGGCAACACCGCCTCCGCCTGGGCGGCCAAGAACAACCCGGCGATCAAGCTCTCCTATCTCTATTCCACCGGCCTGGTGTGGGCGACGCCGGTGCGCAAGGACAACGCGGCGCTGCGCAACAAGCTCGAACTCGCGATCGAATGCATGAAGAAGGACGGCACGATCGCGCGCATGCACGAGCACTGGTTCGGCGCGGCGCCGGCGCCGGGCTCGGCCGCCGCGGTGATCTTCCCCGGCTATGGCGTTCCCGGAATGCCGGGCTACGATCCGACCCCGCATGAACTGACGTGCGGGTGACGTAGCCCGGATGAAACAAACCCTCCGCGCCACCCATCTTGCCGAGCTGGGCGAACGGCTCGAGGGCAAGGTGCGCGATATCTATCTGCGCCCGCGCGAGGTCGTCCTTGTCGCGACCGACCGGCATTCGTCCTTCGACCGCATCATCGCCTACGTGCCGGGCAAGGGCGAAGTGCTCAACCGCCTGAGCGCCTATTGGTTCGAGCAGACGAGGGACATCGTCCCCAACCACGTGCTCGCGGTGCCCGATCCGAACGTCACCATCGCCAAGCGCTGCACGCCGCTGCCGATCGAAGCGGTGATGCGCGGATATTTGTCGGGCGTCACCGGCACTTCGCTGTGGACCCGCTACGAAAAGGGCGAGCGCGATTTCGGCTCGTTCCGCCTGCCCGACGGCATGCGCAAGAACGAGAAGCTTACCGAGCCGGCGTTCACGCCCTCGACCAAGGAGAAAGAGCACGACCGCAACGTCACGCCCCAGGAGATCGTCGAAAGCGGGCTGATGGCGCGCGACCTGCTCGCGCGCATCGAGGACGTCTCGCACCGATTGTTCCTGCGCGGCCAGGAACTGGCGCGGGCGCGCGGGCTCATCCTGGTCGACACCAAATATGAGTTCGGGCTTGACGCCGCGGGGACGCTCACCCTGATCGACGAGGTGCACACGCCCGATTCCTCGCGCTACTGGCAGGCGGATTCCTATCAAGCGCGCATCGTGCGCGGGCAGGAGCCGGAATATTTCGACAAGGAATTCCTCCGCCTGTGGTTCATGGACCACTGCGACCCGTATAACGACGCGACCTTGCCCGAAGCGCCGGCCGACATGGTCGCCGAGCTTTCTCGCCGTTACGCCGCTATTTTCACGCAGCTCAGCGGCGAGACGGTGAGCGCCGGGGATGAGGATATCGAGGCGCGCATCCGCAGGAACCTTGCCGCGCACGTGCGCCGGGCGTCGTGATGGCGGCAGGTGCGATCCTCGACGTGCGCGGACTGCGCAAGGCGTTCGGCACTCACGAGGTCTTGCGCGGCGTCGATCTCGCGGTCGCCCCGCAGGAACTCGTGTTCATGATCGGCCCGTCCGGCTCGGGCAAGAGCACGTTCCTGCGCTGCCTCAACCGGCTCGAAGAACCGACCGGCGGATCGATCGTGGTCGACGGCGTCGACATGATGGCCGCGAAAACGAATCTCAACGCCATGCGCCGCCGCATCGGCATGGTGTTCCAGTCGTTCAACCTCTATCCGCATATGACGGCGCTCGGCAACGTGACGCTCGCGTTGCGCAAGGTGTCGCGCATGGACACAGCGTCGGCCGATGCGGCCGGGCATGCCGCGCTCGCGCGCGTCGGTCTCGCCGACAAGGCGCGCGCGCATCCCGCCGAACTTTCCGGTGGCCAGCAGCAGCGCGTGGCGATCGCCCGCGCCATCGCGCTCGAACCGAAGATCATGCTGTTCGACGAGCCGACCTCGGCGCTCGACCCGGAGCTGCGCGGCTCGGTGCTCGCGGTGATGCGGGACTTGCGCGCCTCGGGCATGACCATGGTGGTGGTGAGCCACGAGATGCGTTTTGCCCGCGAGGCGGCCGACCGCGTGGTGTTTCTCGAACAAGGCGCGATCGTCGAGCAGGGTCCGCCGGCGTTCATCTTCGGCCCCGATGCCGGCGCGCGCACCCGCGCCTTCGTGAGCGAGATCGGGCGCTGACGCCTTCGATCTTTCTGCAGCGATCCCGAGGCAGCAAACAGATGTGCGATCAAGAACTTGTTGCTAAGTTTCAAAGCAAGATTTTAGGCATTCGTAATTACAAATCCAATAAGAAACAATTTTTTGTGGACGACTTCCTCGACATGGAAGTCCTCACAAGATTCCTCACCGAGGTTTCTAATTGCGAAAGTGACATAACGTCGGCGGGAAAAGCGTTTTTGGATCGGTATCACGGTTTCGAAGACGTGGCGGCTGAACTGGCTCGCCAAGGCGGTTTTGCTTTGACCACGCGACCCTCGACGCCAGAAGAAATTTTGGACTGGCTTAAGGACCTGCAGCCAATGCAGACGATCACCTTCATCGAGGAAGCGCGCGGGAACATCGAGCCAGGAGCCAGACTAAAGACGGACTTATTGCCCCCGGAAGATGCCTAGTTAGTCCCTTCCGGACGGTGCCTTCCGGATCACACGCTATGGACCAGACTTCGATGTTCATCGACAGCTTCTTCAAGCCGGAAATCATCGCGCGCTACGCGCCCGACATCCTGCGCGCGATGCTGGTGACGATCGAGGTCGCGGCGCTGGTGGTCGTGACCGGCCTTACGCTCGGGCTGCTGCTCGCGGTCGTGCGCAGCTTCCGTGTCGTCGCGATCAACGCGCTGATCGTCGTCTATGTGGACGTCTTCCGCGCGCTGCCGCCGCTGGTGCTGGTGCTGCTCGTCTATTTCGGCCTCCCCAACGTCGGCATCAACCTGCCGAGCGGCGCCGTGCTGTGGCTCGTGCTCAGCCTCGTGCTCGGCGCCTTTGCCGAGGAGATTTTCTGGGCCGGCATTCTCTCGGTGCGCAAAGGCCAATGGGAGGCGGCGCGCTCGACCGGGCTCGGGTTCGGCCAGACGCTCGCTTATGTGATTCTTCCCCAGGCGATCCGCCTCACGGTGCCGCCGCTTACCAACCGCACCATCGCGATCACCAAAAACACCGCGCTCGGCAGCGTTATCGGCGTGCCGGAAATCCTCAACGTCGCCACCACCACGGAAAGCTTCATCGGCAACGCCACGCCGCTCACCATGGGCGCGCTCGCCTATGTGGCGTTGTTCGTGCCGGTCGTGTTGTTCGGCCGATGGCTTGAGACTCGCTTTGCCTGGAGGCGCGCCTGATGGACGCGGTCGTCGCGCAGTTCTTCAACGTGACCATCATGGCGAGCGCGCTGCCGCTGGTGCTGCGCGGGCTCGGCATGACGCTGATCGTCTGCGCTGTCGTCATTCCGCTCGGGCTCACCGGCGGACTTCTCGTCGCGCTCGCCATGCGCGTGCGGCTTGGCGCGGTCCGCGCCGTCGTCGCCGCGCTCATCGACTTCTTTCGCGCGGTGCCGCCGCTCGTGCTGCTGATTTTCATCCACGCCGGGTTGCCGTTCGCGGGTATCCGGCCTACCGCGTTTGTGTCCGTGTGCCTCGCGTTTTTCCTCAACAACTCGGCCTATTACGGCGAAATCTACCGCGCCGGCATCGAGAGCATCGGGCGCGGGCAGTGGGACGCGGCCCGCTCGACCGGGCTATCTGCCGCGCAGGCGGCGTTCTACGTCGTGCTGCCGCAGGCGGTGCGCAACGTGCTTCCCGATCTGGTCTCCAACACGGTCGAGGTGGTCAAGCTCACCTCGCTCGCCAGCGTGGTCGCGCTGCCGGAAATGCTGTATTCCGCCGACATGGCACGTTCGCTCACCTACAACGCCTCGCCCATCGTGCTCGCCGCCGGCATCTACCTCGTGCTGCTGTGGCCGGTGGTGCGGCTGGTGAGCCGGATGGAGCACCGCGTCGGGCACTAAATCTCCAACAGGAAACTTTCGCATGCGCGTCGTCACCGTTGCCGCCGCCCAGATGGGTCCGATCCAGAAAGCCGAAGGCCGTCAGCAGGTGGTCGCGCGCATGCTCGAGCTTTTGCGCGGCGCCAAAGCCAAGGGCTGCGACCTCATCGTCTATCCCGAGCTGGCGCTCACCACGTTCTTTCCGCGCTGGTACATGACCGACTGGGCCGAGGTCGACACCTGGTTCGAGCGCGAGATGCCCAATGCGGCAACGCGGCCGCTGTTCGACCAGGCGCGCGAGTTCGGAATGGGGATGAGCTTCGGCTACGCCGAGCTGACGCCCGACGGCCACCGCTTCAACACCTCGATCCTCACCGACAAGAGCGGCCGTATCGTCGGCAAGTACCGCAAGGTGCACCTGCCGGGGCATTCCGAATACGACGCCAAGCTCAATCATCAGCATCTCGAGAAGCGCTACTTCGAGCCGGGCGACCTCGGCTTTCCGGTCTGGCGCACGCTCGGCGGCGTGTTCGGCATGTGCATCTGCAACGACCGCCGCTGGCCGGAAACCTTCCGGGTCATGGGCCTGCAAGGCGTCGAGATGGTCGTGCTCGGCTACAACACGCCCTCCTACAATGCGAGCAACCGCGCCGAGGGGCCGCAGCGGCGGCTGTTCCACAACAACCTGGTGCTGCAGGCCGGTGCCTATCAGAACGCGACCTGGGTCGTCGCCGTCGCCAAGGCGGGCAGCGAGGACGGCCACCCGATGATTGGCGGCAGCGCCATCATCAACCCGGACGGCGAGATCGTCGCGCAGGCGAAAGGCGAGGGGGACGAGCTTGTGGTGCACGCCTGCGATCTCGACGCCACGACCTTCGGCAAGAAGACGGTGTTCGACTTCGCGCGCCACCGCCGCATCGAGCATTACGGGCTGATCGCGGCGCAGACCGGCGCGGTCGCGCCGCCGGAGGTACCGTAGCCCGGATGACGTCCGCGCACCCGGACGGACGCTGCTTGCAAGGCTTGCGCCTTTTGTACCTTATATGATACAGGGTCGCCTAGGCCGCTGTGACGCAGATGCGCCGCCCTCCTCGTTGCAGATCGCCCGACAGGAATGACCTTTGAGCGATCACGAAAAACCTTCGTCATTTGATGCTGACTTAAACGCGCCCCCCGGCGCGATCCCCGCACGCCCGCCGGTGACCACAAGAGTCCAGACACTCCCATTCGGGGAGCTGACGTGGGAAAACTTCGAGCGGCTCTGCTACCGCCTAGCTGGACGTTCAGAGCGCATCGAATTTGTCGCACGATATGGACGCTCAGGTCAGACGCAGCAAGGGATTGATGTGTTCGCCAGGTTGGCGAGGGGGCAGTACGAAGTGTGGCAGGCCAAACGCTATGCTTCGGTCACGTCCAGCGACGTGCGGCTGATTGTGGATGGGTTTCGAGCCGGAACCTGGAAGGATAAATCTGAGCGATTGATCCTTGCGGTACAGGCGTCTCTCGCCGACACAAAGGTCCAGGATGAGATTGAGGCGCAGGCGACGGCACTAAAATCCGAAGGAATTACTTTCCTTGCATACGGAGGTGATGAACTCAGTGAGCTATTGAAGGGCCACCCCGAAGTCATCGATGATTTGTTTGGTCGCCAATGGGTTGAGGCCTTCCTTGGCGCTGAGGCTGCAAAGGCGCTTGGGCCGCGGCTGGATGGTGCAGAATTCGCAAACGTTCGGCGGCAGTTATGCCAATTCTATGACGCCCATTTTCACCTTCTTGACGTCGGCGTTGCACTGCCAGTGGGCGTGGAAGATATTGCTCGAGCCGCGCCTCCCTCGCTTCTTCGTCGTTTCACAGTGCCCGATGTTCTCGTTCGCGACACAGTAGCCGATGACCAGCTTCGACCGCAGCGGAACGACGCCGATGTGGCGGCGGACACATCCGCCGGCTCTAAGGGCGAATCTGGCGAGCTGAGGCGTACGATTACCCGCCGGCGCGACTATGTTCGCCGGACTCCGCTACTCAATTGGCTTGCAGACGGCATGCAATTGGCCGTTGTTGGCGATGCTGGTAGTGGAAAGAGCACCCTGCTTAGGTGCATCGCTCTGGATCTGTTGATCGAGCAAAGGTCTTTCCGCAGATCACCCGGCGATGGGGCGCACTCCTGCCGATTCACGTGTCTTTCTCGAGGTGGAGCCGCCTTAGCTCACGATTCGGCCGGCCTGCTGGTTTCAAAGAAATCGTAGCGGAAACACTCCAGCCAGCGCTCACTGCTGATTTGCTGTCACTGTTGGATCGTGCGATCGACGAGCGGCGTGTTTTGCTGCTCCTTGACGGTTTGGACGAGTGGTCGGACGAGCAGGCTGCGCGAACTACATTGCAACACATTCTTGCATACGTGGTGACCCATAGCCTCCCTGTGGTTATGACCGCGAGACCGCGGGGGCTCGACAAAATAGGCGCAATTCCTCCGGGTTGGCGAACTGCAGAGTTAGCGCCGCTGTCGCTCGATCAGCAGCGCAGACTTGCCGAAATATGGTTCTCCAGAGCGCTTGCTTATGCGACTGCCCCCAATGATCAGCCGGAAACACCACGATCGAAAGCTTACAGCGTGCTGCGAGAATCGTCGGACGTGAGTTGAGAATGAAGTTAGTCTAACTTCGTCGGCCCAGGCCGGCGCCGTGGCGCTGAGGCACCGTAACCCTGATGGGGAGCGAAATCCGGGAATCCCGCACATCGCTGCGCTAATGTGGCTGCACCTGAAGAGAAACGGCAATGATTGAAGGAAATGGAGATGATGACCAACGCCTTGATCGTCGGACGTTTCTGACAAGAGCTTCGCAAACGGCAGGTGTGGCCATGCTGACAGGCTTGAGCAATGCGCGTGCGGTTGCGGCGAGCGAACCGGTCGCCGAAACCGCCTCCGGGAAAATCCGCGGCCTGTCGGTCGACGGCGTCAACGCCTTCAAAGGCGTGCCCTACGGCGCGCCGACCGGCGGGCGCAATCGCTTCATGCCGCCGCAGAAGGCCGAGCCATGGGCGGGCGGGCGCGACGCGCTCGATTGGGCGGGCCATGCGCCGCAGCATCCGTCGCCCCTCAAGCAGCGGCCGGAATTGGCCGACCTGTCCGGTCCGCGCGACACGGTTCCGGAGAGCGAGGATTGCCTCACCCTGAATGTTTGGACGCGCGGGCTTGGCGACGGCGCCAAGCGTCCGGTCATGGTCTGGTATCACGGCGGCGCCTTTGCCTTCGGCTCCGCCAACATGCCGCGGCTCGACGGCACCCGGCTTGCCGCCGATCACGACGTCGTCGTGGTAACGGTCAACCAGCGTCTCAACATCCTCGGCCATCTCTATCTCGCCGACATCGCCGGCGAGGAATTCGCGGCGTCGGGCAACGCCGGCACGCTCGACATGCTCGCCGCGTTGCAATGGGTGCAGACAAATATCGCGCGCTTCGGCGGCGATCCCGGCAACGTGACGATCTTCGGCCAGTCGGGCGGGGGCGGGAAGGTGAGCACGCTGCTCGCCATGCCGGCCGCGCGCGGGCTGTTCCACCGCGCGATCGTGATGAGCGGCGCGGCCATTCGGCTGACCGAGCGCGAGCGCGCGACAAAGCTTGCCGATGCGGTGCTGATGAAGCTCGGCCTGACGCGCGGGCAACTCAACGAACTGCAGACGATGCCGTTCGAGCGGCTGATCGCGGCAATCAACCCGGCCAAACAGATGGTCGGCCCGCCGCCGGCGCCGCGCCTCGACCGCTACGACTTCGGGCCGGTGGTCGACGGCGTGGTGCTGCCCGGCCATCCGTTCGATCCGGCGGCGCCCGATGTGTCGGCCGACATTCCGGTGCTGGTCGGCGGCACCAAGGACGAGATGGGGAGCTACCTCGCGCCGGAAGACAAGGTGTGGGAGCGCACGCTCAGCGAAGACGAGTTGCGCGCGCGCGTCGCCGAGGTGGCAGGTGACGCCACCGATCGGGTGATGGAGACCTACCGGCGGCTTTATCCCGGTGCCAATCCGGCCGAACGGCTGATTTCGACGCTCACCGATTCAAATTTCCGCGTCCGCACGCTCACCTTGGCCGATCGCAAGGCCGCGAAGGCGCGCGCGCCGGTCTGGCTCTATTCGTTTGATTGGGAGACGCCGGTGTTCGGCGGGCGGCTCAAGGCCTTCCACGCGCTCGACGTGCCGTTCGTCTTCAACACCATCGATGTGGTCGGCTCGACCGACCGCGGCGCCGTCGCGCATGATCTCGCGCGCCGCATATCGGCGACCTGGGCGACCTTCGCGCGCACCGGCAAGCCCGACAATCCGGCCATTCCCCATTGGCCCGCGTACACCGAGCCCGAGCGCGCGACCTTGATCCTCGATCGCGAGTGCCGCGTCGCCAACGACTACGGCCGCGAGACGCGCTTGCTGTGGAAGGAGCTCACGGGGGTGTGACGCGTAGGATGGGTTGAGCGCAGCGAAACCCATCGCTTTACATATTATGTGAGATGATGGGTTTCCGCTCGCCTTCGCTCCGTCAACCCATCCTACAACCCCACTTGCACCGTCCCGATCGCCATGGCGACCGCCGCCTGCGTCGGGTCGATCACCGGCACGCCGAGCGCGTCCTCGAGCGGGCGGCGGTGGCGCGCCATGCCGGCGCAGCCCATGATCAGCACGTCGGCGCCGTCCGCGTCGATGAGCGCGCGGCCGGTGTCGACCATGCGTGCAAATGTGCCTTTGCTGGCGCTTTCGGCGACGCTCACGTCGAGCGGCCGCTCGCCGGCGAGGCGGTCCATCAAACCCATCTGGCGTAGGTAGCGCGCGTGACGGCGGATCGATTTCTGCGCGATCGCGATCACGCCGAAGCGGTCGCCGCGCGCGAGCGCGGTGAGCACCGCGCATTCGGCGATGCCGAACACCGGGCGCCGCGTGCCCTCGCGGCATAGATGCAGGCCGGGATCGCTGTAGCAGGCGATGACGAAAGCGTCGGCCGCGTTGTCCGCCTCGACCATGCGGCGCAGCGGCAGCGCCACGGATTCCACGTCGCGCTGGCTCTCGATGCCGAACGGGCCTTCGGCGAGCGTGGCGCAGCGGATCGCGGGACCTTCGGCGAAGCGGAACGCTTCGAGCGCCTGGTCCATTCCCGTCGTGACGGCCGGGTTGGAATTGGGGTTAATAACGAGGATGTCGCCCTTGCGCTCAGCCACGGCCGCGCCTCCTTTATGTCCGTAAACCGGTCCGGAGATGACGATGCCTGAACAAACCTACCAGTTGGTGATCCGCGGCGGAACCGTCGCCACCGGCCGCGGCGCCTTCGCGGCGGACGTGGCGATCGGCGGCGAGAGCATCGCGGCGATCGGCCGCGGCCTGCCGCCGGGCGCGCGCGAGATCGATGCCAAGGGCAAGCTGGTGCTGCCGGGCGGGATCGATCCGCACGCCCACATCGAGCAGGTCTCCGCCGCCGGCATCCTCAACGCCGACAATTTCGAGAGCGCGACCACGTCGGCCGCCTTCGGCGGCACCACCTCGGTGATCTCGTTCGCCGCCCAGCACATCGGCAATTCGCTCGAGAAGGTGGTGGCCGACTATCACACGGCGGCCGAGCGCGGCGCGGTGATCGACTACGCCTTCCATATGATCCTTGCCGATCCGACCGAGCAGGCGCTCAAGCACGACGTGCCGAAACTGGTGAAGTCAGGCCACGCCACGCTCAAGGTGTTCATGACCTACGACCGCATCCGCATCGACGACGAGCAGCTGCTCGACGTGCTCGCCGCCGCCAGGGAGAACGGCGCCTTCGTGTGCGTGCACGCCGAGAACCACGGCATGATAACCTGGATGGTGAAGCGGCTGCTGGCGCGCGGCTACACGGCGCCGAAGTATCACGCCGTGAGCCATCCGCGCAGCGGCGAGGCGGAGGCATTCAACCGTCTGATCACTTTCGCAGCCTTCCTCGACCAGCCGGTCATGGTCTTCCACGTCTCGAGCGCCGAGGGCGTCGAGGTCATCACCCGGGCGCGCGGGCAGGGGCTCAAGGTTTTTGCCGAGACTTGCCCGCAGTATTTGTTCTTGACCGCCCAGGATATCGACAAGCCCGGCACCGAGGGTGCCAAGTGGATTTGCAGTCCGCCCATGCGCACCGCCGCCGACCAGGAGGCGATCTGGGCCGGCCTCGAACGCGGCGACCTGCAGGTGATTTCCTCCGACCACGCGCCCTATCGTTACGACCAGAGCGGCAAGTTCATCGCCGGGCCGACGCCAAACTTCAAACAAATCCCCAACGGCATGCCGGGGCTCCACGTGCGCATGCCGCTGTTGTTCGACGCCATGGTGTCGAAGGGACGGCTGGGGCTGGCGAAATTCGTCGAGCTGACCTGTGAGGCGCCGGCAAAGATTTATAACCTGGCCGGCAAGGGCACGATTGCGGTTGGCGCCGACGCCGACATCGCGATCTGGGATCCGAACAAGCGCGTGACGCTCACCGAACCCGGCATGCACGACCGCGCCGGCTACACGCCCTACGAAGGGCGCGAGGTCGTGGGCTGGCCGGAGACGGTGCTGTCCCGCGGCCGCGTCATCGTTCACGACGGCAAGCTCATGGCGAAGCCGGGAGAAGGACGTTTCCTCGCTCGCGCGGCGGGTGACGCCGCCAAGGGCACCGGCCGCATGGCGCCCGAGTTCGATCCCGCGCGGAATTTCGGCGCGAAGCTGATCTGACAAACTCTCGCTCGTCATCGCCCGCGAAAGCGGGCGATCCAGTAAACACAGTCCTATCAAATAAAACTACGGCCTGTGTTTACTGGATGCCCCGCTTTCGCGGGGCATGACGAATCAGAGTTTGCCTACTCCTTCATCGCCTCCGCGATCCCGCGCAGCGCGTCGGCGCGCGCGGTGTCCTCGGCGATCGACTGCGCGAGCGCCAGCGCCTCGCCGGCCTTGCCGCCGCGCGCGAGCGCCTCGGCAACGCCGCGCACCGCGTCGGTGCGCGACTGGTCGTCCTTGACGGCGCGCGCGGTCGCGAGCGCCGCCTCGACCTTGCCGGCTTTGGCGAGCGCGGCGGCCACGTCGGCCAAGGTGCCGTCGCGCCGGTCCTCGTCGTCGATCGCCTGCGCGTATGCCGTCGCCGCGGCATCGTTATCTGCGGCCGCCTGCGCAACGGCGAGGCCCGCCCGTGTCTTGTTCCGGGCGGCTGCATCGCCGATGGAACGAACAACCGCGAGCGCGTCCGTCGCGGCGCCGGCCTTCGCTTGCGCTTCGGCAATCGCGACGAGCGCCTCGTCGCGCGTGTGGCTCGGCTTGAGCGTCCGCGTGATTTTCAACCCCTCCGCGGGCTTGCCGGCTTTGGCATAGGCCGTGGCGATGGCGGCGAACGCGTTGCCGCGCTGCTCTGCGTCTTTGATCGGCTGCGCCGCGCGCACGGCCTCGGCAATCTTGCCGGCCTTGGCGAGCGCGCCTGCCACCTCGGCGCGCGCATTATCGCGCCAGTATTCGTCCTTGATCGATTGGGCGAGCCGCAGCGCCGCTTCGGCATTGCCCATTTCCGCTTGCGCCGCCGCAATGCGATTGAGCGCCGGGTAGCGCAGGAACGGGTCCTTGATCGACGCCGCCGCCTTGAGCCCCTCGGCGAGATGACCGGCGCGCGCCTGTGCTTCGGCAATGGCGAGGATCGCAGTGGTGCGCGCGTCATCGTCGGCGATGGACTGCGTGATCTTCAAAGCTTCATCGGCTTTGCCGGCTTGCGCCGCGATCGTGGCGACGTTGCCGAGCGCCTCGGCGCGCGCGGCCTCGCCCGCAATCGCCTGCGCGAGCGCGGCGGCGTCGCCGGTCTCGCCCGCCTTGGCCAGCGCCGAGGCGAAGCCGCCCAGCGCCCGGTCGCGCGAGTTGGGATCCTTGAGCGATTGCGCAACCTGCAAAACCAGCGGCTTGTTGCCCGCCTTGAGCAGCGCTTCGACGACGCCGTCGAAGGGAAACGGCAAGCCCCTCGCCATGGCGGCTGCGTCGAGCGCTTCTTCGATATTCGGCGCCGTCGGCTGCGCAATCGCGATGGCGCCGAGCGCGGCGGCGCGCGCAGGCGCATCGGAAATGTCCCGCGCGACGTTCTGGGCGGCCGTGACGTTGCCGGCCTTGGCGTTCGCCTCGGCAAGCGCCGCGAGCGCGCTGTTGCGCGCGCTCCCCGCGGCGATCGAGGCCGCAACCGCGGCGGCCGCCGTGAGGTCGCCTTGCTTCGCCTGCGCGGCCGCGATGAGCGCGAGCGCCCGGGAACGGCGGTCCTCGTCGACAATCGCGCGCGCGGCCGGCAGCGCCGGCGCAGATTTTGCGGTTTTCGTGAGCGCCGCGACGATGTCGCCGAGCGCGGTGTCGCGCCACAACTCGTCGGCGATGGATTGAGCAAGACGCACGCCCTCGTCGATGCGGCCCGCACCGACCTCGACAACCGCCATCTGGCCGAGCGCCTGCGCGCGCGCCCCTTCATCCTGGATGGCGTGCGCCGCCGCGAGCGCCAACGCGCGCACGCAGGCGCGTGTCGGGGCATCGGCACAGGTTTGCGCCTGCGCCGGCCCGGCCGCGGCCATGATGGAGAGCAAGACGACGATGACGGCGCGTACGAACATCGCCGCTATGGTAGCCGAGCGCGCCTACATGCCCGTGCGCTGGCCGGTCCAGGTTCCGGCGCAGGCTCCCTGCTGCGAAGCTCCGCGGAAGCTGCCGCCGCCGCTGTTGCCGCGCAACCGTCCTGACCCGATCGCATTGCCTTGGCTGCTCACCACCCGGACGACGACGCCACCGCCCCCGCTGACACGTCCCGAGATTTGCGCGTCGCCGCCGTTGTAGCGGACGATGCCGTTCCTGATCTCCAGATTGTATTGATAGTTGCCGCCGGCGCAGGCGCCGCTGCGGCCGGCGACCGAAACGCTCCAGGAACCGTCATAGGGGCTGCGCGCCTGCGCGACGTCGGCGAACGCGAGCGCGCACGCCGCTGCGGCGGCAATTGTCGTGAGCCTCAGGGCAACCATGTTGATGTCTCCTCGTGCAGGGGGGATGGGAATTGGTCGAGGCCACAGGCAATCAGGTTCACTCGCCGCGCTAATCGTTTTGTGAATGAACGCCGGCACCTCAGGTACGAATCTACTATCGCAGGAACCTTTGCGATACTAGCGACGGGTAGGGCTTCCCAAGCAAAAATCCCGCTTCGCGCGGCCGGCTGCAATTGCGCTGCTGCAATTCCCGTAAATATCATATTTTACAGAAGGTTGGCAGATAAACTTAACATCCCGCGCGATGGAACAATGCGGCCCCTGCGGCGCTTATCTTTGAAAGCGAAAGGTGCCGCATGCATCCGATCGAACCGAGCTACCCGGGCGGCGACCATCCTGAGCCGCACCCGCATCCGGGCCGCGACCTGCCGCCGCCGGCGATCGACGAACCGCCGGACGACGGCGAGCCCGATCATCCGCCCATGCGCGATCCCCCGTTGCCGGAGAGCGCTCCGGCGAAAATTGCGTTGATGGCGTGACCAACGGGAGGGAAAAGATGGCTTATCGCGATAGCGAGAGGGCACCGGAAGAGCGCGCGCCGGCCAACCTCGAGGGGCGAGTAACGAACCAGGTGCGCCAAGGCGTCACCGGCCACAAGGTGCGCTATGTCCTCTATTGGGGATTGGGCGTCCTGATCGTGATCTACGCAGTGATTTATTTTATGTTTCTCAAGTGATGGTGCCGTAGGGTGGGCTAAGACCGCCGAAGCCGTAGGCGAAGGCGGGCGTGCCCACCGTTTCCACATCAAACAAATGGTCCGCGTGGGCACGGCCGCCTCCGCTCCGCTGCGGTGACCTTAGCCCACCCTACGGTGTGTGCTTAATAACCGCGACGCCCCTTTCGCGGTCAAAGCAGGTGACGGCGCAGGGCCGCGATGCCATGCATCGCCAGAGAAATTCGCTTCTCATCGATCGGCATCGCTTGCGAGGAAACCTTGGCGATCACCAGCTCGTTCGTGCGGTCGACATACAGGTGCTGACCGTGGATGCCGAATCCGAACACGATGGGCTCGGGGCCGCGCGCGACATACCATTTGTTGCGATAGTGCATGCGTCCGTCGCCAAACAAAAGTGCGAAGTCGCCGCTGTTCCAGGCCTCGGCAGAACCACGAGTGACCATGTCATCGAGCCACTCCTCGGGGATGACCTGAACTTCGTCCCGCTTTCCACCTTGCACCATCAGCTGCCCGACGCGCGCGAGATCCATGACGGTGGCGCAGACCCCGCCCGCGCAACGCGGCGCGCCGAGCCGGTCGACCGTGATATAGGCGCCATGCTCGGCCCCGATGGGCTGCCACAACAACGCGCTGAGAAGATCGGCGTAGCGGCGGTCGGCGGCGCGCTCGATCACCCAGCCCATCAGGTCGGTGTTGGGCGACACATAGTGGAATCTCCCGCCGTGCGGCCCATCGGCCCGCGTGAGCCGTTGAAAGAAACTGCGCAGATCGCTCGGCGCATCGCCTGGATCGAGGGGGTTCCAATTGGCAGCCTTGCGGTAGTCGACGATCGGCCCGGCCGTTGCCAGATAGTCTTCATCGAAGTGAACGCCGGCGCGCATGTCGAGGAGATTGCTGACAGTTGCGCCCGCGTAGGCCGTGTTTGCGATCTCAGGGATCAGCCGCGTGACCGGTTCGTCGGGATCGAGAATGCCCTTGCCGGCCAGGATCCCGGCCACGATGCCGAGCAGCGATTTTGAAACCGACATCAGGATGTGCGGCGTCTGCTGGAGCATGCCGTGCGCATAGCGCTCCGCGACGACTGAACCTCGATGCAGGATGACGACGCCGTCGGTGTCCGTCGCGGCGAGGAAGGAATCGAAATCCAGGCGCGCGCCATCGTGCTCGACGGAGAATGCCGAAAGGTCGGCGGGCGCCGACGGCAACACCCAGATCCGTTCCGGCGCATGCGGGATGTCGGCGGACGGGACGATCTCGCGCACATGCTGGAAGCCCCAGCGATTGAAGGGAGCGGTGCGCCAATTGGCGAGCGTGACCTGGCCCTCGGGCGGCGGCGGAAAGCCGGTCATCAACGGCACGGGTTCAGTCCCTGCGCGGATAGATGATGACCGAGAGATACTGCATCGGCGTCTCGATCAGTTCTTCCGGTCCGTGGCGCGCGGCGGCATCGAAGAACAGCGCGTCGCCCGGCTCCATGAGATAGCTGCGGTCGGAGTGCAGGTATCTCACTTTCCCGGACAGCATGTAGATGAACTCGACGCCGGCGTGACGAAAATTGGTGTAAGGCACGGCGTTCTTGCGCAGCGTGATCAGATAGGGCTCGACCGCGATCTCGCCGCGGAGCGAATGCCCGAGCAAATCGTAGAGATGACCGGCCTTGGTGCCGCGCCGTTCGATCCGCACTCCGCGGCCGGCCTTTACGAACGAGCAATCGCGCCGCTCCTCGGTCTCGACGAACAGGGCACTGATCGGGACGTTGAGCGCCTTGGCGACCCCTTCAAGGGTGGCGAGCGACGGCGAGATCGCGCCGTTTTCGATTTTCGACAGCATTCCGCCGGAAATTCCGGCGGCAAGGCCCAGTTCCGCGACGGTCAAGTCGAGCGATTTGCGCAAGCGACGGACCTCCGCGCCGATGCTCGCTTCGAGCGTCGGGGGCATGAACGCGTGCGGCGCCAGCGAACCGGTCCGCAACTTGGCGTTGTCGTCCACGCGGCGACGCTTGCGCGCGCGCGCGGCCTTGGGCGGCTTGGGCCGGGATTTCATCGGGTTTCCTGTTGAGAAACAAAAGTGCTCATGGGTTGACATCCTTCAGTACGCGCCAATAAAGTCAACGTCGATGTGCGGCATCGTTGGCCTTTTTCTCAAGGACGCCGATCTGCGGCCCGAGCTCGGGGCTTTGACCGGCACGATGCTCACCGCGTTTTGCGATCGCGGGCCGGATTCGGCCGGCTTTGCCGTGTACGGCGCGGAAATTCCCGGGCACGTGAAGGTGACGTTGCGCGCGTCCAAAGCGTTCGACTGGGACCGGGTGCTCCGCCCACTCGCCGATGCCTCCGGCGCGCCGCCGTGCGCAACGATCCGCGACACCCATGCAGTCATTGCCGTACCGGCGGAAAAAGAGATTGCGGTCCGTGCCGAGATCGAACGGACGGCGGGCGTCGACATCGTCGGCAGCGGCCGGCGCATGGAGCTTTTCAAGGAAGTTGGCCGTCCCGACCGGGTCGCCGCGCGGTTCGGCCTCGCCGAGATGACCGGCAGCCACGCGATCGGTCACACGCGCATGGCGACGGAATCGGCCGTCACCATCAACGGAGCGCATCCGTTCACGACCGGTCCCGACCAGTGCCTGGTGCACAACGGATCGCTGTCCAATCACAACGCGGTGCGCCGCGAACTGGTCCGCAATGGCCTCGCCTTCCAAACGGAGAACGACACGGAAGTCGCGGCCGGCTACATGACCTGGAAGATGCGCGAGGGCGCCTCGCTGGAGCAGGCCCTCGACGCCATGCTGGCCGACCTCGATGGCTTTTTCACCTTCGTGGTCGGCACCGAATCCGGTTTTGGCGTGCTGCGCGATCCGATCGCCTGCAAGCCCGCCGTGATGGCCGAAACCGACCGATGGGTGGCGTTCGGCACCGAGTATCGCGCGCTCGTCGACCTGCCCGGTGTGGAGAATGCGAGGGTCTGGGAACCGGAGCCTGCGCGCGTCTACCGCTGGGAACGGCACTGATGCCCATGATCGATCTCGCGCGAACGCCGTTGCGCGAACTCAACGCGGCGCTGCATCGGCTCGCGCCCGGCGCCCCGGAGGTCTGGCGCGTGCTTAATCCGCGCGGCCAGCACGCGGTTGCCGCCGGCATCGACGCGCCGGTCACGGTCGAGGTCGAGGGCCACGTCGGCTACTACTGCGCCGGCATGAACAAACAGGCGACCGTCGTCGTCAACGGCAATGCCGGACCGGGCGTTGCCGAGAACATGATGTCGGGCGAGGTGCGCGTACGGGGCGACGCCTCGCAGGCCGCGGGCGCGACCGGTTGCGGCGGCCTGCTGGTCATCGACGGCAACGCGTCGGCGCGCTGCGGCATCTCGATGAAAGGCATCGACATCGTGGTGAAGGGCTCGGTCGGGCACCTCTCGGCCTTCATGGCGCAGGCCGGAAATCTCGTTGTGCTCGGGGACGCCGGCGAGGCGCTGGGCGATTCCCTCTACGAGGCGGAGCTTTACGTGCGCGGCGAGGTGAAGAGCCTCGGCGCGGACTGCATCGAGAAGCCGCTCGGGAACGAGCACAAGGCCGTGCTGGTGAGACTTCTCAACGCCGCCGGCGTCGGCAACGAGATCGATGCCAACTCGTTCCGCCGCTACGGTTCGGCGCGCAAGCTTTATCATTTCCACATGGACAACATCGGACACTATTGATGAGTGTCGAGCAGGACCGCTGGATCCACACGCCGCCGCGCAAATCAGCGACCTTCGACGACCACGCGATCGCAGAAATCCGCCGCGCGGCGACAACCGGCATCTATGACATCCGCGGCGCGGGCGCGAAACGCAAGCTGCCGCATTTCGACGACCTGCTGTTTCTCGGCGCCTCGATCAGCCGCTATCCGCTCGAAGGCTACCGCGAGAAGTGCGTGACCGAGGTGACCATCGGGGCGCGCCATGCAAAGAAGCCGATCACGCTGAAGATTCCCATTACCATCGCCGGCATGAGCTTTGGATCGCTCTCCGCGCAGGCGAAGGAAGCGCTCGGGCGGGGCGCGAGCGCGGTCGGCACCTCGACGACGACCGGCGACGGCGGCATGACGGCGGAAGAGCGGGAAAGCTCGAAAATCCTGGTCTATCAGGTGCTCCCCTCGCGCTACGGCATGAACCCGGACGATCTGCGCAAGGCCGATGCCATCGAAGTGGTGGTCGGCCAGGGCGCGAAGCCGGGCGGCGGCGGCATGCTGCTGGGCCAGAAGATCAGCGAGCGCGTCGCCGCGATGCGCGTGCTGCCCGAGGGCATCGACCAGCGTTCCGCCTGCCGGCACCCGGACTGGACCGGTCCGGACGATCTCGAGATCAAGATTCACGAACTGCGGGAGATCACCGACTGGGAGAAGCCGATCTACGTGAAGGTGGGTGCGTCGCGGCCCTACTACGACACGGCGCTCGCCGTAAAGGCAGGTGCCGACGCCATCGTGCTCGACGGCATGCAGGGAGGCACCGCGGCGACGCAGGACGTTTTCATCGAGCACGTCGGTCTGCCGACCTTGGCGGCGATCCGTCCGGCCGTGCAGGCGCTCCAGGATCTCGGCCTGCACCGCAAAGTGCAGCTGATCGTGTCGGGCGGCATCCGCAACGGCGCGGACGTTGCCAAGTGCCTCGCGCTCGGCGCGGACGCGGTCTCGGTCGGCACCGCCGCGCTGATTGCGCTCGGCGACAACGATCCGGCGCTCGAGGACGAATACCGCGCGCTGGGGACGACGGCCGGCGCCTATGACGACTGGCACGAGGGGCGCGACCCCGCCGGCATCACGACTCAGGATCCGACGCTCGCCGCGCGGCTCGATCCCGTCATCGCCGGGCGCAAGCTTGCGAATTACCTCTCGGTGCTGACGCTGGAAACGCAGACCATCGCGCGTGCCTGCGGCAAGAGCCACATTCACAATCTCGAGCCCGAGGATCTCGTCGCGCTCACCGTGGAAGCCGCCGCGATGGCGCGCGTGCCGCTCGCAGGCACGAGCTGGATTCCGGGCTAATGTCATTGCGAGGAGCGACCCGCCTTCGCTCGCTTCGCGAGCTACGGCGGGGTTGGAGTCCGCCGAAGCGCGGAGCGCGAAGGCGGAAACGACGAAGCAATCCAGGAGCTGGTGCACGCGGCCCCTGGATTGCTTCGTCGGCCTGCGGCCTCCTCGCAATGACGAGCGCGCAATAGGGGGACAACGATGCCGAGCTGGAGCGAGATCGCCGAGCAGAAAGGCATTCGATATTTTCTGATCGCCTTCGTCGATTTGTTCGGAACCATGCGGGCCAAGATCGTCCCCGCGAGCGCAATGGACGGCGTGGCCAAGTCGGGCGCGGGCTTCGCCGGCTTTGCCACCTGGTTCGACATGACGCCGGCCGATCCGGACGTGTTGGTCATCCCGGAACAGGACAGCCTGATGCAATTGCCGTGGAAGCCGGAAGTCGCCTGGGTCACCGGCGACCTGATCATGGCGGGAAAGCCGGTCGAGCAGAATCCGCGCCAGGTTCTCAAGCGCGTGATCGGGGAGGCCGCCAAACTCGGCTACGAAATGAAAACCGGCGTCGAGTGCGAATATTTTTTGATCACTCCGGACGGGCAGGCAATCTCGGACGGCGCCGACCGCCAAACGAAGCCCTGCTACGACCAGCAAGCGCTCATGCGCCGCTACGATGTCGTAGCGGAGATCTGTGACGCCATGGTCGAGCTCGGCTGGAAGCCCTATCAGAACGACCACGAAGACGCGAACGGCCAGTTTGAGATGAACTGGGAGTTCGACACCGCGGTTCGCACCGCCGACAAGCACGCCTTCTTCAAGTTCATGGTGAAGTCGGTCGCCGAGAAGCACGGCCTGCGCGCAACGTTCATGCCCAAGCCGTTTGCCGATCTCACCGGCTCCGGCTGTCATGTGCACGTCTCGCTGTGGTCGAGCAAAGACGGCAGCTGCCTGTTCGCCGACAAAAGCGACGAGATGGGCCTCTCCAAGGCCGCCTATCACTTCATCGGGGGCGTGATCCATTCGGCCGAAGGCCTTTGCGCCATCACCAATCCGGTGGTGAACTCGTATAAGCGCATCAATGCGCCGCCGACGCTTTCGGGCGCGACCTGGTCCCCCAATGCGGTCACCTACGCAGGCAACAACCGGACGCACATGATCCGCATCCCGGATGCCGGACGCTTCGAGCTGCGCCTGCCGGACGGCGCCGCCAACCCGTATCTCAGGCCGGCCGCGCTGATGGCCGCCGGCCTCGACGGCATCGCCGCCGAGCGCGACCCCGGCAAGCGCCTCGACATCAACATGTACACCGAGGGGCACAAGGCGAAGAACGCCAAGAAACTACCGCTCAACCTGCTCGACGCGCTACGCGCGCTGGAGAAATCCGCAGTGCTCAAGAATGCGCTCGGCGCGGGGACCGTGTCGTCATATCTCAAGCTCAAACACGACGACTGGAACGCCTACTCGCGTCACCTCACCGATTGGGAGCGCCAGACCACGCTGGACTGTTAGAATTTGTGGCGTATTGCGCCGCCTTCGTATCACGGCGCAATACGGCCCTCGGCCTATTGCGCCCTACGGAAAGGCTAGTGGTACGGAACAACGAGTCCCGATTTCGGTCGCCAGCTGTTGGGTTCCGAAATACCCAGCCGCAGCTACGACCTTGCCTTGACGCTCCATGTGCCTTTGCGATCTTCGTCAGATCGAGCCGCATTTTACGCGCCAAACAATACCGGCAGCCGGCGCGGGCTCGCACGGTGCCTTGCGACCACGTTCACAGCGGGATCGCCAACAGGGTGTCGATCTGGCGGCTGTCGAGGATGACGGTTTTTTCCAAAAACCGCGGGTGTCCGTCAGCCAAGGCGATGCGGTCTTCGTAGCGGCCGGTGGCGAACAGCGTCGTTTCGCCCGTGTGCATGATGCGTGCGACCAGAAAGTTCGTCACCGCCCGCACAATTCCGTCGCTCCCTGGCTCGATCAGCGGCGTGCCGACGGCGTGGCGATAACGCTGGCTCTCGTAGACGTTGGCGTTGCGCAGCGAGTTGATGCGGTCGCGCATCATGGCGCGCGAGGTGGCGTACATGAGGCTCAGCGGCAGGCCGCGTTCGACGTTCTCCACCGTGGTGATGCGGTAACGCCCATCCTCGGCGAAAAACTCCGGCCATTCTTCGAGCCGGTCCTCGTCGATCGCGTGCACGTAGCGCGCGTTGAGGTCCTGGACCTTGAAATGCAGCTCGACGTCCACGATGCGCCTCTCATAGTCCCATGTGGCCGCGGTAATCCTTCCAGAAGCCGCGCACCGCTGCTTCGGTAACGCGATTGTCCTCGGACGCGGTGCCGTGGCCGCCCATCTCGACGACCGACAATTCGTCGTCGGCCGAGCGCGCGGACCGCTGGACGAAGCCGGTGGCGGCGCCATCCTCCATGGAAACATATCCGGCCGGCCCGATCAGGTTCGCCTGGCGCAGCCGTAGCTCCGTGAGGGCCTCGTCGTCGGTCGTGAACCCGAAGCACGTCCACACCAGCTCGGTTTTCTCCAGGCCCTGCGGGACGACGCGGCGCACCGCGAGGCTATTTCTGATCTGCTGCAGCACGAAGCAGGGGAACACGCCCAGAATCTGGATGCCGACGCCGTCGCCGTATTCGTCGACGGTCGTGAGCAGCTCCGGCGCCTCGAGGCGGAAATCGTCCTGCGCCGAGCGCATGCCGGCCTGCTCGTATTCCTTGCCGGCCACGTCGGCCGCCATCGAATAGGTGGTGTGATTGCCGCCCGCCTCGCTGATGATGACGCCGCCCTTCTGCGACAGCCGATGCAGCCGGAACGTGGTGAAGAACGCGTGCAGCAGGCTCGCGTGATAGCTGTCTTTGACGTTCTCCATGTAGAGCTTCCAGTTGCTCGGCAGTATTTGGCTGTAGCCGCCGAGCAGCTTGACCGGCGCGCGCATGACGCGGCGGATGCGCGCGACGATCTCGGGGCCCAAATAGTCGGCGAGCGCAGGCGTCTCCCGCGACAGCGTGCCGAATACCAGCCCGCCGAGCGTCTCGACCCGCAGCTGGCGCGGCGCGTGCTCCTCGGGCTTGGCGTCCTTCGGCATTCCGCCCTTGCCCCCGAGCCCGCGGCGGAACGCGATGCCGGTGAGATTGCCGGCGAGGTCGTAAGTCCAGTTGTGATAGACGCAGACGATTTCCTTCGCCTCGCCGCGCTCTTTGAGGCACAGCAGCGACCCGCGATGGGCACAGCGGTTCTCGAACGCGTGCACCGCGCCGGCGCTGTCGCGGGCGACCACGATCGGCATTTCGCCCAGGCTCGAGCGGCAATAGGTGTTGGGACCGGGCAACTCCGCTTCCAGGCAGAGGAAGCTCCAGGTGGTGCCACGGAAGATGCGCTCCTGCTCGCGCGCGTAAAGCTCCTGGTCGGAATAGACCCAGTACGGCACCCGCGCGAGGCCCTCGCTCGGCCATTGCCGGCTCGCAACTGCAATCGTCATGGCGGACACTCCTCCTCTACATTACGCTCTAACTTATTTTTGGAGCATAATCTTTTCCGAAAACCGGTTCCCACTTTTCGGGATCATGCTCTATTCCATTTTGATTCCCGCGGCCTTGATCACCCTGGCCCAGCGCTCGGTTTCTTCACGAATGAAGGCGGCGGTCGCGGCCGGATCATCGCCGCCCGGCGCGGCCGAGAGCGTCGCGTATCGCGCAATGACCTCCGGCTGCTGCAGCGCGGTCGCCATGTCGCGGCTGATGCGTTCGGCGAGCACCGGCGGCGTCTTCGGCGGCGCGGCGATCGCGAACCAGGTGTCGGAGACGAAGCCAGGCAGGCTCTCCGCGAGCGTGGGCACCTGCGCGAAAGCGGGCAGGCGTTGCGCACTCGCGACCGCAAGAACTTTGACGGAGCCGCTGGAGATCAGCCCGGCCGCGCTGCCGAGATTATCGAAACTGAAATCGACGTCGCCGGCGAGAAGGCCGTTGAGCGCCGGGGCGGAGCCGCGGTACGGCACATGCACCGCCTCGATCCCCGCCATCGATTTGAACAGCTCCGCGGTGAGGTGCGAGGTGGTGCCGATGCCCTGCGACCCGTAGCTGAGCTTGCCCGCATTGGCCCGGGCGTAGGCGATCAGTTCCGCGACGCTCGTCGCCGTGACCTTCCGGCTCACGAGCAGCGCGTTCGGAATGCGCGCCATCACGGTGATCGGCACAAAGGCGGCCGGATCGAACGCGAGTTTGGGGTAGAGATTCTGGTTGATGGCAAGTGGCGCCGGCGCGGTTCCCAGCAACGTGTAGCCGTCGGGCGGGGCCACCGCCACGACTTCGGCGCCCACGTTGCCGCCGGCGCCGGACCGGTTCTCGATCACGACCGGCTGGCCCCATTTGCGCGAGAGCCAGTCGCCGACGATGCGCGGCAGGGCGTCGGCGCTGCCGCCCGCCGGATAAGGCACGACGATTTTGACGGCGTGCTGTGGGTAGTTCTCGGCCGCGACGCCCCGCGGGATCGAAGCGAAGGCGACAAGCGCCAGCGCCACCGCCAAGACTGGCCACCACCACCGCATCGCAGTCGGCACGATCGAATTGGTCACTTTTACCCACGTGCTGCTGACGGCGCGAGACTAGACGGATGGCGCACGCAGTTCCAGCCGCAGCCCCGGGGCCGCCATCAACCGCGAGACCGGTACACGGTCAGGCCAGGGCACGCAGAGAGTTGCGCGCCATCCGCACAATACGTAAAGCCAGGGATGGCCACGACTTTCTTCATTCCGCACGTGGAAATTCCGCGCCGGCTGCGCGCGCTCGTGCGCGCCCGCGAGACGAGCCTCGTCGTTCTCGCGTCGCTCGTGGGCGTGATCTCCGGCGTGGCGGTGCTCGCGATGGGCGCCGTCGTGACCGGTCTGCACGCGCTGTTCTTTAACCTTCCGTACGGGGTGCGCCTGTCTTCGGTGATCGAGCTTGATTGGCGCCTGGCCGTCGCGGTGCCGTGCCTCGGTGGCCTCGCGTTCGGCCTTGCGACGCAAGCGCTCGCGCGCTGGCGCTCCGGGCGCGAGGTCGACCCGATCGAGGCGAATGCGCTCCACGGCGGACGCATGTCGGTGATCGGCAGCCTCATCGTCGCGGCGCAGACCTTGTGGTCGAGCGGGGTCGGCGCCTCGGTCGGGCTCGAAGCCGGATATACGCAGCTCTCGAGCGGGCTTGCCTCGCGGCTCGGCCGCGCGTTCCGGCTGCGCCGCCGGGACCTGCGCACGCTCGTCGGTTGCGGCGCGGCCGCCGGCATCGCGGCTGCCTTCGGCGCGCCGCTCGGCGGCGCCTTCTACGGTTTCGAACTCGTCATCGGCAGCTATTCGGTCGCAAGCCTCGCGCCGGTCGGGGCCGCCGCGGTGATCGGGTATCTGGTGGTCGCGCAATTCGAGCAACCCGATCTCGGCATCGCCGCCTCGACCGAAGTCGGCACGCCCGATTTGCTGATCGCGGCGCTCATCGGCGTGCTCGCCGCCGCCGTCGGCATCGCGATCATGCGCGGCGTCGCCTATTGCGAAACGCTGTTCACCCGGCTGCGCATGCCGCCCGCGTTGCGGCCGGCGCTCGGCGGATTGTTTGTCGGGCTGCTCGCGATCGTTTCGCCTCAGGTGATGTCGTCGGGCCACGGCGCGCTGCATCTCGCCTCGATGCTGGCGCTGCCGCTCGGCAGCATCGCGCTCATCTTCGTGCTCAAGGCGGCGGCCTCGGTGGTCTCGCTCGGTTCCGGTTTCCGCGGCGGCCTGTTTTTCGCCTCGCTTTTGCTCGGCGCGCTCGGCGGGCAACTGGTGTGCGCCGGTCTCGCGGTCGTCTTGCCGAACCTGCCGCTCAATCCCCAGGCCTACGCCATCATCGGCATGGGCGCGCTCTCGGTCGCGATCATCGGCGGGCCGCTCACCATGACCTTCATCGCGCTCGAGAGCACCCGCGACCTGTGGCTCACCGCGGCGGTGCTGATCGCCGTCATTATCTCGGCGCAGGTGACGCGCGAAGTGTTCGGCTATTCCTTCGCCACCTGGCGCTTCCATCTGCGCGGCGAAACGATCCGCAGCGCCGCCGACGTCGGCTGGATTCGCGACCTCACCGTCGGCCGCATGATGCGGCGCGACCTGCAGACCGTGCCGGTCGACACCTACGTGTCCGATTTCCGCGAAGCCTTTCCGCTCGGTGCGGTAACGCAGGTCGTGGCAGTCGACGAGGACGGCCGCTACGCGGGCATGGTCGTCGTCGCCGAGGCGCACGCCAAGGAGCTCAACGACTCGCTGCCCATCCGTGAGATCCTGCATCACCGCGACGATTTCCTGCTGCCGGAAATGACGGTGCAGCACGCGGTCGCGGTGTTCGACCGGGCCGAGAGCGAGGCGCTCCCGGTGCTCGACACGCACACCACCCGGCGCGTGATCGGGCTTCTCACCGAGGCGCACGCGCTGCGCCGCTATACCGAAGAATCCGAGCTGCATCGGCGCGAGTTGCTGGTCGACGCTTGATGGGGTGGTCCTCGCTGCTATCCTTGTGACGGGAGGGGACCGCGGAGGAGCGCCCATGCAGTTTGCCGTCGGCTTCAAATCGCAGGGAAAATCGGGCCACGTGGTCATCGACGGCGAAGACGCGCTGATCGCCGCGCTCAAGGTCAAGATGGAGCGGCCGGAAGCGGAGATCATGTACGTGCGGCGCGCCAACAAGCGCGGCGACGCCCGCCATCCGGCACGCACGATGAGCGATCGGCGCTAGGTGGACGAGAGTAGGGGGGCTCGGCAGCGAGCCGGCTTGCTCATGAAACAGCGCTCGCTGTCCCGGCTGCGGCCGATCTGTTTGGCGCTGCCCGAGGCGGAAGAGCGCGAAACCTGGGGCGAGCCGACGTTCCGGGTGCGCGACAAGATTTTCTGCATGCACCGAACCGATACCGGCGAGCCCGCCCTGTGGTGCAAGGCGCCGCCCGGCAGCCAGGCGATCCTCGTTGGCGCCGACCCGCGCCGCTTCTTCGTGCCGCCCTACGTTGGTCCCAAGGGCTGGGTCGGCATGCGGCTTGACGGCAAGGTCGACTGGCGCGAGGTCGCGCTCCTCGTCACGCGCAGCTACCGCATGACCGCGCCGAAGCGGCTGGTGCAGAAGCTTCCTTCAACGCCTCGGGGCGATTAGCCCGGATTGATAATAAAATTCAATGGTATTGGGTGGATAGCATACGCCAAGTTTGGGCGCCGTATGGGCCTATAATATTGGGATTGACATTGCCGGAACATTATGAGAACATAAATCCCATGAGTTTATCGGGCCACGGCCCATAACGCGTGGGAGTTCCATCATGCCTTTTGCCAAAGGTCAGAGCGGCAATCCGGCCGGGCGGCCGGGCGGCTCGCGCAACAAGTTCACCCGGGAGATGCACGACGCGTTCGAGCACGGCGGTCCGCTATTGGTCCAGCAGTTGTTCGATCTGGCCGGCGACGGCAACCCGGCAGCGATGCGCCAGTGCCTCGACCGGCTGATGGGCAAGCTGCGGCCGTCGGCGGTCGTGTTGCCGTCGCCCGACTCGCCCACTTACATCATGGACGCGCTGACCGAGATCCACCGGGCGCTTGGCGCCGGCGAAATCGCGAGCGACGAGGCCATCCGCCTGGTCGACCTTGTCGGCCGCACCGCCCGCGTGCTCGCCGCGAAAGCGGTGGCCGTGATCGACTTTGCCGATCGCCTCGAGCGCTGTGAGCAGGCCCTCATGCTGCTGCTCGACGCCGGCCGGCCCGCGGCTGGGCAACGCGTCGCCCCGGAAGCAGTGCCGGAGGCGACGCCGAAGCCCGCCATTGATAACAACAATGCAGAAACAATGGCGCCGGCGGCAGCGAAAGCCGACGAGCCGACCCCGACGACTACGCAGCAGCCCGCGCCCATTGATAACAACAATGGAATTACAATGGAGACCGCGGCCGCGCTCGACGCAGCGGTGCGGGCGACCCTGCCGCCCCGCCGCGAGGGCGTGGAAGAGCAGCTGATGGCCACCGCCGCATAGACGAAGGTGGTCGCGCTCCCTTTCAGGCACGGCTATCGTATGACGACGCCGGGAAGCCGGGCGTCAACGCGCCGGGCCGAAGCAGCAAGGGAGGACGATATGCCTGAAGTCTATGTTTACGCGGTCGAAGGGCGGAGCATCGAGCAGAAGCGCAGCCTCGTCAAAGACATCACCGATGCGGTGGTGAAGAACTTCAAGGTTCCGGCCGACGCCGTGATGGTGCAGATCATGGAGGCCGCCAAGGACACCAAAGCCAAGGGCGGCGTCCTCTTCAGCGACCGCCCGCCGGGGTGAGGGGTCAGGCAAAAAAGCCGCTGTCGATGCGATAGAGCATCTCCTCGACGCGTCGCGCGCCGGCTTCGTCGAGCAGATAGGCGAGGGGAGTCGCCCCGCCGAGCGCGCGCTTCGGCTTTCGCAGCCAGCGGTCTGCCTGCGCTTTGTCACCGAAGGTCTGTTCGGCAAGGGCCGTCACGCGGGCGCGCCGCGTGGCCCGGTCGGATTCCACCCTTGATGCTAACCTCGCTCGCTGTGGTGTTGGCTTTTTCATGGGGGGCCACTTTGCGACTACGCGTCCGTGATGAACGACGGCTACTCATCTGATGTAGAGATAAAATGCCCTCGTGGAAATGGGTGAACCGCCATGCTCATCGTCGACGCGCAGATTCACCTGTGGAGCAAGGGCACGACCTTGCCGCCCCATCGCGCCGAGCCCTATCTGCTGGAGCAGGCGCTGCCCGACATGGACGCGGCCGGCGTCGACCGCGCGCTGATCCATCCGCCGAGCTGGGATCCGGATTCGAACGAGCTTGCGGTCGCGGCGGTGCGCGCGCATCCCGAGCGTTTCGCGATCCTCGGCCGCTTCCCGCCCGAACGCCCCGAGAGCCGGTCGTTGGTGCCGGAGTGGAAGAGCCGGCCGGGCATGCTCGGCCTGCGCTTCACGTTTCTGCAGCCGCACATGAAGTCATGGCCGACCGACGGCACCATGGACTGGGTCTGGCCGGCGGCCGAGAAGGCGGGGATTCCGATCGCGCTGCTCGCGACCGAGTTCCTGCCGCTCGTCGGCGACATCGCGCAGCGCCACCCGCGGCTCAAACTGATCGTCGACCACATGGCCGCGGTGCGCCGCGCCACGGGTGATGCCGCCTGCGTGCACCTGCCGGAATTGCTCGCGCTCGCCAAGCACCCGAACATCGCCGTGAAAGCGACGGGCGGCCCCGGCTATGCCGACGACGCCTATCCCTTCTTGAGCTTGCAGCCGCGCTATCGCGCGATCTACGACGCGTTCGGCCCGCACCGCATGTTCTGGGGCACCGACATCACGCGCATGCCGTGCGCATGGAAGGAATGTGTCACCCACTTCACCGAGCACTCGCCGTGGCTCTCGCAGCCCGACATGGAGCTGATCATGGGCGGCGCGCTGTGCGAATGGATAGGGTGGCCGGTGCCGAGTTGAACTTTGCGCTCTCGTCCGTTGAACGAGGGAACACGCGCGTAGGCTTTCGTAGCTTTGGAATTGTCGAAAAAGATTGCGCGGAATGTGCGCTCATGCCCGCTGGATTTTTGCCGCAACCGTCGGTAGCTTGGCCCAAGTGGCGATAGCGCACTTGGGGACGTGTCATGTTGGGGTGGGGCTTGGCAGGCGTGGGGCTTGGCTGGCTGGCATTTGCTCTGTTGTCTCAGATTAATGCTCCTGCTTGGCTTCAAGCGCGCCCGAATCTCAGGCTTGCGCTAGACCGGATCCTACTTTTTGTCCTGCTAGTTTTTTTGTTGCTCGTTGCGCTCGGCAGGGATGCAGCGATCCTTCCTCGCTGGGTCCTTGCGGCTTTTATCTATGTCTCGGGTTCTCGCTTTCTGGCGGCCGTCTGGGGAATCGTAGCCGGGGTCTTGATAGCGCATTTTCACGAGCCAATTGCCGAGAAAATCAATCAGCTTTTCAACGCGCTCGCAGGATCCGGGGGGAAGCCTTCGTCGACGCCGCCGGAAGAACAGCGAGCTTCATGGGCGCCGCCGGTCGTGCTTGGCGTCATTTTGCTTTTGGCGTTTATCCTGGCTCTGAAACCCGACATCCTGGAAAATATCGTATCCTTCAAGGCTGGCAACGTCGAGGCACGGTTCGCCGAGAAATCTACCACAATCAAGGAGGCACACCTCAGCCGGACATCCATCGAGGACAAACGTACATTTGATCAATGGGAAGATTTCTACGCATTCTATGCAAAGCGGGACTCGGCGCGCGCGATTGCGAGCGAATGGTTCGATCCGCCCGGAAAAGAGCCGCGCAGGTCTTTGTTCTTACGCGTGTGGTTGAGCCACATCAATCCCATAGTTTTTTCGATGCAATGCCTAAACAAAAATGAGGAGCTGGAAGCAGCGAGGCTGGATGTTAATCTAGCGGAATTGGCAGCAATCTGGCAGAGATTTTTGCTCAAGTTGAGTTCCCCCGAATGGATCACATTGGACGAGACAGCTAAGTTTCTCGGCGACTCCACGAAACGAGTTGAACATGTGAGGAAAAGAGCTAGAGACGTCGATGCGACATGTATGGATAAGGCCGAGAAGAAGGCTAAGGAGTTTGCGGAAGAACTTGAAATTCCTCCGTACTTGAGCGCCAGATACATGTTGTTTCAACTGGAACAAGCGCGGGCGGATCTCAAAAATACCAAATTGGCTACGCCCAACACTTACCCGCTTACGCTGCTCGACCCCTATGTTGCAGGGGCTGTAGGAGAGTTGACCAAGTTCGTGTTCGGACAGAGGGAAAAGGGAGAGTTTTTGTCACGCATTGCAGGCGGGTACCCTAACGAAATAGACATGATTCAGCCCGGCATCATTAATCTATATTATCAGCTGAGCGACGCAAAAGTATTCAGCGATTCGCTGTGGCCTTTGGATCAGATGATTGGGGAACTCGATCGTGCCAGGGATGGCGCGATATATATTATTTCGCAAAGCGGGAAGAAAGCCGAGGCTGACAAAGCCGCGGGCAAGGACATCGCGGGCCTGGACAAGAAAGTCGGCGACGTATCCGACGCCTACAACAGAAATCTATTCCTGTTTGTCACGCGCAGGCTCGAAATCTATAACCAGCGTGTGCTCTCGGGAGAACATTTATCGGAATTCCACAAACAAGATTGGGAAGATGCCCTAAGTCAGCTGACTGCAATTCTCCATGCAAGGACGAAATTTCCAACCAGGTCGTTTGATGGCCTGCCCGTTACCCGCATCGACGACGCTACGGCGGCACGCTGGCCATCGATCAGGGTCGACTATTTGAACGAAGACTTCAATGCCTACATGGCGGCCGGTCTGAGCGCAATCTTGCGGCACAAGGACGGCGGAGCGCCGTCAGCCGAGGCCTGCGCTGCGGCAAACTATTTTATTGCAAGGGCGGAAACGGAAATTGGAGAAATGAGGCCGCGACTGTGCCCCAATAAAGTCCGCTCAGCGATACCGGAACAAAATCTGCTCGCGGTCGATGACTTGGTCCGGGGCGCATGCGCGCAGACCGTGCGAGCGTCAAACCGGTTGAGCCAAAGCTCCAACCGTTTCGAGTGCCAGCACGATAGCCACTAAGGCCATCGTGATTGCCACGACCCGGGGTGAGATCAGCTTGCACATTCGATCGACCTCTGAAGCGGGGTTTGCCGCTGACGGTCTAAATGCTTCTGTCAGTTACATATAACGTCAGCAGGCTCCTTTTTCAAGTCCCTGTGAGGAAAGGCGTTTTGCGCGGTCGCCGCGCGGACGCACAGCCGCGTCGCCTATCCCTCGCCGTCGAGCGCCGCGAGCACCTTCGGTGGCGACATGGGCAGCTCGGTCAACCGCTTGCCGGTCGCGCGCTCGATCGCGTTGGCGATCGCCGCCATCGGCGGGCAGATGTTGACCTCGGCGACGCCCTTGGCGCCGTACGGGTGGCCGGGGTTGGGCACCTCGACCACGACGGGCTCGATCATCGGCAGGTCGGAGGCGACCGGGATGCGATAATCGAGGAAGCCCGCGTTTTCCATGCGGCCCTTCGAGTCGTAGATGTATTCCTCGTTGAGCGCCCAGCCGATGCCCTGCACCACCCCGCCTTGGATCTGGCCTTCGACGTAGCTCGGGTGGATGGCGCGGCCCACGTCCTGCGCCGCGACGTAGCGCAGGATCGTCACCTTGCCGGTCTCCGGATCGACCTCGACATCGCAGAAGTGCGTGGCATAGCCGGGCGCGACCGCCATCGGGTTGACGCCGGCGGCGGCGACGATCGGCCCGCCGGTCTGGCCGCGCTTCGCCGCGATTTCTCGCAGCGACATGGGCGGGAAGTCGCCGACGTTGCTGCTCGCCGGCTTGGCGTAGCCGTTCTCCCACACCACGCCTTCCGGATCGACCTTCCACAGCTGGGCGGCGCGGTTGCACAGATCGGCGACGATTTTCTTCGTCGCCTCGACCACCGCCATGCCGGTCGCAAAGGTCACGCGCGAGCCGCCGGTCACGTGGGTATAGCCGACCGAGGCGGTGTCGGCGACGATTGGGCGGACCTTCTCATAATCGACGCCGAGCGTCTCGGCCGCCATGATCGCCATCGAGGCGCGCGAGCCGCCGATGTCGGGGCTCCCGGTCGCCACCACCACGGTGCCGTCCTCGTTGACGTGCACGGTCGCGCTCGATTCCCCGCCGCCGTTGAACCAATAGCCCGAGGCGACGCCGCGGCCCTGGTTCTTGCCGAGCGGCGCCTTGTAGTCGGGATGGTTGATGAGCGCCGTGAGCGTGTCGGCGTAGCCGTCGTGGTTGAGCGTCGCGCCGGACAGCATCTTGGTGCCCTTGCGCGCGGCGTTCTTGAGCCGCAACGCGAGGGGGTCCATGCCGATCTTCTGCGCCAGCACGTCGAGCACGCTCTCGACCGCAAACGCAATGATGGGCGAGCCGGGCGCGCGATAGGCCGCGACCTTGGGCCGGTTGGACACCACGTCGTAGCCGACCGCAAGCGCGTTCTTGAGATCGTAGGGCGCATAGGCGCACATGCAGCCGTTCATCATCGGCGAGCCCGGGAACGCGCCGGCCTGATATGCAAGCTCGCAATCGGCGGCGACGATGGTGCCGTCGCGCTTGACGCCGATCTTCACCCGCATGGAGGAACCGGAGGTCGGGCCCGAGCCCTTGAACACCTCTTCGCGGCTCATCACCACGCGCACCGGGGCGCCGGCCTTCTTCGAGAGCGCGACCGCGACCGGCTCGACGTACACCACGGTCTTGCCGCCGAACGCGCCGCCGATTTCGGCCGCATAGACGCGCAGGTCACCCATGCTCATGCCGAGCAACTGGGTCGTGTAGGAGCGCACGACGAAGTGGCCCTGGCTCGAGCTCCACAGCTCGCTCTGGCCGTCGGCGTCGTAGCGCGCGACGCAAGCCTGCGGCTCGATGTAACCCTGATGCACCGGCGCGGTCTTGAACGACATCTCGACCACTTCGTCGGCGGTCTTGAAGGCCGCGTCGGGATCGCCGAGTTTATATTCGGTGCGCTTCGAGATGTTCGATGGCTTCTTCGGCGGCGGGTCGATGCCGCGGGTGATCATGTCCTCGAACAACAGCGGCGCGTCTGGCTTCATCGCCTCGTCGACGTCGATGACGTGCGGCAACACCTCATAGTCGACCTTGATGAGCGAAAGCGCTTCTTCGGCGATCGATTTGCTGATGGCGGCAACCGCCGCGACCGCATGGCCTTCGTAGAGCGCCTTCTCGCGCGCCATGATGTTGCGCGTCATGTGCCAGAAGTTCTGCGCGACGCGCTCAGGACCGACGTATTCGAATTTCTGCTCGGGCAAATCCGCCGCGGTGATGACCGCCTTGACGCCAGGCAGTGCCGCCGCCTTCGACGTGTCGATCGAGCGGATGCGCGCGTGCGCGTGGGGCGAGCGCAGGATGCGGCCGGTGAGCATGCCGGGCATGGCGAAGTCGGCGCCGTAGAGCGCGCGGCCGGTCACCTTCGGCACACCGTCCGGGCGCACGGGGCGCGTGCCCACGTATTTATAAAGCTGTGCGGAATCGCTGCGGTACGTCTCGTTCATGGCTTCCTCGCCCGATCGGCCTCGTTGGAATCCCTGACCGTCGCGCGGACCGCGCCGGAATGCAAGCCTTGCGGCGGGCAGGGTGGGTGGAATACGGTCGGGCGAAACGCGCGGCCCGGGTCCATGCGGGCCAAAATCGCGTAAAGTCGTGGGAGAAGCCGTTACATGCTCGCGTATACAGCCCCGACCTCGGTCGAAGAGGCAGTCCGTGCCCTTGCCGGCGCGTCCGGCACAGCCAAGGTCCTCTCGGGCGGGACCGATCTCTTGGTCCAGCTGCGTTCCGGCCGGCTCAAGGCCGACCTGATCGTCGACACCAAGAAAATCCCCGGTATCGCCGGCATCCGCGAGGAGGGCGGTGGCTTCGTCATCGGGGCCGCCACGTCTGGCGCGCAGATCGGCGAACACGAGCGGTTGGGTGAGGCATGGCCCGGCGTGGTCGAGGCCGCGAACCTGATCGGCTCGACGCAGATCCAGGGCCGCGCGTCGCTCGCCGGCAACCTGTGCAACGCCTCCCCGGCGGCCGACAGCGTGCCCGCGCTCATCGCCGGGCGCGCGACCTGCGTGGTCGCCGGCTCGAACGGCCGCCGCGAGGTCCCGGTCGAGAGCATCTGCACCGGCCCGGGCCGCACTTCGCTCAAGCCCGACGAGTTCATCGTCGAGTTCCGTTTGCCCAAGCGGCCGCCGCGCTCGTCCGACGCTTACCTGCGTTTCATCCCCCGCACCGAGATGGACATCGCCGTGGTCGGCGCCGGCGTGAACCTCACGCTCGATCCGGCGGGCGTGATCACCGACGCGCGGCTCGTGCTCGGCGCGGTGGCGCCGACCGCGGTCATCGTTACCGAGGCGACGACGGCGCTCAGAGGCCGCAAGCTCGACGAGACGGCGCTTGCCGGGCTCGACAAGGCGGCACGTGCTGCCTGCAAGCCGATCGACGACAAGCGCGGCACGATCGCCTATCGCATCAAGGTCGCCGGCGTGCTCGCGCGCCGGGCGGCGACAATCGCTTACAAACGTGCAGGAGAGCGGCCGTGAAGAAGCATCACATAACGACCACCATCAACGGCGAAGCGACCGAGTTCCTGTGCGAACCGTCACTCACCATGCTCGACGTGCTGCGCGATGAATTGCACCTCACCGGCAGCAAGGAAGGCTGCAGCTCGGGGGACTGCGGCGCCTGCAGCATCATGGTCGACGGGCGGCTCGTGTGCTCCTGCCTGATGCTCGCCGTCGAGGCGGAAGGCCGCAAGATCGAGACCATCGAGGGCATGGCGAAAGCCGACCAGCTGCATCCCTTGCAGCGCCATTTCCTCGAGCACGCCGCATTGCAATGCGGCTTCTGTACGCCCGGGATCCTCGTCGCTGCTAAGGCGCTGCTCGACCGCAACCCCGACCCGACCGAAACCGAGATCCGCTATTGGCTCGCCGGGAATCTCTGCCGCTGCACCGGCTACGACAAGATCGTGCGCGCGGTGGTCGACGCCGCCGCCGAAATGCGCGGGGCTTAATCCCTCCCCTGAAAGGGGAGGGTGGCGAGCGAAGCGAGCCGGGTGGGGTTGCCGCGACGCCGCTGATAGTAAGACCCCACCCGCCCCCCCTTCGCTTTGCTCAGGCGGGGCACCCTCCCCTTTCAGGGGAGGGATTCACCACCTCCCGCGGCCGCGCACGAGGCGCAGGATCAGCAGCAGGATGATCGCGCCGACCGTGGCCGCGATGATGCGCGCGATGATCCCCGCGCCGAGGTGAATCCCTAAGCGCGGGAACAGCCAGCTAGCGATCAGCGCGCCGATGATGCCGATGCAGATATCGGCGACGAGGCCGAAGCCGGTGCCACGCACGAAGTGCCCGGCAAGCCAGCCGGCGATCAGGCCGATGATGATGATGACGAGAAGGCTTTCGCCTGACATGGACCCGCTCCCCGGTTGCGAGTTGACCTAAAAGCCTACCACGAACGCTGAACCGGCATGCAAGTTCCGGCCGTGCCAACCGCCGGTACATGCGCTACCATCCACTAGGTGTCACCCCCCACTGAAGAACCGCCATGAACAACGACCGATTCCTCAAGACCGGCATTTTCCTCGCGCCGTTCCATCCGCTCGGCGAAAACCCGCTGCTCGCGATGGACCGAGACATGGCGCTTCTGGAGCATCTCGACCGGCTCAATTATTCGGAGGCCTGGGTCGGCGAGCACCATTCGGGCGGGTTCGAAATCATCCCATGCCCGGAAATGTTCATCGCCGCCGCCGCCGAGCGCACCCGCCACATTCGCCTAGGTACCGGTGTCAGTTCGCTGCCCTATCACAACCCGTTCACGCTTGCCGGGCGCATGATGCAGCTCGACTACATGACGCGCGGCCGCGCCATGTTCGGTGTCGGCCCTGGGTCGCTCATTTACGACGCGGTCAAGATGGGGCTCGAAGCCAAGGACCAGCGGCGCAAGCTCGACGAGTCCCTCGACGTCATCATGGAGCTGATGCAGGGCGGCATGGTGACGAAAAAAACCGACTGGTTCGACCTGCGTGAAGCACGCCTGCAGTTCAAACCCTATTCGCAGCCGATGATGGAGATGGCGGTCGCTTCCTCACGCTCGCCGACCGGCGCGCTCGCCGCCGGCAGGCACGGCATCGGCATGCTCTCGATCGGCGGCACCTCCGACGAGGCGCTCAAGGCGCACGCCAGCAACTGGGGCGTCTATGAGGAAGCGGCGCGCGCGAACGGCAAGACGCCGGACCGGCGCAAGTGGCGTATCGTCACCTTCGCCCACGTGGCGGAGACGCGCGAGCAGGCGCGCGCCGACGTGAAGTTCGGTCTCGAAGATTTCAAACGCTATTTCAGCGAAGTCGCGACCTTCCCGATCATCCCGCCGGACATCACCACCGATCCGGCCGAGTATCTGGTTTCGACCGGGCTTGCCTGCATCGGCACGCCAGACGATTGCGTGCGCCACTTCGAGCGGCTGTGGAAAGGTTCGAACGGCGGCATGGGCGGGATCCTGCTGCTGGCGCACAACTGGGCCGACTGGCCGGCGACGCAGAAGAGCTACGAGCTGATGGCGCGCTACGTGCACCCGCACTTCCAGCGCAACGCCAACGAGCTGCGCGACTTTTCCTACGACGACGCCAAGGCGAAATACGCGAGCGCCGGCCAGGAGTCGAAGGCCGCGGTGCAGGCTGCGATCGACCGCTATCAGGAGCGCAAGGCCGGTTAGTACTACTGTGTCACTAACCATTTGGCGTCCTCCGCGTGAAGGCGCGTGCGCAGGTTGGACAACGCGGCAGGCTTCGCGCGAGCGCGACGATTAGTCTGCGATGCATGGTCGCGATTGAATCGGGAACGTGACGTTGCGGCCGGATCGGGGGCGCCGCGGGGTCGATAACCCGCGGGAAG
>Ga0210408_10000295_pt1 | contig 70176 bp, 69 predicted proteins | sample IncBWH4MmetaG_FD_155471 | JGI IMG/M metagenome (GOLD analysis project Ga0210408, IMG submission 155471) | Forest soil microbial communities from Barre Woods Harvard Forest LTER site, Petersham, Massachusetts, United States - Inc-BW-H-4-M | ecosystem: Environmental > Terrestrial > Soil >... | reverse complement strand
CACGGCCATTTCTGGGTGCCGATCGACGACGAGAACTGCTGGGCCTGGAGCTTCGATTATCAGCCGACTCGCGCGCTCACGACGGACGAAGTCACGGCGATGCGCGCCGGCAAGGGCATTCACGTCACCTACGTGCCGGGCAGCTTCCGGCCTGCCGCCAACAAGGACAACGATTATCTGATCGACCGCGCGGCGCAGAAGGCGGGGCGCACCTACAGCGGCGTCGACGGCATCGCCATGCAGGACGCCTCGCTGCAGGAGAGCATGGGGCCGGTCGTCGACCGCACCAAGGAGAACCTGGTCTCGACCGACAACGGCATCATCATGGCGCGCCATCGCATGCTGCGCGCGATCAAGGCGTTGATGGAAAAAGACCTGACGCCGCCGGGCGTCGACCCCGCGCACCATCGCGTGCGCTCCGCCGCCGTGGTGCTGCCGGCCGACCAGGCGTTCAAGGACGCGGCGCGCGAAGCGCTCACGGTGCGCGAAGGCCTCGCCCACGCGTCGGTGTGACATGGCGAGCGAGAGCGCGCGGGCGACGAGTGCGGCGGAGGCGCGCTACCGTATCGATGCGCCGAACTCGCAGCCGCGCACCGTCAAGGTGATTGCCCTCGATGCGGCGGCCGAGCGGGTGGTCAAGCGCATCGCCAGGCGGCCATGGCGGCGCGCGACCTTTTTCACCTCGCTTTCCGACGACGGCGCGCCGCGCGGCGCGTGGTCGATGCAGGCGTGGCTCGGCGATGTCGCCGGCCGCGCCATGGACCTCGTCGCGGAAGTCGCCAGCGCCGATCTCGTCGTGATGGTGGCGGCCGCGGGCGGCAGCCTGCCGGCGGCGTCGGTGATCGGCGAGGCCTGCGTGCTCAACCGCGTGATGACGACCGCACTCATCGTCGACGCGCGCGGGCAACCCGACGCGGCACTCGCCCGCACCCTCGCAGCCTTGCGTCCCTACGCCTCGATGCTCGTCGTCGCCGAGGGCGAAGATTACATCGAGGCGATGCTGCAAGCGCTCCGCGCTTAAGCGAATGGCGAATGGCGATTGGAAGAAATCGCCGCTCGCCTCCCACTTAACTATTCGCTATTCGCTATTCGCTACTCGCCATTCGCTAACTACCAGCCACCTCGATCTGCACATCCACGTTATTCCGCGTGGCGTGCGAATAGGGGCAGATTTTCTCGTGCGCCTCTTTGGCGAGCGCGGCGAGTTCCGCCTGCGGCAGGCTTTTGTCCTCGACGCGCAGTTTCACCTGCAGTCCGAAGCCGCCGCCCTCGCGCGGCCCGATCGAGACCGCGGCGGTGACCGCGGCTTTGCTCGCGTCCTTCTTGTGCTGCTTGCCGATGTAGTCGAGCGCGCCGCCGAAGCACGCCGCGTAGCCGGCGGCGAAGAGATGCTCCGGCGTCGCCGTGTTCGGTTTGCCGGGCCCGCCCATCTCCTTCGGCACCGACAGGTCGGCCCTGACGATGCCGTCGCTCGATTGCGTGTGGCCGTTGCGCCCGCCGGTTGCCGTCGCGGTCGCGGTGTAGAGCGGCTTGATCTTGTCCATGGGTTCTCTCCTGTGTGTGCTCGCCGTAGCGTGCTTACCTCAGTGGGGGCGCTTCCCGGAATAAATAGGGGCGCTTTAGGAAACGGCAAATGCCGCGCTCAGGCGGCCGCGGTCGTGAACGTGATCCGCCCTGTTTCACCGGCTTTGCGATGCGGCCGCACGGTTATTTCCACGTCCTGATTGAGGGCGGTCAGCATTCGCATGAGCCGTTCGGCCGAGTATCCGCGCAACCGTCCATGCAGCAAATTCGAGAGATCGGGCTGGCTGACACCAACGAGCTTCGCCGCCGCTGTTTGGCTCAGCCTTCGTTCCTTGATGAGGCGGTGCAGCTCCACCACGATTTTCGACTTGAGGAGCAAATCCTCGGCATCGGGTAGTCCGAGATCGGCAAAGATATTGCCGCGTCCTTCCTCGACCTTGCTCCGGCGTTTTTTCATTGCTTTGGCCTTCCTTGGATCAATTGCGCCGCATGATGCGCTTGGGCGGCGCGCAACCGTGTCTTGATCAGCTCGATTTCCGTCTTCGGCGTCGTGATACCTCGCTTGGATTTCTTCTGAAAAACGTGAAGTACATAGATCGCGCCAACAAAACGGACCGTATAGACGGCACGATAGGTGTCACCATCGAAATCTTCGACGACTTCGAGGACCCCACGACCGCCAAAACCCCGCAGCGCCTTGGCTGATGGCGCTTCCCCGCCGCACTGGGCTTCATAGATCGCGTGACCGATACTCACCCGGACTTTCGCCGGAAGTGCACTTAGGTCCTTCCGACTCGAACCCACAAAGAAACATGGCTTCGGGTTCAGCGGTTCTTGCGTCACGACCAGATCATAGTAATATTACTATAGCCCGTCAAGCGCCGCGAGATTGCAAATAGCGAACACACGGCTCGCTGCCGACTTACCATTCGCTACTCGCTATTCACCATTCGCTGCTCTACCATCGCCCCATGCGCCTATGCCGCTTCGCCGAAGACCGCCTCGGGCTCGTGCGCGGGAACGAGGTCTGCGACGTAACTGCCGCGCTCGACGCGCTGCCCGCCCATCGTTATCCGCTGCCGCGCTTCGATCCGCTGATCGCGCATCTGGCCGACCTCACGGCCGGCATCGAGCAGGCGGCGCAACGCGGAAAGCCGATCCCGCTCGCCGGCGTCGCGCTGATGAGCCCGATCGCCAATCCCGGCAAGATCGTCGCCGCGCCGGTGAATTACAAAAAACATCTGGAGGAAGCGCGCGCCGACGCCGCGATCCATCATCAGAAGCAGGTCGAGGAGATCCAGAAGATCGGCCTGTTCCTGAAAGCGCCGAGTTCGGTGGTGGGTCCGAGCGAAGGCATCGCCGTGCGTCACCCCGACCGGCGCACCGACCACGAGATCGAGCTTGCGGTCGTGATCGGCAAGCGCGCCGACCGTGTCGCCAAGGAGCTCGCATTCGAGCATGTCGCCGGCTACTGCATCGGCTTCGATATCACCGTGCGCGGGTCGGAGGAGCGCAGTCTGCGCAAGTCGATCGACGGCTACACCGTGCTCGGGCCGTGGTTCGTCACCGCCGACGAGGTGAGCGACCCGGCCGCGCTCGATCTCGAGCTGAAAGTCAACGGCGAGGCGCACCAGCGCGCCAACACGCGCGACCTCATTATCCCGATCCCGGCGCTGATCGCCTTCGCGTCGTCCTTCTACACGCTCATGCCGGGCGACGTGCTGCTCACCGGCACGCCCGAGGGCGTCGGCCCGATCGCGCCGGGCGACGTGCTCGATGCGTCGATCTCAGGGATTGGGACGATGCGGGTGAGGGTGCGGAGCGCGTAACGTCATTGCGAGGGGCGAAGCGACGAAGCAATCCAGGGGCCGTGCGCTGTGCCCTGGATTGCTTCGGCACTACGTGCCTCCCAATGACGGATCAAATCAATGCAGTCTGAACTCGCCGCCGACCGGGCGGATTTCGGCGGGGCGGATCAGGCGCGCGTGGGCAACGGTCACCGAGTGGAGCGGGCCCTCGAGCCGGTCTTGCCAGAAAGTGAGGAATTTCTGCAGCTGGGGAAACTCCGGCCACATATCGTAGTCCTGCCACACGTAGGACTGCAGCAGCCAGCGGTGGTCGGGGCGGCGGTAGAGGATGCGCGCGGTGGTCAGCCCGAAGCCCTCCAGCTGGCGGCGGAAATCTTCCGAGATCATTGTTCTTCTCCGTTTCTATCTCGTGCCCTCTGTTTGGTTATGTAACAAACGCGAGCGCCCGCGCGCGGGTTCCCTCCCATGGCACCGCCGACCCGAGGGAACCTTTTGCACGGTCAAGCGTTTTAGGCGGGACGAAAAAGAAGAGATGAGGGAGCGCGCCGGTGGCGGTCGAGCAAATCCCGCGGCGCGCGAAGAAGGCCGGCCGAAGCTGGCGCGACGTGCTCGGCCCCGGGCTGATCGCCGGCGCGTCGGACGACGATCCCAGCGGCATTGCGACTTATTCCCAGGCCGGCGCGCAGCTCGGCTTCGCCATCTCCTGGACCATGTTGGTCAGCTATCCGCTGATGGTCGCGATCCAGGAAATCAGCGCCCGCATCGGCCGCACCACCGGACGCGGCATCGCCACCAACATCCGCCGCCACTATCCCGACTGGATGCTGCAAGGCATCGTCGTCCTGGTGCTCGTTGCTAACATCATCAATATCGGCGCCGACATCGGCGCCATGGGCGACGCGGTGAAAGAGCTGGTCGGTGGGCCGCACCTTCTCTACGTGGTGGCGATCGCCGCGCTCTGCGCGCTGCTGGAGATATTCGTCAGTTACCAGCGCTACGCGCGCATCCTGCGCTGGCTCACGCTCGCGCTGTTTTCTTATTTCGCCACCGTGGCGGTGGTGCACGTGCCGTGGGGCGAGGCGGCGCGCGGCTTCTTCGTGCCGACGTTCTCCGCGGATCCCGCCTTCTGGACCACGGTGGTGGCGATCCTCGGCACCACCATCAGTCCGTATTTGTTTTTCTGGCAAGCCTCGCAGGAAGTCGAGGACGTGCGCGCCGATCCCGGCGCGCAGGCGCTGGTGCGCGCACCCCGCCAGGCGCCGCGCGAGTTCGAGCGCATTCGCCTCGACACGGCGGTCGGCATGGCGTTCTCCAACCTCGTGGCGCTCGCGATCATCATAACCACCGCGGCGACGTTGCATGTGCACGGGATCACCGAGATCGAGACGTCGGCGCAGGCGGCCTCCGCCCTGCGCCCGCTGGCGGGAGAATTCGCCTTCGTCATCTTCGCGCTCGGCATCATCGGCACCGGGCTGCTCGCCGTGCCGGTGCTGGCGGGCTCGGCGGCTTACGCGCTCGCGGAAGCGCGCAAATGGCCGGAAGGGCTCGCGCGCAAGCCGCACAAGGCCAAGGCGTTCTACGCGACGATCGCCGCGGCGACCCTGATCGGCGTGCTGATCAATTTCTCGCCGGTGAGCCCGATCAAGGCGCTCTACTGGAGCGCGGTGATCAACGGCGTCGCCGCGGTGCCGATCATGACGATGATGATGCACATGACGGCAAACAAGCGGGTGATGGGCGATTTTCCCGTTTCCGACGGACTGCGCATCGTCGGCTGGTGCGCCACCGCCGTGATGGCGGCCGCGGTCGCCGGGATGCTCGTGGGGATGGGCCGCTGAGGCCCTCCGTCATGCCCGGCCCCGGATCACGTCCGGGGCAGGCTCTTGTGCCGGGCATGCACGTCTTGAAATCAGCAAAGACGTCGATGGCCGGGACGAGCCCGGACGAGCCCGGCCATGACGACTCAAACACTCATATTCTTCCCAGCAACGCCAGGATGAGCACGATCACCAGGATGAGCCCGAGGATGCCGCCGGGTCCGTAGCCCCAGCCGCCGCTGTACGGCCAAGTCGGCAGCGCGCCGATCAGCAACAAGATCAAAACGATGATCAGAATGGTGGAGAGCATGGTCCGAACTCCTGCGGTTTTTTCGACCCGACAATGCGCGGGAGGACGAAAGGTTCCGGTAATCAGTGACCAGTTATCAGTGACCAGTGACCAGAACTCGACATTCTGGTCACTGGTTACTGGTTACTGATCACTACTCCGGAAGCTCGACACCGTTCTTGGGCAGAAAATCGTCGACGATGACCGTGCCGACGATGACGAGCGGCGTCGCCAGCAGCGCACCCATCGGGCCCCACAGCCAGGTCCAGAATACCAAGCCGACGAACACCAGGACTGGGCTGAGCGCGAGCTGCCGGCCGACGATGTTGGGCGTGATGAAATGACCCTCGAGCGTGGCGAGACCGACGAAGGAGGCCGGCGCGATCAGGGCCTGTCCGATCGATGGAAACACCACGAGCCCGGCGACAAACAGCGCGATCGTGATGATCAGCGGGCCCACGTAAGGCAGGAAATTGAGCGCGAACGCGAGCACCCCCCACATGGCCGGGTTGGGAAGGCCGATCGCCCAGCTGGCGCAGGCGACGACGAACCCGAGGCAGAAATTGATCGTGCCGGTGGTCGCGAGGTAGCGGGTGAGGCTCTCTTCGATCTCGTTGAGGATGCGCAACGCGCGCAGCCGGTTCTCCTGGGTAGCGAAGAGCAGCACCACGTGGCGCCGCATGTGCTTGCGGCCGACCAGGAAGAAGAACAGTGCTGCGAAGAACACCACGAGCTCCCCCAGCGCCGGGGTCACAAACGCAAACGCCGGCGCGACGAAGTTCATGACTTCGAAGTTCATCCCGACCTTCGCGCTCTCGGGCGACAGCGTGCGCTGCAGGTCGCGCACGGCGGAAAACGGCGCGGCGAGAATCTGCAGCTTCTCGTCCAGAATTTTGGTGATGTCGGGACCGCGGCCGAACCACTCGATCAGGGGCGCCGCGGTCAGGACGATGATGAGATTGATGATCCCGATGAGCGCCACGACGCAGCCGAGCGCAAACAACCAGGCCGGCACGCGCCGGCGCTCGGCGGCGACCTGGAGCGGGCCGAACACGAAGGCGAACACCAACGCCGAAACCAGCGGAAGGAACAGCGGCCGAGCGAGATCGAGGGCGCCGGCGAGCAGCAGCAGGAAAATTCCGATCGTCGCCACGCGCGCCGCGCCGGTCCAGAACCCGTTGGGATTGAGCAGCGACGGCGCGTCGCTCGACGGAGCCGCGCGACGTGGGCGGGCCGTTGTGCCCGAAACCTCGACCTTCGTTTCGTTCATGAAATGCTCACGCCCGCGCCGCGCAGGCGTCCTCAGCGCGGGTTCGCGCTAATGAAATTCGCCCATGCGCCAGATGATCACCAGAATTGGGAGGGGGATCCCGATGGGCCGCAGCAGAAGGAATCGGCCCATGGGTCGCACTCCCGGCGTTGCCGTTATGTCGCATCGGCAACGCCGTAACGCGCGCGCGGTTCCCGTTGCCGCGGCCAGGAACGTAGGCGGGCGGCATTGCGTTCTTGTGCGGGATGCGGCGCGGTTGCTGCCGCGCGCGGCGGCTGCCATCATCCGTCCGGACCTGCCGCTGGGTCATTTGCGAGGCATGAAGAGAATGCGCGATCCTTTGCTTCATGTTCTCACCCGCGCCGTGCGCGCGGATACCGGCAGGGCCTGATCGCGGGGGCGTGGCCGTGCGCGATCCGGGCGATCCCACGCAATCGGCGGCCCAGTGGGGGCTGCTCGAACCCATCATCGCGCGCTCGCCCTGGTACCTGCGCATTCCGCTCGACGCCTTTGCGCACTTCCTCAACTCCGATGGCTGGGCGATCGCGAGCTACATCGCGTTCGCCGTCCTCGCGGCGATGTTCCCCTTCCTCATCCTCGTCAACGCGCTCGCCGGGGCGATCGGCTCGGCCGATCTTGGCGTCGAGGCCGGGCGCATTCTGCTCGGCGCCTGGCCGCGCGAGGTGGCCGCGCCGATCGCCGGCGACGTGCAGGAAGTGCAGACTGCGGTGCAGAATGCCGGACAGAGCAGTACCGTCGCGATCGGCGCCATTCTCGCCGTCTATTTCGCGTCGAACGGCATCGAGAGCCTGCGGATCGGGCTCAACCGCGCCTATGACGTGATGGAGACGCGCGCCTGGTGGCTGCTGCGCGCCGAGTCGATCTTCTACGTACTGGTGAGCGCGATTTCGCTCCTGGTGGTGGCGGTGCTCGTCGTGCTCGCGCCGCTGCTCCTCGAGACCGCTGCGCGGTACGCCCACTGGATCGAGCCTCTCGACCGCGCCGGCACGATCGCCCGTCTTGCGGTTGCCTCCGTCGTGCTCGTGGTCGCCCTCGTGCTGCTGCACCTTTTCTTGCCGGCGGGGCGGCGGCGCATCGGGCAGATCCTTCCGGGCGTCGTCGTCACGATCTTCATGTGGCTCGCCGGCGGCGCCGGCTTCGGCGCGTATCTCGCGCAATACGCCAACCGCTACGTGACGACCTACGCCGGGCTCGCCTCGGCCATGATCGCGCTCGTGTTCCTCTATCTCTCGGCCGCGATCTTCATTTACGGGGGCGAACTCAACTCGGCGATCCTGCGCTGGCGCCACGAACGCGCGCTCGCGGAGGCGTCGCGGGCGAAGCCGTGACGCCGTAGGGCGGGCAAAGCGGCCGAAGGCGCGCGGTGCAAAGGCGGGCGTGTTCGCAGATGCCCGCGGTCTGAGCGATGAAGGAATATCCCGACCTTCTTGCGGAGAAACGTCACAAATAATGGGCAACCGTCTCATGAAGCCGCACGTCATCTGTCACATGTCCGCCAGCATCGATGGCCGCACGCTGAACAGCCGCTGGCGCCCCGCGGTCGCTGTTCCGGGCGGTCTGTTCGAACAGTTGCATGAAGAACTCGGCGGGGATGCCTGGCTCGTCGGCCGCGTCACCGGTCAGGAGTTCGCCAAGGGTAAGGCTTATCCCGCGCACACGGATCAGGCCTTCCCGCGGGAGCCATGGTTCGCGCGGCGCGACGCCAGCGCCTACGGCGTCGTGCTCGACGCGCACGGCAAGATCGCCTGGGGCCGGGCCGACATCGGCGGCGATCCGATTGTGGTCGTGCTCACCGAGCGGGTTTCCGACGCGCATCTCGCGGGCCTGCGTGGCGAGGGCGTTTCCTACATATTCGCCGGCAAGGCCGAGCTGGACCTCGGCCTCGCGCTCGAGATCCTGAACCGCGAACTCGGGATCAAACGTTTGCTGCTCGAAGGCGGCGGCGGCGCCAACGGCGCCTTTCTGCGCGCGGGCCTCGTCGATGAGATCAGCCTGATCCTTAACCCCGCCGTGGACGGCGCCAAGGGCGCGCCGAGCGTCTTCGATTCGAGCGAGGCCGAGGCGAGACAGCCGGCGCCGATCCAGTCGATGACTTTGGAGAGTTGTCGCCAACTCGACGGCGGCGCCGTGTGGCTGCGGTACCGGCTCGCGAACCGCTAAGGTGCTCGCACGTTGCGATGTGCGGGAAGCGCAGCGCATTTCACCGGAACATATCGGCCGGGTCGATCCCGCGCTTGCGGCGTGGGCGCTCCCACACGATTCCGGGAAAGCCCTTGAGCGGCACGAGCCGCTCGCCCGCATAGGCCCACTCCTGAAATTCCTTGATGGCGACGTGATAAAGCGGTTGGCGGCCGGTGCGGCTCGAGAATAGCGCGCGCGGGATGTTGACCATGTGCGGCGAGCGGGCACGCTCGTAGAACAGCGGGGTTCCGCAGCGACGACAGAAGCTGCGCGTGGCGTCGGTCGTCCTGTCCTCGTAGCGGGCGATCTCACGCTCGCCCGCGGTGATGCGGAACCGCTTGCGCCAGCTGCCGACGTAGGTGGCGTAGACGGCGCCATGGGCGAGCCGGCTCGCGCGGCTGTGGTCATGCCACGCCCAGCGCGCCGGATAGTCGATCTCGAAGCGGACCGCCCCGCACAGGCATTGGCCCGCAACCTGCGCGGCATTCGCACGAACTGTTGTTGTTGGCAACGTGCACGTCTCCCACGGTCGGATACCGCCCGTGCCCCTATCCCAGCCGTTGACCGCTGAGTCAAACAAATGGTGGGCACGGCCGCTCGCGTGCGCTCGCGTCCTTAGCCCACCCTACGAACTCATTCAAAACGGAAATGCTGTCAGCGCCCGCAGCAGCGAGAGGATGCCGATGATGATGACGACGATGCGGACGATCTGCTTGGCCCGGCCATCGATCGGCAGCAGGTTGACCAAGTAGAGTACCAGGATCACCACCACGAAGGTGATAAGAACACTTATGAGCGTCGACATGGTCGGGTCCTCGATTGGCGCTCAGTGCAGCAGCCCCGGCCACAGGCCGGTCACGCCGACGATGATGAGATAGATCGCCACGATGAAGTTGAGCAGCCGCGGGATCAGCAGGATCAGGACGCCGGCGATGAGCGCCACCAGCGGCTGGAGATGGACGAGGCTGATCGTCATGGCGACCCTCCGGTAGCATGGTAACGCCGGAAGGGGCCGCAGGGTTCCAGCCAGTAATCAGTAATCAGTCATCAGTGACCAGGGATCGGGTCCAAGGTGGGCGACCCCGATCACTGATCACCGGTCACTGATCACTGGCTAATGCAATAGCCGCGGCCAAAGCCCGGTGATGCCGACGAAAATCAAATAGATCGCGACGATGTAGTTGAGCAGGCGCGGCATGATCAGGATGAGGATGCCGGCTAGTAGCGCGACGAGCGGGCCGACATGGGCGAGTGTAATGTGCATGCGAATCCCCCAAAGGACGAAGGCGGGCACGCTAGCAGAGCCGCTCGGCCGTCGGCAGGGATTTTCCCCGCCGCTTCCACGCCCGGCGAATGCCGCGGCTTTATTCTGCTTTCTCAGTCGGTTGAGCGACGATCTTTCGGCGCGGCCCGTGCCGTTCACGCTTCCTCAACCCTCCTTCGCGAGATTGTCGAAAACCTGCCTTGTTCCTGCGCGATTCCTCGCCCACAAGGCGCTTTACCCATGGGGACGGGTTTTTGCCAATGTTCCGCACAACCTTGACGCTCGGCCTGCTCGCCGCCTGCTTCGGCGCCAGCGACATCGCCCAGGCTCAATATTATCCGCCCTACTACCAGGCGCCGTCGCCCTACAACCGCGGCCCGGCGCCGGCCGAGTGGGACATCGACGACATGCCGGTCGGCACCGTGCCGGGCGACGTCGACCATCCGCAGCCGCGGACCAACGCCGCGCCCAACTACGGCCAGCGCCAGCCTTATCCGGCGACGCAGCCGTATCCCGGGACGCAGCCCTACGCCGGAAACCAGCCCTATCCCGGCACTCAACCCTATCCGGGGACGCAACCTTATCCGGGCACGCAGCCCTATCCGGAATCGAGCGTGCAGCGCGATCCCTACGCCCTGCCGCCGCCCGGCCTTCAGCCTTATCCCGGCACGCAGCCGTATCCGGGCACGCAGCCTTATCCGTCCGCGCCCGGCCAAGCCGCGGTCCCCGCTCAGCCCGATCCGGGTTACGCGGCGCCGGCGACGCGCCCGCCCGGCGCGGTCGGCACCGAGCAGATGGCGTCGCTCCCGCCCGACATCCGGCCCGAGAGCGGCGAGCAGAAGCAACTGGATCCGCGGTTCCGTCGTCAGGTCGTGTCGTTCAACACGCGCGAACCCGCCGGCACGATCATCATCGATACGCCCAACACGCATCTTTATCTCGTGCTCGGCAACGGCCAGGCGCTGCGCTACGGCGTCGGCGTCGGCCGCGAGGGTTTCACCTGGGCGGGCACGCAGCGCATCGCCCGCATGGCCGAGTGGCCCGACTGGCATCCGCCGCCGGAGATGATCGAGCGCCAGCCCTACCTTCCGCGCTTCATGGCGGGCGGGCCCGGCAATCCGCTCGGTGCGCGCGCGCTTTATCTCGGCAACACGATCTACCGCATCCACGGCACCAACCAGCCGTCGACCATCGGCACCTTCGTTTCCTCGGGCTGCATCCGCCTGACCAACGAAGACGTCGAGGATCTCTACGGCCGGGTGCAGGTCGGCACCCGCGTCGTGGTGCTGCCGAAGGGCGACACCACCGCCGCGACCACGCCGCCCTATCAGCAGCGGTGATCGTCGGCGCACCGCGCCGTCACCACCGCCCCCGCAAGGCTATCCCAGCCGGACGTGTGGCCGATGCGCGTTGCCGCCGTGACCGCGGCGTCGGCGTCGCCGGTGAGGATCGCCGCGACCATCGCGTGAAGATTTTCTCCGACGTGCCCGGCCGCCGCTGCGCGCAGGAAGCTCGCGCTGAGCAGCGACGTGCGGCCGGCGGCGGCGACAACGGCGCGGCCGAGCGCCGCGTGCACGTTTGTTTGGTTTAAGGCATCGAGCATCGCCAGCGCGCCGATGAGAAAATCATCGCCCGAGGGGGTGAGCCCGTAACCGAGGCCGATGAGATCGCGTACGGCGCCGTAGGGTGGGCTAAGGCGGAGCGAAGCGACGCCGTGCCCACCAACGATGGTTCGTGACGATGGATGGTGGGCACGTCCGCCTTCGCCGAAGGCTTCGGCGGCCTTAGCCCACTCTACGGACAACGACGATGCAAACTTCGCAATGCGTGCGCGGGCGAGGCGGGCGAGGGGAGTGTCAATGGCACCAAGCACGGCGCGGGCGAGGCTGTCTGGTGGGCTCTCTACAGTTGCGCGGCGCGCAATGTTGGCACAGGTGGCGGGCAGCGTCGCGCAGGCTGTCGGCCACGGCGGCGCGCGCCAGGTTGCGCAATTGCTCAAGTCGAGCAGCGCGTCGCCGACGGCGATGCGTCCGTTGCTGAGAAGCGCGCGTTGACCCCGCCGCAATGCAAGCTCCGCCATGCGCGCGGCGATGATCAATGTCGTCGGGCCGTTGCCGATCGTCGGCTCGCCGATGCAGATGAAATCGTCGCCGATGCGCACATAGAGGCTGCGCTCGAACACCGCGGCGACCTCGCCTCGTCCGCCGCGCCGGCACACCTGGCGCGCAAACACCCCGGCGCGCACGACCGCAACGTCGCGCTCGGCATCGGGGCTGCGCTCGAGCGCCAGGCTCATCGTGCGGCGGCTCCGCGGTCGCGCGCGCTCGCGCGTCCGGCGGCCGCGAGCGCCAGCGCTGCGGCGTCGGCATTGGAATCCGCGACCACGACGCCCGCCGCTTCGAGCTTCTCCACCTGCTCGCGGCGCGGCTGCGGGTCGGCGTCGGTGCCGGTGACCGAGGCGACGATGGCGACGCCATCGCGGCGCTGCCTAAGCGCCTGCGCCAGATGGCCGGCAGGATCGGGATGCCCGCCGTAGCCGAGCACGACGTCCATGAGCACGACGCCCACGCTCAAATCCGCCAGCGCTGCCGCGAGAGGGCCGTCGCGCACCGCGGGCTCGATCATCGGATGCGGGCGCCCGCGCGTGAACTCGTCGTCGCCGAGGTCGATCATCGCATGCCCGGCGGGCGCGCCCGCGAGCGTCGCGGCGCCCGGCACCGGCACGTTGGACGAAACCGCCGCGCCCGCCGCCGCGAACACCACCTGCGCCTCGCTGCACAACGTGCCGCCGGCGAAGAGCCCGCGCACGTAAGGGCCGCGCACGTGCAACGGCGAAAGCGCCGCGGCCCGGCTTGCCAGCGGCCGGCCGAGCCCCAGCTCCGCCGCGGCTTTGAGCGTCGGCGCGGAGCGGGCGTTGGCGGGCAGCGCCAGGTCCGACGAACCGATGAAACAAACAGTAAAAGGCTTCGCGCTTCGCCCGATGCGGTCGAGTACCAGGCGAGCCACGTCCGCGGCCGGCGGCTTCGACACCAGCACCACGTGTTTGGTCGCCGCGTCTGCATCCAAAGCTTCGATCGCCATCAACGTCGTGATCGCACCCACCTCGGCCTTGAGATCGCGCCCGCCGGTGCCGATGGCGTGGCTCACGCCGCCCCCGGCGCGCGCGATCAGGGAGGAAATCTCCTGAATGCCCGTCCCCGAGGCGCCGACGATGCCGATGTCGCCGCGCGGCACCACATTGGCGAAGGCGAGCGGTACGCCCGCGATGATGGCGGTGCCGCAGTCGGGCCCCATCACCATCAGGCCGCGCTCGCGCGCCTCGCGCTTGAGCGCGGCCTCGTCGGCGAGCGGCACGTTGTCGGAAAAGATCATCGCGTGCAGGCCAACGTCGAGCGCCTTGCGCGCCTCGGCGACCGCGAAATCGCCCGGCACCGAGATGAGCGCGAGGTTCGCCTCGGGCAATTCGCGCAACGCCGCGCGCAACGTGCGTGGAGCATCGGCCGCCGCGGCGGCGCCGAGCGTGCTCGGCCGATCGAGCAAACGCCGCGCTTCGATCAGAGCTGCCTCGGCGGCACGCGCATCGCCCGCGCGCAACGCCAGGATCAGGTCGCCGGCCTCCGCCTTCTCCCCTTCAGCCGCGAGGATGCCGGCCTCGCGCAATATTTCTTTGTTGGCCGGTGTGCCCATGATCAGGCCGGCCTCTTCGACGCCCGCGAGCGCAGCGATCTCGCGCGACATCCGCATGAGCACGATCGAGTCGAGGTAGGTCGCGCGGCGGACCTCGTTGCGGATCACGCTCATGCGACGCCCATGGTCTCGGCGAAGGCAACGAGCGCGTCCTCGAAGCATTTGAGCGGCGCCTTGACGACGCCGGCGCCAACCTGTCCGACGCCGGGCTCGCGGTGGGCGATGCCGGTGTTGATGGTGGGCGTGACGCCGGTCTCGACCACCAGGCGGATGTCGATGCCGGTCGGCACGCCGGCGAAATCCATCGCCGGAATCGTCCAGGCCGGATTGGGTCCGACGGTGATCTCGCCCATGGCGCGGGTGAAGGCGGTGGCCTGCGACGCGCGGCCGGCGCCGACGTAGCCGACCACCGCCGGCGCTGCCGCCATGGCGAAGCCGCCGAGCCCGACCGTCTCGACGATCGCCGAGTCGCCGATGTCGGGATTGGCGTCACGCTCGCTAAAGCCGGGAAAATAGATGCCGGCCGGCATTTCCACCGGCGCGGTGAACCAGCGGTCGCCGGTGGCGGCGACGCGAATGCCGAAGTCGGTGCCGTTACGGCTCATGGCGGTGACGACGGAAGAACCCGCGATGTTGCGCGCGGGATCGGTGAGCGCCTTGCCCATGGCCATCGCGACATTGAGGAAGAACTGATCGTTGCCGCCGATGAAGGCGAGGCAGGCGGTAAGCTCCTCGGTCGAGGTCGCGGTCTGCGCCAGCGCCGGCGCGAGCTGGCGCAGCAGCAGGCTCGAGCAGGCGACGTTGCGCTGGTGCATCTCGTCGCCCATGGTGAGCCCGCGCGCGATCAGGGGCTTGAGCGGGATGCCGCCGGTCTGCCGCAGCGCGCGCCCGAGCGCGGGGCCGAGCACGTCGCGCATCCAGCGCAGCCGTTCGAGCACGCCGGCGTCGTTGCCGCCGAACCGCATCACCTTGCCGAGCCCTTCGTTGATCGCGCAGTACGCGCGGTTCCCGAACGCGCGGTTCTCGACCACCATCACCGGCTGGCTTTTCGTCGTCATGCCGGTCATCGGGCCGACCGCGCCGAAATGATGATTGGGATGGAACGCGAAGGCGCCGGCCGCGGCTTTGCCCGCCGCGTCGTCGAGGTCCTTCGCCCAGCCCTCGAACACGGCGATGCCCATGATGGCGCCGCGCAACGGCCCGCACATGCGATCCCAGGAAATCGGCGGGCCGGCATGCAGGATCATGCGGTCGCCGAGGTCGGCGATCGCCTGCGCCGCCGGAACGACGTCGACCAGCACCGGCTCGCCCGCGAGCAGGCGCCGCAGCGCTTCCTGGTTGGCGGCCTCGATCGTCTGCAAGGAAGGGCCTCGGAGCATAGGGCGCAATAGGCGCGCAGCGCCGTATTGCGCCGTACGTCTACCTACGTCTTTCGCAGCTTGTCGAGGAGGCCGGTTCCGATGCACGGTCTTCCGCGGAGCGCGAGAGCGACTGATGGCACCGACCGAGCCTGAGCTTCCGTTCGAACGCCCGCTGTCCGGGGCTGAAGTAAAGCGTTTGCCGTCAGCCCAGGTGCCCGGCCGCGCTGCGCTGAGCGGTCGCTTCGTCACGCTCGAGCCGCTGGATGCTTCGCGCCACGCGGGCGATCTGTTTGAGGCGTCGCATGGAAGCGCGGCGGCGCTTCGCATCTGGGACTATCTTCCGGTGGGCCCCTGGGGCTCCGAAGCGGAGTACACGAAGGTCCTGCGCCAGCAGACCGCGCGTCACGAGCAGGTCTATTATGCCATTCGCCCGGCGGCCGGCGGCAAAGCGTGCGGCCAGGCCAGCTTTCTCGATATTCAGCCGGAAAACGGCGTGATCGAAATCGGGTCGATCTGGTTCGGCCTGACGCTGCGGCGTACGCGCGGTGCGACCGAGGCGCTGTACTTGATGCTGCGTTACGCCATGGACGATCTCGCCTATCGGCGTATGCAGTGGCGGTGCAACGCGCTCAACGCCGCGTCACGCGCGGCGGCGCGCCGGCTCGGCTTTCGCTTCGAAGGAATTTTCTACAATCACATGATTTTCAAGGGCAGGAACCGGGATACCGCGTGGTACTCGATCCTCGATGACGAATGGCCGGAGATTCGCGGCCTGATCGAGCAATGGCTCGCCCCGTCCAATTTCGATCATGAGGGCGTCGCACGAACTTCGTTGGCGGCGCTGATGGGAAAACGCGGTCCCAGCCGCCGGGGTGGCGATGGCGCCCGGTGAGTCGCGATGTCGGCCTACCCCACCACCTCGAACCGCTCGGATTCCGGGTGCTTGGCCCAGAGCTGGTCGGCCCCGCGCATCGCCTCGGTGCGCTCCGGGCTCGCCCGCCAGGCGTCGTAAATCTCGTTCGTCGTCCAGACCACCAGTGTGGTGATTTTCGCCGGCTCGTTGAGGCCGATGAGCGTCTGCCGGCTGACGAAGCCCGGCGCCTTGCTCTGGGCGTAGCCGTTGCGATCCAACAGCTTGCGGGCCGCCTCGATCTTGTCGGCCTTGGCCCAGTGATGGGTGAGAACCCCGATCATGCGAACTCCTGCGAGGTTAGAGGGCGATGATAGCATCTGGCCTTCGGACCGGCGAAAAAACGCGCCAAATTCCCGGCGAAACGAGCGGCCTCGTCGGCGGAGCGCCGACAGGAATGCTCGATTGCATTCCTGGTTTGCCGAAAGGGCAATTTTTCCGCCGTTGACGCATTGCGCAAAGGGCTGTTGAATACGCGCCGTCCAATAAAAAGCGAGACCCGGATCCTTGCCATCCCGGCGGGGGGAACCGGGCGAACCGTTCGGTCAAGGCGTTGAAGCCGGTGCCGTTTTGGCGCCGGCTTGTCGGCTACCGGCGGTGGAGCCTGCTCGTTGAGGATCGGCAGATTCGGAGGGCATATCTGTTCGCGCATTTTGGCGCAGCGAACGTTCGTGCCTGCGCGGTCGCTGCTCGCCCTCACCGCCAACATCATTCGCGTGAAAAGCCGTCGCATGCGACGAGAGTCAACCCAGCTAACCGGAGGACGCCGACCATGGCGCACACAGACGACATTGCATTGATGGCCCACCTGATGCGGCGAGCTGGATTCGGCGCCGGCCGCGACGAGATCGAGGCCCGTGCCGCCAAAGGCTATGACGCCACGGTCGAGGAGTTGCTCAATCCCGAGGCGAAGCCGCCGGTCGACCATTACACCCTGCTGCGGCACCAGCCGTCGGCGCTGCTGCCCGGCGGCGTGCCGCCGATGGGCAACGTCAACTACATGTATTACCTGGTGACGACCCAGCGTCCGCTCGAAGAGAAGATGGCGCTGTTCTGGCACCACGTGTTCGCCACCGGCAACTCGAAGGTCGACAATTACGACCAGCTGCTGGAGCAGATCGACCTCTTCCGCCACCACGGCATGGGGAATTATCGCGACCTGCTGCTCAAGCTCGCGAAAAATCCCTCGATGATCTTCTGGCTGGATAACAACCAGAACCACGGCACCGAAGTAAACGAGAACTGGGGCCGCGAGCTGCTCGAATTGTTCAGCCTCGGCGCCGGCAACTACACCGAGGTCGACGTGCGTGAGGCCTCGCGGGCGTTTACCGGCTGGGGCTTCGAGACCAAGCTTCCGCGGCTCCCCTACGGGCGCTTCCCCTGGAAGTTCCAGTATCGGCCGGAAGATCACGACGAAGGCGAAAAGACCTTCCTCGGCCACAAGGGCAACTTCAACGGCGAGGACATCATCAACATCGTCGTCGACCAGCCGGCGTGCGCCAAGTTCATCTGCCGGCACCTCTATAACTTCTTCGTCGCCGACGAGCCGCAGGTACCGGCCTGGAACCTGGAGCCGCCGCGCGATCCCGCCGCGGTCGAAACCCTGATGAAGGCGTTCCGCGACAACAAATGCGAGATGAAGCCGGTGCTGCGCACGCTCTTCACCTCGGACTTCTTCAAGAACGCCCGCTACAAGCACCTCAAATCGCCGGCCGAGGTCGTGGTCGGCACGCTGCGCCAGATGGGCGGCTACGAGATCGCCAAGCCCGGCTACGGCGAGCTGTCGATGCAGCCCGGCTACATGGGCCAGGATTTGCTCAATCCGCCGTCGGTCGAGGGCTGGCACACCGGGCAGGAGTGGATCAACAGCGGCTCGCTGATGGCCCGCATCAACTTCGTCGCCGAGCAGGTCGGCAATACGTCGGCACCCGGCGTGCAGGCGATCATCAAGCGGCTCCGCGCCATGGGCGTGCTCAAGCCCGAACAGATGGTCGACACCTGCCTCGACCTCCTGGGCCCGATCATGGTCGGCCCCGATACCAAGAAGGAGCTGCTCGACCAGGCGAAGGAATGGGGCGAAATCCGCTGGGACACCGATGCGGACATCGCCGCGGCCACCAAACGCACCGGCGAGCTGCTGCAACTGATCGTGGCGACGCGCGAATATCAATTCGCGTGACGCAGGAACATAACGGACTCTGACGACTTACGGAGGAATGCAAGATGGCGGCAACGCAAAAGGACCCGGTGCTTGTGGTTGTTCAGCTCACGGGCGGCAACGACTATATCAACACGGTCATCCCCTACAACAACCCGCTCTACCGCGACAACCGCAAGGCGGTCTCGATCGGCGACAACCAGATACTGCGGTTGGACAATGACTACGGCATGCCGGCGTACCTCGCGCCCATGAAGCAGTTCTGGGACGAGGGTAACCTCGCCATCATGCATGGCGTCGGCTACCTCGACTCGCCGCGGTCGCACTTCCGCTCGATGGATATCTGGCACACCTGCGAGCCCGACAAGGTCGGTACCGAAGGTTGGCTCGGCCGCGTCATCCGCGAAATCGATCCCGACAAGCAGAACGTGATCACGGCGGTGAGCTTCGGCCCGTGCCTGTTCCGGGCGCTGTCGGTGCCGGGCGTTCCGGTCGCCTGCGTCGCCGGCCCGCTCGAGACCTACGGCTTCCTGCCGGGCATTCAGGAGAAGACGCAGCGCCAGGCGATCCTCGATCGCTTCTCGCGCATGTACAAACCGATCCCGGGCAGCGGCGTGATGGAATACATGGCCACCACCGGCCTCGATTCCCTCAAGGGTGCCGACATCCTCAAGGTGGCGCCGGGCAAGTACAAGTCCGACGTCAAATATCCGGACACGCCGATCGCCCGCAAATTGAAGGGCATCGCCCAGGTCCACTTCGCGGATCTGGGAACGCGCATCTTCTACTGCGATCACGGCAGCTTCGACACCCACGCCGGGCAGAATCCGCTTCACACCGGCCTGTGGACCGCGCTCAACAAGGGTCTCGAGGCGTTCATGGCGGACCTGCGGGCGCACGACAAAGCCGACAACGTGATCGTCCTGATCTTCTCCGAGTTCGGCCGGCGCGTGCGCGACAACGGCTCGGGAACCGATCACGGCGCCGCCGGCGTCACCTTCGTGCTCGGCGACAAGGTCAAGGGCGGCCACTACGGCAACATGCCGTCGCTCGAGGCGGGCAAACTGGTGCAGGGCGATCTCAACCCGAACCAGGACTTCCGCGGCATCTACTCGACCATCCTCGACAAGTGGATGCACATGGATCCGGTGCCGATCGTCAACGGCACCTACGAGCAACTCGGGTTCTTGAACTAGACAATCATCGCCGCGCCCCGCTCGCCCACGCGAGCGGGGCCGCATCGGCGTGACGGGAGGATTTAAATGGCGTTGCAAACTTACGTAAAAGGCCGCGCTTACGAGTGGAGCCACGCGATCGGGCGCGCCGCGGCGAACGGCACCGGGTTCAATTACCCGCAGACCATGTGCCTCGGCAACGACGGCGATATCTACGTCGCCAATCGGGGCAACGAGAACACCTTCGCGATGCGGGTCAATCGCGTGAAGATCGGTGGGCCGAACGAGGAAGAGCTGCTGGCCGAGTTCTTCACCTACGGCGAAGACGGAAAAGAAGACGGAAAGTCCGTCTGGCCGTTCGGCGTCGCGGTCGACAAGAACGGCACCGTCTACGCGACCGACGAATGGACCAACACCGTCTCGGTGTTCGATGCCGGCGGCAAGTTCATTCGCAAATGGGGAACGCCCGGCAGCGGTCCCGGCGAGTTGCGGAATCCCGCCGGCATCATCTGCGAGCCGAACGGCAACGTCATCGTCGTCGACAGCGGCAACGATCGCCTGCAGGTCTTCACCCCGGAAGGCAAGGTGCTCGCCCAGTGCGGCAAGAGCGGCAGCGGCGAAGGCGAGTTCAACAAGCCCTGGGGCATCACGCTCGACAAGGACGGCAACATCTACGTCGCCGACTGGAAGAACCACCGCGTGCAGAAGCTCTCGTCGAGCGGCAAGTTCATCATGTCGATCGGCAAATACGGGACGCTGCCGGCGCCGGAGAATGCGTTCGCCGTGACCTATCTGGGTCCCTTCCTCTCGCACGTCGACCCGCCGGGATATCCCAAGGGGGGCATCCTCAATCATCCGACCGACGTCGCGGTCGATCCCGACGGCGACATCTACGTCACCGATTGGGGCAACCACCGGGTCTGTATCTTCGACGCGGAAGGCAAGCCGCTGACCCACTTGGTGGGCGATGCCCACATCATGTCGAAGTGGGGCCAGCAGAGCATCGACGCCAACCCCGACATGATGAAGGCGTACCGGCGGGCGCGCAATCAGGAGCCGCTGTGGCGCTTCTGCTTCCCGACCGCCGTCGACTATGATCCGAAGACCGACCGCATCATCGTCGCCGACAGCCAGCGCAATCGCCTGCAGATCTACAAAAAGCTGCGCGACTACGTCGAGTTCCAGGCGAATCTGTAAACGTCGTAGGGTGCAATAGCGGGCGACGCCCGCGTATTGCGCCGGAACAAAGGGGCGCATTACGGCCTTCGGCCTAATGCGCCCTACTTTTTTCTCAGCGATGTAGGATGGGCTACGGCGCTCCCTTTCGCGGGTGACGACGAACGTGGATCGTTATTTGATCCGGCTAAGCTTTCCGCAGCTTATCTAGAATCCCGGCAAGCCGCGCGTTGCCGCCGGCGGGCGGGCTCCATTGCACGTGCACGACCTCGGCGCCCACCGCCTTGAGGTCGGTGGCGAAAAGCTCGAGGCCGACGTTGACGACGCGCGGCGGCGCCGCCAGCAGGTTGTTTGGTGAGCGGTCGTTACTATCCATGTTGCGACTCTATCGTGATGCACCGATAGAAGAAAGCGCGTCGGTTGATGCCTCACGCGCCACCTCTCCCCGCTTGCGGGGAGAGGTCGCCCGCCGTAGCGCAGCGAAGGCGGGCGGGTGAGGGGGACTCTCCGCCCGCAGAGCCGCTGCAATCATTTCCAGTACTCCTTCGACGATTCTAATAATCAAAGTCCACTCGTGCTGCGCGCCCCCTCACCCGGATCGCTGACGCGATCCGACCTCTCCCCGCAAGCGGGGAGAGGTGGCGCGGGCTGCACGGCCTCGACATCCGATCTCGCTCAATGCATGTGCCCGTGCCCGGCCGCCTCGGTCGGCCGCTCGACCGCCGGGGTTGCGCGCAACGTCGCGATTTCGCGCGCCAGCGCGGCGGGGTCGTTCCAGTCCGGCTTGCGGCCGGGATACCATAGCGCGCGCAGCCGGCCGTCCGGGTCGATCAGCAACTGCGTGCCGGCGAGCGCCTGGGCATCGCCGCGATAGATCGCAAGCGCGGCGGCCGCGTCGGGCTCGTCGAGCGTGCAAACATCGCGGCCGGGCGCCTGCGCCGCGTCGACCGGCACGACGATCGTGATCGCGTCCGCGCCGCTCGAGGGCGGCGTGCCGTCGCCTAGCGCGAGGCGCACGAAGCGGCCGCGCAAATCCTCGAGCGTCTTGCTGCCGTCCGGGCAGTCGGCGGTGAAACTCGGCGCCGGAAACGCATTGGGCCCGTCCGTCGTGCGGCGTTGCAGCCGCGCCGCGTCCGCGTTGGCGTGAATGAAGTCGATCAGGTTCCAGCGCGCCTGATCGTCGATGGCGTTGCCGAACCCCGGCATGGTGTCGCCCATGCCGTGGCCGATCCACCAGAACAAATCCCCGTCGGAATGAGCGTAGACGTGGGCCGCGGTGAGGTCGGAGGTCTCCATGTCGAGCGCGAGCGCGTTCGGACCGTTGCCGCGCCCGCCGCCGCCGTGGCAGCCGGCGCAATGCTGCTCGAACAAATCACGGCCGCGCGCGATCGACCCCAACGTGAAGTTCGTCGGCGAGCGATAGAAGCTGGTGGGGAACGCGGGGACGACGAACAACTGGAGGTTCCAGATAAGCCCGGCGAGCGCGATCAAACAGGCAAGGATCGCCGCGCGCCGGCGGCGGCGGGACAGCACGGCGGCGACCATGGCGGTTGCTGCCAGCAGCGCGCCGGCGCTCGCGAGCACCGCAGCGACCCTCAGCGCGGGCGCCGTAAACGCGTCCACGTCGAAGCGGAACGGCAGCGGCCACCACGGCACGACATGCAGGGCGGGCGGGATGCTACCGAGCAAACCGACGATGCCAATGATGCCGAGCCCGTAGCATGCCTCGGTGAGCGCGTTGCGCTGAAGCCGACGCAAGGCGGGTGCGGCCGAATCGGTACATAACTGCGGCATCAACTCAAGCCGGTTGACGGCTGCGATCGCTACCATCGCAAGAAACAGAACAATTTTCAGCACCAGCATCTGCCCGTAGGTCGTGCCGATAAGGGCCGGCACGCTGCCGGCGAGAAAGATCGTGTTGACGATGCCGGTCGCGAGCAGAGTGGCGACGCTGGCGATGCCGAGGGTGGAGAAGCGCCGCGTCGCATCGCGCGCGGCGGCAAGCGCTGGGGTGTCGCCGGCGCGGCGCGCCGCAGCCAACAGAAGCGCGAGCGGCAGCAGCCCGCCGACCCAGACGCCCGCGGCGATCGCGTGCGCCACGTCGGCGACGAGATGAACGACGCCGGCCGCTCCCGGGGTGGCGCCGCCGTGGCCGGCGAGCGCCAGCGCGCCGAGCAATGTGGCCGCCAGGACGGCGGCGCATCCGCGCAGCCATGGCGGGTGCGTGCCCGGTTTTCCGCGCAGCAAATAAATCGCGAGCGCCAGCGCGATGACGACACGCGCGATCCACACATGGCCGAACCGCGTGCCGGTGAGCAGCATCGACACCGCGCCGCCGCCGAGCCCGTCGACAAGCGTTTGTCCGCTCACGTCGGCGGCGACCAGCAGCAGCCAAGCGCCGGCGGAGACGAAGAAGACCGCGAGGCCGCTCCAGGCGATTTTGTTTAGTTGCCGGTTGAAGCGCTCGACCCATGGCAAGCCCGCCCCGACGCCGCGCAGCGCCGGTCCCGCCACCCACAGCCGGAACAAAAGGGCGCCGGCCGCCGCCACGCTCGCGGCGACGTGGATGGCCCGGACGGCGATCAGTGCCTCGAGCACGATGCGGCGCGTTCTGTTTGGCGCCTAACCTACTGCCCGACCCGGAATGTGAAATTGCCTTCGGTCGTGTGGGTATCGACCGAGAGCACTTTCCAACGCACCCGGTAGGTGCCGGGCGACAGGGCTTTGACCGGAACGTGGATCTGCATCCCGTCGACCCGGGCACCCTGGTCGACCCGGGCGCCTGAGGAATCGCGCACTTGCGCCGAGCTGAACGCTGGCTCGAGTTTTTGAGTGAACCACAAGGTGACCTCGCTCGGGGCGGAACGCACCGTGCTGCCGACGCGCGGATTGGCGTGGTCGAGGAACGCGTGGGCGTGCGCAGCGGCGCCTGAGAGGAGCAGCGGCACGAAAACAAGCAGCGTTTTGCGCATGGTCAGTCTCCGAACGGCTTTTGCGGAGGCGGCGCGCTGCCGATCAGCGGCCGCCCGATCGAGTTGGGGAAGATGTCGTCGAGATAGAAGTGCAGCTGCGCGATGGCGCCGATGTTGGTGCCGCTCGCGCGATTGATCGGAATGATCGCCTCGACCCCGACCTGGAAATAATCCCCGACCCAGATCACGCCAGGATTGACGGTGCCGGTGGTGATCCATGGATTGCCGTCGTTGTTGGCGACCGGGCTGAGGAACTGCGCTTCGACGATCGGGATCAGGTGGTTGATGAAGTTGGGTAGTTCGAGGTCGATCACGTTCGACTTGAGATAGGGAAAGCTGAATTGCAACGAGGCGCCGTACGCCAGATTCTGCGAGATCGGCACCTGGTTCGTCAGATCGAACGATGTGGTCGGGACCTGATAACCGACCTGGCCGGTGATCGCAAAGGCGCGGATCAGGCCTAGATTGTCGGGTAGATCGCCGAAGCCCTTGCCGAAGTAAACGGTCGGCTGGAGGGTACTCCAGGGAGGCGCGCCGACCCCCGCCGCGCCCGTGCTGCCCCATTCGACCACGAGCCCGGCGAGCAGGGCGAACTCGTGTTGGGCGTCCTTCAACACCTGATACTGAAACGCGGTATCCAGGTTCTGAAAGCCGCTGGCGCTGGTTCCCAACGTGGCGTCATTTGCGGGTGGACGCACGAACGTCCAGGTCGTCCCGACCGTGATGCCGAAGTTTTCAGTGATCCGCTTCGCGAAATCGACCCCGACGTCGTTTTCCCGGCCCGACGGATTGGCGCTGCTGAACGACAAGGTCGGCAGCGACATCTCGTCGGCGACGCAGGGGTCGTCGGTCACCAGCGTCGCCGGAAAGAAGCGGGCGCCGACGAAACAATGGGCGGCGGCTTGCCCGGTCGGGGCGAGCACGAGCGCAAGCCCGAAGGCTGCGCATAGGATACGGCTTGACATGGGACTCTCCGCTGTTGGCATGACACGGGCGCGGCGTGAAGTCGCGCAGGCTCATGCGGTGGGCGGGGGTCCTCGCGGTTGCGCGGATGCGTGAGCGCGCGACGGCGGCGCCAGCGCGCCCGTCGACGGCAGCGCCGCGGCTTCGGCGGCGCGGACGATGGCGTGATGCGGCGGCGTCGGCGCGGCGAAGATCGAATGGCCGCCGGCCGGGCAGAATTTGCAATGTTCCTCGCCCCCACTGTTGTGCGAGGGCGCAGAAGGTGCGCTCTTGTCGTGCAGGCACAGGCCGGCGGCGAGTGCGGCCTCATCGGCTGTGAGGCCGGCGGCGGCCGGCGCCGCGAAGGCGAAGAGCAGCATCTGCAGCGCGAACGCATAGGCGACGAGGCAGCTCACAAGCCGCCGCCCGATGTGCCGATGCCTGGCGCCGATGCCGCTCACGCGCATACCTCTCCCGCGACGATTGTCCCACGCGGAGGCGACACGTGACAAGACGAGACGGTGTCGTCACAAGGTCACATCAGGCAATTTCCCGGCGGCGTGTCTTTGCTGCAACATAGACGTAGAAACCGTAGGGTGGGCTAAGCGCGCCGATGGGCGCGCGTGCCCACCAACACTCTCAATGGTGGGCACGGCCGCTCGCATGCGCTCGCGTCCTTAGCCCACCCTACGTACTTCGCTCCTCGCCTTGACGGCTTCGCTTGACGTACCATGCCCACGACGAACTTGCGGAGACATCCCAATGCCCAAGGTGAAATTCGGCGCATGGATCCCGACCTACGCGTGGAGCGGCGGCGAAAGCGATCCGAAGAACATGAAGCGCATCCGCGCGTCGATCGAGAAGTGCGAGGAGCACGGCATCGACGTGTGGGTGATCGATCACCTGCTCTCCGCCCCGGGGCTCTACGGCAATGCCTGGCTCGAGCCGCTCAACGCGCTCGCTTACGCGGCGGCGCTCACCCGCAAGGTGAAGATCGCGACCGGCATCCTGGTGCTGCCGGTACGCCATCCCGTGCTGCTCGCCAAGGAGATTTCCACGCTCTGCCATCTCTCCGACAACCGGTATCTGTTCGGCGTCGGGCCGGGGTGGTACGCGCGCGAGTTCGAGGTGACCGGCTCACGCATCGAGGAGCGCGGCCGGCGCACCGACGAGATCATCGAGGCGGTGACGCTGCTGCTGTCGAAGCCGAACGTCTCGTTCCGCGGCAAATACTACGCGTTCGACGACGTGACCATCGACCCGCGCCCGCCCAAGCTGCCGGACATCTGGGTGTCGGGCGGCTCGCGCGTGCCGGATCCCGGCGAGCACGACCTGCCGGTCATCGCCGGCACCGTCATGGACCGCATCGTCAAGGCCGGCAACTGGCTCTCGCGCTGCTCCGGCACGCAGGAATGGGTCAAGCGCGACTGGGGGCTGCTGGTCGAGCACGCGAAAGCGAAGGGCAAGGATGCGAAGAAGCTCGTGTTCGGCCACTGCAACTTCACCCACCTCGTCGACACGGCCAAACACGACAAGGCGGTCGCCGCCTCGAAGGCGCCGTTCCTGCGCACCATGGGTTCGCATCGCAGCTACGAGCACCTGCAGGAATGCTACATGGTCGGCGGCATCGACCACATCAATGCGCGCATCGACGATTTGCGCCGGGCCGGGATGAAATATCTCGTGCTCGGCCCGGTCACCGACGACCCCAAGCAGATCGACCTGATGGCCAAACGCGTGGTGAATCAGTTCAAGTAACGATGGATATCCCTCCCCCCGCGCGAAGCGCGGCGGGGAGGGTGGCGACGCCCGCGAAAGCGGGCGGAGCCGGGTGGGGGGTCTTTCTTTATTTTTTCGGCGAAGTGCGCTGCGCAAGCGCCCCCCACCCCTGACCCCTCCCCACCACGCTTCGCGTGGGGGGAGGGGAACCCAACCGCCGTGAATTGTGTCAGTCCAATCTGGCCACAGCGGCCGCCCGCGCGCGTGCATTACAAAACCAAGCGGCACGCGCGCTGGCGGCAAACAATCACAGCTTCGTCGAGGCGCGCGACAAAAGCTTCCAATCCGAGCCCTGCTTCTGCCAGTTCATCAGGATGTGCAGATTGGTGTCGTTCTTCTTGCCCTCGGGAATCGACTCGCTCTGCGCGACCCAATGGAAGCGCACGATCGCGGCCGGGCCGACCACGTGGATTTGCGGGTCCTTATATTCCAGCGAAAGGAATTTCGATTTCCCGTTGGTGGCGTTGGCGACGAAGGTCGTCCGGTCCTCGACCCGGGCGTCGGAGTGGCTGTAGCTCAGATCCACCGCGCACAGCGCTTCGAGCGCCTTGGCGTCGTGCGCGATCTGCGCCTTGCGGAACGCTTCGACGTTCTTCGCCACCGCCTCCTCGTCGGCCGAAGCGGCCATGGCCGGAACGACGCCGAGCAGCCCGACGGCAAGCACTGGTAAAAGCACGTCACGACGAGCGATTTCCATTGTCTCCTCCCGTTACTGTTTTAGTGCGGCTAGTTCGGCGACATGCTAACACGCGGGAAGCGCCGCGTCCTGCGCATTTGGAAAGCCAGCCATGACCGAACCGACGATCGTCCTGCACGGCACCGAACTTTCCGGTCACGCCCACCGGGTGGTGCTGCTGCTGCGCATGCTCGGCCTGCCGTACCGCTTCGTCGCCGCGCCGCCGGAGGTGCGACGCACCCCGGAATTCCTCAAGCTCAATCCGCTCGGGCAGATTCCCGTGCTCGAGGACGGGCCGCTCGTGCTCGCCGACAGCAACGCCATCATGGTCTATCTGGTGCGGCGCTACGCGCCCGGCAGTCCGTGGCTGCCGGAGGAGCCCGCCGCGGCCGCGCAGGTGCAGCGCTGGCTCTCGATCGCGGCCGGCGAAGTGATGCACGGCTGCGCCATCGCGCGCGCGATCAAACAATTCAACGCGCCCATGGATCACAAGCAGGCCGTGCGCATTGCCGAACGCCTGCTCAAATTCATGGAGCAGCATCTCGCCGGCCGCACCTATCTCGCCGCCGAGCACCCGACGCTCGCCGATCTCGCCTGCTATTCCTACGTCGCGCACGTACCGGAAGGCGGCGTGTCGCTCGAGCCCTACCCGTCGGTGCGTGCGTGGCTCGCCCGCGTCGAGGCCCTGCCGCAGTTCGTGCCGATACCGAAGAGCCCGATTCCGCAATAATCACTCGACTCGTCATCACCCGCGAAAGCGGGTGATCCAGTAAACACAGGCCTATCAAATAAAACTCCGGCGGTGTTTACTGGATGCCCCGCTTTCGCGGGGCATGACGAGACCGAGAATTATTTCCCCTGGTCGAGAAACTTCGTCAACGCCCCCGTCTCCGCGCGCGAGGCGTCGAAATCCTCCGCGATGCGGTCGTAGAGGTTGGCGGCGCCGGAGAAAATCTGGTGGCCCGCTTCGTCCTCGCCGACGAAGCCCGCGATCTCTTCCATCTCGGCGACCCAGCGATAGGCCTTCGAATACATGTTGGGCACCTGGCGGGTGAGCCAGGCGAGGAGCTGCGGCTGGGTCGCCGCCAACTCGCGGTGTAGCGCCTCCGCTGTGCCGGCGCGGCTCGCCGCCAGCATCATGACGGTGCCGAGCGCGGTGAAGCCTTTGGTGATGCCGGCATAGGACATTTTCATCGCCGAAGCGGCGCCGACACCGCCGTCGAGCACGCGCACGTCGAGCCCGTAATCGTTGAGCACGGCAAAGCGCGGCGCTTCGGCGCCGGAGGCGTAGAACGCCGGGCCCGGGCTGCCCGGCTTGGGCGGGCCGCCAACGATGCCGGCGTCGACGAACGGGCAGGCGGTGGGCGCGATCGCCGCCTCGATGCCGGCGACCGTCTTCGGATTGACGGCGTTGCAGTCGACGTAGGCGGGCTTGCGGTTGCCCCGTTCGAGCGCCCGCGCCAGCGTCTCGGCGAGCGACAGCGCGTCGCCCGGCGGCACGATCGATAGAATCAGATCGGCGGCGGCGATCTGATCATGCGACGCGTCGGTCATGCCGGCGGCGCGCGCCCGCGCCACGCTCTCCTCGCTGCGGCCCGCGAGCGAGGTGAGCACCTGCAGGCCGTTCTCGGTCAGCCGCTTGCCGACGGCCGCACCCATGTTGCCCGGCGCGATCAGCGCGACGACTGGTTTCATTTGTTTGCTCCCTCTCACTTCAACCCATACCGCGCGAATTCCTCCGCGATGTCGGCCTTGATCGCCTTGGCGGCAGCGACGTCGGCATTGCCGCGCGGGTTGTTTTTCTTCAGTTCGGCGGTGCCGCGGCCGTAGAGCGCGCTCGGGTTCTTCGCGTCCTGCTTGAGCACCGCGTTGTAATCGGCGATGGCGCCGTCGAGCTGGCCGGCCTTGAGCCGCGCGAAGCCGCGGATGACGAGCGCATAGGGGTCGTTCGGGCGCAGCTTGACCATTTCGTTGCAGTCGGAAAGCCCGGCCGGCAGTTCGCCGGCGAGCGCGCGGGTCCAGCAGCGGCCGATCCAGGCGGTCGCCTCGCCGGGTGCGAGCTTGATCGCCTCGCCGTAGTCGGCAATCGCCCCGGCATAGCCGCCCAACGACGTTTCGATGTTGGCGCGACGGATGTACGCGTTGACGTATTTGGGATCGAGCCGAAGCGTCTCGGTGAAATCGGCCATGGCGCCCTGGGCGTCGCCGCCCACGATGCGCGCATTGCCGCGGTTGTAGAACGCGACCGCGAGCTTCGGATCGAGGCGGATCGCCTCGGTGTAGTCGGCGATGGCGCGCCCGAAGTCGCCTTTGCTTGCGTAGGCAAGCCCGCGGTCGCTGACAGCGGTGGCGAGCCCGTGGTCGAGCGCGATCGCCGCGTCATAATCGGCGATCGCGAGGTCGAACTCGCGTCGCTTCCCGTGTACGCCGCCGCGCAGCAGCAGTGCGGCCGCATTCTTGGAATCGGCCGCAATCGCCGTGTCGAGGTCCTTGATCGCCTCGGCATAGGCGCCGACCGCGTCATAGGCGCGGCCGCGGATCGTCAGCGCGAGGATAACGTTCGCCGGGCTCGCCTTGCCCGACTGGATGACGCGGGTGCAGTCCTTGATCTGCAGCGCCGGCGTGCCTGCGGCGTCGTTCGCACACCAGCCGAGTTCCGTCGGCGCTTGCGCGAAGGCTGGCGCGGCGATGAAGGCCGCGAACGTCAGGCCGGCAAGCCGGCGCAACGCCCCACACACCATGCGGATTTCCTCCTTGGCAGCGCCCCCCGGGCCAAGGAAGTCAGCATGTTCCGCGGCCGGGTTCAACCCGTAGCCCGGATGAGCGCGCAGCGCGAAATCCGGGGTTCCCCGTTACGTCTTCGGCGACCAGCCGTAAGCCTTGGCGCAGGCACCGCCCATCAGCATGGCGCGCTCGCTCGCGCTCAGCCGGTCGGTCGTGCGGAAGGGCTCGACCGCCTGTTCGTAGTTGACGACCGCGAACGCGCGCGTCCAGTCCGTGCCCCACAGGCAGCGCTCGAAGCCCCAGGCGTCGAACACGCGGGCGAGCGGGTCCCAGATGTCCGGGAAGGGATAGGGTTCGCGCGACAGCGTGCAGGCGCCGCTCACCTTGATCACCGCGTTCCGGCGTTTGGCAAGTTCGAGCACCTTCGGCAGGTCGGCCCATGGCTGCGGCGGCGCCGGCGGCACGCTCGGCGGCAGGATCGCCATATGATCGATGATGAACCGCGCGTCCGGGTGGCGGTCGATCAGCGCGGTGCCCGCGTCTACGTTGCCCCAAAACAGAACGTTGACGGGAAAGTCGTAACGGACGGCTGCCTTGCAAATCCGGTCGATGCCCGGGTCGTCCGGCGCGCGCTTCGACTCCTTGGTCAGGATGATGCGGATGCCGACCGTGCCCGGCGTCTTCTTCCAGTCGGCGATGACGTCGGCGACCGCCGGATCGTCCGGATCGACCGGCTTGACGATGGCGAACCGGCCGGGATGCTTCTGTTGCACTTCTGCCGCGTAGCTCCCGTCGTAGCGGTACATGGAAAAGGGCGAGATAAAGATCGCGCCGTCGATACCGAGCTTGTCCATGGCGGCCACCATCTCGTCGCCGGTGGCGTGAGCGGGCCAGTTCGGCACGCTGTGCCAGGGTCGCTGCGGCGTGTTCGCCTCATAGGCGTGGACCTGAGAATCGATGATCGGGGACGCGCCTTGCGCGCGCGCTGTGCGCGGCGTGAGCGCAACTCCGGCGCCGCCGGCCGTGAGGGCGAGCGCACCGAGAGCCGCTCTCTGGATGAATTGGCGCCTGTCTATCTGGTTCATGGCGCGATCCTCCTTGTTGCCTGTCATTGCGAGGCGCGTAGCGACGAAGCAATCCAGGGGCCGCGCGTGTCGCCCTGGATTGCTTCGCTCCGCTCGCAATGACGTCATCCCGCGAGCGTCTTGAAGTTCGCCGCCAAGTGCTCGGCCCCGCGCAGCGACAGCGCGAAAATCGTGTAGGTCGGATTGGACGCGCCCGCGGTGGCGAAGATGCCCGGCCCGGCGACGTAGAGATTGGGAATCTCGTGCGTTTGCCCGTAGCTGTTGACGACCGAGTTGCCGGCGTCCGTTCCCATGATGGTTCCGCCCATCAGATGAATCGTCGGGATCGCCCCGCGCGCCGACCACACCTCCTTGGCGCCGGCCGCCTTGGCGATCTTGACGCCCTCCTCGAGGTTCGCGTTCCACACCGCCTCGACGTCCTTGTCGTAGCTATGATTCATGCGCGCGAGCGGCATGCCGAACGCATCCTTGTCGCCCATCAGCTCGACGCGGTTCTCGATGTTGGGCAATTCCTCGCCGAAAGCGGTGATGCGGGTGAGGCCGCGCGCGGCGCGCCGCATGAACGCATCGAGGTCGGGGCCGAACAAATCGAGGCGGGCGTTGGCGATGCCGCCGAGGTCGTTGGTCTTGAGCGCAAAGCCGGCGACGATGAATGTGCTGCCGAACGCGTCCTTGTGGCTGGTTTTGCCGTAACGCTCGTATGACATGTACTGGGCGCCGGTGGTGCCCATGTGATTTTGCATGTCCTCGTCGAAAATCGCGAAGGTGCCCGAGGCGAAGTGGGTCATCATGTATTTGCCGACGAGCCCGCTCGCGTTGGCGAGGCCGCCCGTGTGTTTGCCGGTCGCCGAGTTGAGCAGGATGCGCGGGTTCTGCGCCGCCCAGGCGGCGAGCACCACGACGCTTGCCTCCTGCACCTGCCGCTCGCCGCTGCGGTCGAAATATTCGACGCCGGTGGCGCGGCCGCCCGCGTCGTCGGTGAGCACGCGCGTGACGGTCGAGAACGGCCGCACTTCGGCACCCGCCTTGCGCGCGTCGCCCAGATAAGTGACGAGCGGATTGGCGAGCGCGCCGATCGGACAGCCGACGTGGCACCAGCCGTCGTAGATGCAGGCGGGCCGCCCTTTGAATTCGACCGAGTTCATGCCGACGGCAGCGGGCACCATGCGGATGCCGGCCGCTTCAAATCCCTTGAGCCAGACGTCGCCGTTGCGGAACGTCTTCATCGGCGGCATCGGATAGGGCGCGCCGGCCGGGCGCCAGATTTCTTCCGCCTTGGCGTCGCCCGAGACACCGACGTCGCGCGCGACCTTGTCGTAATAGGGCGCGACGTCCTCGTAAGCGACCGGCCAGTCGTGCGCGCGGCCGTGCTCGCTCTTGATGCGGAAATCGTTCGGCAGCAGGCGCGGGAAATTGGCGAAGTAATGCAGCGCCGCGCCGCCCACGCCCCAGCCGCCCTGGTTGCCGTAGCTGACCGGATGGTTGCCTTCGAGGATGAAGGGTCCGGCCGCGGGCTTTATCCGGCGGCCCCAGATGTCCGAGCTGATCAGATCTTTGAGCTGCCAGTCCGGCCCCTGCTCGAAGATCACGACCTTCTTGCCCTGCGCGGCGAGGACGGCGGCGTACACCGAGCCCGACGCGCCCGCGCCGACGATGGCGACGTCGACTTTCTCGTGCGTCGCCATCTCACCACCTCGCCGTCGGCGCGATGTGCGCCATGTAGGGGATGGCGAGCTTGGCGTAGCCGTCGACGGTGCCGTAGACCACGTCGACCGCGTCGCTGCGGGTCACCAGATAGACGAAAGATCCCGGCGGGCCCTGCCAGCCGTCGATCTTGTTTTGCCGCATAAGGTCGACGAAGGCGTGCCGCGCGCCGGCGTCGAGATCGGTGAAGCGCTTGCCGGCGTTCTGCGCCTGGCTGCCGCGGTCGACCGCCTCGAGTGCCGCCCGGTAGAAGTTCACGAAAGGCGGCCGCACGTTGAGAATACGCGCTTCGAGCAGCGCTTCCTCCGGCGGCACCGAGAGCTGCTGATCGACGAAATGCACGATCCCGGCCTCGCGCGCGCCGGGCACCAGCGTCTCGCCGAGCGCCGCCAAGGTCTCGGCTTCCGGCGGGCGCAACGTGCGCAGCGGCACGGCTTGCGCCCGCGCCTCGCGCGGAGTGAGCAGAATTTGCGCACCGCCGACCGTGAAGGCGAGCGCCCCGAGCGCGGCGCCCTGCATGAAGCGGCGCCGACCGAGCTGGTCCATGGTTGCGATCCTCCCTCCCGCGGAGGCTTTGTCGCCTCCTGCGGTCCGCCGTGTCGGCGGCACGCAGCCAGCTTGGTCCTGATTGGGAGGTTGCGCAAGGACGGCGCGTCTTACCTCTCCCCGCTTGCGGGGAGAGGTCGACCGCCGAGCGAAGCGAAGGCGGGCGGGTGAGGGGGACTCGCCACTGGCGTCGCTACTGAGAGTCCCCCTCACCCCGCTCGCTTCGCTCGCGACCCTCTCCCCGCAAGCGGGGAGAGGGTGATTACGCCGCCTGTTGCAGCACGCGCGCGATCTTCGTGCTCAGCGGCTCCGCCGTCTCGGTCGCGGCTTTGCGGGCGAGGTCGGAAAGCTCGCTTAATTGCGCCGCCGCGGTTTCGGCCTGGTGGCGCGCGCCGTCGGCCGAGAGTTCGATGAGCCGCGTGAAGCTCGTCGCTTCCATCAGCTCGCGGGCGAGCCGATAGGAAGCCGTGGCGTTGGATTGCGCCATCTCGATGATGCGCAGCTGACACTCGGCCGAGGCGCGGGCGGACTGGGCGAACATCTGCGTCCACGTGTCGATCGCGCTGATTACGTCGCGCTGCGCCTCTTTTGCCTGGGCGAGCCCCGCGCTCACCCAATCGGCAAGGTCCGGCGCCGGCTCGGGCGTGAAATCGGCGCTGTCGGGCGAGGGCGCTGTATTTGCTGTGTCGGCGGTGGGGATCAGGGTCAAAGTAGGAGTCATGCCGTGCCTCCTTCACGCATGAACCAGCGCGCCGCGGGCGGGCACGCTCGAGCTTTATCACCAAACGCAGACGCGAGAGTCAGGCGGCCGACGCGGCCGATTCCTCGACCCATGCGTCCTTGGCGAACCACTGATGTTCGGTACGGCAGAACGGGCAATAGGTTTGGGCGAAGAACACGGGCGAGCACTCGAAGCGCGGCCGGTCGACCTTGATCCCGGTCGAGATTTCGCGGCCCGTAGTTGGGCAGCGGATCATCACGATTCCCATCGTTCCTCCCTGGAACAGGTCTTCTTCGTGCCCTTGTGGTTGGTGTAGCGCGCGCTTGTGAATCCGGTTTGACACTAGTGTGGCGAATTGCTGGCAGCGACGGGACGGATCACCGCACCCCGGTGGCATCTGGATAAGCGTCGCGGGATTCTTTATCGTTTACGTCGCGTTTTGCTAAATCACGGGGTATTCCATGAAGCCGCTGCTCACGTTCGCCGTCCTGGCGCTTGCGCTTGTGTTCCCGGCTCGCGCCGCCGAGGAGGGGGCGAAGGAGACCTATGCGTCGGGCCTGGGCGAAATCATGTCGCTGCAGCAGATGCGGCACCTCAAGCTGTGGTTTGCCGGCCAGGCGAAAAACTGGCCGCTGGCCGATTACGAACTCGACGAGCTCAAGGAAGGCTTCGACGACGTGGTCAAATTCTTTCCCGTGAAGGACGACATGAAGATCGGCGACATGGCGGGGAGTACGGTGGTGCCGGTGCTGCCCGACGTGAAGAGCGCGATCGAGGCCAAGGACGCGGCGAAATTCGCCGCCGCCTTCGACAAGCTCACCGCCGCCTGCAACGCCTGCCATCAGGCATCGAACCACGCCTTCATCGTCATCCAGCGCCCGACGACATCGCCCTATACCAACCAGTTGTTCACGCCGAAGAAATAATAGTCCGAACCACCTCTCCACTCGTCATCGCCCGCGAAAGCGGGCATCGTACGATGGGCTTCAGTAAGCGCGCGTAGCACGCGTGATCCCCACTCGTTACGGAGGTTTTCCGCCCCGGAGGCCGTCCATGGATGCCGTTGCTCCTCGCCGAAGCGGACGCCCGACATGACGGGCGAACCGGAAACGACTTTTCGAGTCACGGATCGGCGCCACGCCGCAAGCGTCGCTGACACCGGCGCGCGTCGCGCCATCCCGCCGGGCTACCGGCCGCATGCGGTGCTGCTGGGTTATCACAGCGAAGATCAAGCGCGCGCGTTCCTGCTCGACACGGGGTGTCATCCCGATGCGATGGACGACCTGTTGCAGGAGCGGGCCCGCGTGCGCGCATGCATCCAGGGGCTGCCGGCGTATTCTCCCGCCGGCTCGAGCCTGCCGCTGCAAGATGCGCAGGCGATCGCTGAAATCCGCCGCGTCATGGCGCTGCCCGAATGCCAAGCCGCCTTCCCGGAAGGCAGTTGGACGGCGGAGCTCGTGGAAATCGCAAAACTCGTTGCCGTTGAGCCGAGCGTCGATGTCGGCTACGCGGAGGGCTTTGGTGGGGCCGACCTCAACCCTTCCACTCCGGCGTCCGCGGTGCGACTTTGCTTCGCGCCAAAACACGCCGCGCCGTTCCACGCAAGCCTCGACCAATCACAAAAGTCCATCAGCATCAGCGGCATCCACCCCGCCTTCGAGGTGGTGAGCCTGCGCTGCGGACAGCAGGGCGACGATGGCCCGTTGATCGTGAGTTTCATGGTCGCGGCGCCGCCGAATATCGTCGTTGTTCTGCGTCATGCCGGGCGCCTGTTTCTCATGAGCGGTTACCATCGGGTCTATCGGCTGATGCAGGCGGGATTCTCGCTTGTGCCATGCGTGGTGCGGGACGCGCCCGGCCTCGCGCCTGTCAGCCCGTTCGGCGCGTTTTTTTTCCCGGAGCCGATCCTCACGGCGCCGCGGCCGCCACTGGTGGCCGACTTCGCCGATCCGCAGTTGGCAATCATTGCGCCGTTGCGCGCAAGGCGCAGGGTCATCCGCATCCGGCCGGACGAATATCTCGTCGCCTCATGATTTGGTAAAGCGGGATGACTTTATCTTCGAATTGTCATCCCGCTTTAGGTTATTTTTGGAGCATGGTCTCTTCCGAAAACCGGTATCCATTTTTCGGAATCATGCTCTCATGAGAATTCTCAATTGCAGCGAAGTGGAGACGGCGGCGAGCGGCCCGGAGGCCCGTCCGCAAATCCTGATGCAACGGGCCGGTTATGCCGTCGCCCAATTTTGCGCGTCGCAGTTCAAGTTCCGCTCCGTCTGCGTCGTTTGCGGCCGTGGCAAGAAAGGCGGAACCGGGCTGATCACGGCCAAGGCGTTGCAACCAATAGCCGAGACGGTCTCGGTGATCATCCTGGCGCGAGCTGCCGACGAACTGAGCGCCGACGTGGCGGCCTGCCTGAGCGGCGACATCGAGCCGATCTGGATCGCAGACGAAACCGATTTGGCGGGCCGCGCCGCGCAGCAGGCGCTCGACGCCGATCTCGTTATTGACGCCATCATCGGGACCGGTTTCAAACCGCCGCTGCGCGGGCTTGCCGGCGCGGCCGTCGCCGCGGTCAACGACGCGCCGGGCACCATCGTTGCGGTCGATGTGCCCTCCGGGATCGACGCCGACAGCAGTGCGCCGGTTGGCGCCACCGGCGGCAACATGGTTTTTGCCCACGGGGTCATCGCCTTGATCGCGCCCAAGCCGGCGCACGTCTTCGGTCAATTGACCGCGGGCCCGATTGCCGTCAGCGAGATCGGCGTGCAGCCCGCTTTCGTTCCCGGCGCGAGCGGGATCGAGGTGCTCACTGGCCGCGACGTGGGAGTGACCTTTCCGCCGCTGCCGAATGACGGGCGGGAGGTCCACCTCGGTCATGTGCTGGTGGTCGCCGGCTCGCCGGACGAGGCCGGCGCTGCTGCGCTCGCGGGATTGGCGGCATTGAGCGCCGGGGCGGGCCGCGTAACTGTCGCCTGTCCAAAATCAATCGCGTCGACGGTCGCCGGTTTCAGCGCGGCGCTCGTGACGCACGGCCTGCCGGAAACCGAGGACGGAACCATCGCGGCGGCGGCAGGCGAGCGGATCGACACCCTGCTCGCCGGCAAGGACGTTGTCGTTCTCGGCCCCGGACTTGCGCGCGATCGCGAGACGGCAGCGTTCGTCCGGCGGCTGGCGGAGGGTTGTCCGCTGCCACTGGTTCTCGACGGCGAGGGCCTCGACGCCTTGGCCGGACGCGGCCAACAGCCTGTGCGTGCGGGGGCGGCGGCAGTCCGCGTTCTGCTGCTCGATGCCGACCAAGCGGGTCGTCTCGCCGGCGCGGCAACCGTCGATGTAACGACCGACAGAGTGGAGGCGGCGCGGCGGGTTTCCCGCGCGACCGGCGCGTGCGTCGTATTGAAAGGATGGCGAACGGCGGTCGCCGGCGCCGCCGATGAGGTGTGGATCAACATGAGCGGGAATGCCGTGCTCGCCAAAGCGGGTATGGATGCCGTGCTTTCGGGCATCATCGGCGCCGCGCTGGCGCGCCATGGCGGCGATCGCACCGGGGCGGCGGCGCCGCCGCGGACGACGGATGGAGCGTTTCACCGCACGGTGCTCGACGATCTGCACGTCGCGGCGGCGGTACACCTGCATGGCCTCGCCGCGGACATCGCCCGCGACGCCCTGCACGACAACGCGGTCACGGCAACCGACCTCCTCGAAGCCTTGGTCGAGGCATTCCGCGACAGCGATCTTCAGATCGAGCGTCGAGCGGAACCTTTTCTTTCTGCGCAAATGAAATGATAAAGGTGAATAGCGAGTAGCGAATGGCGAATAGTAAGAGCCGCCCCAGTTTCTTCCTCGCTACTCGTTACTCGCTACTCGCTATTCGCCCATACTTACTTCTTTGTCGTCACGGTAAGTGTGCACGGCACGGCGTGGGTGACCGAGCCGTTGCTGCCCTGGAGCGTAATCGAGTAGGTGCCGGGCGGCGTGTCGGCCGAGCTCTTGATGACGAGCCCGGCGGCGATCGAGTCGCCCGAGCGCACCGTCACCGCCGGTGAGGACCAGACGGCAGTTGCCCCCGGAATCCGTGCCACGTCGGGTACCGCCGGCGTGACGGCTCCGGCAAAGCCGGACAGGCTCTTGAACGTCACCGTGAATGTCGCCTCCTCGCCCGGCGCGATGCTCGCGCCGGCGCGCTCGACGGCTGCGCTGAAGTCGCCCGTCCCCTGATATGAGATTTCGACCGTGGCCCCGGTGGCGCCGTCCAACAGGACGTCCCGGTAGGTGCCGAGCTGTCGCAACACGAACGGACCGTTGCTGTAGGTTCCCGCTCCGCTGACGCGAGCCACGAATTGATGGGCGTTGCCGTCGGGAAAGGTGGAGGTGTTTACAACCTGCTGGCCGGCAGTCGCCCGGCCTTGGATCCGGACCGCGGTCACGCCGACGATCGGCCGGGCGGGAGACAGCGTTGCCGTGATCGTGCCCGGCTCCGGCGGGGTCACCGTGAGCGCGATGGCCGGCTCGACGGCGTGCGTGACCGAGCCGCTCGTGCCCTGCGCGTCCATCGCGTAGACGCCGGGCGGCGTGCTGATCAACGTCAGGATGGTGAGCACGGCGGTGGCGGAACCGTTGGGCGGCACCTTCACGCGCGGTGCCGACCACGAAATGGCCGCTCCCGGCGGGGCGGACGATTCCGGCAGCTGCGGCGCCACCTCGCCACCGAAGCCGCCGACGCTCGTAAACGTCACGTCGAAGCGCATTTGCCCGCCGGTCGTTATGGTCGCGCCGGGTGGATCGACGGCGACGCGGAAGTCGCCGGTGCCAGAATAGGCGATTGCGGTCGACGCGCCGGTGGCGGTGTCGTGCAGGACATCGTGATAAGTGCCGAGCTGCTGCAGCACGAATGGACCGTCGGTAAAAGCTCCGGCCGCATCCGCCATGCTGGAAAAAGCGTGGATGCTGCCGTCCGGGAAGGTGGAAATGTCGGTGACCTTGGCTCCGGCGCTCGCCCGGCCCGTGATCGTGACCTTGGTCACGCCGACAACGGGATCGGCCGGCGACAGCGCCGCGGTGATGTCTTCGCTGCGCGCCGCCGCCGGCAGCAGGTGGCCCAAGGCGATCAATAGCGTCCCGGCGATCTTTATCCGTGTCATGGATGTCAGGCGATGCGTGGATCAGCCGAGGCGACGCCGACGCGCGCGAATCCTTTGCCGCAAGGCGGGGGGCGACAGCTCGGAATTGCGCGGCCGGTTCAATTTCATCTTAATGAAAGTATCGACGCTTTTGAGCTCCAGCACGAAGCCTTCGATGCCGAACGCGACAAACGGCGTGACCGCGAAGGGGCAGCGCTGCCAAATCCGCTGCAGCATGGAGTGATAGCGGATTTCATGGCGGTAGAAGTATCTGATCAGCCCGTAGGTGCCGTGCACGTTGTAGCCGTGCCGCGACAGGATCGCCGCCGCCACCAGCCGGCACGTTCGGCCGTTGCCGTCCACGAAGGGATGGATGGTATCGAGAAAAAAGTGCGCGAGCAGTGCGTGGATGACCGGCGGCAGGCCGCGCAAGTCCGGCCCGTCGATGAACGCCACGTAGCGCGCCATCAGCTGCGGCAGCCGTTTCCTCGGCGCGCCCTGGTGAACACCGCCCACCAGTTGTCTGCCGACTTCGACGGCCGTGGTTCGCAGCGCGCCGGCGGTCGGTCCGCTGACGCCATGTTCTTCCGCGACCATCCCGTGCAGCGCCAGAATATCGGCCAGCGACACCGGCGCGCTGCCCGGCACGAAGCGCTGCTTGATCCAAGCCCGCGCCTTGCTGCTGTCGCGGACCGGGACTCGCTGCGCTGGCACCGCGGCCTGATCGTCCGAACGCGGTTCGGCGGCGGCGCGTTGCGCTCCCCAGGGCGGCGTGTCTGCGATCGCGCTCTCCTCGTCGACCGCGGCCGGCGGCTGCGGCGCTTCCAGCCAGTGCGGCGGCAGCACCGGGCTGACCGCCGCCTCCTTGTATTCTTCGAGCGCGAGGATATGCGGTATCAGGCCGTGCAGATCGAGCGAATAGCCGAAATCGAAGCTGGCCCAGTCCTCGACTTGCAATTTCGCACCGCTGCTTATTGAGAAGCGGCTTGCGCGCTCAAATAGGCCAATAGCGCGTCAAGGTCCCGGTCGCCGACGTTCAGATTGGGCATCACGACCTTGTACTGGGCGCCGAGCGCCACGGCGATCGGATCGCCCGCCGCCCGCATCTTGTTGGGTTCCCGGATATAGCGCGCGAGCCAATCGTGATCGCGCCGCGCGACGACATTGTTCAGGTCCGGCCCGATCTTGTCGCCTTGCCCGATGGTGTGGCAGGCCGCGCATCCCTTGGCAAACAGGTACTGGCCGATATTGAGCTTGAGCGGCGCTCCCTCCGCCGCTCCCGTCGAGTCGCTGCCAGGGCGCGACCGGGCGACCGTGCCGCCGCCGACGAAGTCGGCGAGAAAATGGGCGAGCATGCCCGGATTGTCGGTCGACGAGTTGCGCAGCCACTGGCCGGTTCTCTCATTGCCGATCAGAAGGTGCGGCGTGTGGCCGTCGAGATTGGGACCCGGGCCGGAGGTGATGCTGGGATCGTCGGTCATGCCGAGGCGAAAGGCGAGCAGGTCGACGTCCTCCCGCATGCCGGTCAGGAACGTCCAGCCGGGCCCGACGTCGAATCCCTGCATGTACTCCTTCAACACCGCCGGCGTGTCATGGTCGGGGTCGATGCTGATCGAGTAGAAGAAAATGTCCTTGCCGACGCGGTCGCCCAAAATTCGCTGCACCTGGGCGAGCCGCGCGGTCTCCAGCGGGCAGGTGAACATGCAGCTGGTGTAGATGAAATTGACGGCGACGATCTTGCCTTTGATCAGATCGTCGTAGAAGCGCACCTGTTCGCCGTCCTGGGTGATCAGCGGCACGTTGGCGTTCTGGCCGAGGCGCCCGGCCGCCGCGGCGGCCGTGGCGCAAACGGCAACCGCGCCGAGCGACAACGCCGCGGCGATCGCGAGCAGCCATTTGCTCTTTCCCTCGCCCGGTGAGCGAAGCGAGCGGTGGGGAAACTGAAGCGACGCGTGCATTCGCGCAGCCGCCGGGGGCGCCGGAGGCGTCCGTCAGTGCTGGCGGGTGCCGCCACCGCCGCTTCCGGTAGCACTGCCGTTGGTCGTGCTGTTGTAGGGCGGGAAGGCGCCAGCAAGGATTTCATCCGGCGGCTTGAAGGTCACCCCGGTCGGCGCCGGGATCGGAGTCGGCAGCGGGTTGAGGAAAACGCCGCCCGCGTTGTTAATCTCCCACCGCATGAGCATGGCGTTGTCCTCATGCACGGTGTTGTGGCAGTGCTCCATAAACATGCCGCCCCAGTCGCGGAACTGCATCGCGAGCGTCACGCTGCCGCCCGGACGCAGCCGATAGACGTCCTTGCGGCCCTTTTCCCACGCCGGCACTTGGCTGGCGCTGCCGTTGCGGGCGAGGATCTGGCCCTCCTCGAAATGGATGTGGATCGGGTGGTCCCAGCCGCGGCCGGCGTTGACCAGCGTCCACACCTCCGTCGTGCCGTAGGTCGGCGCCGAGGTGATGCGGCCGAAATCCGCCAGCAGAGTCGCGTTGGCGTCGTTGTTGCCGTTGCCAAGACCGGAGCCGTATTGGTTGTTGTGGTTGAAGGTGTTGGTGTCCGTGCCTTGCCGGCCGGTATTGGTGCCGCCGTTCTGAGTGGCGATCCCCCAGTCCCCTGTGCCTGTGCCGTTGCCTGTGTAGGTCGTGACCGGATCGTTGGTGGTGATCTGGCCGCCGCGGTCGAAGGTGAAGGTGCGCGTGTTGTTGGCGGTCGGCAGGGTCGGATTGGGAATCAAGGTGGCGGGAATGACGCTCTGGTCCTGTTGCGGCGGCGCGCCAATCACCCGGAACTGCAGGCACGGACCGACCGCCGGGTCGTTGGCGTCGCCCTGCATGGCCTGCGATACCGACAGAATTTGCCCGGGGTTCTTGGGGTCCGTCTGCTCCTGCAGGTTCACCAGGTAGAGGTTCGTCCCGGGGAGGTAGCGCGAGAAATCGATGATGATGTCGTAGCGCTCGGCGATGCCGAGTTGGTCGAGCTGGGTCGTCGGCACGCTCTGCGGCAGCAGGTTGCCGTCGTTGGCGATATACGTCATCGTCGAACTGTCGCTCAGCGCGAAAACGAAGAAGCGCGATACCGAGGCGTTGAGGATGCGGAAGCGGTACTTGCGCGCGTAGACCTGCAGGAACGGCTTCCAGCAGAAATTGAGCGTCATCTGATCGCCGAGGAAACCGTCGAACTGCGCGGTGTCCATGTTGAGCTGGCCGTTGGCGTCCCAGGCCTTGTCGGCGACCATCAGGTTGATGTCGTATTGCAGGTTGGCGTAGTCCTGCAGCGTGCCGCTCGGCAGGCGCAGGTTGACGCCGTCGTTGATCGCCTCGTTGCCGCGATCCTGCGAGCTGTAGATGTTCGTCATTCCGGCGATGCCCTTGTACACGTTCTGGTCCGTGAACGTGAACATGTGGTCGTGGAACCAGTGCGAGCTCATAGTCTCGCGGTAATCGCCGGGCACGTTGTGGATGTGGCCGTTCCCGTCCGGGGTTCCGGCGCGGTTATCGGTGGCGCCGGTGTTGATGGTGGTCCATCCCGCCAAGGTCCAGGGATAGTGATAGTCGTAGAACTGGCCGGGGAAGAAATAGGCGCCGGTGAAGCCGTCGTTCTCCGCGCCGTGGTGGCCGTTGTGCTCATGGGTGGTGAGGGTGTGCCGACCGAACGCGTTGACGCCGTTCTGGGTGACGTCGAACGGCAAGGCGTTGTGGTGGCGGAAGATGATCGGCACGCCGTAGCGCGCGACGATCAGCTTAGGCGGAACCGTTCCGTTGAACGTCCACATCGAGTTGTTGGTCTGCGCGGGGAAGTGCGGATTGAAGGAGAACGGAATCGATTGCGTCTGGACGATGTTGTTGTTGAAATTGGACGCGACGCCCGGATTGTAGGCGGCGTTGGCGGTCGCATCCTTGGTGGTGACATCGATCGCAACCTGGGGCGGGAAGGTGCCGAACTGCTGGTGCGCCCAGATCGCCCCCGGCGGACGTCCTTCGATCGGTCCGGTCAGGCCGGTCTGGCCGTTGACCAGGAACGGGTTGACCGGCTGCTGCGTGGTGTTGGCCTGCGCCGTCGGGGCCGGGGTCGGGGCGTTGGGGTTGACCGGGATCGAGGGCACCGTCGAGTTCGCGGCGAACGTGCCCGGGTAGGTGTACTGGGGCAGGATGTCGAAACGGTAGAGCGGCGCGGAGAATGCTGGTTGGCCGAAGGTCGGACTGGCCGGCAACCCGGTGGGCACGCCACTGCCGCGACTGCCGCTCCCGCCGCCGAAGGCGTGGGCGCTGCGCACGAACGGGCTCAAGCCCCCGATCGGGGCGATCAGCCCGGCGCTGGTGAACAGGCCCCATTTTACGAGATCGCGCCGCGAGACTTCGCCGTGCGAGAGGGCTTTCTGGATTTCCAGACGATTTTTGCGGGCAACCTCGGCGTCGCGAAGCTTTCCTCGGTCCGCGTCTTCACGAATCCACAAGCTGTCGGTTTTGCGTGACATGGTGGCGATCCTCCTCGAGGGCCGTGCAGCCCGATGATCGATCCACCGCCCGTCGTGCTCACGGGTGGCTCCGGCTGGCAAAGGCTGCGGTTACTGGCTCCGAGGTGCCGTGATGCCGCAACCTCTTGTATTTTCACCTAAAAATGCGTCGTCAGCGCGAAATGACTTCAGGTAGAAATAACATTATTGTTAGTGTGCGCGTTTACGTGGTTGAGTCAAGGAAAATTGCAACGTGCTCCAAGTTGCGCGCTGGAGCCGCCTCAACGTTTTTTCGCCAATATGGCTAGACTGCGATCATCGCCTCGGTCGTCAGCAGCAGCCCGGCCACCGAGGCGGCGTGCTGGAGCGCGAGCCGCACCACGCGGGTCGGGTCGAGGATGCCGGCCTCGAACATGTCGGCGTAGCGGCCGGCGCGCGCATCGAAGCCTTGGTTTTCGTCGTCGTTCGTGACGAGCTTGTCGACAACGACTGCGGCCTCGGCGCCGGAGTTGTCGGCAATCTGCCACGCCGGCGCCTTGAGCGCGCGGCGCACGATGTCGATGCCGACTCTTTGATCGTCGTTCTCCGGGTTGAGCTTGGCCAGCGCCTTGGCGGCGTGAAGCAGCGCCGCGCCGCCGCCGGGGACGATTCCTTCTTCCATGGCCGCGCGGGTGGCGCATAGCGCGTCTTGCACCCGGTCCTGTCGTTCTCGCAGCTCGAGCTCGGAGGCGCCGCCAACCCGGATCACGGCGACGCCGCTCGTCAGCTTCGCCAGCCGTTCGCGCAGCCGCTGTCGATCGTAGTCGGTGGTGGCATCGGCGATTTGCGCCCGGATCAGATCGGTGCGCGCCGCGATGTCGCCTTTCTTGCCGGCGCCGTCGATGACGATGGTGTTTTCCTTCTCCACCCGAACGCTCTTGGCTCGCCCGAGCAGGCTCAAGGCGGCGTTGTGCAGGCTAAAGCCGCGCTCTTCCGAGAACAGCCGGCCGCCGGTGAGAACGGCAATGTCTTCGAGCATCGCCCTGCGGTGCTCGCCGAAGCGCGGCGATTTCACCGCCGCCACCTGCATGCCGCCGCGGCCGTTGTTGAGCACCAGCGTGGCCAGCACCTCGGTCGCGAAATCGTCGGCGATGACGAGAAGCGGCTTTGCGCTTTTGAGCACCGCTTCCATCACCGGCAGCAGCGCCGGCAGGTCCGCGAGCCTGCCGTCGCAGATAAGGATATATGGGTCTTCCAGCTCGCAGATCAGTTTGTGCTGATTGGTGATGAAGGACGGCGACAGGTAGCCGCGGTCGAACTGCATGCCGTCGACGAAATCGAGCTCGGTCTCGATGCTGCGCGCCTGCGCCAGCGTGATGACGCCGTCGCTGCCGGTCTTCTGCATGGCTTCCCCGAGCAGCAAGCCGATTTCGCGGTCGCCGTTGGCGGAGATGGCGGCGACCTGGACGATCTCGTCCTTGGTCGCAACCGGTTTCGAGCGCCGTTTGACGGCTGCGACGGCCGCCTCGACGGCCACGTCGATGCCCCGCTTCAACTCCATCGGGCTGAAGCCGGCGGCGACTGCTTTCAAGCCCTCGCGCATCATGGCGTGGGCGAGGACGGTTGCCGTGGTGGTGCCGTCGCCGGCCTCCTGACTGGTCCTGGTCGCGACTTCGCGCAACACCTGCGCGCCCATGTTCTCGAACTTGTCGCGCAGCTCGATCTCTTTGGCGACGGTCACGCCGTCCTTGGTGATGCGCGGCGCACCGAGGCCGAACTGGCTGCCGAGCACGACGTTGCGGCCCTTCGGGCCGAGCGTCACGCGCACCGCCTTGGTCAGGATGCCGGCGCCGCGCAGAAGCCGCTCGCGCGCGTCCGCGTGAAACCGGATGTCTCGCGCTTCCCTCGCCATGACCAAACGTTACTCAACTTTTGCGCGTGCGATCTCTGCACGCAACCGAAGCCTACGACAACCGCCGGGGCCGGGAAAGCCCCCGCGGCGACGGCAAGGGACTCAATTTTCGTGACCGCCGGCGAAGGCGGGCGCGGCGAAGCCGGCAAAGCGTCCGTACGCCAGATGCTCGGCGATGAGCGACACCACGGTTGCGCCGTCCCGCTGCAGCGCCACGTCGGAGAGCGCGGCGCCGGAGAACAACAACGCCGTCACATGAGCCTCGCTCGGCGTGAGACGGCGCATCGCAATTCCTTCGCGACGGCGCTCCACCAGCAAAGAAATCGACGCGACGTTAAGCGCGATCCCCGCAAGCGCGGCATCGTCGCCGTCGCGCACGGCGCGCCAGATGGCGTCGGCCGGGCAGCGGACCGTGAGCAGTCGCACGGCGGGATGCGGGACGAAGCGCACGCGCCCGCGCGCGCTTTCGCAAAGAGTTGCCAGCGCTGCCGGCTCGAGCACTGCGTCGTCGGGGGCGTTGAGCGAGCCGTGCACCGCCCATTCGAGGCGCGCCACGTCGGGAAGATAGGCAAGTCCCGCTGCTGCCGGAAAGGCGCCGAGAAAGTCGGCGAATTCGGCGCCATAGTCGTTGAGACAGGCGGTGTGCGGCGGGTGCCGCGCGATGAACGCGCGCGCGGCGCCGGCGAAGAACTCCGTTCCGACCAGCTTGTCGACGACTGGATAGACGAGGCGTAGCGCTTCGATCAGGGTCACGGCGGCGTTGTTGCGATGGATCGCGAAGCGCTCCGCCGCGCCGATGGCGTCCTCGGCTATGTGCTCGACGGCTTCATCGCCGTCGGCCGAGAAAATGCCGCGGGCAACGGCGCGTTGCACCTCACGCAAACTCGGCATCGGCCGTAATCTCCTGGGCTTGCCGCAGAACGGCGGAGGCATGGTCGGCTTCCGAGATCAACGTTTCGAGCGGCGGAATATTGCTGTCCCATTCGATCAAGGTCGGGAGCGCGCCGAACCGCTGCACTGCCTCGCCGAACATCGCCCATACCGCCGGGTCGACGGGCGAACCGTGATCGTCGATGCGCAGCGTGGCGCCGTCGCCCAATGGTCTGACCGAAGATCCGGCGAGATGAAACTCCTCGATCGCGGCCGGCGGCAACGCCGCGAGGTAACTATGCGCATCCCAGCCGTGATTGGCGGCGCTGACGAAAATGTTGCTGATGTCGCACAGGATGCCGCAGCCGGTGCGCCGGACGACGGCCACGAGGAATTCGCTCTCGGCAATAGTCGAGTGGCGGTAACGCAGATAGCTCGAGGGATTTTCCACAAGGATCCGGCGCCGCAATGCATTCTGGAAACGATCGACATTCTCGCAGACAACGTCGAGCGCCTCTTCGGTGAGCGGCAGCGGCAACAGGTCGCCGAGATAGTCGCCGTCGCTGATGCTCCAGGTGAGATGCTCGGAGACGAGGCCCGGCTCGATGCGCGTAGCCAGCGCGGCGACGCGGTCAAGGTGAACAGCATCGAGCCCGTCGACGCTGCCGAGGGACAGGCCGACGCCGTGCAGCGACAGAGGATAGTCGCGCCGGATCGTTTCGAGGTCACGCAGCGGCGCGCCGCCGCCCAGGTAGTTTTCGCTATGAACTTCGAACCACGCGACCCGTGGCCGGCGCGCGATCACCGCCTGGTGGTGGGGAAAGCGAAGCCCGATGCCTGCGCGCGCGGAAATTTGTTCCGGGACGCGGTCGGTCGGCGCGGACGCGGCGGACATCGGTTGCCCCGCCGGCTTATTCGGATTTCACGATGCCGCCGGCGATCTTGTTGCAAACTCCGATCGGAACGAGCACATAGGACCCCGGATCGCGAGCCGCCGTTGCCTGGCCGTGGCACGCATGGGCGGCGCTGCCGCAGTCGTTCTTCCCCGCGGCATTGATACCCCAGCACATTTCGAGATGCTCTTTTTGCATCTTGTTGCGGATGAATTTCATCATCTGCTGCATCACCGGATCGTCCTGCTGCATCCCGGCCGCTTGGGCCGAGGCGCCTTGCAGGGCCATGGCAAGGCCGATCGCCGCCGAGAGTGCCGCGGAGCCAGACATGCTTTTCATGAGCAGAACTCCCCGACTGCCGATGGCGTCAATTGGCGATGTGCTGACTAGTGTCCCGATTCCGAAGTTCGCCAGAGTTTGAGGCTTGCTCGGAAGCGAACTTCGGAATCGAAGGACACTAGCAACTCTATGATTCTAGTGCCGCTTAGAACCCGAAGTTCGCAACCGGATCCGCGGCAATTGTTGTGCGAACTTCGGGTTCGCGGCACTAGATCGGTTGCATGCTTCGGTTGACAGCAGAGCGTACAACTTCCCAATAGTATACGATGGGCATGACGCCGGCCAGCCTTATGACTCTTATCCAGCTACCGAAACGCTCGCCGGCCCTGCCGCGGTCCGCATGTGTGCTTTCACTCATGCGGGCCGTTGCCGTGGCAGTCTCGGCGGTTACTCTGGCTGCGTTCTTCGCGTGGCCGGCATCGCCGCAGCCGAGATTGATGCTGGTCGCGGCGACGTCGCCGTCCGCCGCATCCGGCGTGCCGCCGCCTTTCATTGCCCAGCAAACACCGCGACCGCTGCCGCCGCTGCGTTTCGAGGACGGCGCCGGGGCAGCCATGACCCTTGCCGACTTTCGCGGCCGCGTCGTGCTTCTCAATCTATGGGCGACGTGGTGCGCTCCGTGCCGAACCGAAATGCCCGCGCTCGATCGCCTGCAGGGAAAGATAGCCGGGCCCGACTTCGCTGTGGTGCCGCTGTCGATCGATCATCGCGGCCGCGACGTTGTCGAGCGTTTCTATCGCGAACTCGGGCTCACGTCGCTCGGCATTTATGTCGATCGATCGGGCGACGCGGCTTCCGCGTTGGAGGTATCCGGCATGCCGACCAGCCTTCTCCTCGACCGCGAGGGTCGCGAACTCGGCCGCGTGATCGGCGGCGCGCCATGGGACGATGCCGAGATGGTGACGCGCATCAAGGGCTATCTGTGACGTAACACGTTCTAGTCCTAGTCCGGATGAGTAAGAAATAACGACGTTGTTGCGAGCGAAGGGAAGCAATCCAGGGCAACACGTGACGCCCTGGATTGCTTCGTCGCTTCGCTCCTCGCAATGACGATGCCGATCCGGTACCATGGTGAGGCCGGCCGCTCGTACAAGCCGGTGCAACCGAGTTCGGGGAGGATTCCTATGAGAATGCGTATTCTGACTGCAGCCATCGGTGCCGCCTGGCTTCTCGCCGGCGCGGCGAGCGCCCAGCAACCGCCGGCGCCGCCCAATCTCGACGCCATCCCGGAGAAAATGCCCTTTGACACGCCCTACGGCCCGCCGATCAGCGCCGAGAAAGCGCAGGCGGCGATCGCGGCCGCCGCCGCGGAAGCCAAGAAGCGCGGCTGGGCGATGAACATCGCCGTGGTCGGCGGCCCCGGCTATCTGATCGCCTTCCTGCGCATGGACCAAGCCCAGATCGCCTCGGTCAAGATCGCCGAGCACAAGGCGCGCGCGGCGGCCAAGTTCCGCCGGCCGACCAAGGTGTTCGAGGACGCGGTGCAGAAGGGCGGCCTCAACTACATCATGACGCTTGACGACGTGATCGCTTCGCGCGGCGGCATTCCGCTGATCGAGGACGGCCGGCTCATCGGCGCGATCGGCTGCTCCGGCGGCACCGGGTCGCAGGACGAGGTGGTGTGCCAGGCCGGCGCCGCCACGATCAATAAATAAACGGACGACAGAGGACAGACGACGGAGGACAGATGCAGATAGTTACGGTTTGTCGTCGCTTTCTGTATTTGCTCGCCGTCCTCTGTCCTCCGTCCTCCGTCATCTGCTTGGCGGCCGATCCGCTCGAGCCCGGATTATGGAAGGTCGTGACCCGCGTCGAGATGAACGGCATGCAGGCGCCCGCCGAGGCAAAGACGCGCTGCCTCAATCCCGACGACGCGCGCGACCTCGAGCGCACCTTCGCGCCCGAATATCGCGTGCAGGGATCGACGTGCGAACAGATGAAAGTCGAGTGGGCGGGACAGAAACTCAGCTGGCGCGTGCAGTGCACCGGTCCGCTCTCGATGGAGGTGGCGGGCACCTACGACTTCGACACGCCGCGCCATTACACCGGCGTCGTCACCATGCTCGGTTCGATGGCCGGCCGCGAGATGCGCACGCGTACCGCGCTCGAAGGCGAGCGCATCGGCGAATGCGGGAAGTCAGAGGACGGAGGACAGACGACGGACGACAGAAAGTAGGCGCCTCTTACCTCTCCCCGCTTGCGGGGAGAGGTCGCCCGCCGTAGCGCAGCGGAGGCGGGCGGGTGAGGGGACTCTCCAAACACTCAGGCTGTGGAAAGTCCCCCTCACCCCGACCCTCTCCCCGCAAGCGGGGAGAGGGAGATCACTCCGCTGCCCGTCCAAACGCCAGCTGCCGCTCCACCAGCTCCGCATAAAGCCCGCCGCGCGCGATCAGCCGCTCGTGCGTGCCGGTCTCGATCAGGCGCCCGCCGTCGAGCACCGCGATCAGCTCCGCGTCGCGCACGGTCGAGAGGCGGTGCGCGATCACGATGGTGGTGCGGTCGCGCATCAGTTCGTCGAGCGCGCGGCGCACCTGCGCCTCGCTCACCGCGTCGAGATGCGAAGTCGCCTCGTCGAGGATGAGGATCGGCGCGTTTTTGAGAAACGCGCGCGCGATCGCGACGCGCTGGCGCTGTCCGCCCGAGAGCTGCACGCCGCGCTCGCCGACCCGCGTGGCAAGCCCGTCGGGCAACGCGGCGACGAAATCGCCGAGCGCCGCGCGCGCGAGCGCCTCTTTGATCTCCGCCTCGCCGGCGCCGGGTTTCGCGAGCGCGACGTTGGTGCGCAGCGAATCGTTGAACAGATACGTATCCTGGGCGACGAGCGCGATGCGGCTGCGCAAGTCGTCGAGCCGGTAGCCGCGCAGGTCGTGGCCGTCGAGGCTGATCGAGCCTTCGCTCGGATCCCAGAAACGCAGCAGCAGATTGGCGAGCGTGGTCTTGCCCGAACCGGACGGCCCGACGAGCGCCACGGTCGTGCCAGGGCGGATATCGAGAGTCACGTCGCGCACGGCCGCGCGTTGACGGCCGGGGTAAGTGAAACTCACGTCCGCGAGCCGGACGGCGGCGCCACGCGCGGCCGGCCGCGCCGGCGTTCCCGGCCCATCGCGGACGAGCACTGGCTCGTCGTGCACGACGCGCAGCCGATGGGCCGACGCGAAAGTGTCGGCAAGCTGCCGGCTCACGTGGGCGATTTCGGAAATCGGCAGGAAGGCGGAGGCGGCAAGCAACGCCAGCAGCGGAAGGAGACTTGGCTCGAGGGTGCCGCCCGCCGCGAGCACGCCGCCGACGAGCGCGACCGCGAGCCCGCCGAGCCCCGTCATCACTTCGAGCTGCACGCCCTGGAGCGAAAGATCGTGCAGGAGCTCGAGGCGCAGCTTCTGATAATCGCGCACCAGCCGCGCGAATTCCTCGCGCCGGCGCGCGACCGCCTGGAACGCGACCAGCTCGGCGAGCCCCTGGATGGTATCGGCGACGTGGGCGTTGAGCCGGCCGAGCGCCGCGCGCGCGGCGGCGCCGAGGCGATCGATGCGCCGCCGCAGCAAGGCGGGCGCGAGGATCGCGACGGCGACGAACGGCAGCAGCGCCAGCGCCGTCGGCCAGGCGAAGGCGATGAGCGTGGCGAGCACCGCCGCCGGCACCAGGAACGCGACCACCGCCGGACCGACCGTATGGGCGTAGAAAAATTCGACCGTCTCCACGTCCTGGGTGGCGAGCGCCACGAGGTCGCCGGAGCGGCGGCGCAACAGATAGGCGGGCGCAAGCGCATCGAGCTTGCGGTAGAGCGCGATGCGCATGTCGGCGAGCATGCCATAGGCCATGACATGCGCCTGGAACGACTCGAACCAGTGCAGCAGGCCGGCGAGCGGCGCGATGATGGCGAGGCCGACGAGGAAATCGCCGTACGGCCGGCCGCTCTTGAGCGCGCCGACGACGAGCGCGCTGAACACGGCGACGCCGATGTAGGCGGCAACGCGGCTGGTGCCGGCGAGGATCACCAACAACAGGCGCCGCCGCCATGGGGCGATGAAACTGAGCAGCGCCTTCGCGGTCGCGCCCCATTCCATCCGCTCGACCCGCAGGATCGCGTCGTCCGCGCTGGCGTCGCCATGCGCGCGATGCTCGGCAAGCTCGACATCCTCGGCCGGCTCGCGCTCGATGAACGGCGTGTCGCCGCGGTCACCGCGCTCCTCCGCCTGCGCGCCCATCAGCGCCCGATAGGCGCCGTCGCGGCGGATCAATTCGTCATGGGTGCCGCTCTCGACGATGCGCCCGCGCTCGATGACGACGATGCGATCGGCGTCGATCACGCTCGAAAGCCGATGCGCGAGGATCAGAGTGGTGCGGCCCTGCATGAGGCGGTCGAGCGCGCGCTGGATGATCGCTTCGTTCTCCGCGTCTACCGAAGAGAGCGCCTCGTCGAGAAGGAGGATCGGCGCGTCGCGCAGCAGCGCCCGCGCGATCGCGATGCGTTGGCGCTGGCCGCCGGAGAGCATGAGGCCGCGTTCGCCGATCACCGTGCCGTAGCCGTGCGGCAGGGTGGCGATGAAGTCATGCGCGTTGGCGGCGCGCGCGGCGGCGACGATCTCCTCATGCGTGGCGTCAGGCTTGCCGAGGCGCAGATTGTCTTCGACCGTGCCGTGAAACAAATAAGTGTCCTGCCGCACCAAGGCGACGCATGCGCGCGCCGCCTCCGGGTCGAGGGTCGCAAGGTCGGCGCCGCCGATGCGGACGGTGCCCGCCTGCGGGTCGTAGAGGCGCAGCAGCAGGGTCGCGAGCGTCGATTTTCCGCTGCCGCTCGGCCCGACGATGCCGATGCGCTCGCCCGCGGCGACGTCGAGCGAGAGGCCGTCGAGCGCCCGGCCGCGGCCGCCCGGATAGGCAAATCGCACATTGTCGAACGCGATCGTCGGCGCCAGCGGCGCGCGCGGCAGCGTTCCGCCGAGCGGCATCGGCGCCTGCGCATCGAGCAGCGCGTTGATGCCGATCGCTGCCGCTTGGCCGACGAGCCCATCGTGCAGCGCGGTGCGGAAGTCGCGCAGCGGCCGGAACACCTCGGTGCCGGCCATGAGCACGATCAGCAGGGCCTCGAGCGTCATCAGTCCGCGGCTCGCGCGGTAGACGCCGAGCGCGAGCACCGCGGCCGCGCCGCCGCCGATGCCGATATCGATGACGCCGCGGGTGATCAGGCTCGTCGCCAGCAATTTCACGGTGGCGGCGCGAAGCTGTTGGGCCTTGTCGGCGAGCATGCGCCCGTAGGCGGTGCTCTGGCCGAATGCCTTGAGCGTCGCGAGCCCCTGCATCGCGTCAAGGAACTCGGCGCCGAAGGATTTCATCGCCGTTCGTTGCGACATGCTCGCGGCGCGGTTGAGCCGGCTGAACGTCGCGGGCAGCACCAGGCAGGCGAGCGCGACTGCGAGCATGAGCGCCGCGACCGGAAGGTCCCACCAGGCGACGATCGCGAACAGGGCGACCGGCGTGAGCGCGGCGATCGAGAGCTGCGGCACGTATTGACCGAAGAACGTCTGCAGCTGCTCGACCCCATCGACGAGCGAGAGCATGACGGCGCCGGTGCGCTCGCCGGCAAACCACGCCGGCCCGAGTTCCGCGACCTTGTCGTAAAGCTTGAGGCGCAGCACCGCCTGCACGCGCGCGGCGGTGCGGTGGGCGAGCATGATGCGCGCGTGTTCGAGCATGCCGCGGATGAGGACGGCGCCCGCGACCGCCGCGGCCGGCAGCATCAGCGCGGCGGCCGGCGCACCGGCGAACACGCGCGCCAGCAAAGTGCCGAGGAACACGAAGCGCGCCATGCCGACGGCGGCCGAGGCGAGCCCCATGAGCACGGTGACGACGATGCGCCAGCGCATGCCGCTCGTGAGCTGCCACAGCCGCCGATCGAAATGCACGTGTTGTCCTCTGAACTAGCGAATGGCGAATAGTGAGTGGTGATACCAGCAGCCTCGTCATGCCCCGCGAAAGCGGGGCATCCAGTAAACACCGGCCGTCGTTTTATTTGAAAGGCCTGGGGTTACTGGATCGCCCGCTTTCGCGGGCGATGACGACCGATAGGACATTCGCTATTCGCCATTCGCCATTCGCTTTTCATCATCCGTAATTCGAGTCGGTCCGCCTGCCTGCCACATCAGCACGGCGAGCCAGCCCGTCGTCGCGCCGACGAAGCCGCCGGCGACGATGTCGCCCAGGAAGTGGAAGTCGGAGCCGACGAGGCCGACGACGACGAGGCCGACCACGACCGCGTAGACCGCGCGCCAACGCGGGTAGCACAGCCACAACACCGACATGGCCGAGCACACCGCCGCGGTGTGGCCGGACGGGAAGGCCTCGTAGCCGCGCCCGCCGTGGAAGAAGAAGAAACCATAGACCCCGTCGCGGATGAGCGAGGGGTTGTTGGCGACCCAGGTTTCCGGCCAGGTGCGCCCGAACACGAATTTGAGCTCGTTCTTGAGCGCGGCGGAGACGATGATGCTCAACCCGCATAGGAGAATGACGGCCTCGAGCCGCGAGAGCGGCCGGCCGGTGAGTCCGCGCAAGCCCAGCAGCACGAACACGACGGACGCGGCGCCGACGAGCCATTCCGAGATGCGCGGCAACTGGGAAAGGAAGAAAGGCTGCCCCAGCTCCCGGTGCATGAAGAATGCGATCGGCCGGTCGAACCACTGATAGGAAACGGCGCAGAACGCGGCGGTGAGGGCGAGCGCGATCAGCCACAGCATGATGCGGCGCCGGGCAGGCTGCGGATCGTTCATGACGCACCGGGGTTGCGCGGGATTCGGCGGCTGAATCGGCGAGAATCGACGATCATCCTTACCGGGGCCAGGCGTGCCCAACAAGGACGGGAGCCATATAGTGCCGGCCGGCAAAATACGGCATAGCCGTGCCTGAGAGCATGTTTCGGAATTGGATGGGGGCCCGCAGGGTTGCGGCGCGAAGGCCGCCTGATGCGTCGAAAAGCTCGCCGATACTCCCCGGTATCGGCTTCGCTTTTCTCCTGTCATGCAGCCGTCGCGCCGCAACGCAGCCGCCCATCGAATTCCGAAACAGGCTCTGAGAACGCCTGGAGAGGACAATGCCGAAGGCTTGCGCGGCGATCACCGTGGCACTCATGCTCGCATGTACGGTCCTTGTTCGGCAACAACCGGCAAGGGCGCAAAGTACGGCCGAGTGGCAAGCCGCATGTGAGTTGAGCGCGATTCGCGACACCCGGTCCGCCCTGGCAGTTCAGCTGATCCGCTCCGCCTGCAACTGGCTCGCGCTCAATTCGGAATCGCTGTTGAATGAACGAAACCGAGGTTACTACGCCTGCCTGGTACAGAATTTGTCGGGCGCGCAGTCGGACGCGGCGGCCCAGGCGATCGCCTCGGCCTGCCGCACTGCCAATCCCCTGTAAGAGTGATCACGGAAAATCAGAGAGATCATCATGACCACGCAGAGTGAGCGCTTTGCCGCGATCCGCCGCCATTTCGCCGGCACCGCGCGAGGACCTTATCTCGATGTCGCGGCGCGCGGGCTCATGTCGCAAGCGAGCCGCGCGGCGCTCGATCGTCATTTGCGTGACGCCACCGAGGGCACGGTCGACAAGGAGGCGCTGTTCGCCCAGGTGGAAAAGACGCGCGCACTGTTCGCCACGCTGATCGGCGGCGCGCCCGAGGACGTGGCCTATACCCGCAACGTGACCGACGCGGTCGCGACCTTCGCCGCGTCGTTGGACTGGCGCGAGGGCGACAGCGTCGTGCTGTGCGAGGCGCTCGAACATCCGGTCAACATCTATCCGTGGTACGGGATCAGCCGGAAGTTCGGGGTTGCGATCAGGAACGTGGCGCAAAACCACGGCGCGCTTTCCATCGCGCGCATCCTTGCGGCGATCGACCCGTCGTGCCGCGTCGTTGCGGTTTCCAGCGTGTCCTTTGCGCCGGGCTTCCGTTTTCCCATCACCGAGCTTGCCGCTGAGTGCCGCAAGCGCGGGGTCCTGGTCGCGGTCGATGCCGCGCAGTCGATCGGCGTGCTCGAGACCGACGTCGCGGCATGGAACGTCGATGCGCTCGCTGCCTCCACCCAAAAGGGCCTGATGGCGCTTTATGGGATGGGCTTTCTCTACGTGCGCCCGCAACTGTCGGAGACAATGAAGCCGATCTTTCTGTCGCGTTTCGGCCTGGCACAGGAGGGACACGAGGCCAGTCTCGGCGATCCGGCGACAGCGCGCTACGCGCCGGGGGCGCATCGCTTCGACGTCGGCAATTTTAACTTTCCCGCCGCGCTCGCCGTTGCGCCGGCAATCGAGCTTCTCCTCGATCTCGCACCGCGCGCGGTTCAGGACTACGTGCTCGGTCTTGCCGCTTACTTCGCCGATCGCATGCTCGACATCGGGCTTCCGGTTTACGGCGGCCGGCCCGGACCGCACAGCAGCCACATCGTCACTGTCGGCAGCACCCTCGGGCATGATCACGACGCGGCCGGCGATCTCGAAATGGCAAAGCTCTACCAGCATCTCGTGGCGGCCGGGGTGCGCCTGAGCATCCGCCGTGATCTGCTGCGGTTTTCCTTTCACATCTACAACAACAGGGACGACATCGACGAAGTCGTCCGCTTGTCGGAGCAATGGCTGCGCCAACGCGGCGGACGGCGCGAACGTGCACCGGCGCGGCAGACTGCGTAAGCGCGCGCCTGCGCTACGATGGAGTAAAAGCCATGACGGTGACGACGATGCCGGGCGGCACGAGCCCGTTCACGGCGCACAGCCGCTCGCGCTGGAGTCGCAGCCTGCCGCTGCAGATGCTCGCCGGCCTCGCGGTCGGCTGCGTCCTCGGCTCGCTCTATCCCGATTTCGGCAAGCAGCTGCTGCCGATCGGCCAGACCTTCATCAAGGCGCTGCGGATGATCGTCATTCCGCTGGTGTTCTCCTCGATCGCGCTTGGCATCTACAACATGGGGCGCGAGATCGCGGCGCTCGGCCGCATCGTCGGCATCGCCTTCGTCTGGTTCTTCGTCGCGACCGGGGTGTGCATCCTTGCCGGTCTCGTGGTCAACGGCATTTTCCATCCGGGGCTTGGCGCCGACTTGTCGATCGTCGGGCAAGTCCCGAAGAATGCCGGGCTGAACGTCGATCTGGTGGGTTTCCTCTCCGACCTCGTGCCCGCCAACATCGTCGCCGCCATGGCCGAGCAGAAAGTGCTTCAGGTACTGCTGTTCGGCATCCTGTTCGGCGCTGCGCTCGCCGCGATCGGTCCACTGGGCCATGATGTCGCCAAGGTGCTGGCCGGCGTACAGGCGGCGATGATGCAGATGGTGCGCTGGGTGATCCTGCTCGCACCGCTCGCGATTGCCGCGGTCATGGCCTGGCTGTTCGCGTCGCAGGGAACCAAGGTTCTGATCGCGCTCGCCAAGCTCGTCGGTTCGCTCTACGTCGGCCTGATCGCGGTCGTGCTCGTCATGTGGCTGGTGCTGCTCGCCATCGGGCACAATCCGCTGGCGATCACGCGCAAGATCGCCGAGCCGCTCCTGCTCGCCTTCACGACGCGTTCCTCCGAAACCACGCTGCCGATCCACATGGAGATCCTCGAGCGCATCGGAACGCCGAACAGAGTGGTCTCGACCGTCATCCCGCTCGGCTATTCCTTCAATCAGGACGGCACGTCGCTTTATGTTTCGCTCGCCGTGGCGTTCGTGCTCGAAGCCCATCATATCGCGCTCGGCTGGCCGGAGATGCTGACGATCATTGTGACCGGCCTGATCGCCACCAAGGGCATGGGCAACGTCGGTGGCGGCGGGCTCGTCGCCGCCACCACCGTGTTGCTGGCGCTCGGCCTGCCGCTCGAATCCGTCGCGATCCTCGCCGCCATCGACGTGTTCATGGACATGGGGCGCACGACGGTGAACGTCATGGGCAACACGGTCGCGGTGCTGCTGGTCAACCGCTTCGGCGGGGTCGGCGCGGAACCGGTATCGCCCGGCACCGTTGAACCGCAGGCGCTATCCGGGCACGCGTGATCTGGTCGGCCCGATCGGAGGTCGTCAATGCTCAGGATTGCCCCAGCCTTGGTCTTCGCGCTCACGCTCGCGGCGTGCGACGCGGTCAATACCGTGACAGAGGGGGCGGCCCACGCGCGCGCGGTCGAGAGCGACCTGGAAAAGGCGATCGGCGTCAAACCGCAGGTCGGATTTAATTGGAATAACGGGCGGCTCACCTCGGTGACGGTTCAATACCCGAGCATCGTCCAATCGCCGCCGCTGGGCGATCTCGCCAAGGCGGTGCGCGCCTCGGTCGAGACCCAATTCAAACAAACGCCCGAGAACATCGTTCTCGCCTTCTCGCTTGGGAAATAATTTTTCGTTGCGAGGAGAGAGGTCGTGAAGCAATTGAGGGCTCGGCTCTCTCCCCGCGAGCGTATGGAGTGCACGGACCGCTGGGTTCCCCTCCCCCATTCGCGAAGCGAATGGCGGGGAGGGGTCAGGGGTGGGGGGTGTTTCTACTCGCAGATGGCCGGAGAAAATAGTTGCACTTGGCCGACCTCGCTGGCGTGCGGTCGGATAGCGCGAACTTAAAATAAGAAAGAGCCCCCCACCCCTGACCCCTCCCCGCCGCGCTGACGCGCGGGGGGGAGGGGAACCCAAACATCGGTGCATCCCGCACCCGCAAGCGGGGAGAGGGAGTCCTCACAGCCGCGTCATCTCCATCGGCGTGGGGTGATAGCGGAAGCCGTCGCCCTGCTTCGCCGCGTGGCCGATGCCCGGCCACGGGAAGTGATAGGCGAGCAGCGGCGTGCGGGTCGACGCCAGCATGTCGAGGATGCGCACGCGCGTCTGCGCCGATTTCTTCGAGTCGGTATCGTAGGCGAATTCGATCAGCGGTTTTTCAAACAGCAGCACCTGGTGGTGCGTGGTGTCGCCGATCGCGCACAGCGAGTCCTTGCCCGACGTGATCATATAGACCGTGTGGCCGACGGTGTGGCCGGGCGCGGCGATCGCCTGCACGCCGGGCACGACCTCCTGGCCGTCTTTGACGAACACGATGCGGTCGCGGTTGGGCAGCAGGTTCTTGCGCGCGCCTTCCACGAACGGCTTCATGTATTTCGGTTCCGCCATCGAGAGCTTCGCCTCGTCGGTCCAGTAATCGAGGTCGGCCTGGCTCATGTAGATCTGCGCGTTGGGGAAATGGCGCGAATTGTCGTCGCCCATGATGCCCCAGCAGTGGTCGCAATGGGCGTGGGTGAGAAGGACGCCGTCGATGTCCTTCGGGTCGATGCCGGCGGCCTTCAGGCTGTTGAGGATCTTGCCGGTCGTCGGCCCGAACATGGTCGAAGAGCCCATGCCGGTGTCGATCAGCAAAAGCTTGTCGCCGGTGTTGACGACGAGGGCGTTCTGCTCGAGCACGACGTTGTCGGCCGGCAGGTAATGCTCGGTGAGCATTTTGCCGACTTCTTCCTTCGAGGTGCCGAGGAAGCTGCCGGAGGGTTCGCCGAGCGGCAGCGCACCGTCGGAGACCACGGTCGCTTCGATCGAGCCGACGCGGAAGCGGTAGAAATAGGGCGCCTGGGTGTTGAGTTGCGGCGCCTTCGCGAGCGCTTGCGGCGCGGGGAGCCCGGCAGCGGCGCCGGCGAGGGCCGCGGCGCCGGCACCGAGCAAGGTGCGGCGGGAGAAGGCGGAGTGCGGGGTCATGGTTTCCTCCTATCGTCCGGTTTTGGCTTCTTGCTGGAGCATGATCTTTTCCGAAAACCGGTATCCACTTTTCGGGATCATGCTCGTGTTTTATGGGTGCGGCGCGCGGCGACTTGGATCGCCACGGGCCGGGGCACGTCGGAATTGCTTAGAGGTGCGCTAGTACGCGCCCGCGCTGCGGCTTTGGCAAGCGGCGATTTGGTGATGCGCTTGGCCCCGTCCGCTTCGAGCAGCAGAATTCGAGGTGACCTTTTTCAATAATATTGGGATTGACTCAGGTGTGGATTTAGGGTATTAATACATTCATATGGTTTTATCCAAGCAGGAGTAATCGTCATGCCTTTCGCCAAAGGCCAGAGCGGCAACCAGGCCGGGCGGCCGGTCGGCTCGCGCAACAAGTTCACCCGGGAGATGCAGGACGCGTTCGAGCACGGCGGTCCGCTATTGATCCAGCGGCTGTTCGATCTGGCCGGCGACGGCAACACGGGAGCGATGCGCCAGTGCCTCGACCGGCTGATGGGCAAGCTGCGGCCGTCGGCGGTCCAACTACCGGCTCCCGACTCGCCCACTTACATCATGGACGCGCTGACCGAGATCCACCGGGCGCTTGGCGCCGGCGAAATCGCAAGCGACGAGGCCATCCGCCTGGTCGACCTTGTCGGCCGCACCGCCCGCGTGCTCGCCGCCAAGGCGGTTGCCGTGATCGACTTTGCCGATCGCCTCGAGGGCTGCGAGCAGGCCCTCATGCTGCTGCTCGACGCCGGCAGGCCCGCCGCTAAGCAAGACGTGGCCCCGGAGGCGGTGTCGGTGGCCTCGGCGGCGCCGGCCATTGATAACAACAATGCGGAAACAATGGCTGCGGCGCCCGCGGCGGCCGCCGCGCCGGCCCCCATGGCTGCGCCAGAGCCCGCGCCCATTGATAACAACAATGGAATTACAATGGAGGCGGCGGCCGCGCTCGACGCAGCCGTGCGCGCGACCCTGCCGGGGCGCCACGAGAGCGTGAAGGACCGCCTGCTTGCGGACGCGGCCTAACGCGTAGCGGGGAACCCCGGCCCCCGGGACGAAGTGCCCGGGGGTCACGCTGCGCGCTCATCCGGGCTACGATTGCGGGACGCGGCACTGCGATTGGGAGCAGGATCGTGAGGAGGAGCAACTTTGCAGTCCGACGCACGGAAAGCTATTTCGCCGAACGCCCGACGCGCGTCGCTCCCGAAAGCGCTTGAGATCCTCAAGCGAGCCGGCGTGGGTAAGCCGCCCATGAAGGGCGAGGAGGTGTCAAGGCGGAAGGGGAAGTAGGCTGGCGGTCCCTGCTTGGACTACGCAATGGGCGCCTAGACACGGTACATGATCCGAAGCCGGCCGAATCCGGGGAATGATCGCCGATCGGCGGAGACGGGGCACATGCAGCTTGGAAGGTTCGGAAGTCTGGTCGGGTTCGCCGTCCAGGTCATCGGCGGGGGCGTGGCTTTAACGCACCCCGAAATTGGCTCCATACTGATTGTGATTGGAACAGTAGTCCTACTGGTCGCGATTGGTCATGGCGTATATTCTCGCCGCAGAGAGATCGCCGAATGGAGACGGCGAGTGGGAATTGCGCCGCTGCTGCTGCTCATTGGTGTCGCTGGGACGTGGTTATTTATAACCATTGCGTGCGCTGCGGCAGGATGGGTGATATGGACTTATCCAAGTGGCACTCAAACGGCAGGCGTAAAAGCTAATGAAAATGAAGGGCCACTCATATGGTTCCGAAATCTAGAGATGGAAGGTGGGCCTAATTTTCGTCGCAATGTATTTTCTCTTACGTTCCGCGGAAGCAATACATCGCAAAAGGAAGTGGAACTAAAAAAGGCTAGCCTCATTTCCGCAATAAATGGAACGCAGATTAGGTTGGAAGTTATAGCGCAGGGAGAGCTTGTCTCGGTTGACCAAATAGAACTGGTTCCACCAGGTGCTCCAGTCCAATTAGTCGCTAAATTCGGACCGCCAGACCCGAATGCGCCCGGTAAGGTGTTTGGGCTTGAGGTGAAGGACTTTCTAGAGACATGGAGGCAGTTTGTGCTCACCGTGGAGGATAATGTTAAAACGTATCGAATTGCCTTCAACGAAGGAGATTTAGCGCCGTTTTTTCCCGGTATGGCCGGTCCACATGTGACAAAGAAAAAATAGAAAACACGAAAAAAGATTTTGGCGAGCTGCCCTATCTTCTTGGATTTCTAACCCCACTGGGCTTCGGTCATGTCCGCTAACGGCCCCCACCGTCCCATCGCCGTCAGCTGCCACTGCGGCAACATCCGCGTCGCGTTGGACTGGCCCGCGTCGGTGCCGACCATCGCGGCGCGCGCGTGCGGCTGCTCGTTTTGCACCAAGCATGGCGGTGTGTGGACCTCGCATCCGGACGCACGCTTTCGGCTCTCGGTCGGGGACGAGGGGCGGGTGACGCGTTATCAGTTCGGGACCAAAACGGCCGACTTTCACGTCTGCCAGACGTGCGGCGTCGTTCCGATCGTGACTTGCACGATCGAGGGGGCGCGCTACGCGGTGTTCAACGTGAATACTTTCGAAGGCGCCGAGCGTTCACAGGTGGTGACCACCGCGTCGGACTTCGAAGGCGAGGCCACGGACGATCGCCTGGCGCGGCGCCGGCGCAATTGGGCGCCGGAGAAACGATGAATCGTAGGGTGGGCTAAGCGCGCCGATGGGCGCGCGTGCCCACCGGAACCAGCGGTGCAATTCTCGGGTTATGATGGCGCTGAGGTCGCGATGCTCCGCAGAATCGTCCCTATCCTGATCGTCATCGTCGTGGTCGCCGGCGGTGCGGCGGCGGCGCTCGCGTGGCGCCCGGCGATCGACCCGGTGCGCCGGCCGGCGGCGGCGAGTTTCGATCCTGCCCTCGTCAAGCGCGGCGGCGAACTCGCCGCGATCGGGAATTGCACCACCTGTCACACGGCTCCGGGCGGCCGTGCGTTCGCCGGCGGCCTCGGCGTCATCACGCCGTTCGGCGCCATCTACTCGACCAACATCACGCCGGATGAGCAAACTGGCATCGGCGCCTGGTCCGAGGACGCGTTCCGGCGCGCGTTGCGCCAAGGCGTCGACCGTGCCGGGCGTCACCTCTATCCGGCTTTCCCCTACGAACACTTCACCCTGGTTTCCGACTTCGACATCAAGGCGCTCTACGCGTTTCTCATGACGCGCGAGGCGGTCGCGGCGACCACGCCCGCGAACAAACTGCCGTTTCCGCTCACCCTGCGTCCGCTGCTCGCCGGCTGGAAGCTCCTGTTCCTGCGCACCGGTCCTTATCGCATCGATGGCAATCAGAACACCGAGTGGAACAGCGGCGCGTATCTTGCCAACGGCCTTGCCCACTGCGGCGCCTGCCACACGCCGCGCAATGCCTTGGGCGCGGAAGGGAAAGACCGCGCGTTCGCCGGCGGCGATGCCGAAGGCTGGACTGCTTATGCGCTCGATGCAAACTCGCCCGCGCCGATGCCCTGGAACGCCGCGGCGCTTGCGTTTTATTTGCACAACGGCTGGCAGCGCGACCACGGCGTGGCGCGCGGCCCGATGAGCGAGGTGACCGAGAATCTCTCCACGGTTCCGGCCTCGGACGTACAGGCGATCGCAACCTACATGGCGAGCGTCGCGGGCTCGCCGCCCGACCGGCGCCGGAGCAAAAAGACAGGCAATGCGGATGACCGGATGCCCGGCGCCGCCATCTATGCCGCCGCCTGCGCCACGTGCCATGACGCCGGCCGGCCGCCGCCTTACGGCGGCATCGACCTTGCGCTGAGCACCGGCCCGAGCGGGCCGAACGCGCGCAACGTGAGCGACGTGATCCTGTGGGGCCTGCCGGCGCAGGACGAGCAGCGCCGTCCGATCATGCCGGGCTTTGCCGGCACGCTGAACGACCGGCAGCTCGCCGATCTGTTGGCCTACGTGCGCGCGCGGTTCAGCGACAAGCCGGCGTGGACGGACGTCGACAAAGACATCCGCGAGGCACGCGCGGGAGGCTCGCGCATTTATCCGGCGCCGTCGCCGCCGTCCGCGCCCGCGTTGGAGGAGGCGCGCCAATGAAGCTCAACGTCAACGGCCGCGACCACGACGTGGATGCCGAGCCGGACACGCCGCTCCTCTACGTGCTGCGCGACCATCTCGAACTCAACGGCGCGAAGTTCGGCTGCGGGCTCGGCCAATGCGGCGCCTGCACGGTGATGGTCGACGACGAGGCGGTGTTCTCCTGCCTCGCGCCGATCCTGCTTCTCGACGGCCGGCGCGTGACGACCGTCGAAGGCCTCGGTTCGGCCGACAATCCCAACCCGCTGCAAAAGGCCTTCATCGATGAGCAGGCGGCGCAGTGCGGTTACTGCATCGCCGGCATGATCATGCGCGCGCAGGCGTTGCTTAAGCGCAACCCGAGCCCGTCGCGCGAGGAAATCCGCGCGGCGCTCCAGCCGAACCTCTGCCGTTGCGGCACGCACATGCGCATCCTTCGCGCGGTCGAGCGCGCTGCCGGCAGACGCACCGCCGAGGTGACGGGAGGCGCACGATGAGCGCGCATCTCACGCGGCGCAGCGTGCTCGCCGGCACCGGCGCGCTGGTGGTGAGTTTTCCCTCGGTCGGACGGTTGCTGGCGCAGGCGCCGCAGGGCGGCGCGAGCAATCTGCCGGGCAGCCTCGAAAAGTATCCCTTCCTCGACTCGTGGGTGCGGATCGACGCCGACGGCGGCGTGACCGTGTTCACCGGCAAGGCCGAGCTGGGGCAGGGCATCAAGACGGCGTTGCTGCAAGTCGCGGCGGAAGAACTCGACGTTCCGTTCGCGGCGGTGAAGCTCGTCACCGCCGATACCGCCCGCACCGCCAACGAAGGATTCACTGCCGGCAGCCATTCGATGCAGGACAGCGGTGTCGCGATCATGCATGCGGCGGCACAAGCACGCGCGATCCTCATCGCCGAAGCCGCGCGACGCCTCGGCGTGGCCGCCGATCAAATAAAAACGGAAGCCGGCGTGGCGCGCGCGCCGGACGGCCGCACGTTGCGCTACGGCGAGCTTGTGTCCGATCAGTTCCTGCACGTCGAGGCGCAGCCGCAGTCGCCGCTCAAGGATCCGAAAAGCTTCACCATCGTCGGACGGCCGCAGCAACGAATCGACATTCCGGCCAAGGTGAGCGGCGGAGAAGCCTATGTGCAGGATCTGCGCCTGCCCGGGATGGTGCATGCGCGCATGGTGCGGCCGCCAAGCTACGGCGCGACGCTCGTTTCCGTCGACACCGCCGAAACCGAGAAAATGCCCGGCGTCGTGAAAGTCGTGCGCGACGGCAATTTTCTCGCGGTTGTGGCCAGGCGCGAGTACCAAGCGATCAAGGCGATGCGCAAGCTCTCCGCCGCCGCGCATTGGCAGGAGCAGGCGCGGCTGCCGAACCAGGCCGACGTTGCGCAGACGATCCTCGGCCTGCCGGCGCGCGACGTTCCGAACCTCGATCGGCGCCAGCCCAACGTCGCCGCGGCCAAGAAGCTCGAGGCGACCTACACGCGGCCCTATCAGATGCATGCTTCGATCGGTCCGTCCTGCGCGGTGGCGCGGCGCGACGGCGATCAAATAACCGTCTGGACCCATACCCAGGGCGTCTTTCCCGACCGCGACGCGATCGCCGGCATGCTGCGCGTGCCGAAAGAAAACGTCCGCTGCATCCATGTCGAGGGCTCCGGTTGCTACGGCCACAACGGCGCCGACGACGCGGCCGGCGACGCTGCCGTCATCGCGCAGGCGATGCCCGGCACGCCGGTGCGCGTGCAATGGATGCGCGAGCAGGAGCACGCATGGGAGCCTTACGGCCCCGCCATGGTGAGCAAGGTTTCGGCCGCGCTCGATCAGGCCGGCACGATCGTCGACTGGAATTACGAGTTGTGGAGCAACACCCATTCGATGCGGCCGGGCGGGCCGGGCGCGCTGCTCGCGGCGCAATCGCTCGCCCAACCGTTTCCGCCGCCCGAGCCGAAACCGCTGCCGCTGCCGGAAGGGGGCGGCGATCGCAACGCGATCCCGATCTACCGGCTGCCGAGCGCCCGCGTGCTTTATCACTTCATCCCGGACATGCCGCTGCGTATCTCGGCGCTGCGCGCGCTCGGCGCCTATCTCAACATTTTCTCGATCGAGAGCTTCATGGACGAACTCGCGGCGGCCGCGGGCGCCGATCCGGTCGAGTTCCGGCTACGGCACCTCGACGACGCGCGGGCGCGCGAGGTCGTGAGCACCGCGGCCGAGCGCTTCGGCTGGTCGTCGTTCCGCCGCGGCGCGGGGCGCGGGCGCGGCTTCGCCTTCGCGCGCTACAAGAACCTCGCGGCGTATTGCGCGCTCGCCGCCGAGGTGGAGGTCGCGCCTGAGACCGGCCGGGCACGCCTCGTGCGCGCGGTCGCGGCGGTCGACAGCGGGCAGGCGGTCAACCCGAACGGGATCGCCAACCAGACGGAGGGCGCGATCCTGCAGTCGGCGAGTTGGACGCTCTACGAAAGCGTAACCTTCGACGATACGCGCATCACCAGCGTCGACTGGTCGACCTATCCGATCCTGCGGTTCGACGCGGTGCCCGACAGCATCGAGGTGCACGTGATCGACAGGCCGGGGCAGCCGTTCCTCGGCAGCGGCGAAGCAGGGCAGGGCCCGGCGGCCGCGGCCGTCGCCAACGCGGTCGCCGACGCGACCGGCCACCGTTTCCGCGACCTTCCGTTGACCCGCCGCCGCATCAAACAGGCACTGGGGGTGTAAAACTCGGTCTCGTCATGCCCCGCGAAAGCGGGGCATCCAGTAAACACTGGTCGCGGTTCTATTTGAAAGGTCTGTGGTTACTGGATCGCCCGCTTTCGCGGGCGATGACGAGCCGTAGGATGTGTGATATAAGTCGCCACTGTCGTTGCAAAATAAACACATCCATCTGGGAGGACCACATGACCCATCTCACCCGCCGTTCGTTGCTTGCCGGGACCGCCGCGGCGGCGCTCGGCACGATGGCCGCCGCTCCCGCGCGCGCGGCCGCGCCGCCGGCCGGTAAACAGGCGCCCGGCTTCTACCGCTACACGGTCGGCACCTACGAGATCACCGTGGTCACCGACGGCGCCGCCCGCGTTCCGCTGCCCGACGACTTCGTTACAAATATCAAAAAGGACGAGGTGCAGGCGGCGCTCGCGGCCGCGCATATGAATAGCGAGATCTTCTTCAATCCGTTCAATCCGATCGTGGTGAACACCGGCGCCAAGCTCGTGCTGATCGATACCGGAAGCGGGGAAGCCAACTATCAGCAGAGCAAAGGCGCGGCGGGCCAGTTCCTCACAAATCTCGCCGCTGCCGGCATCGACCCAAGAGCGATCGATACCGTGATCATCTCGCACTATCACGGCGACCATGTGAACGGGCTGTTGCGCGCCGATAATTCGCTCACCTATCCGAACGCGGAAATCCTGGTGCCGGCGGAGGAGCACAAATTCTGGATGGACGACGGCGAGATGAGCCGCGCGCCCAAGGGCCGCATGGAAGGGCTGTTCAAGAATAATCGCCGGGTGTTCAGCGGGGAGGTGCTCAAGCATCTGCGCACCTACGAATGGGACAAGGAGATCGCGCCCGGCATCACCGCGGTCGGCACGCCGGGTCATTCCTGGGGCCACACGTCGCACGTGGTGGCGTCGGGCTCGAGCAAGGTGTTCGTGCAGGCCGACGTGACTCACGTGCCGTATCTGTTCGCGCGCCATCCCGGCTGGCATGCGTTCTACGATCAGGACGGGCCCAAGGCCGAGGCGACGCGCCGCAAGGTCTACGACATGCTTGCCGCCGAGCGCATGGCGGTGCAGGGCTTCCACTACCCGTTCCCCTCGCTCGGCCATATCGAGAAGGACGGCAGCGGCTATCGCGTCGTGCCCGCCGCCTGGAACCCGGCGATTTGAAATTTGTAGCCCGCATGACGCCCGCGTAAGCGGGCGGAAATGCGGGAATCTCGGATTTCGCGCTGCGCGCTCATCCGGGCTACGGACTGTCAGTGCGTCAGCTCCGGCGGGCAGGTGTCCGGTCGCGGCTTCGTGCCGCGTTTCTCGGGCGGCACTCTGCAGTTGTCGACGCGCTGCTCGTCGCTCCATTTGTTGCCGAGGCGCTCCTTGCCGGTGCGCACCGGACCCGGCGACTCGGTTTTCGCCGGCCGCGCGCCGGCCGGCTGCGCCCGCGCGACGCTCGCGCCCAAAACCACGATTGCGGCGAAGACCGCGACCCATACGTAGGTAAAGGGCGAAAATTTCATAACGATGTCGCCTAGCTGACCCTGCGACCCTTGCGCCACCCGATTCCTCGGCCGCGTCATTGCGAGCGAAGCGAAGCAATCCAGGGCCATACGTCGGGGCCCCTGGATTGCTTCGTCGGCCTCCGGCCTCCTCGCAATGACGGCGTCTAAATCTCGAACTCGAGGCCGATTTCCATGACCTGCGCGCCCGGGATTTTGAAATAGGCGCCCGGCCGCTGCGCGTTGTGATGCATGAAGGCGAACAGCGCCTCGCGCCAGCGCGCCATCTTGCGCCGCCGCCCGGTCGCAATAATGGTCTCGTGGCCGGTGAAATAGGTGACCTTCTCGAGTTCGCACGGCGGGATCAGTCCGCGTTCGACCGCGACCGCCATACCCTTGGGAACATTGGCCTCCTCCATGAAGCCGAAGCGCAGCTCGACCCGCGAGAACCCGTCGTCGAGCGCGGTGACCGAGACGCGCTCTTCGTCCGCAACCCGCGGCGTTTCCGTCATGGTGACGGCAACCAGCAGCACGCGCTCGTGCAGCACATGATTGAACTTGATGTTCTGCGAGAGCGCGAGCGGCACGCCCTGGGTCATGCGGCCGAGCACCACGGCAGTGCCGGGGATGCGGGTCGGCTTCTCGCTGTTGACGTATTCGATGAATTGTTTGCTGCGCACGCGCACCTCGAGGCGCACCGTGTCCATGATTTGCTCGCCGGTACGCCAAGTCAGCATCAGAAAGGCGAGGACGAGCGCGATCAGCAGCGGGAACCAGCCGCCGTCGAGAAATTTGGTCAAGGTCGAGGCGAAGAACAGCAGGTCGAGCGCGAGCAGGCTGCCGTTGACCGCGTAGACGAGCACCGGATTGTATTTCCAATGCAGGGCGACGAAGGTCGCCATCAGGGTGGTGATCGCCATCAGCATAGAAACCGCGATGCCATAGGCGCCGCCGAGCGCGTCGGAGGAACCGAAGCCGATGACCGCGGCAAGGGTGCCGGCTGCCAGCAACCAATTGACGAGCGGCACATAGATCTGCCCGATCTCGGAGCCGGCGGTATGGACGATGTTCATGCGCGGCAGGAAGCCGAGCTGGATCGCCTGCTGGGTGAGCGAATAGGCGCCGGAGATGATCGCCTGCGAGGCGATCACGGTCGCCGCCGTGGCGAGCGCGACCAGCGGATAATGCGACCAGGCGGGGGCGAGCTGATAGAACGGGCTCTCGAGCGCGCCGGGCTCCATCAGCAGCAGGCCGCCTTGGCCGAAATAGTTGAGCACGAGCGCCGGCAAGGCGACGGCGAACCAGGCGACGCGGATGGGGAACGGGCCGAAGTGGCCCATGTCGGCGTAGAAAGCCTCGCCGCCGGTCACCGCCAGGAACGCGCCGCCGATCACCGCGAAGGCGAGCGGCCCCGCGTGCCAGAGATACGTGATCGCCGGGAACGGGCTGAGCGCCGCCAGGATCGCCGGCGCCCGGGCGATGCCCATGATGCCGAGAATGGCGATGACGATGAACCACACCAGCATCACCGGCCCGAAGATGTGGCCGATCCAGGCGGTGCCATTACGCTGGATGAGGAACAGCACGACGAGGATTGCGACGGTGAGCGGCACCACCACACGTTCGAGATGCGGCGCATAGACCTTGAGGCCCTCGATCGCGCTGAGCACCGAGATCGCCGGCGTGATGGTGCCGTCGCCGTAGAGGAGCGTGGCGCCGACGAGGCCGATCACCACCATGGCGGCGCGGCGCCGGCTTTGCTTGGCGCGGCGCGGGCTGATGAGCGCGAGCAAAGCGAGGATGCCGCCTTCGCCGTGGTTATCGGCGCGCATGATCAGGATCGCGTATTTGATCGAGATGACGACGATCAGCGACCAGAAAATCAGCGAGACGACGCCAAGTACCGCCTCCGGCGACATCTGTCCGGCCGGGCTCGCCGCCTTGACGGTGACGCTGAGCGTGTAGAGGGGACTCGTGCCGATGTCGCCGAACACGATGCCCATGCAGGCAAGCGCCGCGGCCGGCCACGCCGCATGGGTCGCGTGCGGACGGTGAGCCGTCGCCATCGCCGTCACGGGCGCCCTCCTGACCGGTGCTCTGCGTCAGCCGTCAGTGATCAGATGCTGCCCCACTTACTGGTCACTGACAACTGATCACTGATGACTGACCGGACCGCCGGCGATTTTCCAGGCGGCGATGCCGCCTTGCAAGTGGCAGGCGGAGGCGAGCTTGGCATCCTGCGCCGCCTGCACCGCCATCGCCGAGCGCTCGCCGAAGGCGCAGTAGAACACGAGGCGCTTGCCGGTCGACTTGGCAAGCTCGTGCAGCATGCCGCCGGCACTGATGTTCTCCTGCAGGCTCGGGTAGGGCACGTGCAGCGAGCCCGGGATGACGCCGTGCCGCTCGCGCTCGTTCTTCTCGCGCAGATCGATGAGCGCGATGTCGGGCTTGCCAACGAGTCCAAGCCCTTGCTCCGCGGTCACGGCCCAGCCGCGGCGCGCCACTTCCTCCTGATGCAGGCCGACCTTCATGTTGGCGGGGACGGCCACATCCATCATCTTCGGGTTTGAGAGCTTCAGGTTGTTCATCAGCTCGACGTATTCGTCGACCGATTTCACCTGAAGCCGCGGGTTGTAGGTCTTCTCCTCGCCGATGGTCGAGACGGTGTCGCCCTTGTAATCATGCGCCGGATAGACCAGCGTCGACTCGGGCAGCTTGAGCAGGCGGCCGAAGATCGATTCGTATTGCTGGCGCGGATCGCCGTTCTGGAAATCGGTGCGGCCGGTGCCGCGGATGAGCAGCGTGTCGCCGGTGAACACGCGGTCGGGCATGACGAAGCTGTAGGAATCGTCGGTGTGGCCCGGCGTGTAGAGCACGTCGAGCGCAAGTCCCTCGATGGT